>Ga0316188_10001187_pt1 | contig 12198 bp, 12 predicted proteins | sample Phiworburrow1_MG_FD_204933 | JGI IMG/M metagenome (GOLD analysis project Ga0316188, IMG submission 204933) | Coastal sediment microbial communities from Maine, United States - Phippsburg worm burrow 1 | ecosystem: Environmental > Aquatic > Marine > Coastal > Sediment | place: USA: Maine...
CGCGTCACCGATCAGCTGTCGGCGCGGGGCGTCCGCGTCCTGTTGTTCACACTGGACCATTCCGACCAGTTGGAAGAACTTCTGGAACAGGTGTGGACCTTCCAGGTGGACGGTGTGATCGCGCTGACCGCGCACTTTGATCACCGCGACATCGCCCAGTTCGAGGAACACAACATTCCGGTGGTGCTGTATAACCGGCAGGTTCCGGACCATCCCGTCAATACGGTCTGCGTCGATCACTCGCAGGGCATCCGCCAACTGATCGACCTGCTGGTGGAAAACGGCAATAAGCGCTTTATCGTGCTGTCCGGCCCGCCCGACTCCGACGTGGCCAACGAACGCCGGCGCATCGCCCTGGAGCACTTGGCAGAACACGGTTTTGCCGACGTGCCGGTCCTCTACGGGGATTTTTCGTACCAGTCGGGTAAGGACTGTTTCGCCGAATGGATGCAGGACCATGGTGCCCCCGATGCCGTTGTCTGCAGCAACGACACCATGGCCATTGGCTGCATCGACCAGGCCCGCGGCACGCACGGCATCGATGTCCCCGAGCAGATGTCGGTGGTGGGCTTCGACGGCATGTATGCGGCTTTCTGGACCGGGTACGAACTGACCACGGTTCGGCAGCCCGTCAACCAGATGGCCAAGGCCGCCGTCGATATCCTGATGGAGCGTGTCGAGAACCCGGATGCGCCGCCTGAAAAGCGCGTACTCGCAGGCACCCTGATCCGCGGCAAATCGGCCCGCGCCTGATCCTGGCTTCTCGATGCATCCGGTCTTGCTGTTGCCGGGCACGCTGTGCACCGGCGCGATATTCGAACACCAGATCAAGGCGCTGGAGCCATTGGCATCGCGCGTCGAGGTCGTTCAATTCCGCCGCGAACGCAGCATCGAGGAGATGGCCGCCACGGTGGCGCAGCGTATCCCGACCGGCACTTCGGCTGCGATCGCCGGCTTCTCGATGGGCGGCATGGTCGCCCTGGCGCTGGCCCGGCAGGCGCCTGAGAAGATTGCAAGGCTGGCGCTGCTCAACAGCAACCACCACGGCGACCGCGTGGAGCGCCGCGCCCTGCGCCTCAATCAACTGGCGGCCGCCACCGAAAGCGACCTCCCCGGCCTGATCGAGCGCGACTACCTGCCCCGTTACCTGCACCGCCAGGCGCCCGGACACCGGACCCTGATCCTCGACATGGCGCGCGAATTGGGGATGGATTGTTTTCGGGCGCAGACGGCCGCGCTGGCCGACCGACCGGATGCGAGCGTATCGTTACGGGCGCTCGACTGCCCGACGCTCATTCTCGGAGCTACCGACGATCCCTTGTGCCCGCCTCCGGTCCAGTTGGAAATGCACCGACTTGCCGCTCACAGTGACTTGGTGATGCTGGGCGACTGCGGACACTTCTCCACGCTGGAACGCCCGGAGGCGGTCAGCGACGCTATGCGCAGTTGGTACCTGGAAAAAAATTTGGGGTCAGAGTAAAAACTCAAAAATTTGGGGTCAGAGTAAAAACTCCAGCATGGAGTTTTTACTCTGACCCCAAATTTTGCACAAATTGCTTAGCTAACCAACCGCTTTCTTTGATCCGCCACCCTGCGCCGTTAACGGCTCGGACAGTTCGCATTCAATTGCTGTCATGGCAAGATCTTCGGCGGCGGCTTCGTGCCCGGGCGCATTATTGCCAGTCACGGGCCGGATGAGGACAGGCCATACCATGTCCATCTCCGGCGTCACCTCTTTTTGCTTTTGTTTCTTGAGGCGTTCGCGGGTTTTTCGCCTTGCGGCGTCTGCTTCAGCCTGGGATTTCCGCATTTTCCAGATCACGCCGGATACCACCAGGGCCAGAAAAGCCAAAATGATGAATGCTTTCATGCTCAAGCCCCCTTTGACTTCCGGGAAACTATCGCTTTTCCCAATGAAGCCTGGTCAGCTTGCCAACGCACCTTGAGATGCGAAGGTCAAGAAAACAGACACTTCCATGTGATCCCTGTCGAATTCCCGGCACAGCCTCCGTGGCGTGCCTTCCGTTACTCACAGTCAGGTGAATTCTAGCACAAACGCGACCAGGCGCGGTACGGGGGCCTGGAATTCACTTCGACCAGGCCATGGCATAAATTGGGCCCGACCCTTTTTCGTGGTGCTATGATCAGAATGGGCAGCGCCCCGACTGGGAAGAACAGCTCTATCAACCACCGCAAACAAAACTTTCTGCCTCTGAATACTTGATGAGTAGCCCTTCATGAAGAAATTCTTCGTAACCGCCGCCATCGGCGGCATGTTGTTCCTGGTGCCACTGGTTTTCGTGGTGCTGATCTTTGGCAAAGCGTTTCAGATCATGACCCGGCTGGCCGAGCCCATCAGCAAGCTGCTCCCGGTGGATCACATTGCGGGAATTGGCCTCATCAACGTCGTGGCAGTTCTGCTGATACTGTTGATTTGCGTCATGGCCGGGTTAATCGCCAAGGGGCCGCTGGCACAGTCTTTCTACAAGAAACTCGACGGTCTTTTAGCCCAGTTGGTACCCAGCTACATCTGGACCAGGACCGTGGTCAGGAATCTCGCGGGCGATGTAGACACGGAACAGTTCAAGCCCGTTTTGGTAACCCTCGACGACCAGCTGCTGCTGGCCTTTGAAATGGAGCGCAGCCCCGACGGACTGGTCGTCGTATTCATGCCCGGCGCACCCGATGTCCAAAGCGGCACGGTCGCCTATGTGACTGCAGACAGGGTCCAGCCGTTGGCGACGAGCCTGTTGGAAATCAACAGGACTTTGAAGCACATGGGAAAGGGCGCTGCGGCACTCTTGCCTGCAAAACCATAGCGCTCTGGCCAGAGCAAACAACCACAAACTGACGCTGAGTCTGCGCAGTCTGTTGATCAAGCGGGGAAGGACTCACCCTCCCTGGAGGTCCAGCAGTCGCTGGTAGTCCTCGTCGGTCACGGTGTGGTAACCCGGGGACGGAAAGGCCTGGAAGCCACGCCCGCCGTCGATGTAGATGGACTGGCCGAAAATAAAGTCGGAGTCTTCGCTGGCCAGGAACACCGCCAGCCGCCCGCATTCCTTTGGCGTACCGATGCGGCCCTGCGGGGTGCGCGACAGGATGGTGTCCATCAGCTCCTTGTCGGAGCCGACGCGGCGCATCAGTTCGGTCTCGATCGGCCCGGGCGCCATCGCGTTGACCTTGATGTTGTGCGGCGCCAGCGCCACCGCCTGCACCTTGGTCAATTGCTGGATACCACCCTTGGAGACGGTGTAGACCACCTGGGCATCAAGCGCCAGGTAAGCCATCACCGAGGACATGTTGATGATGACGCCGCCCTGCCCCTGCCGGATCATCTGTTGCGCGGCCTTCTGACCGCCGAAGAACATGCCCTTCAGGTTGACGTCCATGATTCGATCATACTGATCTGGCGTAATGTCGAGAAAGTGGGTCTTGCTCGAATCGTTGATGCCGGCGTTGGCGACGTAAATATCGAGACGGCCGAAACGCTCGACCGCTGCTGCGACAATGGCGTCGAGATCGGCCATCTCGGCCACGTCGCATTTCGCGAACAGGGCCTCGCCCCCCGCCTGCTCGATCTCCTTCACACCGGCCTGGCCGGTTTCCTCGTTGCGGCCGCCGATCACTACCCTGGCGCCTTCCCGGGCGAACTCCAGCGCGATGCCGAGGCCAATGCCCTTGGTGCCGCCGGCGACGATCGCCACCTTGTCCTTGAGTTTCACGGCCTCACCCGTCGCCGTAGTCACCGCGGAAACGGGCGACCAGCTCGTCGCTGGCGCGCACCAGCGTGGCGCCGTCCTGCATCACCACCATCCAGCGGTAGCCCTTGTCGAAGCAGGCTTGAGCCTTGTCCCAGTTGGCCGCCAGCGTACCCAGGAACTTGTCCGAAGCCAGCACCTTCCGTTCGATGACACCGATCATCTCCTGCACTTCCGGCCGGGACGGGTCGCCCAGGTAACCGAGGCTGCTGGCCAGGTCGACCGGGCCGATAAAGATGCCGTCCAGGCCTTCGACCTGCAGGATTTCGTCCAGGTTCTCGACCGCCTCGCGCGTTTCGACCGCGGTCATCACGATGGTCTCGTCGTTCGCACTGGTCAGGTAGGGCATGGTGTTGCGCGTATAGCCGGCCGCGCGTGGGCTGCCCGCCACACCGCGTATTCCCTGCGGCGGGTACTTGCAGGCCGCCACCGCCGCTTCCGCTTCGGCACGGGTGTTCACGTAGGGCACCAGCACGCCCATCACCCCGGTGTCGAGGATGCGTTTGATCGCCACCGCGTCGTTCCAGGGGGCGCGCGCGAAAGGCACCACGCCCGAGCCGTTCATGGCTTGCACCTGCGCCTGCAGGTTGTCGAAGCCGCCCGGCGAGTGCTCGAGGTCGACGATCAGCCAGTCGAAGCCGGCGTTGGCGAGGATCTCGGCCGCCACCGGGCTGAGGGTCTGCAGGAAGGCGCCGATGGTCTTCTGGCCGTTTTTCAGTTTGTACTTGACGGGGTTTTGCATGTTTGGGTTTCCGTTTATCAGGTCTCGACGCCGTGGAATTCGAAATAGGAACCACCCTGCCCGACCCTGCTTTTCAACGCGCCGGGGTCGGCGCCCAGTTCGCGGGCCTTTTCAAAAAGCATTACCACGTTCTCAGGCGGAACATCATGGCCGATATTGTGACAGGGCGCGAGAATGTAGCCGCCGTTGCGACCGAGGTCGTAGACGCGGCGGGCGATTTCGGCTTCCAGCTCCGCGGGCGTCGCGTTGGGCATCATCTGCTGCACGTCGATGGCGCCGTGAAAGGACAGGCGGTCGCCGAATTTCTCTTTCAGGGCGAACGTGTCCTCCAGCCCGGCGACCGAGGTCTGCACCGGGTTCAGGATGTCGACGCCCATGTCCACGAAATCGTCCAGCAGCGGCAGGATGGCGCCGTCACTGTGGAACATCACCTTGACGTCGCCCAGGCTCTTGATGTGTTCGATGAGCTCCTTCCAGCGCGGTTTGATCAGGTCGCGGAACATCTTCGGCGACACCATCATCGACTTCTGCGTGCCGAAGTCGTCGGTCACGTACGCCAGCTGCACGTAGGGGCCGACCGCGTCCATGTAGTGGGTCCACATATGCTTCAGCGTCCACAGGATGCGGTCCATCACTTTTTCGGCCAGCTCAACGTCCAACACCAGGTCCATGAAGAACTGGTCGTAGCCGCGCAGCTGCAGCGCGTTCATCAGCATGCCGGCCTTGATGGCGTCGGCGCCGATGACGTAGTCCGTGTTTTCATGGAGCTGTCTGGCCTGCTCGCGCAGACCGGCGAACTGCTGCGGGTCGTGCGGGTCCGGCCAGGGGTAGTCGTCGATCTGGTCGACACTCATCTCGCGCATCGGCGAGCCGTCGACCACGCAGTGGTCCCAGTCCTCCAACGCGCGGTAGGGCACGCCCCACATGTCGATGTAGCCCGGCACGTCCGTGCGCTCTTGCACCTGCACCCAGTTCGGCACCAGCCAGCGGAAGTCGATGTCGAGTCGCTGCAGCAGGGCCTCATCCGGCCAAACGGTCTGTGCCATGCGGTCCAGGACCCGGTCCTCGTTGACCATGCTGTCGTCGCCCAGGTGATCCCGCAGCTGGATGTAGGCCCGACGGTGGATCGAGCCGATGTGCTTGCCCAGGTCGAGCAACAGCCGATCCGGCAGGCGGTGGTTCATCGCGGCGTGGAAGCATTCCCTGCGTGTCATCATGTTCTTCGCTGCCCTCTCAGAAGTCGCCGTCCATCACCACCGGCTCGACATCCAGCATCTCGCACAGCAGTTCCAGTTCTCGCACCCACAGGCCGGCCACCCCGGATATGTGGTTGGAGCCATACTCCTCGACGAAGCGCTCGAGGTCTGCCTCGACCTGCACGAAGGCCGTCGGCAACTGGTGCTTGCCGCGCTCGCGCACGAAGGCCGCCAGGTCCTCATCGGAAAGCTGCACCGCCTCGCCCGGCAAAATGGCCATGCGGTACTCGCCGGCCACGCGGTACAGCCGCGCCAGCGTCACAGGGCCGGGCGCCGCGGTGAAATAGGTGGTCGCGCCGCCGCCGGGTCGCACCGAGGGCCGCAGCTCGATGCGTTGCAGATTGTCCGAGGCCTCCGCCGAACGACCGGCGAACCAGGCGCACATGCCCCCGCAGTTGGGCAGGTAGAGCATGTTCTTTTCCGTGTCCATGTGGCTGACATCGGCGAACAGCGTGGCGCCGCCGCCGGAAACCAGCTTGAGCATCTCCATGCTCAGCGCACCGTCACCATCCGCCTCGCAGGACATCGAGCAGGTCTGCTTGACCCCTTCGCCATCGAACGGGCTGGGCATCAATGCCGCCGAGATGCACTGCGGCACATAGTGGTCGGACAACTCGGTCATGCACTTGACCGAGATGAAATCGAGTCCCTGCTCGGCATTGATGTCCTTGTTGGCGAGGTAACACCGCAGTTGGAAAGCCAGTTTTTCCTCGGTCAGCTTCTTGCCGTCGAAATCAATGGAAGCAAACGCTCCCTTGGCCCATTCCATCATCGACGCGACGCGGTCCGGATCGATGAGCTCAGCCCGGCGCACAATTTCCAGCTGGTCGATGTGGTTGACGTCGACGCCGAACTGCGCGCGCCACTGCATCGGGTCGAAGGTGCCGGTATCGATGCCCAGTGAACGGCCGCCGAACAACCCCATGACCCGGCCCCGCAGCCGTGCGCGGGCCGCGGCGGCACGGAAGAATGGCAGCACCTCTTCCTCGAACACCGGGGCGCCAAAGTCGTCACGCACACGCATATGGTCCAGGCCGATCTGCCCCAGCGTACCGGCGGTGGCCAGCATGCCTACCATGCCGTGAGTCGCGGCGCTGGTGCTGGTCATCACCACGGTCGGCAGGTCCAGCGCCTGGATAGCGCGCACCGCCAGGTTGGGCGTGGCCCAGCACGGTGTGTGTGCGAACAGAGCCTCGGCCCCGGCGGACTGCAACTCGGCCACCTGGCGATCGATTTCTGTCTTGCTGCGCGCCACCTCGTCGAAGGCGAGCAAATCCAGCGGCAGCCCGCCGAGATAGTCCCGCGCCTCGGAGTGGCGGGGTTCGGTCAGCCCCCGGAAATAGCCATCCCACATGTAATCGCGTTCGTCACCGAAGGTCATCAATGCGACGCGCGGTGCCGAGGCTCCATTCGCTCTTGTCGTGGGTTTGGCCATGTTTGTCTCCGCTTGTGACTTGGCGCCTCAGGCCGTCCGCGGACGGACGCCCACCGGGTACTGCTCCATGATCTCGCCGATCAGCATGCTGACGTGGTCCACCACCCGCGTAACGATGATCTCACCCTTTTCGCGCGTGGCCTTGGTCGGATCACCGACCACACCGTTCGAATGCTCGAGCTTTTCGGGCTTGGCGAAGGTCCCTTCGAAATGATACATCTGACCCGGCTTCGGCATCATGCCCGGGGCGATCTTCCACTTGGGATGGATCAGCGGCGTGCTGGAGCCGGCCTCGGCGCGGCTCATGTCGACGAATTCGGGATACAGGTACAGCCCCACGGAGGTTTCCGCCTCGTCGGCGTGCCACATCGGGTCTTCCAGCACGTCCTGGTTGTCGCGCAGGAAGTCGTACCAGTGCATGGACAGCACGAAGTGGCCGTCGATCCCCAGTTTGTGCACGGCGACGATCGTGGAAGAGACCTGGCCATGGGCCGAAAACAGAATGAACTTGTTGAAGCCGGCGACCGAGGCGCCGCGGACGATGTCCTCGACCAGCGCAATATGTGTCTCGAAGCGCAAGGGAATGGTGCCCTTGACGCCCCAGTGATGGTACGGATGCGAACCATACATAGGGCACGGCAACACGGTCGCGCCGGACTTCTTGGCGATCAACTCGGTCATGCCGATGGCGTTGAAGGCATCGACCGCGCAGGGTGTATGTGGGCCATGCTGTTCGATGGCGCCCAGCGGCAGAATGGCCAGGTCGCAGACGTTGGTGGCGTAATCCACCAGGTCAGGTGCGCAGATTTCGTGATACCAAACCGATGATCTCTTTTGCTCAGCCATTTTCCATACTCCTGTTCGTCTCCTGCCCGATACGGGCCAGTTGTTCATACACGGCAGCGGGCAGCGGAATGCCGTCGCGCTGACGCTGTTGCTCGCTGCGATACTCGAGTTCTCCCGGCAGCAGGATCTCGCTGCCATCGGCGCTCACCGGCGTGTTTTTCACGGTCGAGCAGAACTCGGCCATGCGCTCCTGCAGCAAGTCCCGGCTCATCCAGGCCTGCGGATTGATCACCAGCATCAGGTGCGCCGTGCGGCTGGGGTCGGCCGGGTAGCGGTACATGCTCTTGACGTGGTCCTGGAAACTGCCGCCGGTGATCAGGCCACAAAGGATGTCGATGGCCAGCGACAGGCCGTAACCCTTGTGCCCGCCCATCGGCAACAAATATCCCTCGAAACCGGCCTGCGCATCGGTGGTCGGGCGGCCTGCCTTGTCGGTGGCCCAGCCCAGTGGAATCGGCTCGCCCTTCTTCGCCGCCACCAGCAATTTGCCGCCGGCGACCGCGGACAATGAAATATCCAGCACAAAGGGGAACTCGGCGAAGGTGGGGATGGCGATGGCCAGTGGGTTGTTGCCCGTAATGGGCCGACTGGCGCCCGGCATGACCATGTTCGGTGCGACGTTGGTCATGGCGATGCCGACCAGTCCGCGGTCAGCCGCCATGCGCGCGTACAGTGCGGTGGCGCCGCAATGATTGCTGTTGATGACGCCGGCCGCAGCGATGGCGCTGTCGGCGGACAATTCGATCGCGCGTGACATCGCGGCGCGGCCGGCGATGTAACCGGCGCTGTTGTCCGCATCGAGCACGTCGAAGCCAGGGACGGAGTGCAGCGTACGGATGTCCGGCCGGGGGTTCATCGCGCCGTTACGGAAGCGCGCGAGGTACTCGGGCACACGGATGACGCCGTGCGAGTCGATACCCCACAAATTGCTCTGCACCAGGCAGTCGGCGATGTCCGCCGCGTGGGGCTGGCTGCAACCGGTGTCTTCGAACAATCCCGCGACGAAAAGGCGGAGGCGGTCGGCCCGCACCCTGACTTCCACTGCAGGCGCCATGCTCAAGCCTCCTTGTTGCTCGCCGGTACGGCCTGACCCGGAACGAATGGGCAATGACCGGGGATCTTCACTCGCAGCCGGTAAATCGATTGCCGCGCGGTGACGAGCAGATCCTGCAGATCATCTCCGCCCCAGGTGAAGTTGGCCGGCACTTCAGGCATGCGGATAATGCCGAGCCGCTCGCCGTCCGGGTCGAAGACATGGATGCCACCCGAGCCGCAACAGTAAAGATGGCCGGCGCAGTCGGCTTTCATGCCGTCGGCCACGCCCGGCTCGCTGCCGCCCGTTTCCGCGAACAGCCGGCCATTGCGCAACGTCCCGTCCACCGCGACCTCGAAAACCCGTATGTGCTGCCGCACGGTGTCGTTGATGAACAGGCGCGACTCATCGACCGAGAAACACAGACCGTTCGGCCCGGCGAAATCATCCACCAGCAGGGTGAGTTTGCGGGACTCGGGATCGAGCCGATAAACACCCTGGAAATCCAGTTCCTGCTCCCGCAGCACGCCGTGGGTCGCGTTGCGGCCATAGGGCGGATCGGTAAAGTAGATTCCGCCATCGCTTTTCACGACGATGTCATTGGGGCTGTTGAGTTGCTTGCCCTCGAAATGCGCGGCGAGGACTTCATAGCTGCCGGCCAGGTCGACCCGGCTCACGCGGCTGCCCGCGTGCTCGCAGACCAGCAGCCGGCCCTGCGGATCCCAGGTCGTGCCATTGGCCATGAAGCTGGGGGCGCGGAAGGTGCTGACGCCGTCGCCTTCGTGCCAGCGATATTGGGCGTTGCCGATGATGTCGCTGAAATACAGCACTTCCTCGGCGGCGTGCCAGGAGGGGCCCTCGACGAAGCGGAAGCCCGTGGCCAGGCGCTCCGGCACGCTGCTTGCGTCGACAATGTCGCCGAGCCGGCCGGCTTGTTCTGGATTCAGCTTGGGAGGGGGCATGTTGGTCAGAAATCCGCTCGCATCAGGCCGCGGTCGCAGCCAGGCCCAACGATGAGCGGACCGCCCGGACCGCATCAGAAGCATCGACGCCGAATTCATCGGCACCGATTTCGCGCGCGAAGTCGGGTGTAATCGCGGCGCCACCGACAACGATCTTGATGTCGTCACGAGCACTGAAGTGCTCGATGACCGGGCGCATTTCGCCGCGGGTCGTGCTCAGCAGCGCGCTGAGGCACACCACCTGCGCGCCACGGTCCACGGCAGCCTGGTACGTATCAATCCGGCAATCCACGCCGAGGTCATCCACCTCGAAGCCGGAGCCCTTGAGCATCATCACCACCAGGTTCTTGCCGATGTCGTGCAGGTCGCCCTTGACCGAGCCGATGCAGACGCGGGCGACCGGTTCGCGCCCCGACTGCACCAGCAGCGGCTCGAGGATGTCCATGCCGGCCTGCATCGCCTTGGCGGCGACCAGCATTTCTGGAATGAAAACTTCGTTACGTGAAAACTGGTTGCCGACTTCCCGCAGCGCCGGGATCATCGTCGTGTTCAACATCTCGACGACATTTACACCGGCGTCGACCTGTTCCTGGACGATCTCGGCCACCACGTCGCGCTCACCGAATACGATGGCGTCCCATAATTCGTCATTGATTGCCATGCTGGTCATCTGCTCCTGTGCCCTTCCGGGACACCCCGGCCTCACAAGCAAGAGATTAGCGTTTTAATGACATCGAAGTCAATTCTGTAATTCAACTGAAAAACAGCAGTTTGAAATGGATTGATCTACATCAACTGGTAAATGAGTTGCGCCTTTTTGCATTCGAAGTAATTTACTCGTCACAGCTTTTTCAGACTGCGCTGGCATTGGGCTGCTCGAAAGTAATAGACTTCGAAATCAAGCCAAGAACATCTATATAACCTATTGTTTATTTTTGCTTTAATTTATTGCCTCACCCAACTTTATCCTGAATAATTGAATGTATTGTGATTTCGAAGTATATTCGACGCTGATTTCGAAGATCTGCCCTGGACTGCGCAGGAATACAAAAGAATAAGATGAACGAAAACCCGAGACACAGCGCCTCAACCACGGGTCAGGAACAACCGGCCTACGGGGCGGATTGTTCGGTGACCGATTACATCCTCGGCATCACCTTCGAGATATGGGAAGAGGGCCGAGTCGACAAAATCCTCGAGTATTACAGCGAGGATTGCCCGGTCTACGGTCTCGACGGCATCACGCGCGGCGCGGCGCAGATGGTCGAGCAGACACACGCGACGCTCAAGGCCTTCCCCGATCGCCTGCTGCTCGGTGATGACGTCATCTGGACCGGCACGGTATCGAATGGCTTTTCCTCTCATCGCGTGCTCAGCCCCATGACCAACCTGGGCGACTCGGCATTCGGACCGGCCACGGGCCGCAGCGTGCGCGTCATGAACATGGCGGACTGCGAGATCACCGACAGCCAGATTTCCCGCGAGTGGCTGGTCCGCGACAACCTGGCGCTGGTCCGGCAACTGGGGTTCGACCCCATGAAGTCGGCGCGCGCCCTGGCGGCGGGATTAAACAGTGAATTGAGCGAGTGGCTGAGGCAGGAATACAAGCGAGTGATTGGGAGTCATTCCGCCCTGGACATTCCCGCTCCCTGGCACGGCAGCGACGATGCCGAGATGGCCCATCGCGTTCTGACAAACTGTTGGCTCGAAGGCAACCGGCGGCAGTTGGAGTCGGTCTACGCGCCCTACTCCGTTCTGCACCGTGCGCCGCTGCGAATCTATTCCGGCCGGGACGAATTGCTGGCCCACTACGACGCCTGGCGCAGGGTGATGCCGGACGCAAAAATCAGTATCGACCATGTCTGTGGCCAACCCTTTGGCGCGGACGGCAGGCACATTGCGGTCCGCTGGGGCGTGGCCGGCACCCAGCAGGACGCGTTTTCCGGCTGTGAAGCCAGCGGCCAGCCACTGTTCATCCTCGGGGTGACTCACTGGCGCGTGCTGGCCGGGCGTATCATTTCCGAATGGACGGTTTTCGACGAACTCGCCCTGATGGCGCAGTCGCTGAGCAGGAACGGGTGAGGCCCGGGAAACTCACCACCCACACCCTCGCACTGCTCGGCGCGGCCGCGGTTTTCCTGGCCGCATGCGAAGCGCCTGTTTCTC
>Ga0316188_10001188_pt1 | contig 12192 bp, 8 predicted proteins | sample Phiworburrow1_MG_FD_204933 | JGI IMG/M metagenome (GOLD analysis project Ga0316188, IMG submission 204933) | Coastal sediment microbial communities from Maine, United States - Phippsburg worm burrow 1 | ecosystem: Environmental > Aquatic > Marine > Coastal > Sediment | place: USA: Maine...
TGAGCTGGAGTGGCTGAATGTGGAAGAGCTCATAGAGGTAGAAATTACCTCGGAGGACGCCGCTCACCCAATCGAGTCTGCATTATTACCCGGTCAGACCACGGGCTGGCGTGCGGCAGGCCCAGGAGAGCAGAAAATTCGACTTCTCTTTAACCGTCCGCAACAGCTTAGACGTATCTGGCTAAACTTCGTAGAGCCACATACTGAGCGTACGCAAGAGTTCGTCCTGCGTTGGTCACCTGATGGCGGGCAGTCGTTCCAGGAAATAGTGCGGCAACAGTGGAACTTTAGCCCCCTGGGTGCAACCAGCGAGACGGAAGACCTTCGTGTCGAGATTCCGGCAGTCACTTTGTTAGAGTTGATTATTATTCCGGATATAAGTGGGGGAAATGCGTTTGCTTCCCTGGCGCAGTTACGACTTGCCTAACGAATAAAAAACGTAGGGATTCAATGATGTTCAATTCTGTAGAGTGGTTAAATATTAACGCGATCGTTGCCTTCAATTAAATTATGCAAATTCATTTTCATAAGGTTTCCTGAGGTGTCGGGTTTACTTATGATCAAGCAACATTCTTAACGCATCCGCACCTTTTATGCCAGCTCGCCTGGCTTTACTGACGACCATGTCTACCTGAGTCGGGAACACCTCAGGGAATATTTGATTCCAGATCTCAAGTGCTTTTTCTGTGTTACCACTTTGTTCGAACATGACCGCTTCATTCGCCAGCTTGTAAGATTTGTTCAACAGTATCATGGCGTTTATTAAATCATCGATATTGTTCAGGCCTTCTATCTGAAACTCCATATTGGCAGGGTCGTGCTTCTGAAAGACGACTTCAGATACTGCCGCTTTGAATACATGGCATATAGTTTCTGAATAGCTGGTTATTTGATATAACGATAATACTGATGTGACTAAGAGTTCCAGGTAGTAACCATTGAACAGATTGCCTGTTACTCTGTTCCATGTTTTTATTATGCGGATAACCGCTATTAGCTTGCCTTTATGGCGAACATTCTCTTTTAAAAAAATTTCGTTATACGAAGTAATGTCATATTTCACCCAGTCATCAAATATTTCAGCGGGCAGCATATAGCTATGGTCTGATATGGGGTAGGCTGGCTGGATTTTGTATAGAAAGCTTTTCACCGGCAGCATCAGAATGTTTCTGTTTTTTAGTACATATGCATCGGGATACTGTTTAATTAAGCTATCACTCAATTTTGTGAATATCCGTGAAGGGTGTCTATGTTTGACATCGGCTACCCTGAACAAAACCAGCATATCAACGATACTACCCGATAGAGGTGAAACTATAGTTTTGCGTGAGAAAGCCCCGAAGATCACAGTGCTGAATGTGTCGAGGTGTTGTGTTAAATAAAGCTCGATATCAGCCTGGCTCTGTGTGATAGAGGTATATTCACCTAGAGATAATTCTGTATTTTTGGCTAGTAGATCAAAACCATCACTGACTGATGGCTGTTCAGGTTTTGTCATTAATTGCTCTTGCTGTTATTTTAATGTTCCAAAACGGTGTGTCTTAGTGTCACATTAGCAATAAAAACACTTAGTGACAAACAGGAGTTATTAATAAAATGGAATCAGAGTGTAATTTACACAATAATTCACAATATATAGAGTTAATTGCTCTCTGTCTGTATCAGTATGCATTTTTTTCTGGATCAAATCTCATTTCAATCCAGCTCTTGTGCGTACTTTTTAAAAGCGACATAATCCAGACCTGTATTTTCACGTTCGGGCATTTCTAAAATGGATGCATCTCTACTACTATGGGGAATGTTGTTTGGTTCGATTGGCCTCGGCTTCTTTACTTACGGCAAGAGACAAAGAGCGGTGGTACCCTTAACTGTCGGGATCGCGCTGTTTGTCGTGCCTTATTTGATAACAAACATTTATGCTCTGATCGCTACGGGTATCGGCTTAATTGCGTTACCTTATTTTGTGAGAATATGAAGCGGCTATATCAGGCTGGCATCAAAAAAAATATTTCACCTCTCATCAAGATCTGCGCTGTCCTTTTCTGGTATCGCAGTGACAACTGTATCGGCGCCTGCAAGGAAGCCATGCCAGGCTACTTCACATTCATTAATTCCAGTCAACCGGGTCGGGCCGAACCATAATATGTGTGGTCGATTTGCCAGCGCATTAAAACCTTCCGATGCGTGGCGGGAGTTAATACAGGAATGGCCGGATGAGCTGTTTCATCGTTATAACGTTTCTCCGGCTTCACAGATTGGGGTTATTGTTGAAGGCGCCTGTCACGCCATGCGCTGGGGACTCGTGCCTCCCTGGTCGAACGAGATTTCAACGAAGTACGCCACCTTCAATGCGCGTATAGAAAGTATCGAATCGAAACCTGCTTTTCGGCATGCCTGGCGCCATAATCAGAAATGCCTGATTCCTGCTCTCGGTTATTATGAATGGCAGACAGAGCAGGGTGCCAAACAGCCTTATTTTGTTACTTCGGACGATGGTCAGCCCCTGGTGTTTGCCGGCCTTTGGGACGAATGTAAGTTTGCTGGCGAGCCGCTGCAGTCCTGTACCATTATCACCAGTGAATCCAGAGGCGGTCTAAAAAATTTGCATAACCGTATGCCAGTGATGCTGAGTGTTGATAGTGCAAAACAGTGGTTAAATACCAGTGAAGATAAAACAGTTTTGCTTGATGGCTGTTTGACGGATTTTAAGGTTTCTAAAGTCGATAAACGGGTGAATAACTCAAGAGAAGAAGGCGAAGAGTTGATCCAGCCAATATGACAGCTCATAGATCGACTTAAGGTGTGAGTACCAACGGTTTCACGTCACGGGTAAAGTCATTCATCGTCAGTTCATTGGTTTTTGTACGTTGCTGATAGATCAGTGTGTAGGCTAGTACCGATGTCACATAGTCGCGAGTTTCACTATACGGGATGGTTTCTATCCAGATATCTGCCGGTATTGTCTCATCGGGTAGCCATTGTTTCACTCTATTAGGGCCGGCATTATAGGCGGCCAGTGCGATGGCATAATGCCCATCGAACTGGTTCAGCAGCTTTTGATAATAATACGAACCATACTTCAAATTTTTCACCGGGTTATACAGGCTGTTATTTCCGGTCCAGCGCTCGTTCAGGTCTTTGGCGATTTGCCGTCCTGTCTGTGGCATTATCTGCATCAGTCCCTGTGCCCCTGTAGGAGAGCGCGCGTTTTTATTGAAGGCGCTCTCGCGGCGCACCAGGCCAAACAATATGGCCGGGTTGAGATTTTGCTGTACCGCATTCTCGTGAATCTTGTCGGAGTAACTGAGCGGGAAGCGCATTTCGATGTCATCCCAGTGCTTTACTTTGGCGATGGTGAAAATTGCGATTTCATCCCATTGCCATTTCTGTGCCAGTTTGGCTGCAGCAGTAATTTCATCTTCGTTCAATTGCCGTAGCGCATGCCACCATTGCAATTTGGCTTCGTTTTCTCTATCGAGCACCATGAGTTCGAAGGCGACTCGAAATTCATCACGGTTTTTTATATCTTCAATTTCCTGGGTGCTTACTTTTATCGGATTATCGGCTAACTGATAAAGGCTGTTTACCCTGTCAGCAGCCAGATAACCATAAAAGTCCCGTTTGCTCGAAAGCGAGGTTAACAGTTTTTCAGCCTCTTCGGTTTTGCCGACTTCCAGGTAAGCGCGTGCCAGCCAGTATTGCCATTTTTCGCTTTGCTGGTCTGCGCTGTCCATTTCCTGTATCGCAGTGATGACACGCGGCCAGTTCTGATCATATAAGGCTACTCTGACGCGCCACGCTTTGGTGTTGCTGTCAGAAGCATTCAACTGGCTCAGGCGTTCGTAGGCGCCAGTCTCATTCTTGAGTGCCAGTTTGAAAGCTAGTCGTTTTTCCAGTTTGTCTGAATGTTTTCTATCGATAGTAAAATGGTCTTTATTAGTGTCCCATAAAACGATGGCCTGATTAACGTCATTGCTTGCAAGTCGATTGATAGCATGGATAAACATCAACGCTGCCTGTTCGGTTTTGGCCTGACTTAACAGCTCAGGTATATAGCGTTCAGGGTTGCGGTGAAGATTCAGCCATAATTGTGCGCTAGCTTGATATGCTGGTGCCATCTGATTTTTGACGTAAGTGGCAAGGCTGACCTTGTTGTTTCGTAATGCTGCATCAAATCGTTTCCACAACAGATCCTGGTTGTAAAGACTGGATTTTTTTAACTCTGAAAATAATTCGTCACAGGCCTTCGGTTGCGAATGACCTACTGCCCATAAATTTTTAGCACCGCTCAGAGCTGCCTGTTTATCACCCATTTTAAATTGTGCCAGGTGATGATAGCAGGTCAGGCTGGTATCACTGGTCTTACTGTAGAACTCCAGAAAGGTCTGCCACTGCCTGTTCTTTGCCAGGTGATATAACCACTGACGTTTTAATATGCCGGCATAACGTGACGTATCATACTGCTCTAAAAAATGCTTTATCTGGGTTTCATGGTCAAGATTTTTTTTTAACCATTGGTACTGAAGGTATGGATATAACGGGTATTCTTTTAGCTGGTCTGCGAGCAGGAGAAAAGATTCATCGTCATTTAGTGATTCCTCGGCCTGTAAAAACAGCTGTCTCAGATGCGCTATCTCTTCATCGCTAAAATAGGCTGGCGGTGTTTCTTCGTCTGCGTATTGCTGGTCGATTTCTTCTGTCTGCTGGGCACTGCTTTCCATGCCAGCAGGATCAGTAATTTGGGCTGGTGGCAGGTCGCTCTGCGTTCCTGAAAGCATCGATAGTTGAATGACTGCGCTGACATTCCCTGCCGCATTAAAACTTGCCGAGTCATCTTTACTGAAAATGCCGGGCGACCAGAGTAGGCATGCTGAAAAAAATAGCGGCAGCAGAGAGCGATTTTCTTTCATCAGGGCAGTACTCGTTTTGGATTCTTCTTCTTTTGGGCGTTCCCACTAAAAATAGAGTGAACTCATTTTGACCCCATATTTATTGATTTTTAAAGCATGATTTTTTTATCAGGGGTCTGGCTAAATAGTACTATATAATTTGGTTAAATCAATGGTATTTGTGAAAAATGACCTCTATCATTGGCCAGAACATTCAATCATCAACCATGTAAGTTTCAGGATTTAGTATGTGTGGAATAGTCGGCGCTGTTGCTGAACGTAACGTAACGCCCATTTTGTTAGAAGGACTCCGCCGCCTCGAGTACCGAGGTTATGATTCAGCCGGTATAGCCGTGCTGGACAAGGATAATTGTATCAGCCGTGTGCGCCGTCTCGGTAAAGTTAAAGAGCTGTCGGACGCACTGGAGCAGACAGAACTTCGCGGTGTGGTTGGTATTGCTCACACCCGGTGGGCCACGCATGGCGTGCCCAGCGAAAAAAATGCACATCCCCATGTGTCCAATCAGACCGTCGCTATCGTCCATAACGGCATCATCGAAAATCACGCTGAACTTCGTGATCAGCAAAGCAGGGCTGGCTTTAATTTCACTTCGCAGACCGATACTGAAGTGGCGGTTCATCAAATCGAACATTACTTAAAACAGGAAGGTGATCTTCTTGCCGCAGTGCGTCTGGCAGTAGCAGATCTTGAAGGCGCTTATGCCCTGGGGGTGATTTCCACCGCTGACAATAATCGTTTGCTGGCGACGCGCCGTGGCAGTCCACTGGTAGTCGGTGTAGGCATCGGTGAGTATTTTATCGCCTCAGACGCAGCTGCTTTACTGCCGGTGACACGCCGCTTCATCTATCTTGAAGAAGGTGATGTTGCTGATATTCGTACCGATTCGCTAGTGATCTACAACGAAAAAGGCGAAGTAGTTGAGCGTGAGATCAAAGAATCAGAATTAAGTGCAGACGCCACCGCTAAGGGTGAATACCGTCATTTCATGTTGAAGGAGATTCATGAGCAGCCTGCAAGATTAATCGATGCTCTTGAAGGACGTGTGTTTGATGGCCAGTTTATTGATAGCGCTTTTGGCGTAGGTGCAGATAAAATCCTGGACCAGGTTAAAGCCGTGCAGATCATTGCATGCGGGACCAGTTATCATGCTGGCCTGGTCGCCAGTTACTGGCTGGAAGCAATCGCCGGTGTGCCCTGCCGTGTCGAGGTGGCGAGTGAATACCGCTATCGTAAAACAGTATTGATGGACGATACTCTGGTCGTGACCATATCACAGTCGGGAGAAACGGCCGACACTCTGGCTGCATTGCGTGCGATAAAGAAATTAACGAACCTGACACTGGCTATCTGTAATGTGCCTGAAAGTTCACTGGTCAGAGAAAGCGAACTCAAACTGATGACACGAGCAGGACCGGAAATTGGCGTTGCCTCAACCAAAGCGTTTACCACGCAACTGGTTGCATTATTGATGCTGGTGGTGGCTTTGGGTAAACGCCGAGAGTTATCTGTAGAGAGGATAAGAGCACTGTTTCATCAGGCGCAGGCTTTACCGATTCTAGTGGAGCAGGTTTTACAAAATAAAGCAGCAATAGAAAACTGGGCGGAAGATTTTACCGAACTGCATAATGCAATCTTTATCGGTAGGGGTGCCCTGTACCCGATAGCCTTGGAAGGTGCTTTAAAGCTTAAAGAAATCTCCTATATCCATGCTGATGCCTATCCGGCAGGGGAGTTGAAACATGGTCCGATTGCGCTGATCGATAATGAATTACCGACTATTGCTATTGCTTCTAAGGATGGCTTCGAAGGTAAAATTAAATCCAATATCCAGGAGATTCTGGCACGTGGCGGCAAAGTCTATTTATTTGCCGATGAACGCTTGAATATGGCAGATATGGGTGATCAATGCCGTGTTATCAAGATACCTGCAGTGGAGGTAGAGCTGGCACCGATATTGTTTTCCATCCCGCTGCAGCTGTTTGCCTACTTCGTTGCAGTGCTTAAGGGCACGGATGTCGATCAGCCGAGAAATCTCGCCAAATCGGTGACGGTGGAATAATACGTCACGTTATTATAGTTTAATCAAAGACTTATCTCTTTGGTTGGCGGCCAGGCAGCGGTACATTTTCCGATAGATATTCATCAGCGTGGCAAGGTATAATTAGCGTCCAGTATTGACTTTTTATAAGGTACGAATGTCACCAAAGCCGCCGCGTAAACTCTTTATCAAAACATATGGCTGTCAGATGAATGAATATGATTCATCACGTATATCCGATGTACTTATTGACTCCCACGATCTTGAACTTACCTCTCATCCGGAAGAAGCCGATGTGCTTCTGCTGAATACCTGCTCGATCCGGGAAAATGCACAGGAAAAAGTATTCTCTCAGCTAGGCCGCTGGAAAAACTGGAAAAATACCAGGCCCGATTTGGTCATTGGTGTTGGCGGCTGTGTCGCCAGCCAGGAAGGTGCGGTGATTCAGAAACGTGCGCCTTATGTCGATATCGTGTTCGGGCCACAGACTATTCATCGGCTGCCGGATATGTTGTCTGCTGTGACTGGTACGCATAAAAAAGTTGTCGACATCAGTTTTCCTGAAATCGAAAAATTCGACTGTATGCCTGAGCCAAAAGCCGATGGACCGACCGCGTTTGTTTCGATCATGGAAGGCTGTAGTAAATACTGCAGTTTCTGCGTAGTGCCTTATACACGAGGTGAAGAAGTCAGCCGTCCTTTTGATGACGTACTCGCCGAGGTTGCCGGCCTGGCAGCTCAAGGTGTTCGCGAAGTGAACCTGCTCGGCCAGAATGTCAACGCCTATCGCGGTGCCATGTACGCTATTGATGGGGAGGAACTGGTTGCTGACCTGGCGTTATTAATTCACTACGTCGCAGCGATCGATGGCATTGACCGGATTCGGTTTACTACCTCACACCCCATGGAATTTAATGAAGATCTGGTCGAAGTTTATGCACAGGTACCCGAGCTGGTGAGTTTTTTGCACCTGCCGGTACAGAGTGGCTCCGATAATATCCTCGCTGCGATGAAACGTGGCCATAGCGCAGAGCAGTATAAAGATATTATTCGACGCCTCAAGATTGCTCGCCCGGATATTGCAATTTCATCTGATTTTATTATCGGATTCCCAGGTGAAAGCGATGAAGATTTTGCCGATACCATGAAATTAATAAAAGAAGTCGGTTTTGACCAGTCCTATAGTTTTATCTACAGCGCACGTCCCGGCACACCGGCAGCGACGCTGTCTGACAGCACCACCGATCTGATAAAAAAACATCGCCTTGCTATCTTGCAGAGCGCTATCTCGTCTAGTGCAGCAACTGTCAGTCAACAAATGGTAGGCACTGTGCAATGTGTTCTCGTTGACAGTGTCTCTAAAAAAAGTGAGGAGCAAGTTTCGGGCCGCACGGAAAATAATCGGGCTGTTAATTTCAACGGCGACAAAGCATTAATCGGCCAGTTTGTTGATGTCAGAATTACCGAGGCACGGACAAACTCGCTGCAGGGCGAATATGTCGGGCTCTCTGATATCGAGCGATCGCATCAGGAAAAACTGAACACGAAAGCATCGAATTATGAAAATCGCAAACTCGCATGAGGTGGTGCCGATGCTTAAGGATGACTTTTAATGTCTAAACCTGATCAACAAGCCACTTTCAATGTGACCAGCAGTATTCAATTTGAACTACTACCGCTGGATAATCAGCGACTGGTTACTCTATGCGGTCCTTTAAACCAGAACTTGCGCCAACTAGAAGAGTTCTATAGCGTCAAAATCAGCTGCCGCAGTAACCAGTTTGAAATCAGTGGAGAAGGACGCCTTCTTAAAACAGTGAAGAATGCGATTCAGACTTTGTACAACGTTGCCGGTCATCAGGCGTTGACCCCTACCGTGGTGCAATTGTATCTGAACGATAATGTTGATGATATGAAGATCACAAAAGAATCTTCTACAGAAGAACAGGATGACGACGATTTATTTACACGCTCTAAAAGTCGCCATGGAAAAGTCAGTGGACGGGGTAAGAGTCAGCAGCAGTACCTCGATCAGATCAGGACGAATGACCTTACGCTAGGGGTGGGCCCGGCCGGTACCGGTAAAACTTACCTGGCCGTTGCCAGTGCGGTTGAAGCGCTGGATAATGACCTGGTCGATCGTTTGATCCTGGTGCGGCCTGCAGTCGAAGCTGGTGAACGACTCGGTTTTCTACCGGGTGATCTCGCGCAAAAAATCGATCCTTATCTGCGACCGATGTACGATGCATTATTCGAGATGATGGGGCAGCAGAAAGTCGCAAAATGTATCGAACGCAATGTCATCGAAATCGCACCGCTTGCCTATATGCGCGGACGTACGCTCAATGATTCTTTCATCATTCTCGATGAAGCGCAGAATACCACGATCGATCAGATGAAGATGTTTCTGACACGTATCGGTTTCGGTTCAAAAGCGGTGGTTACTGGAGACATTACCCAGGTCGATCTGCCGCGTGAAAAAACATCCGGTCTTCGCCATGCCTTGAAAATACTGACAGACATGGAAGGCGTTGGTATTACACGTTTTCATAAAGGGGATATCGTCAGGCACCCTCTAGTGAAAAAAATAGTACAGGCTTATGAAGAGGACGAGTCGAAGTAAACGACTTTAACGTGTTATGTCATTAACTGTAGATGTTTCAATTTCAGAAGATCTGATGTCTGAGACGCCTGAATCAGGTGAAGATGATGTGCCTGAACCCGCACTGTTACAGACCTGGGCTCAGGCCGCTTATCTGAATGATGTCGCCGCCGTTGCCAGTATGCTGGTGACCACAGCAGAAGAAATACAGCAGCTTAATAAACAGTATCGAGATAAAGATAAACCGACTAACGTCCTGTCTTTTCCCATGGAATCTCCGGAAGAAGTTGGCCTCTGTCTGCTGGGTGATATCGTCCTGTGTGCAAAAGTTATCAAGCAGGAAGCAGGTGAACAGTCAAAATCAGAAATGTCACATTGGGCACACATGGTAGTACATGGCATGCTGCATCTGCAGGGATATGATCACATAGACGATGACGAAGCCGAAGAGATGGAACAGCTGGAGATTTCTATTCTTAACCAACTAGGGTTTGATGATCCTTACAAAGATAACCAATGAAAAATAACAACGATGTGAGCTGGCTAACGGCTTTAAAAAATAAATTTTTTAAAGTTAAGGATGAGCGTGCACAATTATTGCAGCATCTGCGTGATGCACAACGCAAAGGAATTATTAATCTCGACGCACTGATGATGATCGAAGGTGTGTTTCAGGTATCTGAGATGCAGGTTCGTGACATCATGGTGCCACGTTCACACCTTGTCGTGATCCAGGAAGACCTAGGCGTGAAAGATATGCTGGCCGTCGTAGCACACTCGGGTCATTCACGTTTTCCGGTGGTAGAAGAGAGCATCGATGACGTTGTTGGTATCCTGCTGGCAAAAGATCTGACACATTACCAGGACGAACAAAGTCGTGAGTCCTTTGAGCTGAAGGATATCTTGCGTCCTGCAGTTTTTGTCCCCGAGAGTAAAAGATTGAATGTCCTGTTAAAAGATTTTCGAGAGAGCCGGAATCACATGGCAGTGGTCATCGATGAATACAGTGGTGTTGCCGGCCTGGTGACGATTGAGGATGTGTTAGAACAGATCGTTGGTGAGATTGACGATGAGCATGATGCCGCCGATGTGACTAATATTCGCCGCAGTGGCTTTGAACGTTATAGTGTGCGCGGTCTCACTCCGCTGGATGAATTTAACCAGTTTTTTGAATCCGCTCTAACATCAGACAAATTTGAGACTATCGCGGGGCTAGTAACATTTGAACTGGGCCATCTTCCTGAGCGCGGTGAAGAAGTTACCATCGGCAGATTTCATTTTAAAGTGATCACTGCCAATTCACGTCGTATTAATAATATGCAGGTTACTCTGTTATCTGAAAGTGATGACAATGCAGCTCGTGATATAAACTTGAATACATCGTCTAATAGTGAATAATATCCCTGTTCGATACTGGCCACTCTTCAGTTTGCTTGGGGGTGGTTTTACTACTCTTGCCTTTGCACCATTCGATTTAAGCTGGCTGGTATTTTTTACCCTCGCGCTGGGGTTCTATATCTGGCATAAACTGCCGGCAAGACAGGCCGCATTCAATGGCTGGATGTTCGGCCTGGGGTTACAGTGCACTGGTGTCAGCTGGATCTATTACAGCTTGCATACACATGGCAGCGCGCCTGCAGTATTTGCCGTACTGCTCATCTTTTTGTTGTGCGCTTATCTGAGCATTTATACAGCGTTGGCTGCATATGCAGTCAACCGTTACCTGCCTGCGCAGGCTGCATTACGCCTGTTGATATTTTATCCGGCAAGCTGGGTACTCTTCGAGTGGCTGCAGGGTTACGTGATGACAGGTTTTGCCTGGATGCAATTAGGTTACACGCAGATCGATCTGCCACTTTCGGGTTTCGCACCGGTTTTAGGTAATCATGCGGTTGGCGGTATGGTTGCCTTCACTGCCGGCGCAATAGTTCTGCTGATCACTCATTGCAAGCAATTCGATTTTAAGCGCAGTCTGATTGTGGCGATTTCCGTTTTGATGTTATGGCTGGCTGCTGGTTTATTGAAAATGATCGACTGGACAGAGAAGGATGGAGGGCCAATAAAGGTCAGCGTGATCCAGGGAAATATTTCGCAAAAAGATAAATGGACATTCGACATGAAACAGCCAACGCTCGATCTGTATCGTGAGCTGACACTGGCGCAGAAAGATATTGACCTGATCATCTGGCCGGAGACGGCCGTTCCTGATTATCGCTACCGTACAATGAATTATCTTCAGCAGTTGCGTCGAGATATGGCGGCGCGTGATACTGATTTACTGCTCGGGATTTTTGTTAAAAATAAAGAAAGCCGGGTGCTCAATAGTGTCGTGAGCTTGCAGGGTGATGTTTACAGTAAACGACACCTGGTGCCGCTTGGTGAATATATCCCGTTACGTTTTCTGATCGAGTTTTTCAATACCTGGGTAAAAATCCCGATGTCTGACATTGCTTCTGGCGATGAAGAGCAGGCATTAATAACCGCAGCAGGTGTCCCGATCGGCATCACTATCTGTTTTGAAGAAGCTTTCGCGCGTGACGTGATCAAAGATTTACCCGAGGCTAAGCTGCTGGTGAACGTTAGCAATGATGCCTGGTTTGAAGACTCACATGAGTTGCATCAGCATCATGCGATTGCTCGT
>Ga0316188_10001189_pt1 | contig 12191 bp, 10 predicted proteins | sample Phiworburrow1_MG_FD_204933 | JGI IMG/M metagenome (GOLD analysis project Ga0316188, IMG submission 204933) | Coastal sediment microbial communities from Maine, United States - Phippsburg worm burrow 1 | ecosystem: Environmental > Aquatic > Marine > Coastal > Sediment | place: USA: Maine...
CCGGCTGCAAAGCCGGCGAAGAAATCCAATTCCAGCGTTCCGCCGACCTTCATGCCTGCCACGTCGGGCCCGTTGAAGCCGAAGGTGACGCGCGTGTTGCGCACGTCGCCGCCCAGGATCCAGCTGTTACGGGCAAATTCGCTAGAGGGAAACTCCGCATTCTGCCCGTTGCCAAACGTGAAGTTGGCATCCTGCGCATAGAGGCTGCCGATGATGAATCCCTTGATGGTCAGCATCTCGCCGCCGCCCGTCTTCACGGTCGGTTCCGGCGCCTTCTTCTCTTCCGCCGGCTGAGCGGCGGTCGTCGCCGGTGCCGCTGCCTGCTGGGCCGACATCTGCTGCACCAGCTTCTCGAGTTCGGCCACGCGGGCCTCCAGCGCCTTCTCTGCATCCGTCTGGGCCAGCGCAACGCCCGGCATCGCCAAAACAGTGGCAACGGCGATTGCCGTTGCGGTTCGCTTGATCCTGGAATCCATTGTCAGACCTCCCCTTTTGGGCTGTGGGGCGAGAATGCGCTCCCGCCGCCACGGGCCTCCATTGGCGGATGGTCTAAGAGACACGTTGTTTGGGCGCAACAAGCCCCGGCAGCGGCGCCCGCAGCGCGGGTGGTAACCGCCTACGACCAACGTCCAATTCATGCGGGAGCGGGTGCGTAAAATGCTTGCTGATGGAATCAACCGGGCGTCCAGGTCGGGCGTCGCCGACGGGGGTATGAAAAATGATGGTCAAAACCTATCCGGTGCCGCAATCGTTTGCCGCGGGCGCCATCGTCAAGGAAGCCGATTACCGCGCAATGTACGAGCAGTCGGTGAGCGATCCCGACGCCTTCTGGTCCGGGATCGCCAGGCGCATCGACTGGATGCGCTTCCCGACGAAGATCCGCAACGTCAACTACGACCCGGACGATTTCCACATCCGCTGGTTCGAGGACGGCGAGCTGAACGTGTCGGTCAACTGCCTGGATCGCCAGCTGGCGACCCGCGGCGACAAGACCGCACTGTTGTTCGAAGGCGACGACCCGTCCGTGTCCTACGCCATCACCTACCGCGAACTGTATGAGCGGGTCTGTCGATTCGCCAACGCGCTGCGCGCCCAGGGCGTCGCCAAGGGTGATCGCGTCACCATCTACATGCCGATGATCCCGGAAGCTGCGGTCGCAATGCTCGCCTGCGCCCGCATCGGCGCGATCCATTCCATCGTCTTCGGTGGTTTCTCGCCGGATTCGCTGGCCGGGCGCATCCGCGACTGCGATTCGAACCTCATCATCACGGCGGACGAGGGCGTCCGCGGCGGCAAGAAGATCCCCCTCAAGGCCAACGTCGACGCGGCGCTGGCGAAGCATGACCTGCCCTGCGTCAAGAAGGTCGTGGTGGTCCGTTACACCGAGACGCCCATCAACTGGGTCGAGGGCCGCGACGTCTGGTACCAGGACATCGTCGCGAACCAGCCCGCGAAGTGCGAACCCGAAAGGATGAACGCGGAGGACCCTCTGTTCATCCTCTACACCTCCGGCTCGACGGGCCAGCCGAAGGGCGTGCTGCACACGACCGGCGGCTACCTCGTGTATGCCAACTTCACCTTCACGTCGGTCTTCGACTACCACGAGGACGACATCTTCTGGTGCACGGCCGACGTCGGCTGGGTGACCGGCCACAGCTACGTCGTCTACGGCCCGCTGTCGGCCGGCGCGACCAGCGTAATGTTCGAGGGCGTGCCCAACTATCCCAGCATGAGCCGCTTCTGGGAGGCGGTGGACAAGCACAAGGTGACGATCTTCTACACCGCGCCGACGGCGATTCGCGCCCTGATGCGCGACGGTGACGAGCCGGTGAAGAAGTGCTCGCGCAAGAGCCTGCGGCTGCTGGGAACCGTCGGCGAACCGATCAATCCCGAAGCCTGGGAGTGGTACTACCACGTCGTCGGCGACGAGCGTTGCCCGATCGTGGACACCTGGTGGCAGACCGAGACCGGCGGCATCCTGATTTCGCCGCTGGCCGGTGCGACGCCGCTCAAGCCCGGCTCGGCGACCCGGCCGCTGCCGGGCGTACAGCCGGCCATCGTCGATGGCGAGGGCAAGATCCTGGAGGGCGCGACCGAGGGCAACCTGGTCCTGCTGGACAGCTGGCCGGGGCAGATGCGCACGGTCTATGGAGACCACCCGCGCTTCATCCAGACCTATTTCACCACCTTCCGCGGGATGTACTTCACCGGTGACGGCGCGCGCCGCGACGAGGACGGCTACTACTGGATCACCGGTCGCGTAGACGACGTCATCAACGTCTCCGGCCATCGCATGGGCACGGCCGAGGTGGAAAGCGCCCTGGTGGCCCACCCGAAGGTTTCCGAGGCCGCCGTCGTCGGCTGCCCGCATGCCATCAAGGGCCAGGGCATCTACGCCTACGTCACCCTGAAAACCGGTGAAGAGCCGACCGAGGCGCTGCGCAAGGAGCTGCGTGACTGGGTGCGCAACGAGATCGGCCCGATCGCCTCGCCGGACTTCATCCAGTGGGCACCAGGCCTGCCCAAGACCCGGTCGGGCAAGATCATGCGCCGTATCCTGCGCAAGATCGCCGCGAACGAATCGGACCAACTCGGCGACACGTCGACGCTGGCGGATCCGACGGTTGTGAAGGAGCTGGTGGATCACCGGATGAACAAGGGCGGCTGATGCCCCGCGAAATCATCGTCGCGGACGACCACCCGCTGTTTCGGGAGGCCCTGAGGCACGCGCTCGGCCGAGCCGTGCCCGACGCGACGGTGGTCGAGGCGGACACCGTCGCGGCGCTGCTGGACGAAGCCGAGAAGCACCCGGAAGCGGACCTGCTGCTGCTCGACCTCAACATGCCGGGTGCGAACGGCTTCAGCGCACTGGTGCAGATGCGGGCCCACCATCCCTCGCTGCCGGTGGTGATCATCTCGGCCAACGAGGACCCGGGCGTGATTCGCCGCTCGATCGCGCACGGGGCTGCCGGTTTCGTGCCGAAATCCTCGAGCGTCGAGGAAATGGTCGAGGCGCTGCAGGCCGTGCTGGACGGTGACGTGTGGATTCCCGCGTCGGTGGACACCGAGTCGCCGACGCTGGACGGCGCCGAGGCCGACGTCGCATCGCGGCTCGCCAGCCTGACGCCGCAACAGTTCCGCGTGCTGACGATGCTCTCGGCCGGCCTGCTGAACAAGCAGATTGCCTACGAGCTCGGCGTGTCCGAGGCGACCGTCAAGGCCCACATGACGGCGATCATGCAGAAGCTCGGGGCCACCAACCGCACGCAGGCGGTCGTCCTGTCGCAGCAGTTGGCCCTCGACCCGGTGGGACTCGGCAGCCGGACGACTCAGGCGGACGCGTCGAACGCCTGAGCCGCGGCAACGGACGAACCCGCGCCAGCCACCTTGCGCCGGGCGAAGGCCGCCAGCAGGGCGCGCAGCGCGGCCGGCTTGACTGGCTTGCGCAGCATCTCGAATCCGTCCGCGCGGGCGCCGGCGACCAGTTCGACGCTGGCGTTCGCGGTCACCAGGGCCCCCGGGCGGCCGCCGTTCATGGCCGACAGCCTGCGAAGCGCCTCGAGACCGGTCTCGGACTCACGCAGGTGGAAGTCCGCGAGGATCACGTCGGGCCGCTCAGCCGACACCAGGCTTTCGGCTTCGGCGATGGTGCGCGCCGCCAGGACCTCGACACCCCAGCGGCCCAGTAGCGCGGTCATGCCGTCGAGGATATCCAGTTCGTCGTCCAGGCAGAGGACGGTCATGCCCTGCAGCGGCACGCCGCGTGTCCTGGGATCCTGCACGACGCGGTGCAACGCCGGGGCGATGCTGCGTGGCACGCGAATGGCGAACACGCTGCCGTGCCCATGGCGGGAGTTCACGATCAGCCGGTGATCCAGGATCCGCGCAATGCGGTCGCAGATCGACAGTCCGAGCCCGACGCCCTTCTCGCCCCAGGGCGACGGCTGCTCGAGGCGGCGGAATTCCTCGAAGATCAGCGCGAGCGCGTCCGTCGGTACGCCCGGGCCGGTGTCCCACACCTGGAATTCGACGTCCGCACCGCGCCGGCGGCAACCGACCAGCACCCCGCCGTGTCGCGTGTAGCGCAGCGCATTGGCAATGAAGTTCTGCAGCACGCGCTTGAGCATGCGCGGATCGGTCCGCACCGCCAGGTGCGTCGGCATGACCGTCAGGTCCAGCCCGCGATCCGCAGCCAGGGGCGCGAACTGCGCGGCCAGGGGTTCCAGCAGGTCGGCGGCAGCGATGTCCTTGATCTCGGGCTCGACGGCTCCGGCATCGAGCTTGGAGATGTCGAGCAGTGCGTCCACCAGTTCCTCGGCGGCCCGCAGCGAGGTGTCCACCCGCTCGGCCAGGCTGGCAGCTTCCCCGTCGCGCAGGTCGCGGGATCGCAACGCCGAGACGAACAGCCGTGCCGCATTCATGGGCTGCAGCAGGTCGTGACTCGCCGCCGCGACGAACTTGGTCTTGCTCTGGTTCGCCTGTTCCGCCTCCAGCTTCGCCTGTCTGAGCTGCTCGGTCCGCTCCTCGACCCGCATCTCGAGGGTCTCGGCGATCTCACGCAGCTCGCTTTCGACCTTCTTGTAGTCCGTGACGTCGGTGAAGGTGGACACCATGCCGCCGTCGGCCATCGGCTGGACACGGGTCTCGACCACGCGCCCATCCGGGCGCCGCCTCTCGGAGACGTGGGGCGATCCACTGCGCAGGTGCGCGATACGCCGCCGGGCCAGTTGCTTCGGGTCGCCCGGGCCACACAGACCGCGCTCGGCATTCACGTGGATGGCTTCGATGATCGGCATGCCCACGTAGAGGAACCCGCGTGGATACTCGAAAAGGATCTCGTAGCGCTGGTTCCAGGCCACCAGGCGCAGGTCGCGATCAACCATGCTGATGCCCTGCGCCATGTTGTCCATCATCGCCTCGATCAGCCCCCGGTTGAGCCGGAGCTTCTCGGTCGTCTCGTCCAGCAGTGCCACGACCTGGTCGAGCTTGAGTCCCGAACCCCTGAGCGTGCTGGTCAGCATCATGCGCGCCGAGGCGGAACCGATCGCCCCGGCCAGTTCGCGCTCGACCGCCTGCACGAGCCCGAAGTCGGCGCGGCCGGTCACTGCCAGTTCCTTGCCGGCGTCCCGCGCGTACTGCGCCAGGAGCTGCGCGGCGGCGCGCGGACCGACGATGTGCTCCGCCAGGGTCATCAGGTCACCGACCGTCGTATTGCCCGGCAGTGGCGCATCCCGCGAGCCCCGGTCGGCCTCGGCAGGCGCGAGAAACGCCGCGGCCTGGAGTTGCGCGCCGAGGCTCGGGCGGTAGCGCAGGGAGAAGGCGACCAGGGCCAGTGAGTTGAGTATCAGCGACCAGAAGACGCCGTGGGACAGGACGTCGGGCGCCGTCCAGCCGAACAGCGCCTGCGGCGCCAGGAAGGACCAGCCGAAGGGCCCCTGCTGGACCCATTCAGGAAGAACCCCGTCGATCGCCAGCAGGCTCGGCAGCAGCAGCGTGTACAGCCACACGGCGTAGCCGACTATCAGCCCCGCGAGAATCCCGGCCCGGCTCGCCCGCTGCCAGAACAGCGCGGCCACCAGGGTCGGCGCGAACTGCGCGACCGCGGCGAAGGACAGCAGCCCGATCGACGCCAGGCTGGGCGCCGATGGCACGGCGCGATAGTAGATATAGGCCAGCAGCAGCACGCCGACGATCGCAGCGCGGCGCATCCAGAGCACCAGTCGCGTCGTGGCCCGACGCGTCGTCGCGTTCTCCGCCCGGTAGCGCCACACCAGCGGCAGCAGCAGGTCGTTGCTGACCATGGTCGCCAACGCGACACAGGCGACGATCACCATGCCAGTCGCGGCCGAGAAGCCGCCCACGTAGGCGACCAGCGCCAGCGACTCGTAGCCGGCCTGCAGGGGCAGCCAGAGTACGAAGCTGTCGCTGGCCACGCCGGGACCGGCCCGGGCGAGCCCCAGCGCGGCGATCGGCACCACCAGGAGGCTGATCAGCACCAGGTAGCCCGGGAACATCCAGCGCGCCTTGGACAGGTCGCCGGGATCGGTGCACTCGACGACCCCGACCTGGAACTGTCGAGGGAGGCAGAAGATCGCCGTAAAGGCGATCAGCATCTGGGTGACGAAGCCGGTGAACACCTCGTTCTGGACGGGCAGCGACCTGGCCGCAGCCACGTATTCCATCGGCCCGCCGAGCGACATCATGGCGAACACCCCGATCGCAACGAACGCCAGCAGCTTCACCAGTGACTCTACGGCGATCGCCAGCATCAGGCCCGGATGATGCTCGGCCGCGTCGATGCCCCGCGTGCCGAAGAGGATGGCGAACAGCGCCAGCATGATGGCGACGTAGAACGCGCTGTCGGAAAACCAGGCGTGGCTGAGTCCGCCCGCCGGGGATCCCGTCAGCACCTCGATGCTCATCGCGACCGCCTTGAGCTGCAGCGCGACGTAGGGAACGGCGGCCGTCAGCGCGACCAGCGTGATCGCCGCGGCGATTCGCGAGGACTTGCCGAAGCGCGAGGCGATCAGGTCGGCGATGGAGGTCACGTTGTGGCGCTTGGCAATGCGGACCAGCCGCTCGAAGAGGGGCATGCCGAAGATGAACAGCACGATCGGGCCCAGGTAGATCGGCAGGTAGGACGCGCCGTCACGCGCGGCGCTGCCGACCGCGCCGTAGAAGGTCCAGCTCGAGCAATACACGGCGAGCGCCAGGCTGTAGACAATCGGACGCAGCGCCGCCCTGGAGGGGTAGGTGGTGTTGCGGTCGCCGAACCAGGCGACCGCAAACAGCCCGCCTATGTAGACGAGCGATACGAGCAGCAGACCCCAGCCAGGGACCATCTCTCCCCCAAGCAGCGACCTTGAACGGCCTGTTATTCCCGATCCGGACCGACGACAGTGTGCCGTAAATGCGACGGGGGATGGAACTCGCGACTACAACCGCGGCCGGCAGCCATTAAACTCTGCGGTTCCTGTCGGCAACGAGGCCCCACATGAACCGCCACCCAGCCTTCCTCCTGCTCCTGGCCGGCCTTGTCACCGGCACGCTCATGGCGGCCTGCGCACACGCGACCCGCGAGGATGTGCAGCTTACGGTGGCGACCTGGAACAGCGAATGGCTGATGCTGCCGGAGACCTTCGACGAGCTGGCCGGCCGCTGCCTGAAGAAGGGCGCGCGCGCCGGGGGAGACGAGCGCAGCATCTACTGCGACCTGATCCCTGGAAACCGCTGGAGCGACGCCGACCTCGAGCGACTCGGCCAGTTTGCCGCCACGATACCGGCCGATGTTTTTGCAATGCAGGAAACGGACGGTCCGGGCGTCGCAGCAAGGGTCTTTCCGGGCAGGTCTTTCTGCTTCACCGGGCGCGAGCACGTGCAGAACGTCGGCTTCGCCATCCGCGCAGGCATCGCGTATCGCTGCAATCCCGATTACCGCGAACTCGGGCTGGCCGAGAACGACGTCCGCTGGGGCGCCGACGTGACCCTCTATCCCGGCACGCCGCAGGAAATCCGGTTGCTGGCGGTGCACCTCAAGTCCTCCTGCAATCGCGACCCCTTGACCAGCGACTCGCCGGCCTGCCGGACCCTGCAGCGACAGGTTCCGGTGCTCGAAGCCTGGATCGACGCCCGCGCGCGCGAAGGCAAGCCGTTCGCGGTGCTCGGCGACTTCAACAGGCGCTTCGACAAGGAGTCCGCCGTGGCCCGCGACGCGCAGGGGCGCATCGTTTCCATGTGGCCCGAACTGGACGACGGCGACCCGGCTGAGGCGGACCTCGTGGACCCGGACGTGGCGCCGCCGACCGAATCCTGCCGCCAGCAGGATCCGGTCCGTGCCGCGATCGACCATATCCTGCTCAGCGCGAGTGCAGCCCGCGTCATGGTTCCCGGTTCCTACCGGATGTGGACCTATCCTCGCGGCGAGCCCGGCCTGCGCTGGCCGGATCATTGCGTGCGCAGCGTGACCCTGGACCTCGGCGCACTCGGACACTGAAACCGGCGCAGGCTGCTATCCTCGATCCAGTCATCCCGGCGAACGGAGACCGTCCATGGCCTACGACCCGAACAACGTCTTCGCGCGCATCCTGCGCGGCGAAATACCTTGTCACAAGGTGTACGAGGACGGCGATACGCTGGCGTTCATGGACATCATGCCGCAGTCCGAGGGCCATACCCTGGTGATCCCGCGCGCGCCTGCCGAGGGCATCCTCGATCTCCCGGAGGAGGCGCTGGCCGCGACGATCCGCACGACCCAGAAGATCGCGGCTGCGGTCAAGCTGGCCTTCGACCCACCGGGCATCATGATCGCCCAGCTGAACGGAGCGCCGGCGGGACAGAGCGTCTTCCACCTGCACTTCCACGTGGTTCCCAGGTACACGGGCAAGGATTTCCGTATGGCGGCGGGCGACATGGCGGATCCCGACCTGCTGGCCGAACACGCCGCGCGGATCCGCGCCCACCTCTAGCGCAGCACTGCACAGGTGGCGTGACGCGGGTTGCGTGCGAGCCGCGTGGCGGCAAGGTGCGTCCGGCGTCCAGCCGGGGCCATCATCGTCCTGTCATGCCAGCTGCGCACGACGGTACAGCTGTGGCGCCGGCTCGTTGTCATGGGCTACGAACTGGAACGGTCGTCGCGGGCGCCACGCTGCGGGTATTCCCGGGCCGCGAGCAGCTGTTCGCGGCGGATGCATGGATCAGCGACGGCAAGGCCGCGGTCATCCGGCCCGGCGGGCAGATCGAGGCAGGTCCGCTGAAGCGCCACAAGCGCATTCTCTATGCCGACATCGACCCGGAGACCGCCCGACGTATTTTCGTTCCAGGTCGATCGCCGGCCGCGACAGTCCGCGGAATTCCTGGACTGACGCAGCCCGAAACCCCCGTCACCGGGGGCGCCGGGGCAGATCATGGCGCTCAGTACGCCGGGACGGGCTCGGCTGCAGGAGGAGCGGTCTCGACGGGTCGTTGTGCCGCGGTCCAGCCCAGGTAGTCACCGTCCAGGTGATACAGGCGCTTGAAGCCGGCCTTTTCCAGCATGCCCAGCGCCAGCCCGGCACGATGACCACTGCGGCAGTAGACCACCACGTCGCGGTCGCGGTCCGCATCCAGTTCAGACAGGCGGCCCTCGAGCTGGTCGTGCGAGATGTTGATGGCCCCGGGCACGTGTCCCTCGGCGAACTCCTTGGGCGTACGCACATCCAGCACGACCATCGTCTTGTCGGCGCTGGCCATGCGCGCGAGCAGCGTGTCCTCGCTCATTGCCGGCACGTCACCCGCGAAAGCGGTCATCGATACGAGCACCGCCAGCGCGGTCAGGAGAGCCTTGATCATTTACCGTCCTCTTTTTACGGGAGGGTCACACCAGAACGAAGGTGACCCGCATCCGTACCTTGTAAAGCGTAATCTTGCCGTTCTCCACCACCACTTCCTGGTCTGCCAGCCAGGCGCCGCTGATATTCTTCAGCGTCTTGTTCGCCCGCTCGATGCCGCCAGCGATTGCATCCTGGAAGCTCTTGGTCGAAGTGGCCGTGATCTCTGTGACCTTTGCGACTGTCATGGGTTCAACCTCCGTGTATGAGGCCGCCCGCGACGCGGATCACATCAGCCCCGCGGGGCCTCTCCTGATGGAGCCATCATCTTACTCCCAAGCGCCGCCCAGGCCCCCGGACCTGCGGCAAGCCGCAGGCGCAAGCGGTACTTCAACAACTGCCCGCCGGCGTCCGGGACCACTGCACGTGCCAGGGCTGCGCGGCCGCACTGAACCGACCCGGTCGCTTATGATGACGGCCCAAGCCGCGTCGCGGACGATGCGGCGATGCAGATGCCGGAGAAACCCATGCTGAGGAAACTGTGGAACGCGCTGGTGCGCGGCCTGGTCGTGGTGCTGCCGATGGCGCTGACTTTCTGGCTACTGTGGTGGTTCGGCACATCGATCGAGGCGGTGCTGCACCGCGCCATCGTGCTCTGGGTACCCGAGGAACACTATCGCCCGGGCATGGGCATCGCGACGGCGCTGGTCATGCTGATCGCGGCCGGCGTCCTGGTCAATGCATTCATCGTTCGCCGTCTGCTGGCGGCCTGGGAGCGCCTGCTGGAGCGCATTCCGATCGTCAAGAGCGTCTACGGCGCCGTGCGGGATTTCGTCCAGCTGCTGCCGGCCGGTGGTGAGCGCAGCGAGCTGAAACGCGTCGTGCTCGCGCACTTCGGCGATGCCGCCGCCATCGGCTTCGTCACCCGCGACGACGCCGGCGAACTCGGCCTGGGACCGGCCACCGCGGGGACCGTCGCGGTGTATTTTCCGATGAGCTACCAGATCGGCGGTTACACCCTGCTGCTGCCCCGCGAGCGGGTGGAGCCGCTCGACATGCCGATCGAGACCGCCATGCGGCTGGTCCTCACCGGAGGAATGTCGGGGGCGCCCGCGAAGCAGTGAGGTCCTGTCCCCCGGCCGCGCCGGTCGGCAGCTGCAGGGTCACTTCGATCGGGTAGTGATCCGAGCCGACGTACGGACCGGTGGAAAAATCGAGGACCGTCAGGCCGCGTCCCGCCAGGCAGTGGTCGATCTGCACCGACAGGGGCGGAAACCACGTTGGCCAGGTCGGGTGGTAGCCATGACCCATCGCGCAATCGGCCAGCCCCGTATGCGCCAACAGCAGGGAGAAAACCGGTGAGAACGCGGTCGTGTTCAGGTCGCCTAGCAGCACCACGGGGCCGGCGGTTTCCCGCGAGATCGTGGCAAGTGTCGCCAGCTCGCGGTTGCGACTGGCCGCAATTGCGGCTCCGAGGGGCCAGTTGGCGTGCGCACCGATGACCTCGATCGGCCCGGCCGCGGTCTCGAAAGAAAACGATACGGCCATGGCGCCTGCCGGAGCGAGCGGCAGCGCGCGCAGGCCGCGCAGCGGCTTGCGACTGGCAACGAATATCTCGCCCGCGTAGGCCTGGTAGGGAAGGCTTTCCGCCAGCTGCTGCAGCGCCTCGCTCCACCCGGGCGTGACCTCCAGGAACACGGCGACATCGGGACGCGCGCCGCGGACGTAGTCGAGCACTTCGTCATGATGGCCGTTGCCGAAGTAGACGTTCGCCAGCAACGCCTTGATCACGGGACCACTGTCCGCTGGAGGAACCTGCATTGCGGGGTAGTAGTGCAACAGCGGCATGGCGTTGGCGGCCGCGAGCACCAGCGCTGCGACGCCCACTGCCCACTGCCGCAGCGCCAGGAGGCCAATGCCGGCGGCCGCCAGGCACAAGGCATACTGGGGCCTGAAGTGCGCGAACAGCTCGAGCCACCATGCGAGGTGGCCGAGCGAACCGCAGGTGCCCGCGATCGCCGCGAGCGCGACGATGAGCTTCAGGCTCCTCGCCACATTTACTCCTCCTGAAAGCCGCCCACTGACGAAGATGCGCGGAAACCGGTCGCCGGGCCTATCCTAGCTTGGTCGCTCATAGCGGGTACGAGGGGCTTTGACATGGCACGCGTCGCTGTTTCCGGAAACTCGCCGTGGGAGCCGTTGGTCGGCTATTCCCGCGCGGTCAGGGTGGGACCCCACGTCTGGGTCGCGGGAACCACGGCCACGGACGATTCGGGCTCGCTCATCGGCGCCGACGACGCCGGTGCCCAGGCCCGCCAGGCCCTGGCGAACATACGTCGGGCGCTGGAAGCCGCGGGCGCAGGGATCGACCAGGTCGTGCGAACCCGCATGTACGTCACCAACATCGATGACTGGCCGGCAGTTGCGGCCGCGCACGCAGAATGCTTCGCTGCCGTCAGGCCAGCGGCGACCCTGGTCGAGGTCAGCCGGCTGGTATCGCCTGAAATGCTGGTGGAGATCGAGGCCGAGGCCTACGTAGAAGGCTGACGGTCCAGGAAGACTCTGCCCAGGTCACCCGGGCAGGGCTTTCCTAGGCGCAGGCGGCTTCCGCGCGCAGCCGGCTCTGGGAATAGAGCAACTCGACGTGGCGGATGCCGGACGTGCGGCGCGCGACCCGCCTGACGGCCTGGACGAGACGCAGCAGCAGGTGCTGGTCGGCGCGCGGGCCACCCGCCGCGAATTCCTCCGCGACGACCAGGTGCATCACGGTGATCCGCTCGAAGCTGTCGCGCGTGTAGAGGATCAGGCCGACCGGCCTGTCGCGGCCGTCCGAGCGCTCGACGGCGAACAGGCACTGGACTTCCACCGGTCCGGCGACGCGAACCT
>Ga0316188_10001190_pt1 | contig 12183 bp, 11 predicted proteins | sample Phiworburrow1_MG_FD_204933 | JGI IMG/M metagenome (GOLD analysis project Ga0316188, IMG submission 204933) | Coastal sediment microbial communities from Maine, United States - Phippsburg worm burrow 1 | ecosystem: Environmental > Aquatic > Marine > Coastal > Sediment | place: USA: Maine...
CTACTTCTGGGCGTTCGCCGTGGCACTCGTGCTGTTCTCCGCCGGCGGCATGTTCGCCCTCTACGAGGGCATCTCGAAGCTCCGCCATCCGCACGATGTCGAGAGCATGGGCGTGGCCCTGACCATCCTGGTGGTGGCGATCGGTCTGGAGTCGTTCTCGCTGCGGACGGCCGTTCGCGAATCGAACCACGTCAAGGACCCCGAGACCAGCTGGTGGAGTTTCATCCGACACACCAAACAACCCGAGCTGCCCGTGGTGCTCCTCGAGGACGTCGGGGCCTTGATCGGCCTGATCTTCGCAGTGCTCGGTGTGGTGCTGTCGCAGGTGACGGGCAACGCGCGATGGGACGCGATGGGGTCGGTGATGATCGGTCTGCTGCTGATCGTGATCGCGATCGTGCTGATCGTCGAGATGAAGAGCCTGCTGATCGGCGAGTCGGCGAGCGCGAAGACCCAGGACGCGATCGCTGCGGCGATCACCTCGACGCAGCACGTCGACCAACTGATCCACATGCGCACCGAGCACCTCGGCCCCGACGAGATCCTGGTCGGCGCGAAGATCGAGTACTCGTCGTCGTTGACCGCCGACGAACTCGTCGAGGCCATCAACGCCACCGAGGACGCCATCCGATCGACGACACCGTCGGCGACGGTGATCTACCTCGAACCCGATCTGGTGCGCAGTGACCATCCCGACCTCATCGGCGACGACCGACTGCCAACGTGATCTGATCGTGTCGACCGACCGCTTCAGCGGGCGCACGCTCGCACTGGTCGCGATGTTCGTCGCCGTGACCAGCTTCTCGTCGAGTTCCTCGCTGATCAAGTGGTCGGAATCGACCGGTTCGGTGGTCGCGTTCTGGCGGATGATCGGCGCGGTGCTCGGTTGGTGGGCGGTCCTCGTCGTCCTCCACGTTCGCCGGGGGCGCCCGTACCCGACGCGGGTGGCCTGGCGGGCGACGTTGCTCCCCGGGCTGTTCTTCGGCGCCAACATCACGCTGTTCTTCACGGCGATCACCAAGACGAGCATCGCCCATGCCGAGTTCATCGGAGCCCTGAGCCCCCTGGTCCTGCTGCCGCTCGGCGCCCTGATGTTCTCCGAGCCGCCCAACTGGCGGGCGCTGCGTTGGGGCGGGCTCTCGATTCTGGGTGTGGCACTGGTGTTGTTCTTCGGTCCGGCGAACGGCGCATCATCGATCGGCGGCGACGTGCTCATGATCGGCGTGCTCGCGCTGTGGACCGGCTACCTGCTGTCGTCCAAGCGCGCTCGCACCTCGGGCGTCGACACGATCGACTTCATGTCGTGCATGATGCCGGTCGGCATCCTCGTCGCCGGGCCCGCCGCAGCCATGATTGCCGGGGGCGACATGTTCGCCCTGAGCGCACGGGGGTGGTTGATCGTCGCAGTCCTCGTCTTCCTGACCGGGATGCTCTCGCACGGGTGCATCGTGTTCGCCCAGCAGCACATTCCGGTGGCGACGATCGGGATCATGCAGACCGCGCAGCCCGCGCTCGCCGTGTGCTTTGCCTTCCTCATCCTGGGCGAGGCCGTCCGAGCGCCGCAAGTGGTCGGCATGGTGCTCGTGGTCGGTGGACTGGCGTTTTTCACGCTGTCGAGCCAACGCGCGGTCAATGCAGCCACCCGCAGAGAGGCCACGGTGACGCCATGATCGACATCGCCCAGCAGCTGGAACGGCACCTGGAGTCGTGGGTCGGTCAGTGGCCACCACCGTCGGCAGGTGTCCTGGTCGTCGGTGACGAGTCGCGGCTCCAACCGACCTGGGACGGAGCCGTGCGGCCGCTCCAGGGCGTCGGCAACGGCGTCGGGACGGTCATCGCCGTTCCACCCGCGGCCGTCGACGCGGTGACCGCAGCCGTCGCGGGTGGACTCGTGCGTCGAGATCTCGGCAACGAACTCGGCGAGATCCTCGGAATCGGCCCCGCCCGCTTCGGCACCGGCGTGTTTCGCACGACGGCGCAGGTCAATCCCGACATCCCGAGTCGCGGCGAATGGTTCGACGAACACACCGGCGAACTGCCGGCGTGGCTCGCACCGTTCAACGGCCCCCGTCTCGTGGCCCGCGACGACGATGGCCGAACACTGGCCGGGGTCGGCATCAAGATCCACGACCGGTACGGCTACGAGCTCGCCGTCGTCACCGAGGAGGCGGCGCGTGGTCGGGGGTTGGCCCGCGACCTCGTCGCCACGGCTGCGCGTTGGGTGCTCGACCGCGGCGCGGTGCCGACATACCTGCACCAGCCCACCAACGTGGCGAGTGCCCGCGTTGCCGAGTCCGTCGGCTTCGCCGACCGGGGCTGGACGGTGCACGGTCTCTGGACCGGCCGTTGAACACACGGCGACGAGTGTGCGGCCCACCCGTCGGCCCTGACACTCATCGCGGCGACGGGAGCACTGCCGAGCCGAACCCGTCTCGGGACTCAGCGAGCGACGAGTTCGCGGAACTGGCGGCGCCACTCGACGGACAGGCGGTCGGACCGAACGCTGACCGTCGCGGAAACATCGAGTGGAAGGACTCCCGGGATCCGCTCCAGCATCCGTCGATCCTCCGCGCCGATCGCTCGATCGAACGCAAGCACCTCCTCCGCCGGCACCTCGTGGTCGTGGTTGCGCCACACGACGAACGTGAACAGCGACGTGACATCGTCGACCGGCGTCGTGCAGAGCAGGAGCACGCGGTCGTGTCCCGCCCGCGTGCCCGACTCGTAGAACGTGTCGGAGCGCACGACGAACGGCAGATGGAATCCCGTCGACATGCGCTGGCGAACGTCGTTGCCGTGTTCGTCGTGGACGTCGACGGTGTACTCGTACCCCGTGAAGTCGGCATCGAGCGCAACGACCGAGATCGGCGCGACGACCGGATCGGTGTCGGGCCCGATCGTGCCGGCATGAACGTACGGAAAGTGGGCGACGTCACAGAAGTTGTCCGCCATCCGAGTCGCGCTGACACTCCAGGTCTCCATCCCCGCCGTCAGCCGGCGGAAGGAAGGATCGGCATCCTGCGCGATCCGTGGCGGCTCACCCAGCGGCGTCCCGACGCACAGCCACACCAGCCCGTACAGCTCCCGGGTCGGCAGGACATCGAGCTTCGCCGCAGCTGCGATCGGCGCTCCGGGCCCCGATGACGGGACGTCGACGCAGCCACCGTCGCTCGCGAAGGCCCATGCGTGATACGGGCACACGAGGCACCCGTCGTGCACGTGGCCGAGCGACAGCGGCGCCTCTCGATGGGGGCATCGATCGGCAGCGGCGGCGAGCACGCCGTCGTTCGCGCGCCACACGACGTAGCGGTCGCCGAGCAGCGTGACGCCAACGGGCGACGACTCGATGTCGGACGCGTCGGCGACGACATACCACTGGTCACGCAACGCTCGACTCCGGCAGAACGACTCGGTGCCCATGAGCGCGGCAGCGTACCCGTACACCGTCGCTCGCTCCCGAAGGTTCACCTTGCGTTCAACCGATTTCCGCCTGCTCCTGCGAGGATGGGCCCATGCGCATTCTGGTGACGAACGACGACGGCATCGACTCGATCGGCCTCCACGTTCTGGCTCGGGCGATCTGCGAGCTCGACGGTGACCACGACGTCGTCGTCGCCGCGCCCGACCAGGAGTACTCCGGAGCCGGCGCTGCGCTCGGCGCACTGCACCTGATCCAGCCCGAGGTCCGGCGCGGTCACATCGAGAACTGCCCCGCTGCGGGGATATGGAAGGTCAGCGGGCCGCCCGCGCTCTGCGTGATGTTCGCCAGGCTCGGCGCATTCGGCGACCCGTTCGACCTCGTCGTGTCGGGGATCAACCCCGGCGCCAACGTCGGGAGGGCCGTCTACCACTCGGGCACGGTCGGCGCAGCGCTGACCGGTCGCAATGGCGGGATCTCCGGGATCGCCGTCAGCCAGTCGGTGACCGGGTTCGGTGTCGAGGGCCAGGGCTGGGACGACTCGATCGCGACGCAGCACTGGGACAGTGCCGCCACCGTCGCCAAGCAGGTTGCCCAGACACTCGTCGACGACATGCCGGCCGAGCCGGTCGTCGTCAATCTCAACGTTCCCGACCTCCCGATCGAGGAGTTCGGGTCCTGGAAGTACGCGCAGGTCGGTCACCAGCCTCCGCGCTCGATGGCCAAGGCGACCCTCAAGCCGATCGTCGGGCACGAGGAGGCGTACACGGTGCAGATGGGCTGGGGTGACACGGTCGAGTTGGCGCCGGACACCGACGGCGGGATCATCGAACGCGGCGATGTCGCGGTCACCTATCTGACCCGTCTGGTCCACCACGAACGCGACGACCTCGGCTCGGTCGCCTCGGCGCTCGACCAACTCCTCGGCTGAGGTCGACGGGTCCGCCGGTCAGCCCGGGCGGACCATCAGCGAGTCGACCACGCCCACGCCGTCGATCGTCACGACCTCGGCGCGATCCCGCACCTGGAATCGCACGACGCCGCCGTCCTCGAGGAACAACCCGGAGCTGTCGGCCGCCCACGTATCCGGGTAGTAGATCGCCGCGAGCCGGCCGACGTCAGTGCGCGTGCCGGTCGCCACATCGATGATCTGGCGATAGCCGGTGTCGCGCGACGAGTCGGTGCCCACGATCGAACGTCCATCAGGAGCGATGCGCGTCGACGGGTCGACGATTCCGAAACTGGTCAGGTCGTCGAGCATCGCCGGCGATCGGATGCCGGTCGCCGCCTCGACCACGAACTGGGCACACTGCAGCATCTCGTCGCACTCGTCCACGACGTAGTGATTGCGTCCGACCGCGAGCAGGTCGCCGCCGCTGACGCGACGCACCTGTTGATCCGGCCCGATCGCATACACGCCACCCGGACCGTTGACGAGCAATTCGCCGGTCGACAGGAAGCTTGCGGCACCGAACAGCATCGCGTCGGACGCATCCGTGACGAGCGGCATCAGCGACCCGTCGTCGGTGCTCAACACGAACCGTTCGGCCGTGCCCGCCGCTGAGCCCGCCGTGGTGACGACAAATGAATCGGTGGCCGGCCACGACTCGAGGAAGAGCACGCCGTCGGGTACGTCGAACCGCCGGATCACCTCGTCGTCGCGGATCACGGCCACGTCTCGACCGTCGTACACCGCGATCGAATCGTCGCCCACCGCGAGTTGGGGATTGTCGCCCCACCCGTCGAGGTCGAGACTGCGAACACGTCCCGAGGGCAGCTCGATCCGCTGGAGCACGCGATCGGGGCTCAACGTGACGAGTTCGGTCGGCGACGTCAGGCCATCGAGCGGTGGCGGCACGACGAGCGCTGATTCGGTCCATGCCGGAACCTCACCCACGACAGCAGGTGCGATGGCCGGCGCCGTGTTCGGCACGGAAGGCGCCACGGTGACGGTCGTCATCTCGGACGTCCGCGTCACGTCCGACGTCGAGACCTGCACCGTCGGCGCGCTCGCGGGATCGATCGCGTCATCACCACCGCGGAGCATGGCGGCAACGCCGAACACGAGAAATCCGATGCCGACGGCTCCAGCCAGGAGCACCTGCGGACGAGACGGTCCGGCGTTCGACGTGCCGCCCGGCGCTCGGCCCGGTGTCGAGTCCCGGTCGGGGGGTTGACGCCCGGGCGCCGTGAAGTCGTCGAGTTCCGGCGCGTCGGCGGTCGAGGACCAGTCGTCGCGAGCCCATGGCGAGATGTCATCGTCGTCGCCGGCGTCCACGTCGCTCATTCGACCACAGTCCCGCGGAGATACCGTCGCCGAGGTGGAGAACCGAGTCGACGTCGTACGCCGCTATCTCGACGCGTTCTCGTCGGACGACCCGGATGCGATCGCCGCGTTCGTGTCCGACGACTTCGCCAACGAGCACCTCAGCGAGCTCGGCTCGGGCTGCACCGGTCGCGACGAGTACCGCCGGCGACTCCCCGGGTTCCTGACGACGTTCGCCGGCGCCAACTACGTCGTCGAGGCCATCGCCGCAGTCGACGATGGCGTCGTCGTGCGCTACCGGTTCCGGGCGCGCTACGAGGACACGCCGATCGACATCGCCGGCATGATGTGGTTCACCGTCCGAGGCGACCTCATCTCGCGACGCACCGACCTGTGGGACTCGCTGACGTTCTTGCGCCAGACCGGCCAGGCCGGCCAGGCCGACTGACCCACAGCGACCCGAAATCCGCTCGCGGCAGCATGCACTAGCATCGGGTGCTCATCGACACGTCAGGGGACGGTGATGACTGGACGGACGATCGCAACCGACTACCTCATCATGGGCGGCGGCGCCTCGGGGATCGCGTTCGCCGACTCGCTCCTGACCGACAGCGACGCCACGATGGTGATCGTCGACCGACACCATCGCCCCGGCGGGCACTGGAACGACGCCTACCCGTTCGTCCGCCTGCACCAGCCGTCGAGCAGCTACGGGGTCAACTCCGCACCGCTCGGGACCGGGGCGATCGACGAGATCGGGTTGAACGCCGGCTTCGAGGAGCTGGCGTCCGGACAGGAGGTCCTCAGCCACTACGACCGCGTCATGCGTCAGCGGTTCCTGCCGTCAGGGCGCGTGCAGTGGTTCCCCACGAGCGAGGTCGTCGAGGGCAACGTGATCAGATCGTTGCTGTCAGGCGAACGGGTCCGTGTCGATCCAGCGCGCTTCGTCGACGCAACCCACTCGAAGATGCGAGTCCCGTCGACGACGAGACCGAGCTACGACGTGTCACCCGACGTCACCTGCGTCCCGCTCAACGATCTCCCGCGGGTCGCGCACCACTTCGACGGGTACGTGGTGATCGGCGCGGGCAAGACCGGGATGGATGCGTGCATCTGGCTGCTCGAGAACGGAGCCGACCCTGCCGCGATCCGCTGGATCATGGCGCGGGACTCGTGGGTGCTCAACCGGGCGAACTTCCAGCCGAGTGACGGCGGCTTTGCCCGCATGTGTCGGAGCATCGCCGATCAGGTCGAGGCGATCGCGCTGGCGGACTCGGTCGACGACGTCTTCAGTCGGCTCGAGGCGTCCGGAGAACTCATGCGCTTCGATCCCACGGTCGAACCGGAGGCGTACCACTGCGCGATCCTCAGCGAGGGCGAGATGGCCGAGCTGCGCCGTATCGAAGGCGTCGTCCGCCTCGGCAGGGTCACCTCGATCGAAGCGGACCGGATCGAACTCGACCACGGAACGATCCCGACGGGACCGACGACGCTGCACATCGACTGCTCGGCGGCCGGCATCCCCGCCCGCCCGGCGACGACGGTGTTCGACGGCGACCGCATCACGCTGCAATGGGTGCGCACCTGCCAGCCCACCTTCAGTGCCGCGCTGATCGGGTTCGTCGAGGCCCGGTTCGACGACGACGCCGTCAAGAACCGGATCTGCAATCCGATCGTTCCGCCGACGGTTCCGCGCGACTGGCTGCGCATGATGCGGGTGGAACTCGACAACCGCCACTGCTGGAACGACTACCCGGAGATCGGCGACTGGATGGCAGCATCGCGACTCGATCCGTTCAACAAGCGAGCCCGCACGCTGCTGGGTGTCGACGCCGAGGCGACCGAGCATGTCGGGCGGTACCTGGCCAACGTGGCGCCGGCGATCGCACAACTCGACCGGTTCCTGGCCCAGACCGCCGCGACATGATGGCCCGATGAACGAGCTCCTGGTCGACAACGCCGACATCACGCTGCGCGTCGAGGTGACCGGCGACGGTCCCACGATCCTGTGCGTGCACGGCTGGCCGGAGTTGCCGCATTCGTGGCGCCATCAGGTCGCCCACTTCTCGGAGCGCGGCTACCAGGTCGCGGCGATGGACGTGCGCGGGTACGGGGGCAGCTCGGCGCCCGCCGAGATCGAGCGGTACACCTTGCGGGAGCTGTCCGGCGACGTCGCCGCGGTGGCGGCTGCGCTCGACGACGAGCCGGTGATCCTGTTCGGCCACGACTGGGGTGCACCGATCGCGTGGCAGGCCGCCATCCGGTACCCCGATCAGGTGCGTGCGGTCGCCGGGCTGAGCGTGCCCCACACCCCCGCGATGCCGCTGTCGCTGATCGATCTGTTCGACCAGCTCTACGCCGACCGCTTCTTCTACATGCTCGCCTTCCAGGAGCCGGGCCTCGTCGAGTCGCAGTTCGCTGTCGACACCCGTGCAGCGCTGAAGGCGGTGTACTTCGGTTCGTCCGGCGACGCCCCGGACAACGCCATGCTGGCCACCGCACCGCGCGACGCCCCGTTCCTGTCGGTGCTGCCGGAGCCACCCGATGGCCCCTTGAGTTTCATGACCGACGACGACCTCGACCTGTACGCCGCGACATTCGAGCGCCGCGGCATGACGGGCGCGTTCAACCGCTACCGGGCACTGGCATTCGATGTCGAGGCGAACTCCGACGTGATGGGCTCCACCGTCGATCAGCCGTCGTGTTTCATCGCCGGCGAACGTGACCTGGTCCGAGCGATGGTGCCCGGCGTCGACGCGTTCGCCGATCCGGGAGCCGGCTGCACCGACTTCCGCGGGAGCACGATCATCCCGGGTGCCGGTCACTGGGTCCAGCAGGAAGCGCCGGCCGAGGTCAACGCCGCGCTCGACGCCTTCCTCGCCAGGCTCTGAACAGCGTCTCCCTGCTGCGGTGAATCTCGGCGCGACCTGTGCGCGCCGAGCGTCACCGCCCGAGGGGGCCGATCGTCTGGCGGACGAGCGGCACGCCGGGTCGATACGCGAGATGGTGATGCGTCGGAGCGTCGAGGATCACGGCGTGGCCGGCGGAACCCGGTGACAATCGGCCGACGTCGGTGCGTCGCAGTGCTGTCGCGCCGCCGACGGTGACCGCCTGGATCGCCTCGTCGATCGTCATGTGCATGTCGCGGACCGCCAACGCGATGCAGAACGAGATCGATGTCGTGTAGCTCGAACCCGGGTTGCAGTTGGAGGCGATCGCCACGGTCGCGCCGGCGTCGATCACGCGGCGGGCGTCGGGATAGGGCTGGCGGGTCGAGAAGTCGGTCGCCGGCAGGAAGGTGGCCACGGTGTTGCTGCCGGCGAGCGCGTCGATGTCGGCGTCACTGAGGTAGGTGCAGTGATCCACCGACGCACACCCGCACTCGACTGCGAGCTGCACGCCGGGGCCATGGCCGAGTTGGTTGCCGTGGAGCCGGAGACCGAGCCCTGCCGAACGACCGGCGTCGAGCACCGCCCGGCACTGATCGGCGTCGAAGGCCCCGGTCTCGCAGAACGCGTCGATCCACTTCGCATCAGGGGTGACTCGTGCCAACATCTCGTTGCAGACGAGTTCGATGTAGTCGTCGGCCCGACCTTCGTACTCGCTCGGCAGCAGGTGCGCTCCGAGGAACGTCGACTCCGGGGTGTGGGCTCGGGCGATCGCCACCGACCGGGCCTCGTCGGCGACGTTCAGCCCGTAGCCGGACTTGATCTCGATCGTCGTCGTGCCGGCCCGGTGGGCTTCGTCGAGTCGACGCTGCACGAGGCGATCGAGTTCGTCGGTGGGCGTGCTCCGGGTGGCGTCGGTGGTCACGCGGATGCCGCCACCGTCGTAGGGCTCGCCGGCCATCCTCGCGGTGAACTCCTCCGCACGATCGCCGGCGAAGACGAGGTGCGTGTGGGAGTCGACGAAGCCCGGCAGCACGCAGGCTCCGTCGGCATCGATGCGCCGGTCGGCGATCGCGCCGGCGCTCCCGATGTGTTCGACCACGTCATCGACGATCACGACGCAGGCGTGCTCGACGATCCCGAGCGGTCCTGAACCGAGCGACGGGTCGTTCGTGATCAGTGACCCGATGTTGTCGATCACCGTCGACCGCGCGGTCATGCGTCCATCAACTTCTCGATCGACGCCGCCAGTTCTGCGGCGACGTCGATGCCGGCGTGTCGACGCTCGACGACGACATGGCGACCGTCGACGATCACGTCGGTCACGTCAGCGGAAGTCGCCGCGAAGACCGCCGCCTCGAGGGCGGTGGCGGCCGATGCGCCAGCTGTGCGCACCGACGTGAGCGACAACGAGACGAGATCGGCCCGCATGCCGACGGAGATCGCGCCCGCGTCGTCCCAACCGAGGCTGCGATGGCCGTTGAGCGTGGCCATCGCAAGGAGGTCCGCCGCCGGGTGGATGCCGCGTTGCTGCGAATGCAACCGTTCGTCGAGTTCGAGCGCGCGTGCCTCCTCCAGCAGGTCGATGACCGCGTGCGAATCGGACCCGATCGCCATGGCGATCCGTTCGGCGCGGAAGCGATCGGTGGGACCGATGCCGTCGCCGAGGTCGCGTTCGGTGGTCGGGCACATGGCGACGGTCGAGCCGGCCACCGCCAGCGTGAGGATGTCGCCCTCGCTGAGATGGGTGGCGTGGACGGCAGCGAACCGGCTGGAGAGAACCCCTGCGTCGTCGAACACCCCGACCGGTGTCCGACCGTGATGGGCCGAACAGTGCTCGTTCTCGGCGACCTGTTCCGACACGTGGGCATGGATCGGTGCGCCGACCGACGCGGCCCAGTCGGCCACCGTGCGCATCGCCCCCGGATCGACGGCACGGACCGAGTGGATCGCGGCGCCGATGCGCTGCGTCGGCGCCGGGCGAAGCTGGTCGACGCGCTGCGCCCAGGCATCGGCGGTGCCGTCGGCGAAGCGTCGTTGCGCGTCATGGGGTGCCCGGTAGCCGGTGGCGTCGAGCCCGCCATGGAGGTAGAGCGTGTCGAGCAGCGTGATGCGCAGTCCGGCCTCGGCGGCCGCAGCGAGCAGCGCCTCGCCCATCTCGTTCGGGTCGGCGTACGGCGTGCCGTCGGAAGCATGGTGGAGATAGTGGAACTCGCCAACACAGGTGATGCCGGCGAGCATCATCTCGGCGAACGTCGCCCGGGCCAGACGGAAGTAGGTGTCGGGTTCGAGCCGATCGGCCGCGCGGTACATCAGGTCGCGCCACGTCCAGAACGTGCCCCGTCCGGCCTGTGTGCGCGAGCGAAGCGCCCGATGGAACGCATGGCTGTGCGCGTTGGCCATGCCGGGGATGGTCAACCCCTCGAGCCGATGCGCTCCGTCAGGCTTGCTACCGACCTCGACGGAACGGAATCGCCCATCTTCGATCTCGATCGCCACGCCGGGCTGCACGAGTCCGTCGACGAACGCGAGCTCGCACCAGAATCGACCCGACGCCGCGCCGCTCACGACCCGACTCGCTCGACGAAGGCCGTGATCCGCTCGACGAAGGCATCGCGGTGGAACGCCTCGAACGATTCCCACGTGGTGAGTGTCGAGGTGTCGGTCACCCGGTCGACGAACAACACGCCGTCGAGGTGGTCGCACTCGTGCTGCCATGTCGCTGCGGTCAGCCCCCGCTTGACCTCGTCGTGCGCCACTCCGTCGCGGTCGAGGTACCGCACCCGGATGTTGACGTGACGCTGGACGTTGCCACGCAGCGGCACCGACAGACATCCCTCGTTGATCTCGACGAGTTCGTCGTCGAGCGGCTCGATCACCGGGTTGATCGCCACGGTCAACGGGATGTTCGGCTTGTACGGATAGCGCGGATTGTCGTCGACCTCCATGACCGCGATGCGCACGGTCGCCCCGATCTGGGTGGCAGCGAGGCCCGCTCCGTTGGCGTTGCGCATCGTGTCGATGAGGTCGTCGATCAACGTCTGGATCGGCTCGGACGTGACATCGTCGGGTCCGACCTTCTCGGCGACGACGCGCAGCACCGGATGGCCGATCGACAGCACCGCTCGGACGGTCATGATGTGGCGACCAGTCCCCCGCTCCGTGTCCACAACATCGGGAACAGCGGGTGGTCCATCTCGACGCCATCGGCCAGCTCGCGGTCGAGTCCGTCGAACGGAGGCGACGTGGTCCAGCGGCGTGGAGCGTGCACCATGTCGTCGCCGAGAAACCGCACCGAGAGAACTCGGCGGCGATTCGGGCCGCTGACGCCGCCGGATCCGTGGACGGTCAACATGTTGAAGAACACTGCGTCGCCGGGTTCGAGCTCCCAGCCGATCACCCGCCACCGGTCCGGGTCGGCGGCGAAGTCGGGCACCTCGGCCAGACTGCCGTCGGGGAACCACTTGGCCTGGTCGTCGAGGAATGTGCGCGGCATGTACCACGGACCGAGATGCGTCCCGGCGATGAATTCCAGGGTGGCCGACCGGTCGACGGGATCGACCGGCAACCACATGCTGGCGTTCTGCCCACCGGCGACGTTGTAGTACGGC
>Ga0316188_10001192_pt1 | contig 12167 bp, 9 predicted proteins | sample Phiworburrow1_MG_FD_204933 | JGI IMG/M metagenome (GOLD analysis project Ga0316188, IMG submission 204933) | Coastal sediment microbial communities from Maine, United States - Phippsburg worm burrow 1 | ecosystem: Environmental > Aquatic > Marine > Coastal > Sediment | place: USA: Maine...
ATTCGGATCCGATTCCATCCCGAATTCATTTTCAAACCATTTGCATAGCTGCTTCCAATTTTCATTCAATTCACTCATCGAAATATTTTTTTCCAAAATTAAGCCTATTCAAGCGAACAGCAACTCTATTTTTTTTCCTCTTTTTAATGTGGAATAGTTAAATAAAATGCTAAATAAAAGCAATGATTATTAAGTAAGTTTATCCTCGCATGGAAGCAATATTAAAAAACTGGATCGACGTAATTATCAGCATTTTACTCATCTGGAGCCTTATAAAAGGATTTCGAAAAGGATTCATCATTGAACTGGCTTCTTTGTTAGCCCTCGTTCTTGGAATTTTTGGCGCCATTAAATTTTCTGATTTTGTTGCCGGCTATCTCACTGAAAATGTAAATCTTCCGGAAGACTATACCCCGCTTATCGCCTTTGCCCTCACATTTATTGTCATTGTTATCGGAGTCCACTTTTTAGCAAGGTTGATCCAGGGTTTTGTTAAAATGATTGCCCTTAACTTTTTTAATCGCCTCGCAGGGGCCATTTTTAGCGTATTGAAATCCCTTTTGATCCTCAGTTTTGTACTCTTTTTTGTAGAAAGTATTGATCAAAAAACAAAAGTGATCCCAAAAAAACTGAAACAAAACAGTTTCTTTTATTATCCCCTTTCAGAATTAGCATTTGATCTTTTGCCAAAAATTACAAATTCAGACTATTTCGACTACTTGAAGAATGAATTTTATGAAATTAAAGATGCAATTCCTGATTTGGATATTGAAGAATGATTAAATCCTCTTCTTTAGATTAAACTGCAATTTGGTTCAATAAATATGCGTTTTAATAATTTTTTACCCATCTTTAACTTCATTTTGAAGACTTTACAAACAAAATTAATTACTTAAAAATCGATCAAGCATGCCTTTACTTTGCGAAACGGGGGGGATAGAAGCCTATGTGCCAAGCGTTGATAATCCCTGGAATACCAAAAAAGCAGCACACTTATACCGAAGAATGGGTTTTGGAGCAAGTTTTTCTACTCTTGAAAGTGCTTTAGATCTGGACCCCGGTGAATTAGTCGATGCACTTATGGATGAAGCGATAGGGCTTCCATTGACCGAAGAACCGGAATGGGCCTATTGGAACTATGATGATTATGCCAATTTCGATGAGGAGTTTCCCGCTCAACAAGGATCTCTTTACAAGCAGTTTATGCTAGATATGATCAGTAACGGATTCCGGGAAAAAATGACGCTCTTTTGGAGCAATCATTTTGTTACTCAATTAGAAAGCTATAGTTGTCCTTCGTATATGTGGCAATACTATACTTTATTGCAACAAAATGGACTCGGGAATTTTAAAACCTTTGTTTCCGAAGTTGGCCTCACTCCGGCAATGTTGAGATATTTAAATGGCTTCGAAAATAGTGCTTCCGAACCAAATGAAAATTATGCCAGAGAATTATATGAGCTCTTTACCTTAGGCGAAAATAATGGATATACTCAGGAGGATATCGTTGAAACAGCAAGAGCTTTAAGTGGTTACGTTGGAATTGAAGTTTTTTGCGGAGATATAACTTTTGTAGCCGATCAACATGATAATGAAGATAAAACCATCTTTGACCAAACCGGAAATTGGGGATACCAGGATGTAATTGATATTCTATTTGAACAACGTGCAGATGAACTTGCTGAACATATCTGCAAAAAATTATATGCTTTTTTTGTAAGTCATGAGATCGATCAGGGTATTATCGACGAATTGAAAATAACCTTTATTGCAAACGATTTTGAATTAGATCCTGTTCTTCGCCAGCTCTTTAAAAGTGAACATTTTTTTGATGATGATATTATCGGTATACAAGTAAAAAGCCCGATGGATCTTGCCATTTCCTTTGTTAATGAAACAGAATTTTCGGTAAATGATGATGTGCTGGAAGGACTCGCGTATTTAAGCTCCATATTAGGTCAGGTTTTGTTTAGTCCGATCGATGTAGCAGGGTGGCAAGGAGATCATGATTGGATCAATGCGAGCACGCTTACCGGAAGATGGCTCACCGTTGAATATTATGTTTTTGGAATTTATGACGCATTTCCTGAACAACTTCAGGCACTTGCCATCACCATTGCCGGCGAATCAACTGATCCAATGTATGTTACTCAGCAAATTGTTGATTTCTTTATTCCGAATGGATTACAAACTGTCGAAGCATACGTAGAGGCCACAGAAGTATTTAAATGGGAAGTCCCCCAAAACTATTTTGATCAAAATCTATGGTCACTTTCCTGGGATACGGTTCCAGCTCAAATGGGAGTTTTACTCGCCCACCTATCAAAAATCCCTGAATTCCAATTGCACTAATTAATCCATTAAAATGAAGGCATCAAATCATAAATTCAATCAAAACAAAGGAACAAAGCTTTCTGATGGAGAAGACCATAGCAGATCCCATCAAACATGGAGTAGAAGATCCTTTCTGCAAGCTTTAGGCTTAACCGGTGGCGCCTCAATGATGCTCGGAGACTTTCCGGTATTTGCTGCCTCAAAAACGAAGCTTGGTGCAGCGATAAGTCAGCTTGAGAACGATCGAATATTAGTGCTTATTAGATTAAAAGGAGGAAATGATGGATTAAATACGATTGTTCCACTATATGATTATGATACCTACGCAAATAACAGAACTACGATCAAAATTGAAGAAAATGACGTTTTAAACCTAACGGATGATTTTGGCCTTCCAAACTATATGAACTCCATTGAACCCCTTTGGGAAGAAGGTCAAATGAAAGTAGTTCATGGCGTTGGATACCCTGATCAGAATTTATCTCATTTCAGATCAGCCGATATTTGGGCGTCGGCAAGTGATGAAAATGTTACGGAAAGTTCCGGTTGGTTAGGGAGACATTTTGAGAATATTTATCCCGACTTTATTGTAAATCCTCCTGAAGCACCCCCTGCTATTCAGATAGGAAGTATTGGTAACTTAATTTTCGATGGAACAGAAGGAACCGGGTACTCCTTTTCAGTGGCTAATCCAGAACAATTATATCAAGTGGCGCAAAATGGCTGGTTACACGATGTCGAAAACCTTCCGGATTGTTATTACGGAGAGCAGGTTGGTTTCTTAAGAGCCATTGCAAATACTACTTTTTTATATGCCAATGTAATTAATGATGCCTTTACCGGTGCCAGTAATGCAGTTGAATACGACGATACTGAATTAGGAAATCAACTCTCATTGGTAGCTCGACTAATTAAAGGTGGACTTGGAACAAAGGTGTACATGGTTACCCTAAATGGTTTTGATACCCATGCGAATCAAATTGAATTGCACCAGTTACTGATGACAGACCTGGCAAATACAGTAAAAAACTTTTACGATGATCTAACTGATGGAGGTTTTGAACAAGAGGTATTGACAATGACCTTTTCTGAATTTGGTAGACGAGTAGAACAAAATGGCTCGGATGGGACAGATCATGGTTCTTCAGCGCCAGTACTACTATTTGGTCCTGCGTTAAATGGAAGCGGTTTTGTCGGGGATCATCCAAGCTTATCCGATCTGGATGATTCCGGAAACATGCAGTTTTCGACCGATTTCAGGCAAGTCTATGCCTCTGTTCTGGAAAATTGGCTTTGCATTGAACCGGATATAGTAGACGAATTACTATTAGATGTTTTTTACGAGAGATTAAGCTTAGGCCTCGATTGTATCGGAGTTTCCGTAGAGGATATCGCAATGGAGAATTTTAAACATCAGGCACGTTATCTTACAAATGGGGAAATTAATATCGTTTATACATTGACTCGTCCCATGTCGGTAAACATTAAAATTTATAATCTTATGGGACAATCTCTAGGCACAATCCTAAATGAAAGACAACTTTCCGGAGAACACTCCGTGCCTGTCAAGCAAAATTTAGGTCGCCTAAGTGTTGGACAATACTTTTATAGAATCATACTGAATGATAAGGCCTATAGTAAGAATTTTATCATTGCTTCCTGACTCTCAAATTAATTTCATTTCTATTTTCCTAGTCCAAAATCGCTTGAATTCCCGGAAGTATCTTTCCTTCTAATGACTCTAGCATGGCTCCTCCCCCGGTGGAAACATAGCTCACTCTATCTTGCATGTTAAATTCATTAATTGCAGCAACGGAATCTCCTCCTCCTACAAGTGAAAAAGCGCCTTTAGATGTAGCTTCACAAATCGCTTCAGCTACTTGTCTCGTCCCTCTTTCAAATGAGCTCATTTCAAACACTCCCATAGGGCCATTGAACAGGATCGTCTTCGACTCCAAGAGTACTTTTCGAGCATTCTCAATGGCTTTTGGTCCAATATCCAATCCCATCCACCCATCCGGGATGTCATTAGTATCCTTAATTTTTGTAATGGCATCATTAGAGAAACGATCAGCAATGACACTGTCTACCGGCAATAAAATAGAAACATTTTGCTCTTTAGCTTTTTCAATAATTTCCTTTGCCATAGCTAAAAAATCATCCTCTACAAGCGAATTTCCCACTTTTCCACCTAATGCTTTTACAAAGGTAAATGTCATCCCTCCACCAATGATCAGGTGGTCAATTTTTGGAAGTAAATTCTCAAGAATACCAATTTTACTTGAAACTTTTGCTCCTCCAATTACCGCTGTAACGGGCTTTTTACTATTATTTAATACACGTTCAATCCCTCCGATCTCTTTCTCCATAAGAAGACCAAACATTTTATCATCCGGGAAAAACTGAGCGATAACGGCTGTGGATGAATGAGCCCGATGGGCGGTCCCAAATGCGTCATTTACATATACATCAGCAAGTGAAGCAAGCTTTTTTGCAAAATCAACATCCCCCTTTTCTTCTTCTTTATAGTAGCGAAGGTTTTCTAGAAGCAACACCTGTCCTGCTTTTAAAGAAGAAGCTGATTTTACTGTTTCTTCTCCAATACAATCTTTTGAAAATAAAACATCCCGCCCGAGAAGTTTACTTAATGTGGGAAGAATATGTCTAAGTGAAAAAGCATCTTCATTCGATTTCGGTCTTCCTAAATGAGACATTAAAATAACCGATCCTCCTTTTGATAGAATCCAGTTTATTGTTGCTAATGCTGCTCTGATTCGAGTGTCATCGCTTACTTCGAATGAATCATTTAAGGGGACATTAAAATCCACTCTTATGATCGCTTTTTTTCCACTAAAATTAAAGTCTTTAATCTGCTTCATAGTTCCTTAATCAATCGTTGCAATACATTTTAATTCAATGGCAATAGGAGTGGGAAGGGCATTTATCTCAACCGTGGTGCGACAAGGCATATTATCCTTAAAATACTCCGCATATATTCTGTTATAGGTCTTGAAATCATCCTTCATGTTGGTCAGAAATACAGTCACATCGATCAACTTATCCCAACTTGAACCTGAAGCTTCAAGCACGAGTCGAACATTAGTAAAAACAGAATGACATTGTGCTTCTATATCATATGAAAGAATAGTTCCGTCTTTTGATAGATTTACACCGGGAATTTCAACACTTCCCTTTTTTCTTGGTCCTACGCCCGATAAAAAAAGGAGATTTCCATGTTTTCTGGCATGAGGATATAATCCCACAGGTTCCGGAGCTTGATCAGCATTTATTCTTTCTGACATAATACTATTTTCGACAAATTTATCCCAATCAGAGCGATCACAAAAAGAAATTACACACTTATTTCAGAAACTTTTAGGATATAAAAATAATTGTAGATTTGCTCTCCTTAATTTTTATTGAGGCGGGATAGCAATTTAGAGCTTTGAACGTCGATATTAAATGGGGGATTAGCTCTCCCGATAGCTATCGGGAGGCTAGAGAACCAACTATAATGGGGGATTAGCTCAGTTGGCTAGAGCACCACGCTGGCAGTGTGGGGGTCATCGGTTCGAGCCCGATATTCTCCACCATTATTTTATAACTAAAAACCAACTATATAAGTTGGTTTTTTTTGTTTTTATGATTTTTTATTAATCGCTTTATTATTCCCCTACTTTATTTGGAGGATTAGCTCTCCCGATAGCTATCGGGACCCAAACTCTTGCTCTTTTTCCCACTTACTCTTTTCCTTTATCTATATTAAATTATATTTGAGAAGTAATTTTTAACCTATTTATGGATAGTTCACCCATTCAAATTCGAAAACGAATTATAATATTCTTATTTGGTCTTATCTCGTGGCCTCGTTTTAAATGGTCTTTTAACACTCATATTTCGGGTGCTGAAAACCTAAAAAACTTACCTAGAAAGGGTGTTTTATTTGTTGGAAATCACCAAACATATTTTGCAGAAACTGCTCTTATGTACCATGTGATTATCGCTTCAAAATGGAGGAGATTTAATAAGTTACCTGCTATTTATATGCTGATGTTCCCAAAAATCAACATCTTTTTTGTTGCTGCAATGGAAACGATGAAAACGGGATTGCTTCCCAGGCTTTTTAAATTAGCAGGAGGTATTTTAGTCAAGCGAACCTGGCGTTCAAAAGGGGAAGATGTAAAACGAGAAGTTGATTTAAATGATACTTCAAAAATTGGAGATGCACTACAACGAGGTTGGGTGATCAATTTTCCGCAAGGCACGACCAAGCCTTTTGTTAAGGGAAGAAAAGGAGTGGCACATATTATTAAACAATATCACCCCATCGTTGTTCCCATCGTTGTAGATGGATTCAGAAGATCCTTTGATAAGCGCGGCCTGCTTTATAAAAAGAAAGGAAGTGATCTGTATCTAACTGTTAAACCTCCTATTCACATTGATTATGAAGGCGACGTGGAGCTGGTATTGAAAGATGTGATGTATGAAATTGAGCAATCCGAAGAATTTGATCAGGTAGGAAGTCTACAATCAACAATTGAACTGGAACAAAAAAAGGATCACCAATCTAAACGGACCTGGTACTGATCAAATAAATAGTCGTTTGCTTTTTTAAAATGATTATTTCCTAAAAATCCGCGATGTGCTGATAAGGGCGAAGGATGCGCCGATTCTAATATCAAATTATTTGAAGGATCGATCAGTTTTTTCTTTTGTCTTGCGTAATTACCCCATAACATATAGACAATATTGCTTGTATTCTTATTTAAAACTTTGATTACATTGTCGGTAAAAGTTTCCCATCCCTTGCCTTGATGTGAACCGGCTTCTCCCTCTCTAACTGTTAAAGTGGCGTTTAAAAGTAAAACTCCTTGTTTTGCCCAAGGGCTTAGATCGCCGCTTTCAGGTGCCTTTTTATCAAATTCTAACCCGATCTCTTTAAAAATATTTCGAAGCGATGGTGGAAAAGGAATCCCGGGATTTACTGAAAAACATAGTCCGTTTGCCTGACCGGATCCATGATAAGGATCTTGACCTATAATTACTACTTTAAGATCATCCCATTTGCATTGATCAAAAGCAGCAAATAGCTGATTTTCAGGAGGAAAAATATTTTGTTCCTTATATTCTTTTCTTACAAAATCGAGGAGCTCTTTAAAATACGCTTTATCAAATTCATCTTTTAGATGCTTTTTCCAATCTTCAGCTATTCTAACCATCAATAAATGCTAATCGCTATAGTTAAATGAGTACCCTAATTGGAAATAAAACCGAAAATAGGAATCCTGTGTATTTCTACTAACACCTAATGAAATGGGACCAATTAAACTTTTATATCTTAAAGTCAGGCCATAACCAAGTAAGGTGTTTTGTTCAAATAATTCTTTCCCATCAATTGATGCCAAATTATTTATTGGAACATATTTATAATGAGACAGAATATTAGCTCCATACTGAATAAAAAAGCTCTTAAAAAGTACGTTTTGAAAGGTGAATCCGGCGAGTCCGAAGTTGGAATCATCTAATTCACTGAAATTTAATCCATACACTCTGGTATCATTTAAATTGATGCGCTGATTTCCACCCAATCTAAATTCATTATAGATATTGGATTCATCCTGGTCCGAAATAGTCAATCCAAAAGCAATATTTGGTGAAATTTGAAATTTTGGTCCCAAACTGAAAAAGGATTGATAATTAAAATATAACTGAATAAAATAACTGGGTTCATATTCTTTTAAAAAGCCATTTAACTCACTCTCTGTAATGGGGATAAAAAAGGGCGGATTAAATGAAATTCCATCAGCAGAATCAATCTCAAACTGAACGATTTCCACCCCTGAATCAAATTTTGCTGAATAATTACTTTTGAATGTGGTGCTTAATAATATTTCAGTTGAAGAACCTTCAGTAGGAAAATTCCGGTCACTAAATGAATTTCTAAGATAGGATAATAAGATATTATTGTACTGTATTTTAGCTCTGTTGATCCCCTCCGGAACATTAAATGAAAATTTTGATTTTTGAACTAATTCAAAGTATTCATAACCGAAAGAAAAGCTATGTTTTAAAGAATTGGTGGTTATTGCCTGAATTTTAAAATCATTGAAAGCGCTACTTCCATAATCTTTAATTTCTCCTTTTTCATATACCGGAATTTCCAACAGCTGATAATCGTAAGTTGTGCTTATTGCAAATTGTTGGTGTTTACCAAGGTATTTTAAATAATCAAATCTGAATTTTGGGTTTTCAGATATATCCGCCAGGAATATCGTTCGTGATCCTTTAAATAATACGTTTTTCAGGGTGAAATTGACTATGATCCCCGCCGAAAAAGTATTATCATAATGAAAAGAAGAATACAGAGTTGCCGGCAATTTTTCTTCCATATCAATTTGAAGGATGTACTCATTTTTATCAATTTGCTTATCGATATAATACACCACTTTTCTAAAGTTATTCAAACCAAACACGCTTCTAACACCATTTTCAATATCATCTTGAGTAACCATATCCCCTTCTGTAATGTTTAATTTTCCATTGATAACATAATCCGGGGTGAGGGTATTTCCAATTAGCTCAATTTTATTGATAATGATCGGTTCAGGTTTGATAGAAATACCTTTATAGGCAGTATCGCTCAAGTTATATTTTTTTGCAAGTTTTAAAAATTCCGGATAAACCTTTTCTCCTGCTTTATTCCCAACTTCGAGTATTTCCATGTATGACCCAAAACTTCCGGTACTATACCCTTCCAGTTCGGGAGCAACATAGATATCACATTCTTCAATTTGCCCGGGTAATTTGTCTAAAGAATTGATCATTGCCATTTGCATAAGAATACCGGGTATGTTATTTATGTCCTTTGCATTATCAAAGCCCGTCGAAGAAACATTTACACCGATTACAATATCAGCTCCCATTTCTTTAACCAGTTCAACCGGGAAATTATTGATAATACCCCCATCAACAAATAAAGTAGTATCAACATCAACAGATGTGAAAGCGGTTGGGATTGCCATACTGGACCTCATCGCTAATGACAAGGGCCCATCTTTGAAAATATAAGGTTTTCCTGTGCTTACATCCGTTGCAATACAACGAAAAGGAATGGGGAATTCATCGAAGGTATCATATTTACTCGATGACCAGGTAAAATCACTTAACAGTTCGCTTAACATCTGACCTTCAATTAAACCATTAGGCAACATTATTTTAAATCCTTTTACGTCTATCGGAAAGTTGATCAAATAACGATCGTAATAGAACTTTTCCTCATAAGCAATATAATTAAGAGGTATTTTATTAGATAATACCTGATCCCAATCGATATTTGCCACAATTTTCTCTAAGGTGTCAGCCGAATAACCCATGGCGTATAATCCGCCAATAACCGCTCCCATACTGGTTCCGGTAATATAATCAGGTCTTATTCCCGCCTTTTCCATCGCTTTCAAAACCCCAATATGAGAGATCCCTTTTGCTCCACCGCCACTTAATACCACACCAATTTTAGGCTTTGTTATTTTTCCTTCCTCTTGACTATACGCAGAGGTGTAAAAAACAACAAATAAGGTAAATGTCAAATACTTTAAAAACATAAAAAATTTAAATTGAAGTTTAAAATAATGAATAAAAATGGGCTTAATAAATATCTTTGCAAAAAAATAACCGGATGAATAAAGCTTGGTACTCTTGCAAAGTAAAATATCAAAAGATTGATCAACACGGAAATCAAGTAAAGGCGGCTGATACTTACTTAATCGAGGCCATTTCATATTCCGATGCAGAAACGCGTCTTTATGAAATAATGGAACAATTAGTAAGGGTTGAATTTCAGGTAATTGCTATTAGTAAGGCGAATTTCGAAGATATTATCAATACCGAAGAAGGATACGATTGGTATAAAATAAAAGCTTCTGCCTTAAGTTTTGATGAAGACAGCGGAAAAGAAAGAAAGATTATCTCTTTTTATCTTATAAGTGCAGCGAGTATTGGCGAGTCTTTAGAAAAGATCAACGTCTATTTAAATGACTCTATAAATGATTACGTCGTTCAAAGCATTGCTATTACTACAATTAATGATGTATTCCCCTTTGATGAAATAAGTGGAAGTTTAGCTGCTGACTCTTTTCCAAAAGAAGAAAGCCTGCCTAAAATAACTGCTAACACTGATTTTTCTGAAGACGAAGAATTAGAAGATTAACATGTATTTTTTGTTAAATTCTATTAAGATAATATTATTATATCCGGCTTTTGTCTAAATTATCAAACTATTAAAAACCCTTTAATAGCTATTGTGAAGTGAAAAGCGAAATCTCATTAAGAAAAAGAATATAGCTTTGAATAGTAAACGACAATAAAATTATTCCTGTTTAGTTATTAGAATATGGCAAAAATTAAAAAAGACACACCTGCGAGCTCAAAAAAGAGCCGTAAAAAATGGGTTTTACTTTTTTGGTCTGTCATTCTTCTTCCTCCATTTCTTTTGGCTTTAATGATCCTAATAGCAAGTTATTCCAACTTGCCAACATTCGAGCAACTTGAAAATCCAAAGCTGAGTCAAGCAACTGAAGTGTATTCTTCAGATCATCAACTCTTAGGGAAATACTATAGCGTAAATCGAAATAATGTTAGTTACGATGAAATAAATCCCATGCTGATAAATGCGTTGATCTCTACTGAAGATGAAAGGTATTATGATCATTCCGGAATCGATTTCAGATCGATTCCAAGGGTAGTATTAGGTGTTATAAGCGGGAATTCAAGCGCCGGTGGAGGTAGTACAATAACGCAACAATTAGCAAAATTACTTTTTCATGAACGCTCTACGAATAAAGTAAAAAGGGTTTTTCAAAAATTTCAAGAATGGGTGATCTCGGTTCGGCTTGAGCGTCAATATACTAAAAATGAGATCGTTGCGATGTACCTTAACCAATTCGATTTCATTCATAATGCGGTTGGGATTAAATCGGCTTCAAATATCTATTTTGATACGAGTCCTGATTCCTTAAATATTGAAGAAGCAGCTACCTTGGTCGGGATGCTTAAGAATCCGGCTTTGTATAATCCTGTTCGCCGCCCGGAATTAACCGAAGAAAGAAGAAATATCGTTTTATCACAAATGAAAAGAAACGATTTTCTGAGCCAGGAAGAATACGACTCACTTAAAGTACTTCCCTTACAACTTCATTTCAAGCTGCAAAGTCACGATGAAGGTCCGGCTCCTTATTTTAGGGAAGAATTAAAAAAAGAACTAAAGCAGATTCTTAGCCAAAAAGACTCTATCAGTGGTCTCTATTTTTATACTAAAGCAGACGGTACGCCCTATGACATCTATAACGATGGATTAAAAGTGTATACTACGATCAATTCCAAAATGCAAAATTATGCAGAACGGGCTGTCTCTAAATATTTAGGTGAAGTATTACAAGATCAGTTCACTAAAAATACTGCTAAAAATAAACTCGCCCCTTTTTCAAATGACTTAGATATTAATTCGGTTAAAAGAATTATTGATAGAGCGATCAAAAGAACCGATCGGTATCGGTCAATGAGAACACATTTCGAAGGAAAGATTCCGGATGATAGTTTAAAATTGGCTTTTAATTCACCGGTTCCTATGAGGATCTTTTCATGGAAAGGTGAAATAGATACGATCATGTCTCCGCTTGATTCTATCTTTTATTATAAAGGCTTTTTGCAAGCGGGTCTTGTTTCCATTGATCCTCATACAGGATTTGTAAAAGCCTGGGTAGGAGGAATCGATTATAAACATTTTAAATATGACCATGTAAAACAAGGAAAACGGCAGGTGGGCTCAACCTTTAAAC
>Ga0316188_10001193_pt1 | contig 12164 bp, 13 predicted proteins | sample Phiworburrow1_MG_FD_204933 | JGI IMG/M metagenome (GOLD analysis project Ga0316188, IMG submission 204933) | Coastal sediment microbial communities from Maine, United States - Phippsburg worm burrow 1 | ecosystem: Environmental > Aquatic > Marine > Coastal > Sediment | place: USA: Maine...
TCAGGTCATGCTGACCGGGACGGGCTGATTCAGTTCGCACGGGCAATGCAAAAGAAACCGCAAATGACCTTCATTGTTCATGGGGAAGGAGACTCCTCCGAGAGTCTGGCCGATGGTTTGCGCAATCAGCTGGGATTCAAAAATGTATACATTCCTGAGCCCCTGCAAAGCTTTGAGGCATAAGCAACATCCGAAGCCCTGATTGCCGGACGATCTGGGATTGAAGGATTCACCAGGCCCTCTTGAAAGAATTTATGCAACGGGACTTGCCCATCATGCCGGGTGATGATGAACCAGCCTTTGACGTGCATTTATGCTTGAACCTGATTGGCAATATGTTAACGTACGTTTTGTTGTCATTCCATTTGATCAATCGGGGGTGTAGATATGCTACAGATGGACTGCCCAAATTGCTCTGGAGTTATCAAATCTCAATTTCTTGCTGATTTATCGACGATTGAGTGTGATCAATGCAAAAACACCATCCCGGTTAAGGATGTTTTTGTTTCGACGAAGTCTTTCGTGATGCATCGGGAAGACTTTCTCAATCGGACCTTCCGCTTCCAGAAACTCCTGAGAGAGGTTGAAAAAGAGCTGCTTTTGATGACCAACAACAAAGAGGTGTCACCAAAAAGTCTTGAGAGCCTCGAGCAATTTTACTCATCGCTCCAGGAGTTGCTGGCCGGAGCCAGAAACAGCTACCGGATGGAAGTCCATGGTGATTTACATGTTGAGATAATGGATGGGAAAAGAACGTGTAAAGGGAAATTATTGAACTTGAGTACCGCAGGAGCTTCAATTGAGTTACTGGAATATGACAAGCCCCACCGGATAAAATCCGAGGTTGATATTGTGTTTCCCTTTCCGGTATTTTCTGAACATTTATATACCCGGGCCAGAATTGTCTGGACCAGGGAACAGGCAGACAACAATAGCCCGCATCACACCATTATCGGGGCAACGTTTATAGCCATTGACGAAAACACCCAGAACTGTATATGGAACTATATCCTTGATAATGCACCGGCCCCGCTGCAACGACTGTCAAGGTAATATTTCAGTTTTTTACCGGATAATTCTGCCATCGGGTTAAACTAACGCGACGCCCTGCATTATTGGTTGCAAGATAAGCGTCATTGTTATATTGGTTAGTTCAATACAAGGGCTTTCCGCTCCGAACTCTTTCAACGCCCGGTCAGGTTAATCACCCCCGTAAGCCGGTCATCACACCTGACAAGGGCTCTTTCGACAGGTAAAAAATATGCTGCAGATGCATTGCCCAGAGTGTAGAGGAGTTATTAAATCTCCTTATCTCGCCGAGTTGTCGTCAATTGGATGTGACCATTGCAAAGAGGATGTCGCCGTCAAGGATGTTTTTGTTGCAACAGAAGGGTTCACCATGCACCGGGATGACCTGCTTAACCGGATCTCTCGTTTCCAGAAATTGCTGGGAGAGGTCGAGAAGGAAATGCAGGTGATTGAGGGGAGTGAGACCGTATCGAAAACGACTCGCAGCAGTATCAATAAATTTCATACCACCCTTCAGGAACTGTTGATCGGCGCAAGAAGCAACTACCGCCTGGAAATCCCTGACGGCCTGCCCATAGAGATGGATTACAATAATGACAAGAGAACCGCGAGACTGGTTAATTTAAGCACCGTGGGAGCCTCTCTGGAACTTGATATGTCCGGCGAACTCCCCCGGAACAAGGCTGAGATTAAGCTGCAATTTGCCTTGCCGGACGCCGCCGAGTCGTTATCCACGCTGGCGAAAATTGTCTGGATCAGGAAAGTGACCAAGGATGCGGACTCTCAATTATTTCAAATAGGCGTAAAGTTCATGAATTCAGATGAAAAAATTCGTGACACCCTGTGGAATTATATCGTTGCCAGCTCACCGGTCGCCCGTCCCTAGCTTGCAGAAAATACCGGACTTGGGGCCAGCCGTTATTGACGCGTCAACATAACTGCAAATTCGGTCAATTTAGTCACCCCGCGCGCCGCCATTCCCTGGTGCGAGCGGATCACCTCCTCCTCAACCAGCAACTCGATCTCAAAACTGTCTTTGAACAGCCCGGTCATTTCGTCAATCGGGACTGAAAACGGCGGCCCGTGGGTTTCGTGTTGATCATAGTCATAACTGATCAACAGAGTCCGGCTGCCAGCCGGCATCAACCAGGCAAGGTGTTTTGTATATCGATCACGTATCTCGGGCGGCAGGGCCACCAGCGAGCCGCGGTCGTATGCGGCCCGGACATCACCCAAATCATGGTCTTTCAGCAAGAAGAAATCACCACAGTAGAGTTTGTAGTCTCGATCGAGATAACATGGCATCCCTGCAGAGGTCGTCCACTCACCGTTTAAGTGATTTTCACTGATGAAGGCATCGACCGCCAGGCGGCTCAGTTCGATGCCCGTGACCTTGAGACCCCGGCCATGCAGCCAGGCCAGATCGGGACTCTTGCCACAAAGGGGGACAAAGAACTGGTCTCCCGGGTGCACATGCAAATCATTGTAAAACCTCTGCAGGTAGTGATGCGGGTCCTCTTTATGAAAACCGATGTCACCGGTCTCCCATCGTCTCAGCCAGAATTTTTCGTCCATAGGCTTCTTCCCGCTACGACAGTCCGTAATTGACGCCCTGCATGACGAGCTTCGCAACCACCATGTAACGCAGCAACTTGCCAAGCGCAACCAGCAGGACAAAACGCCAGAAGCCGGTCTTCAACACCCCGCCGGCCAGGCAGAGCGGATCACCGAGAATCGGCACCCAGGAGAACAGCAGCGCCCAGCTGCCATAGCGGTTGAAATAACGTTCCGCTCTAAGCTGGCTGTCATGACCGATGCGCAGGACACGCCGCACCAGGTAAGGCCCGCCCCATAAGCCGATGGCATAGGTCGTCAAGGCCCCCAGCGTATTGCCGACCGTCGCCACCGGCACCACGATTGACGGATCGAAGTTGTTGACCAGCAGAACGGCCAGTAACCACTCGCTGCCGAGCGGCACCAACGTGGCCGCCAGGAAGCTGAGCAGGAACAGTGCCGGATAACCATTTTCAAGCAGCCACGATTCCAATCGCGATCATTCCTTTAGCGGAAAAAATATGCCATGATAGACCAAGCTGTCCGCTGCATTATCTTGACACGAGGACTCCATGAACCGAAACATTTTCATCATGATTACGATCTTTTTTTTCAGCCTGCTGTTTGCAGGCTGTGATGCCGGGCCGAAGATAGCGCCGCTTGACCAGGATTCTGTGGTCCTCGCCTTCGGTGACAGCCTGACCCGCGGGACCGGTGCGGCAAAGGAGCAATCCTACCCGGCGGTCCTGGGCCAAATGCTCGGCCATAACATCATCAATCTCGGCATCCCCGGCGAGGTGACCTCAAGAGGGCTCGAACGACTGCCCGCCGTGCTCGACGAATACAATCCCAGCCTGGTCCTGCTCTGCCATGGCGGCAATGACTTCCTGCGGCGTCACAACCAGGATGAGACGATTCGCAACCTCAGGAGCATGATCGGCCTGATCCGTGAAAAAGGTGCGGATGTGATCCTGATCGGCGTGCCCAAGCTCGGCTTCGGTCTGGATATACCGAAATTCTACACGGCTATTGCAGAAGACAACCAGATCCCGTACGAGGGAGAGATTCTGCTCGACCTGCTTGGCGACAATGACATGAAAAGCGACACGATTCACCCCAACGCGACCGGTTATCGCCTGATGGCAAAGGCTGTTTACGACGTAATCGAGAAAGCACAAAAGAAGTAAGGGACACCTTGGCTGAGACAAAAGACATCTTCATCCCCTGCAGCCGCGAGGAGATGACCCGGCGTGGCTGGGACGAGCTCGATGTGCTCTTCATCAGCGGGGATGCCTATGTCGATCACCCGTCTTTCGGTACCCCCCTGCTGGCCCGCCTGCTCGAATCAAAAGGCTTCAGAGTCGGGATCATCGCCCAACCGGACTGGCGCGATGCCGAGGCCTTCAAAAGCATGGGCAGGCCAAAGCTGTTTGCTGCCATCTCTGCCGGGGCCATGGACTCGATGGTCAACCATTACACCGCGGCGAAAAAAGTCCGCAACGATGATGCCTATACGCCGGGCGGGCGCGCCGGAGTCCGGCCGAATCGTGCGGTGATCGCCTACACGGCGGCGGTCAAGGGGGCCTTCAAGGGCCTGCCGACGATTATCGGCGGCATCGAGGCGAGTCTGCGGCGGTTGGCCCATTACGATTACTGGGACAACAAGGTCAGGCGGTCGGTGCTGGTAGACAGCAAGGCCGACCTGCTGCTGTTCGGCATGGCGGAGGAGGCCATGTCCAGCCTGACCAGACGGCTGCATGCCGGCGAAGCCATCACGCAGATCACCGATATTCGCGGCACCGCATATATCGCCAAAAACTGCCCCGAAGCAGCCATTGAACTGCCCTCATACGAAGCTGTCGCCGACAGCACCGAAGCCTACAACAAGGCGTTCAGGCTGGCCGCGGAACAGGCCAACCCGTACAGCGGCAGAGCTCTTGTGCAATCCCACGCAGGGCGCCTGGTGGTGATCAACCCGCCGGCCATGCCCCTTGAAGAGGAAGAACTGGACCGGATCTACGCCCTGCCCTTCGTCAAACAGCCACACCCGATGTACAGCGAAACGATCCCGGCCTACGAGCAGATCCGTTTCTCGATCACCAGTCATCGGGGCTGCGGCGGCGGCTGCGCCTTCTGCGCCATCACCCACCACCAGGGCAAGGCGATCCAGTCACGCTCGGTTAAATCGATTGAGGATGAAGTCGACCGGTTGAGTCATCATCCTGAATTTCGCGGCACGATCACTGACGTTGGCGGCCCGACCGCAAACATGTACGGCCTGCGCTGCAGCAACCCGGAGGCTCGCGCGGTCTGCAGACGGGAAAGCTGTCTCTACCCCAAGATTTGTAAACATTTTGATACGCGGGACAACCAGGCGGTAACGCTGTTGCGGAAACTTCGCGAGAAACCGGCGATCAAGCACCTGTTCGTCGCCTCGGGGATCCGCTTTGACCTGCTCGACAAGCAGCCGGATTACTTTGCAGACCTGCTACAGCATCACGTCGGTGGCCTGCTCAAAGTGGCCCCCGAATCAACCAGCCCGCGGGTGACAAAAGTCATGCGCAAGCCTGGCCCGGAAGTCTTCAAAGCCTTTCTGCAGAACTTTCGCCAGCAGAGCAGCAGGCATGGCAAGAGGCAGGCAATTGTCCCGTACTTCATCAGCGCCCACCCCGGCTGCACCCTCGACGACATGATCGATGTTGCGCTGTTTCTCAAGGAGAACAACCTGCGCATCGAACAGGTCCAGGAATTCACGCCGACCCCCGGCAGTCTGGCTACCTGCATCTATCACACCGGACGTGACCCTTATACGGGTGAAACCGTTCACGTGCCGCGCGACCCCAGGGAAAGGAGCCTGCAAAAGGCCATGCTCCTCTATCACCTCCCCGAACAGCGCCAGGCGGTCCTGGAAGCCTTGCGGCGGACCGGTCGTGAAGCTGATTGCGCAAAGCTGCTCGGCGGCAGCAGTACGTTTACCGCAACACCTGCCGGTCCGAAGAAGACCTCACGCAAGCGAGTGGCCCAACGCAAACAGAGGACACACAAACCAGCCCGCTGATAGACTGCAGACAGAAACACCCTGGATGGCATGTGCCGTCCAGGGTGTTTTTTTGATCTTGCAGTTTTGCGGCCACGCGGGCCGTAACAGTTACCTGCTTGCTGCAGCAGCCGGATTTGCCGGTCGACCGGAGAAGCGACGACGGTTGTTCTTCGTCTGACCCGGGTTCGGATTCCCCCCGGGCTGCTTGGCCCGGTGCGGCTGTGCGCCAGCGAGAGAGCTGTCCTGGTCAATCGCGAAGCCTTCGATGTTGCGGCGTTCGATAGGACGGCCGAGAGCTTTTTCCAGCGCTCTCTCCATCGCCCGATCAGCAGCCGTCAACATCGTGAAGGCATCGCCGGTGCGGGTTGCGCGCCCGGTCCGGCCGATGCGGTGGATATAGGCGTCGGTGGTATTCGGCATATCATAGTTGATGACATGTGAAACCTGGCTGACGTCGATGCCACGCGCGGCGATGTCGGTCGCGACCAGGATCTGGTGGCGGCCATCACGAAAGCCATCAAGGGCGGCCTGCCGACGGTTCTGCGACAGGTTGCCCTGCAGCGAGGCCGCACGGTAGCCGGTCTTGGCGAGCTTCTCGCCAAGGCGCTTGGCGCGATGCTTGGTGCGGGTAAACACCAGCACCGAGCCGGTCCCGGTATTTTTCAAGAGAGAGAACAACAGGTCCGTTTTACGGGCCTCTTGTACCGGATACAGTGCGTGGCTGACGGTTGCCGGAGGGGCAACGAGATCAACCTGGACGGTTTCCGGGTTACGCAGGACGTCCTTGGCCAGATTGCGAATTTCCTGCGGCATGGTCGCCGAGAACAACAGGGTCTGGCGCTGGCTGGGCAGCTGCTTGAGCAGCCGGCGGATATCCGGCAGAAAACCCATGTCGAACATCTGGTCGGCCTCGTCGAGGACCAGCACCTCAAGACGGCTCAGATCGATGGTTTTCTGATTGAGATGATCAAGCAGACGACCGGGACAGGCGATGACGATTTCGACGCCCTTTTTCAGACGGGCGATCTGCGGGTTGATCCCCACGCCGCCGTAAACCGTGATACTGCGCAAGCCGGTCTCGCGACCCAGCTCACTGATTGCCGCGTGGATCTGTTCGGCCAGCTCGCGGGTTGGTGCGACAACCAGGGCGCGCACATGGCCGCGACCGCCATTCATCAGGCGATGCAGAATCGGCAGTGCGAAAGCGGCCGTCTTGCCGGTGCCGGTCTGGGCCAGGCCCATCACATCACGACCGGCGAGAACCGGCGGGATGGCGCGAGCCTGGATCGGAGTCGGTGAAACATAACCGGCAGCCGCAACTCCGGCAGCAACCTTGGGATGGAAATTGAACTCTGTGAATTGCATATCTTCCTTTTACTTAAAACCCGTCGGGATTGAAGTGGACCGTGGCAGGTGAACAGGTCATCGTTGACGGGCTCAGGCGCTCTTTATAAAGTGTGGCGCACAAAAAACGCCCCGAAACAGTCCGGGGCGTACGATAACTACGTTATAATCCTGGAACAGCGTTTTGTTGCCGGTGGAACCATCAGAAGAATCGACAACACTTGGGGGACACTAACAGGCTTGCCGCATGAATGTCAAGTAAACCCTTACTCATACAGTCGGAATTCGGCCACACGCTCTCAGATCAGTACCGAACAGGCTTGCAACCGGGACAAGGCTTGCATATCCTGAACAAGGTGAAACATAGTCAAGACACGATCCTTTCATCTCTCCCCTTTAACGAAGGACAACGCATGGAACTCGACCTGACCTGGACGGAAACCAGGGTCCTCGGCTGCCTGGTGGAAAAAGACCTCGCCACCCCCGAGTACTATCCTCTGACGCTCAACGCCCTGACCAACGCCTGCAACCAGAAATCCAACCGCGACCCTCTCATGCAGCTGGCAGAAACCGACGTGGTCCGGGCTCTCGACAACCTCAGGCGCAAGCAGCTGGCCCACCAGTCAGCGGAGGGCGTGCGGGCCGCGAAGTACTGTCATAACCTGGATGGCCTGCTGCGACTCGACCCTGAAGAACAGGCGATTCTCGCCGAGCTGCTGCTACGTGGCCCGCAGACCGTCGGTGAACTGCGCAACCGTGCCGAACGGATGTGTGTCGTGGGCGACCTGCAGGCGGTCGAAGAATTGCTGCACAATCTTGCCGAGCGGGAGACACCTCTGGTCATGTGCCTGCCCCGCCAGCCGGGGCGCAAGGAGCACCGGTACACGCACCTGCTGGCCGGGGTGCCGGACATCGAGCAGATATCATCCACAATTCCTGAAGCTGCACGGCTCAAGGTCCAGGCAGACGATGACAGGGTCTCCCGACTTGAGGCAGAGATTGTTGAAATGCGCGATGAGCTGGAAGAGATCCGCAGGCAGCTCGCTGAATTCAAGTCGCAGTTCGAATAACAGCATGCCCTCACTCGCCGTTCTTTATGATCCCGAATCGGGCCAATGGCAACGCTTCGGCAAGCTGATTGAAGAGATCGAAGTCCACACCCTGGACAAGGTCCTGCCGACCATCGACTATCTGGACAAACGCGTCGAGCAAGAGGGGCTTTACGCCGCCGGTTTTGTCAGCTACGAAGCGGCTGCGGCATTTGATGATGCCCTGCAGACCCGTGACCAGGACGACTTTCCCCTCTTGCGCTTCGGCCTGTTTGCCTCCCTCGAAGTTATGCAACTGCCCGCGCAGGAGCAAACCCTGGAGCCGATCATCTGGCAGGCGCAGGAAACCGCCGGGGAGTTTTCCGCAAAGATTGATAAAATTCACGCCGCCATAGCCCGTGGCGAAACCTACCAGGTCAACCTGACCTTTCCGCTGTCCGCTGAATTTACCGGCGACCCGTGGCAGCTCTTTTTACAACTCGCACAGGACCAGTATGCCCGCGGTGCTGGCTTCCTGCAGAGTGACCGATGGGCAATCTGCTCGGTCTCACCGGAGCTGTTCTTTACCAGGCACGGCGATCAGCTGACAATGCGGCCCATGAAAGGGACCATGTCCCGCGGCCGCACTGCCGAAGAAGACGACCTGCAATCAAAGGCGCTGGAAAAATCGGCCAAGAACCGGGCGGAAAACATCATGATCCTCGACATGGTGCGCAATGACCTGGGACGGCTGGCGCCGCCGGGCAAGGTCCGCACCGAGGCGATCTGCAGCCTGGAAAAGTACCCCACGGTCTGGCAGTTGACCTCAACGGCAACAGCGCGCAGTGCGGCACCCCTGGCAGAGATTTTCCGGGCGCTGTTTCCCTGCGCCTCGATCACCGGGGCACCGAAGGCGAAGACCATGGAGATTATTTCAGCCATCGAAGCCGTTCCGCGCCGGATCTACACCGGGGCATTCGGCTGGCTGAAACCGGGCAGGCAGGCACATTTCAACGTCGCCATCCGCACGGTACTGGTCGACCGTCAGCACGGACGCGCCAGCTACGGTGTCGGAGCCGGCATCACCTGGGACTCGGACAGTGCCGAAGAGTACCGCGAATGCCTCGACAAGGCCGCCGTCCTGACGCATCCGAAGCTTGATTTTGCCCTGATCGAAACCCTGCGCTGGACCCCCGGCAAGGGCTACTTTGTCCTGCCGGAACACCTGGCTCGCCTGCAGGCTTCAGCGGAGTACTTTGACTACCCCTGCTCAATCGAACAGGCCAACAGCTACCTGCAGGCACTGGCCGAAGACTTGCCGTCGTCCCCGCAGAGGGTCAGGCTCCTGCTGCATTCAGACGGACGGCTTGAAGGAACATTCCTGCCGATCGACAAGGCGCCGCCCAACCTTCTGAAACTTAGCTTCGCACGGCACGCAGTTGACTCACGAAACATCCTGCTCTTTCATAAGACCACCCAACGCGAGATTTACGAAAAGGCGCTGGGCGAGGCGGGCGAGGCCGATGAAGTCGTGCTCTGGAACGAGCGGGGAGAGATAACCGAGTGCTGTACCGCCAACCTGGTCATCGAAAAAAACGGTGAGCTGATTACGCCAGCTGTGACATGCGGCCTGCTGCAGGGGACCTATCGCCGCGACCTGCTGCGGCGCGGCATAATCAGAGAAGAGGTGATTAGCAGGCAAGAGCTGAGCAAGTCAGCCCGTATCTACCTGGTCAATGCCGTGCGGAAATGGCGACGGGCGGAGCTTTTACCCGAATAAAAACCCGAAATAAAAAACGGGCCCTGCAGATCGCTGCAGGGCCCGTTCGATTACTTGGTCAACAAGCTCAGACTTTTGTAACGTTGGAAGCCTGGAGCCCCTTGGGGCCATCTTCAACGTCGAAGGTGACACGCTCACCTTCAGCCAGTGACTTGAAACCATCCCCCTGGATTGAGGAAAAATGTACGAACACATCCGGTCCATCATCCTGGGAAATGAACCCGAACCCCTTTGCATCATTAAACCATTTCACAGTGCCTTCTGCCATGCTGCTTCTCCTTAGTTTCAGCTCAAATCTTTGAGCTCTGTTTGGTGCATCCGGAGAGCCTGCCTGAAAACAAGAATACCGCACGGGCCCTTCTGCCTGTGCGGTGCGCCATCAAAACCTATGTCCTCAACTTGTTTTTCAAACCAAATAACCGGATACAAACTTCTGAGAGATAATCTTATTAAACCAATTATTTCGTCAATTGCAAGAGTTAAAACGCTGGCTTAGGGGAAAATACTTCCGGGTTCAAGCTCCTTCTCTTCGCTATTGACCTCTTTTCTGCTTAACTTAAAATACAGAGAAGTATAGATTTCAGACATTTTAAAAATGCTGGTCAGCCTGACCAGAAGTGAATCGGAGCACTCCATTTTTGCGACAACATCGACAATTCGACAGGTTCATTAACCGGTGGCTCACCGACTACGCGACACTCGGCAAGACAATCTATTGTCAGCCCGGCTGTTCCGGCTGCTGCTTTTTGGCCGTACATGCAACATTTCCCGAAGCCGCTGCAATTGCCGGGCAGCTTTCTAACAAGCAGACGACACAATTATCAACCTACATCAGCCGGCTGAGGCAAGCCCTCTCGGCGGTAAGTGATTTAAAAAACTATCTGAAAAGTCATCGTCAATCTGTCGGGCCCTGCCCCTTTCTCGATGTGAAGAACAATTGCTCGATCTACCCGATTCGGCCGCTTTCCTGCCGTGCCCTGCTGTCGACGCGGCCGGCAGACTGGTGTACAGTTGATTTTTCCGAGCTGGACAAATGGGATAAGCTGGCGTATGAAAGCAGTCTTGATCGACAGGTTGTTGCCTGGCCGAGCCATTTTGTTGCCGCCACACAGGATTTCGGGCGAAAATTGGAAGACCGGCTGATTGAGACAATGCAGCAGGAAAAGGGCTGGGCACTGTCAGGCAATCTTTGTGCAATGGTCTGGCTTGAACAGACGTACCAGTTGGGCCAGGGTGGCACCGTCACAACCCGGCAGGTGACGGAGATCCTGGCAGCAGAAGGATTTGATCACGGGTTCCTGCTACGCCTCTCCGCGCGATCGCACGCCGGATAAATCAAGGAAGGTGAACATGTTTGCATTGCATCCGCGACTGGCACAGGACACTCTGGTTATCGGCGACTTTCCGCTCAGCCGCCTCCTGCTGATGAATGATGCCGGCTACCCCTGGTTTATCCTGGTGCCGCGCCGTGCCGAGATGCGTGAAATATTTGAACTGGACTATGACGACCAGGTCCAGTTGCTGAAAGAATCGTCCCAACTGGCCATGGTATTGTCGAGGATATTCGAGGCCGACAAGCTCAACATTGCAGCATTGGGCAACATGGTTCCGCAGCTGCACATCCACCATATCGTCCGCTACCGTTCCGACCAGTCCTGGCCTAACCCTGTCTGGGGACTGTTCCCACCAAAACCCTACTCACCGAGAGCCCTGCAGGAGACCTGCGTCAACCTGGTCGAACACCTGCATGACTTTATACCCGACCCCGGCTGCCCGGTGGCGCCCAGAGTTTGCTGATAGCGTTTCCGGTGAGTCATCAATGAATATAGCAGACCCGAAATATCTTGAACACCTACGCGACCTGCCCTCCAGTTATCTGCTCGACCTGATGGCGGATAACGACGATATCGACAAGGAGTCCATCATCTGGGTTCTTCTTGAGCGCGGACTGCTCAGGGAAGAGATCGAACAGAAACTCAAGCGACGGCATTCTCGCTGGATACGTCCCTACAACTTCTGGACCGCCGCCCGCTGGTTGACGCTGTTCAACACCCTGATCGTCACCTATTTCAATTTAACCGGTCTGTACCGGCTGCTACTCAGTGACCACAGCTTCAAAGCAGCATTCCTGTTGCTGGCCTTCGGTTCGACGATCGCCGGTTTTGTCGTCGGCTTCAAGCTGACCACACACATCTACCATGGCAGCAAATCACTACTCTACTGTGGTTTCCCCTTCCCGGTCGGGTGTGTTGAATTGACCACCGGGGAGGAGATTCTGAAGGGCAAAGTCCCGATGAGTTTCCGCATGGCCCTCAATGCCCTGGTCGGTGTCAGCCTGGCCCTTTTCCCGATTGTTTTGATTTATATCGTCATGGAATAAACGTCCAGC
>Ga0316188_10001194_pt1 | contig 12158 bp, 12 predicted proteins | sample Phiworburrow1_MG_FD_204933 | JGI IMG/M metagenome (GOLD analysis project Ga0316188, IMG submission 204933) | Coastal sediment microbial communities from Maine, United States - Phippsburg worm burrow 1 | ecosystem: Environmental > Aquatic > Marine > Coastal > Sediment | place: USA: Maine...
ACGGTCAATGCCAAGTGGGGCAACCTCCAGGCCATCCTCGCCGGCGACTTCTTGCTGTCGCGAGCGTCCGAGATCGCTGCATCGCTCGGCACCGAGGTCGCCGGTCTGCTCGCTCGGACCATCGGGTGGCTGTGCGAGGGCCAGATCGAGGAACTGCGCCACACCTACGACATGTCGCGTACCGAAGCCAGCTATCTGAGGTCGATCCACGGCAAGACGGCGTCGCTCTATGGCACGGCTGCTCGGATCGGTGGAATCGTCGCCGGTCACGACCGCCCCGTGATCGATGCGCTCACCGAATACGGCAACGCCTACGGCACCGTGTTCCAGATCGTCGACGACATCTTGGACATCACCGCCACCGATGCCCAACTCGGCAAGCCGGCCGGCCACGACATGGTCGAGGGCGTCTACACGCTTCCCGTGCTGCGCACGCTGGCGCTCGACACCCCGGCGTCCTCGGAGCTCGCAGATCTGCTCGGTTCACCGCTCGACGCCGCGGCCCAGGACAAGGCCTTGTCGATCGTCCGATCGAATGACGGCCTGGCGTCGGCCGTCGACACGGCCCGTGACTACGTCGAGCGCGCCGAGGCGTGCTGCGCCGACTTCCCCGAGTCCGAAGCGACTGCCGCATTGCGTGCCGCGCCGCGAGCCCTGCTCGACTCGGTCTCCGTCACCGCCTGATCCGTAACGTTCGCGATCGGTCGGGCCGATGGGGCAGGCTGGGGTGATGCATGTCGTGATCGTCGGTGCCGGTGAGGTCGGGTGGTACCTCGCCCAGCGGCTGGGAGCCGAAGGCAACGACGTGGTGGTCGTCGAACAGAACGAGGTGATCGCCGCAGCGATCGGCGCCGAACTCGACGTGCAAGTGGTGGTCGGAAGTGCGACGGTGCCGTCGACGTTGCGGGCGGCGGGCATCGAGCGCGCCGACCTGCTCGCTGGTGTCACCCAGAACGACGAGGTCAATCTCCTCGCATCGTTGCTCGCCAAGGAATTCGGCGTGGAGCAGACGGTCGTGCGCATCCAGACCGAAGAGCTGCGCGGCCCGATGGGCGTGAAGTTGCTGGCGACGATGGGTGCCGACGTGATCATCGACCCCGACGCCGACACCGCCGACGAGATCATGGAACTCGCCCACGTCTCCGGCGCCGACGAGGTCTACCCGATGTCGAACGGCGAGTTGCTCGTGCTCGGCGCCGTGATCGGCCCGACATCGGCCTTCATCGGACACGACCTCGCCGAGATCGGCCAATCGTTCGAGCCGAACTGGAAGTTCCTGTTCGGGGCGCTGACCCGCGACGGCGAAACCGTGATCCCCCGCGGCGACCAGGTACTGCAGGCCGGCGACCACGTCCGCGTGCTCACGACGCGTGCTGCGCGTCGCGAGATCATGGAGTTGCTCGGCGCGGCCACCCGTCAGGCCCGCCGCGTGATGGTGCTCGGAGGGGGAGCGGTCGGTACCCGCGTCGCCGAGCGATTGCAGAGCGAGGGCGCCACGGTGGTGCTCGTCGAGAACGATCCGGTGCGCGCCAAAGCGCTCAGTGAACGGCTGCCGCGCGTGACGATCGTGCAGGGAGACATCGCGGACACCGAGCTGCTCCTCGAGGAGTCGGTCGCTCGGATGGACCTGGTGATCGCGGCCACCGGTGACGACGCTTCGAACGTGTTGGCATGTGCGTACGCCGCGGCCGAGGGCGATGCGTTCACGGTCGCCGTGCTGCACCGACTGTCGTTGCTCCCGCTCGTTCGGCAGTTCGGGATCGACGCCGCGCTCAGCCCTCGGACGGCGTCGGCGAACGCAGTGCTGCGCCACATCCGCGGCGGCACCGCATCGGTCGCGACCTTTCTCGAGAGCGACGTCGAGGTCAACGAATTCGAGATCGAAGCGGGCAGCGCGGCCGACGGCGCGGTCGTCGCCGACCTGCACCTCCGGCACTCCGTGCTGCTCGGTGCGGTCACCCGCCAGGACGGCACCGCCGAGATCGTCCGCGGGCACACGCTGTTGCACGCCGGCGACAACGTGGTCGTGTTCTCACGACCCGACGCGCTCGCCGTGACGCGCAAGGCGTTCTCCGCGTGACGTTGGCGACCCACTCGACCGGCCGCGTCTCGTGGTTCGGTGGCCGTGGCGAACGACTCCTGTCGCCCGGGCGGCACTCGTCGCTCGTGGCAAACGTGGTCGGGCTGACCATCGCGGTGGTGGGGGCGGGAATCGCGGTGTCTGGCGTCGTCGACGCCATCGACGGCGGGCCTGACGTCGTCGTGCTGCTCCTCACCGGAGTGGTGATCTGGGCGATCGGATCGGTGATGTGGCGGATCACGATCGTGCCGAAGCAGATCCGCATCCTCGACGTGTTCACCACGGTCACCGTCGCGTGGATCGCCATGGCGATCGCCGGTGCGATCCCCTACCTACTCACCGGACACTTCGACCGGATCGACGACGCCTTGTTCGAGTCGATCTCGGGCTTCACCACCACCGGTGCCACGGTCACACCCAACATCGAGGCGACCTCCCAGGGACTGCTGTTCTGGCGTTCGACCACGCAGTGGATGGGCGGCATGGGCGTGATCGTGCTCGTGGTCGCCGTGCTGCCGACGGTCGGCTCGGGTGGGATGAGCCTGCTCGCGGCGGAGGCGCCGGGGCCGACCGGCGAGCGGCTGACGCCGAGGGTGCGCGAGACCGCCCGGCGGCTGTGGGCGGTGTACGTCGGCTTCACCATCGTGCTCGCACTGCTCTACGCGGTCGCCGGAATGAGCATCTACGACGCGGTCTCGCACAGCTTCACCACGGTGTCGACCGGCGGTTTCTCGCCGTATCAGGACTCGATCGGGGCGTTCGACTCAGCCGCGATCGAGTGGATCTGCATCGTCGCGATGTTGCTGGCGGGCGGCAGCTTCACGCTCTACTACCGGGCGCTCAAGCGCGATCCGAAGCCGCTGCTGCGCTCGTCGGAGTTCAAGGTGTACCTGTTGGTCGTGGCGGGGATCACGCTGTGGTCGTTCATCGCGTCGGGCAACGATGGGGCCCAGGCAGCCGGGTTCCGTGACGCACTGTTCACCACCGTGTCGACCGTGACGACGACCGGGTACGTCACCACCGAGTACGGCTTGTGGAGCCAGACGACGCAGCTCGTGCTGCTGTTGGCCATGCCGATCGGCGCGATGGCCGGTTCGACGGCGGGTGGCGTGAAGCTGGTGCGGGTGATGGCAATCGCGAGCTTCGCTCACCGCGAGGGGTTGCGGAACCTCCATCCTCATCTCGTGCGGCCTGTGCGAGTGGGCAACGGCATTCTTCCCGACGACGTTGCCCGCCGGGTGGTGGGCTTCATGATCCTCGCGTTGGCGATCTTCGGAGGTGGCGCTGTGCTGATCTCGGCGACCGGTCCCGACATGATCACGTCGTTGTCGTCCTCGGCGACCGCGTTCGGCAACGTCGGCCCGGGCCTCGGCGCTCTCGATCATGCGAACGACTTCCTCTCGATCCCTGCTCCAGGCCGGGCGATCGCGATGGCGCAGATGCTGCTCGGACGCCTCGAGATCTACCCGGTGATCCTGGCGCTCTCGGTGGTCACGCTCCGCCTGCCGAGAGCGTTCCACCCCCGCCGCCGCCGCTTCGACTGATCACCCTCGATGCGATGAGTGAAACCGCCGTATGCGGTCGCTTCGCTCATCGGTGGGTGCGTTGAGCGGGTTGCGATGAGCGAGACCGCCGTATGCGGTCGCTTCGCTCATCGGTGGGTGGCGCGATGGGTCTGTGATGAGCGAGACCGCCGTATCCGGTTGGTTCGCTCACCGGAGGGCGGGCCGGCGAGGGAAGCGCCAGCGACGAGCCTGGCGTCGAGGCCGACCAACCGTTCCCCGCCACCGGAGCGCGGTGAGGCCTCGACTACCAATTGGGCGCGAACTTGCTGATGGTGCTGGCGAGGGCGTAGGCACGTTCGGCGCCGCCGGGGTGGCCGTCGCGCAGTTCGTTCGTGGCGATGCGAAGCACGGCGCCGGCGATGCGATCGCTGCGCACGCCGAGACGCAGTGCCGGTCGCAGAATCGCCGGTCGACCGAGGAACCGGGCCGTCAGGCGCCCCACCTGGTGGTAGCGACCGACCTCGTCGGCGAGCATCGTCGGGTATCGCTGCAGCGTTGTGGAGTTCCCGGTCGACAACGCTGCGTCGAGCACCTCGGCGGCGAGACGGCCGCTCATCAACGCCGCGTCGACGCCGTCACCGTTGAACGGGCTCGCCGCGCCCGCCGCATCGCCCACGACGAGGAACGTCGGGCCCATCTTCGGGCCGACCGAACCGGCCAACGGCACGCGAAATCGCGTCGGTGCCTTGAGCTGGGTGGCCGGGTCGAGGTGCCAACGTTCGGCGATCTGCTGGGCGAACGAGTCGAGCAGCTTGAGTGCATTGATGCCGCGCACGTCTCGGTAGGTCGACAACACGCCGACGCCGACGTTGACCGTGCCGTCGCCGAGCGGGATCACCCAGCCGTACCCGGCGATCGGGTTGCCGGAAGCGTCAGCGATTCCGAGGTCGGACTCGATCCACGACTCGGCGGCGCGATCACTGCGGAAGTAGGTGCGAGTGGCGATGCCGTAGGGCCAGTGGCGCTGCCGGGTGGTGCCGAGGTCGCGCCCGAAGCTGCTGTTCGCGCCGTCGGCCACCACGACGAAACGAGCCCGGACCATGTCGTGGCGCTCGGCGCTGGGGTCGAGCTCGGGATCGGTGGCCAGCGTCGAGCCCCGAACGAATCCCCGCTCGACGATCGGACCCGTCGCCTGGTGCCCCATCAGGACGGTCGCCCCCGCATCGGTCGCGCTCGAACGCAGGTGCGCATCGAGGAGGTCACGACGCAGTGCGGTCGCGTGGTCGGGCAGGTCGACGTGGCGGGGCCACGGTGCAGTGACGCTGCGCTGGCCGTGGACGAGCCGGACTCCGGCGAGGCGATGTCCGCCGAGCGTCATCGGGTCGACGTCGAGCAGCGTCAGCTCGCGCAGCGCTCGTGGGGTGATCGCATCACCGCAGGCCTTGTGGCGCGCAACCGGGCGTTTCTCGACGACCGTGACGTGATGGCCCGCTCGGGCCAACCAGGTGGCGACCGATGCTCCGGCAGGACCACCGCCGACGACGAGGACGTCGGTGTCCAGGGCGGTTCCCGTCAGCCGGCCGAGGGGGGCGAGCCGGGGACGGCCTCGGGGCCGATCGGCGTGATCTCGGCGGGGCCCATCGTGGGGGCCTCGGGCGAGGTGTAGTCGTAGGTGCCGGCTTCGAGTTCGGCGAACACGGCCGACTCTTCGGAGCACCAGGTCTCGTACTCCTCGGCGTACTCTTCGCTCGTCGGGTCGGCACCGCCGAGGTCGTAGCGCTCGTGGCAGACGACGGCGACGATCTCGTACTGTGTGAGCTGGCCGCCGAAGGCGGGCATCACGCCACGATTGCCGGTGACGTGCGGGCCGCCTTCGCGTTCGGGGTTGCCGTAGATCTCGACGTCGGCGGCGTTGTAGCCCTCGGTGCCGTAGTACACGTACCGGATCTGATCCTCGATGTGCGGGAAGGTCTTCAGCACCTCGCCGCCGGAGAAGGGGTACCCGACGCCGCCGCCGCCCGCGGCGCCGTGGCAGCTCGCACAGCTGCTGTAGATCTCGGTGCCGATGCCGAGCGGGCCTTCGACGACCACCGGTGGTTCGGTGACGGCCCGGACGTACATGAATGCCCACACCGGCAACAGGCTGAGCGTGGCCATCGCCCAGAACGGGATCTTGCGGCGCTGCTTGGCAGCCTGCACGTACACCGGGTCGGGCTTGGGGGGAGGCGGTGCTGCGGGAGCAGGCGCAGCCGTGCGTGCCGGCGGTCCCGAAGCTGCTGCGGGTGCGGCGGCGGGCGTCGTGGCGGCGGGCGTGGTGGCCGGTGCGTTCGAGGTGGCAGCGGCGTCGCTGGGCGCATCGGCGGCATCGCCGCCCTGGCCGATCGCGGAGCGCCGCTCGCGCGACCGCTTCAGGAGATGTTCGGGGATCTCGGTCACTTCGGAGATGATAGATGGCCGTCGCCCCGATCCGGGAATCTGTGGCCGGATCGATCGCGATGCACTTACGCACAACCTGGCGCGCTCGCGAGACTTGCGTGCCAGACTTCGCACATCTGGCGCTGACGACTACAGTTCGTTGGCGAATATCCCGGCTCGTCGATGGCCGATCGGTTCGTCCGATCACCGCCGCCGTCCGGGCCACACACAGATCGACCACGACAGGATTTCCGCACCCATGATCGCAATCGCACCACTCGAGTGGCCAGGGATGAACCAGGCCTTCCTGACGGCGCTCGTCGCGACCCTCGTGCTGTCGCTCGCGATCATCCCGTACGGCAAGCGTCGTCCCGTGGACGCCCCGTTCTCGTGGGGCGAGGCGATGCTCGCCACCACCTACATCTTCGGTGTGCTCTTCCTTGCGTTCGGCATCCTGCCCCATCAGTGGATCGACCACGCTGACAAGGACCTCGGCTGGTCGAAGGACAAGATCATCTACGGCCCGGGCGGCATCTTGAAGCCCGAATCGGCCGGTGGCTGGAACCCGATCACCCTGCAGTACGAAGCCGTTCGCGACATCGTCGCGGTGCTGATCCACGCGGTGCTCTTCGTGCTCTACATCTACTTGGCGGTCTGGTGGCAGAAGCGCGGCGACGTCAAGCCGAAGGAACTTCCGGTCTCCACCTACGGTCGTCCGCTGGTCAAGAAGGCCTGATCGATGGCACGTACCGACGCCAACCCTCCTTTGATGCCGTACACCGACGCGTACACGTTGGTGGAGGTCGACGCGGATTATCTGTCGAGGGCTGTCAAGCCGAAGCAGTTCATCCACATCGACCAGACCGAGTGCATCGCGTGCGAGGGCTGTGTCGACATCTGCCCGTGGAAGTGCATCCACATGGTGTCGGTCGACGCGGTGGTCGAGGCCGACGGCACCGAGCAGCCGGGCACCGATCCTTCGGATGCCTTCATGTTCACCATCGACGACGACATCTGCACACGGTGTGCGTTGTGCGTCGACCGCTGCCCGACGGGCGTCATCATCCTCGGCAAGGTGGGCACCGCCACCGCCGCCGGCAATTCACACGTTCGAACCAACAACCACGGCTACGGCTACGGCATGAGGCTCTGAGAGAACCATGGCAACAAACATCGACGACAAACCCCGCCCGACCGTCAAGGACCGTGTGAACACTGCGGTCGGCGACGTGCAGGGCAGCCAGGCCTGGAGTTCGATCTTCCGGCCGGGCTCGATCTTCCGCAAGGGCTACACCGACAGCCCGCGTAACCGCAGCTACGTGATCATGAACTCGGTGCTGTACCACCTGCACCCGGTGAAGGTGAAGCGCCACGCGGTCAAGGTCAGCTACACGCTCTGTCTCGGTGGGTTGAGCTTCTTCTTGTTCATCCTGCTCACCGTCACCGGCATCTTCCTGATGTTCTTCTACCGCCCCGAGGCCACCGCAGCCTGGAACGACATCCAGAATCTGCAGACGTCGGTGACGTTCGGGTTGTTGGTCAGAAACATGCACCGATGGGGTGCGCACCTGATGGTGCTGACGGTGTTCTTGCACATGGCGCGCGTCTTCTACCACGGCGCCTACAAGCCGCCGCGAGAGTTCAACTGGGTCATCGGCGTGATCCTGCTCACCCTCACCCTGCTGCTGTCGTTCACCGGCTACCTGCTCCCGTGGGACCAGTTGGCGCTGTGGGCCGTCACGGTGGGTACCAACATGATGGGCTACACCCCGGTCTTCGGTGAAGAGGTCAGGTTCGTCCTGCTCGGCGGTGCCGAAATCGGGTCGGAAACCTTGCTGCGTTGGTATGTCTTGCACGTCTTGTTCCTGCCGTTCGTGATCGTGATCTTCATGGCGATCCACTTCTGGCGGGTGCGCAAGGACGGCGGAATTTCGGGTCCGTTGTGATTCGCCCTGTTGACTGGAGCATGAGGTAACCCCATGACCGAGATCCCAGAGCACCTCCTCAAGCGGGCGCAGGCCGCCCGCGAGAAGTCGGCCGACGAGGCTCCTGCTGCGTCTGAAGCGGCCGAGCCCGCAGCGGCGGCAGCGCCAGCCGATTCGCGCATTCCGGAAGCGTTGCTGCAGCGCAGCAAGGCAGCCAAGGCCGCCAAAGCGGGCGGGACTGCCGACGAGGCGCCCGCCGGCGGAGGCGCCGTCGCGGTGGCCGAGAAGGTCGGCGCAGTGGTCGCTGCTCCGGCCGCGGGTGGCGGTGTGCCGGTCGGTGCCGGGCCGGGTGGTCATACGCAGCGTCTGCTCACCGTGGTCAAGTCCGGATCGATCCAGGACGTCAAGGCCACCCCGGTCGACAAGGTCCACACGTGGCCGCACCTGCTCGCTGCCGAGTTCGTCGCAGCGCTGGCGATGACGGTGTTCGTGTTCATCTTCTCGGTGTTCGTGCACGCACCGCTGTTGCAGCTCGCCAACACCAACCAGACACCCAACCCGTCGAAGGCGCCCTGGTACTTCCTCGGCCTCCAGGAACTGCTGACGTACTTCCACCCGATGGTGGCCGGCGTCACCCTGCCCGGCGTCGGCCTGATCGCGCTCGTTCTGGCGCCCTATCTCGACCGTAACCCGTCGAACAAGCCCGAGGATCGCAAGTTCATGACCGGTCTGATGACCGTGCACCTCATGTTCTGGGCGGTGCTCGTGTTGATCGGTTCGTTCTTCCGAGGCCCTGGTTTCAACTTCGTCCTACCGTGGGTCGAAGGCCTGTTCTTCGAATTGTGAGATTGCGAAAGGAGACCCCCCAGTCATGAGTACTGCAGCAATCATCGCCATAGCCATCGGAGTCGTCGTCGTTCTCGGCGCGATTTCATTCTTCACTCTCGCTCGTCGCAGCGACGTCCGCGGTGCGGGCGCCCTGTCGGGCGAAACCGTCCAACGCGACAAATCCGCGCGCAAGAGCGCCGAACCGGTGGTCACCCAAATGACCGCGTCCGACGCCGAGGCCGCAGGTGTTGCAGCCCGCAACGCCGGCACCGAGGTCGCCGTGCGATCCGAACCGGAGATCGTCGCATGGACGCCACCGGACCCGGAGGCCATCGGTGTCTCCCGTCGTCAGTTCTTCAACCGAGCCACGGTGTCGCTGATGAGCGTCAGCCTCGCCGGGTTTGCTGCTGCGGCGTTCGTCGCGTTCCTGTGGCCGAGCGGCACGGGCGGCTTCGGCGGCCAGATCAGCGTCGGCAAGATCGGCAACATCAAGGACGGCATCAAACAGGGCGGCGGGTTCTTCTACGCCGCCGAGGCCCGGTCGTGGATCACCGAATATCCCGCAGAGGCGCTGCCGCTCGCCGAGACCATCTACCCCGAGAGCCTCCTCGTGACCATGCGTGAGGGCCTCGTGATCCTCAGCCAGAAGTGCCCGCACCTCGGCTGCCGCGTGCCCGAGTGCGCGACCAGCCAGTGGTTCGAATGTCAGTGTCACGGGTCGCAGTACAACCGCGCCGGCGAGAAGAAGGCCGGCCCGGCACCGCGCGGCATGGACCGCCACCCGGCCACCGTCGCAGCCAACGGCGATGTCACGGTCGACACCGGAACCACCATCCCCGGCCCGGCCATCGGCACGAACACCACTGGCCAGGAGGCTGAAGGGCCGCACTGCACGAGCGGTGGGGAGCACTGATGGTTGCACTCACGACGACGACGATCGGCATCATCGGGCTGGTCATCGTCATTGGCGGCTGGATCATCTACGGGATCTTCAACGTCGTCGCAGGTCGCCGCGAGGTCGGCTCCGAGATCGAACTCGCCGCCAACCGCAAGCCGTACTACGACGACGAAACCCTCGAAGGTCCGCGCCTCGAGCGCGTGCAGCTCCTCGGCGTCATCATGCTCGCCATCATCGTCGTGGCACTGCCGCTCTACTGGGTGTTCGAGCCCAGTCGTCAGGCCGGTGCCGAAGAGGGCTGGGACAACCGCTTCGCGAGCTGGGGCTCGCAGTTGTTTGCCCCGACCGCCGATGGTGGTTTCAACTGCGCCGGCTGTCACGGCGGCATGGCCGGCGTCGGCGGCGAGGCACCATTCACCGTCACCGACCCGATCACTCAGGAAGTGCAGGCCGTCAACTGGAAGGCGCCGGCCGTCAACACCGTGTTCTACAAGTTCGACGAGAGCGAGGTGCGGTTCATCCTGAACTACGGACGCCCGTTCTCGCCGATGTCGCCCTGGGGACTCGTCGGCGGTGGCCCGATGAACACCCAGCAGATCGACAACCTGCTCGCGTACATGAAGAGCATCCAGATTCCTCGCGAGGAGTGCGGCGAAGGCGAGGACGACGTACGGATCTGCGATTCGGGCAACCTGCCGGCGTCGTTGCAGGCCGACATCCAGGCCGCAGCCGAGAAGGCCGTCGAAGACGGCGATGCCGACTCGATCGGTCAAGCGTTGTTCAACCTCGACCTCGCGAGCGGCGCCTACAGTTGCGCTCGCTGCCACACCCTCGGGTGGAGCTACGGTCAGCCCGGCGTGTCGGGCCAGGGAGCGTTCGGTTGGAACCTCACCGGCGGCTCGGTCAACTCGCACTTCGCCGACGACGACCAGTTGGTGCAGTTCCTGCAGAATGGTTCGGAGTTCGGCAAGCTCTATGGTCTCAACGGCCAGGGAAGCGGCCGGATGCCCGGATTCGGATCACTGCTCACCGACGAGCAGATTCGTGACATCGTCGAATACGTACGGAGCCTGTGACCATGACCTTGTTGGCAATCGGCTGGGAGCCAGAGCTCCGAGGTCTCCTCACCGTCATCATCGGAGTCGTCATCCTGTGCGGCAGCGTCTACGGCATCATGGCCACCAACATGGGATCGCGACTCGCGTTCCTGGTGGCTGCCGCCGGACTCGCCGGCTGGATGATGCTGATGGGAGCGGTGTGGATGGTCTACGGAATCGGCCTCCGCGGGCCGGATCCGACCTGGCAGGCCGTGCCCGGCGCCGGTGTGCTGCAGGACGTCAATGCATTGGGAGCAGCGGGAGTTCTCAACCCGAACGCTGATGTCCCCGACGATGCCACGGCGACCGATTCGGCCGAGATCGTCCGCGACACCTTCCTCGACCAGGGCTGGATCGTGCTCGACAAGGCCTCGCCGGCGTTCGGCCAGGCGCAGGCTTCGGCCACCGAACTGCTCGTCGAGGAAGGCGCGTTCGCTGCAGGACAGTTCGAGATCGTCGAGGTGTTCGACATCGGCGGAGAGCGCTATCCGAAGATCAACGACTCGCTCGACTTCTTCGCGTTCTTCCACACGCCGCACTACGTGGTGGCCGAAGCGGCTGCCTTCGTTCCCGTTCGCACGGAGCCCGGCCGCGCACCCGCTCGGCCCGTCATCGACGAGACCCGCCAACGCGAGTACGTCTACATGGTCCGTGATCTCGGCGCCCGCCGCCAGCCGGCGTTCGTACTGATGATCGGTGCCGGCCTGATCTTCTTCGCCCTGTGCTACCTCCTGCACCGCCGCGACCGGGTGTTGAAGTCCAACCTCGAGCAGCCGTTGCCCGCCGTCAAGATCGATGCACCCGCCGACGCCACCGCCGAGCAGGAGAAGGTCGGAGCCGGCGTCTGAGATGAGGAACTAATGGGGCAGTACCTCCCCATCGTCATCTTGTTGATCCTGGCGATCATCTTCGGTGTGCTCAGTTTCGCCGCGTCGCGCCTGCTCGCACCTCGTCGACCGTCGGTGGCCAAGGAAGCGCCGTACGAGTGCGGGATCGTGCCGAGCCGCGAGCCGCCCGAGCGCTTTCCGGTCAGCTTCTACATCGTTGCGATGCTGTTCATCATGTTCGACATCGAGATCATCTTCGTCTACCCCTACGCCGTGTCGCACTCCACGCTCGGTGTGTACGGGTTCTGGGCAGTCTTCGCCTTCTCCGTCGTGTTCTTCGCCACCTTCGTGTACGAAGTGGCGCGAGGTGGACTCGACTGGGGTCCGATCCATCGCTACCGCAGCTTGGCTGCCAACGCTGCGATGGTGTCACCCGAACGCACGGCCACCACCACGGTTCGTCGTGTCGGCACCGAAGGACGCGTGCCGGCCAGCGACGGCGCGGCTGCGTAACGAGACGCAAAGGAGTCATCACCATGGGCATCGTCAACGATGTGCTCGACGACGGACTCGGCGGGCTGTC
>Ga0316188_10001196_pt1 | contig 12153 bp, 9 predicted proteins | sample Phiworburrow1_MG_FD_204933 | JGI IMG/M metagenome (GOLD analysis project Ga0316188, IMG submission 204933) | Coastal sediment microbial communities from Maine, United States - Phippsburg worm burrow 1 | ecosystem: Environmental > Aquatic > Marine > Coastal > Sediment | place: USA: Maine...
CGATCCGACCGACCCGGCCGGCTACTGGCGCGACCAGGATGTCGCCGTGCGCGGCGGCATCCTTGCGGACCTCATGACGGCGTTCGACCGCAACTTCGAGTACCTGGTGCAGATCAAGGAAAGCCGCGGCATATTCAACACGAACCTGTACTGGAACGCGACGCGGGCGGTCCTGGATGAAACCGGCAAGTACCCGGTGCATTACGAGACCGACGATAGGCTGGTCGCCCGCGTGGAAACTCTCGAGCAGGGCGGCGCGCAACTCGACTACAAGGCGGCACGCTGCCGTTTCCTGCACAACCGGCCGCGCTTCGCCGAGACCTATATCCTGCAGGCCTACCTCAAGATCATCGCCGCGGCACAACATGAAATGCTGATTGCCAACGCGTACTTCGTGCCGACCCCCGCCATCGCGGCGGCATTGAAAGACGCCGCCCGGCGCTGCGTGGCCGTGACCCTGGTGACCAACAGTCCGGAAACCAACGATTTGCCCGAGATCAGCATGGTGGGACGGGGCCACTACAAGGACCTGCTCGCGGTCAACGCGACGCCGGAGGTCGCGGCCTGTCCCAACCCGGACGCCGGGCTGAAAATCTATGAATGGATCGGACAAGCGGCGGACGACCCGGTGCAGCAGGGCACCATGCACTCGAAGTTCGCCGTCGCCGACCGCCGTATCAGCCTGGTCGGCTCCTACAATTTCGACCCCCGCAGCGAAAGGCTGAACAGCGAGACTGCTCTGGTGTTCGAAGAGGCTGCGCTTGCCGACGAGCTCGCCCGCTGGATTGTCGAAAACGACCTGCGTTACAGTCGGCAAGTAACGGCAGAGGCCGCTGCAGTGTTCGCGGATCCGGAAGAGACGATTTACCGCTTCCGCAAGGAGATCGGCCATTTGTTCGAGGAGGAGTTATGAGACCCGGCGTCGCATGGAGAAGAACACGGGTCGCGGGCATGCTGTCGTTAACGCTTCTGCTGACGGCTTGTGCGACGTTGACGTTCAACCCCCAGCCGGTGGACATCGGGGCGGGCCCCGGCGAAATACACACGCAGACCGAGCACGACATCACCGTCTCGACGACGATCCTGTCGGACGAGCAGGCGCTGCAGCAGTTCGGGGTGGACCTGGCCGATGTCGGCCTGCAGGCCATCTGGCTTCGCATCGACAATCGTACGGACCACGCCCACTGGCTGCTGGTGTCGGCGCTGGACGCCAACTACTTCCCCCCCGACGAAGCCGCCGTCCTGTTTCACGCGGGGTTGAGCGCAGAGCAAGAAGACGCCGTCACCCGGCACTTCCGCGAGTTGGCCGTGCCACTGAAAAGCCCGCCGGCCACGGTCAACGAGGGTTACGTGCTGGCTCCCCGGCACGAGGGCGGGCGCTACGTCGTCGTCAAGCTCGCCAGCAACCAGCACATCGTCGATTTTGGCTTCGCCGTGACACTGCCCGATGGTGATTTCGACTTCGAGCGGCTCGATCCCGAACGCATCTACGGCGACCAGGAACTTCCCGATCTCGACCTGGAGCAACTGCGGGAGGAAGTGCGCGGCCTGCCCTGCTGCGTCAAGGACCAAAGCGGTGAGCGCAACGGTGATCCGCTGAACCTGGTCGTGGTTGGCGACGTCGGCGACGTCCTCGCCGCGATGTCCCGCGCCGGTTGGTCCTTCACCCACCGGATCGACCTGAACACGGTGCAGCGAATGCTCGGCGCCGCCATCTCCGGCGCCGCCTACCCGGTCGCCCCCGTGAGCCCGCTGTACTTCCAGGGCCGCCCGCAGGACATGGCGCTGCAACGGGCCCGCAACACCATCGTGCAGCGCAATCACCTGCGCCTGTGGCTGGCCCCGTTCCGCTTCGAGGGACGTTCGGTCTGGGTGGGCCAGATCAGTCGCGACATCGGCGTCAAGGCCACCACGAAAAGCCCCACGCTGACCACCCACGTCATCGACCCCAACGTGGACGAGGCACGTGAGCACCTGCTGCAAAGCCTGTTGGTGTCGGGCGCCATCGAGCGCTTCGCCTTTGCCCAGGGCATGCCCCCCGTGCCCGCGTCGGACCCACGGGTCAACCTGACCGGCGATCCCTACTTTACCGACGGTTTGCGCTTTGTGGTGATGCTGTCGGGCAACCGTCTTACGCCGCCTGAGGACGCGGAATTCCTCGAGTGGCGCAGCAGCGCCGATCCGATCGAGCGATCGCGGGAGCTGGACGGGTCGCCCTAGCGGTCCGCCAGGCCTGGGTGAGCTCGCGCGCGGATCGACCGGGACCCGGCCGTAACAGGTTTACAGCACTACGAGGTGCTGTTCGCCGGCGCCAGGCACCGCGGCGAGCGGAACGGCGTGGTCCAGCGTGACCAGGCGGCCGCTGCGACGTACCGCCAGGGCCAACAGGTAGGCGTCGGTCAGTTGGCGGGAGCCGAACACCGAGCGCCAGTCGACAATGCCGGGATCCAGCAGGCTGAAATCGTCGGCCCAGAACTCGTGCCAGGACGTCGCCGTAGCGCCGGCCAGCCTCGCGGCCACGGCGCCCGGCGGCTCGGCGCCCGGGTAGGCGGGCTGCGACAGGATGCGGATGCAACCGTTCTGGGTCAGCGGGCAGGAAGCCCAGCCGTGGCCGATGTGCGCTTCCAACCACGCTCGCGCGATCCGGTGGTTCACGTGGGCAGCGTCGAGCAGTGCGATCAGCACGTTGACGTCGAGCAGGGCCCGCATCAGACGCCTTCTTCTTCGCGCAGGTGTTCAACCGTCTCGGCACTGACGACCCGGCCGCCGGCAGGCAGCGGCCGAAACCCGTAAAACCCTTCCGGCTCGGCCACGCCCTTTGGTTCGGCGGCAGCGCCGGTGAGCGCCTGTCGGGCCAGTTCCGAGATCACCGCACCGGCCGTGCTGCGGCGGCGGCGCGCAATCTCCTTGGCGGCCCGCAACACTTCGTCATCAATATCCAGCGTGGTGCGCATCTTCGTCGATTCCAAAAGTGATGCAGAGATGTTAATGCATCTGATGACAATTGCCAAGGCAAGAGCGTGCTTTGCGCCGAAGATTGGGGACCGGCGACCCCCTGATCGCAGGCCCGGTCACTGCGCTGAGCAGCCCCAGCCTGCGTAGAGCAACTGCGCGGCGCGGCCAGGCAGGATGATCGAGAAACTGGATGGGTTTCAGTAGAACCGTTCGGTTGAACTGGCCAGGAAATACTCTTATCTTTCCCTCCTTTGTCCCGCATGCTCCGACTGCGATGCTATCGCCAGGCTTACCACCAGTCCGCTCGACGAACGCCCGGACTACCGGGTTGAGTAGAAGTCGGCAATGTTCCTGGCGTTCAGGCTGATGAGTGATGGCATGTTGGGCCGATAGCCATTAGAAAAGGGAACCGATCATATGGACTCGAAGATTCGCGCAATGCATCGCCTGGTGGTCAAAGCTGCCGTTTGTATGCTGCTTTGGGGTGCCAACCAGGCTGCTGCCACGCCGTCCGAGGCTGCGCAGCAGTCCGTGGCCGAAGATCCCCTGGACGTCACTGTCGAAGTGCTGCAGATGCGCATCAAGCATCTTTCGGCGGACGAACTGACAGGGGAAGCCGACCGCTGGCTGGCACTGCTCAGGGATACGGTCAGGCGCCTGAACGAGGCCAAGACCGAGCTTCACCAGGAGAACCTGCAGTTGCAAGTGGCCGAGACGGCGGAAAAACCCGCCGCGCTGTCGCGCCCGGACCCTGCTGTCGAACCCCTGAGCGAGGCCAAGGAGCGTCTGCTCGAACGGGTCGCCACCCTGCGCGAGGAACGCGTCAAGGCCATCGACCGGCTGAACGCGGTGCTCGACGAACTCAGCGCCAAGCTGGGCCTGAGTGCGGACAAGGCGGAGCAGGAGCAGGTGCTGGAGTACCGTCGTTACGTCGACGCGGTCAAGGGCGTCGAAGTCGACACCAGCGACTGGCAGGCGTTGCGCTCGACGGCCTATTCCTGGATCGTGTCGCCCGAGGGTGGCCGGCGCCTGGCGTGGCATTTCAGCGAGTTCGTGCTGATCGTCGCCGGGTTCTGGTTGCTGAGCCTGCTGCTCAGACGCCTGGCGCGAAAGGCCATGGCGCTGGCCAGTGGCGCTTCGCAGATCCTGAGCCGCTTCGTGGTCAACTCGGTCAGCCGGATCACGATCATCGTCGGCCTGCTGCTCGGCCTGGCGGCGCTGGAAATCAACATCACGCCGCTGGTCGCCGTGATCGGCGCGGCCGGTTTCGTCATTGCCTTTGCCCTGCAGAATACACTCAGCAATTTCGCCAGTGGCCTGATGATCATGTTCTACAAGCCCTTCGACATCGGCAACTTCGTCGAGACCCCGGCGGTCAGCGGCACGGTCAAGTCCATGACCCTGGTGACGACCAACATGCTGACGCCTGACAACAAGTTGCTGGTGGTGCCTAACAACGAGTTGTGGGGCAAGGTCATCACCAATGTCACCGGCAGCAGCGAACGGCGTGTCGACCTGGTCTTCGGCATCGGTTACAGCGACGACCTCGATCTGGCCGAGCGCGTGCTGGGCGAAGTGGTGGCCGGCCACCCGCTGGTGCTGAGCGAGCCCGAACCGGTGATCCGCGTTGCCGAGCTGGCCGATTCGTCGGTCAACCTGATCTGCCGGCCCTGGGTGAAGACCGCCGACTACTGGCCGGTCTACTGGGATCTGACCCGGGCGGTTAAGGAGCGCTTTGATGCCCAAGGCATATCGATACCTTTCCCGCAGCGCGACGTGCATCTCCATCCGGGCGGAGTGGGCGGTGCCGTTGCCGACTGATTCCGTTATGCGCTACATTCCCCCAGCCGTTTGAGCAAAAAGGAGAAAGACCATGAACGAACTTGCAGCCACCCTGGTCGGCGCCCTGGTGGGCCTGATCATTGGCCTGGTTATCCTGGCCATCATCACGCTGATATTCCGCTGGTTGTGGAATACCACGATGCCGGATGTTTTCGGCGTCAAGTCGCTGACTTTCGGGCAGTCGTTCAAGATCCTGCTGATCGCGTCGATGCTGTTCGGCGGCGGCACCAAGGTCATCGAGCGCGGCCACGAGGTGGTGGACGCCGATGTCACTGAGCAGGCAGCGGGTTAGCACCGTGCGCGGACTGCTGCATGTCCTGGTGACTGCTGCCCTGGCACTGGCCAGTAGCGGTCTCTGGGCGGCCCCGGTCACCGGCGAAACGACGGAATTCCAGGTTGCAGGCGGGCTGGTCGAACAGTGTGTCCGGATCGCCCCCTTTCCAGGCGCGCAGTATTCGAAGCGCGACCTCGACGAGGAGCAGACGTACTGCACGCTGGATTTCGCCGAGCTCGCCCTGTGTCCCAAGCTGTGGAGCACCAGCCCCGGCACGATCCTGTTCGAGATCGATGGCGGAGACTTCGCGGGCTTCGAGCGTGAGAACTGCTCCGACGGCCACCATGCGCAGGCGGTCGCGCGCAGCCAGCCGGCGACCTTCAAAATCTCGGTAAACGACCGGGACACCAGCGCCACCTACGCGCCTGCCTCGTGGGTCTACTATCACCTGTCACGCTACTTCCAGACCAACGTGCGTGTGCCGGTGGCGGTGTACCGCAGTACCGACGCGCAGGCGCACAACCGGCGGGTAACCAAGCCTGCCCTGGCCATCGTCGCCAACCGTCACGGCCTCGGCATGCTGCGTGCCGGCTGGCGTTTTCTTGACGCCGTCGAGACCGGGCAGGCAAGCGGCAGCGCCAGAGCGGGCGCGTTGACCGACGAGGGCCGCCAGGTCTTCGGCGTGCTGCTGAGCAGCACCGGCGACCGCTACGGGGCCGAGGTCAACGGCACGCGGGAGTCGGGCTGGGGCGCGGGCCAGAATCTCGACTTCCAGCAAACGGCGCCCTTCCTGGCGCTGCGCAACGAGAAGCCTGTGGTTGAGGCCGCGCAGGCCTCGATTCGCGAGGCGCGGATGAATCCGCGCATGGCGAAGGAACTGCGGGCGGACACGCCAGTCGAACAGGTGGTGTTCTGGATGCAGGACGTACTGGAGATCACGCTGTTGGATTTCATCCTCGGGCAACAGGACCGCATCGGTAACATCGACTACAACTGGTTCTGGTACTGGGTCGAGGACGGTCAGCTCCAATCGCGGCCTGCGCAGGGCAAGGATGTGCCCGCGGACCTGGCCGGGTTCACCCCGCTACGCCTGCGGCAGTCGGCCATCAACGACAACGACGCCGGCGTGCGCACCGGTTACGCGGATTTCGCCGCCAAGACCCACATGCTGGAGGGGTTGCGTCATTACCATGCCGGCTTGTATCAGCGCCTGGGGCGCCTGGCGGCGGACTTCGCGGCCAAGGGTCCGGCCTTCCAGTGGCTGACGGCGAGCGCCGGGCTCAGCAGCAAGGAGGCGGACACCATCGCCAACCGCGTGCAGCAGGCCTTCGCACTGTTGCAGGCAGACTGCCAGAACGGCGCCCTGAAACTCGACCTGGAGCCAGCACAGTTGCTGATGGCGCCGGGCCTAACTGAGAGCGACATGGGGGTTTCCTGCACAATCGCCACACCCTGAAAATGCTCCGCCTGGCCGGCCTGCTGCTGATCCTGGTCAGCGCGCCGCTCGCGGCCCAGACGATCGCCTTCATATCCGATCTGAACGGCCGTTATGGCAGCACGTCCTACGACAAACGCGTCACCGACGCCATCGATACCCTCGTCGGGTTGCGGCCGGATTTGGTGATCAGTGGCGGCGACATGGTGGCCGGCCAGAAGCAGCCAAAGCTCGACCGCGACCGGCTGGAGCAGATGTGGCAGGGGTTCAACAACACGGTCGCCGATCCGCTCAGGCGGGCGGGGATACCGCTGGCCGTGACGGCCGGCAACCATGACGGTTCGGCATTCCCGGAATTCGCCCTGGAGCGGCGGCAATTCGATTTGCAGTGGCGTCGGCGCGTACCCGAAGTCGATATCCTGCCCGGCAGCGATTGGCCGCGACGCTATGCCGCGCGCATGGGCAGTGTCCTGCTGCTGGCCTTCGACGGCACGCTGCCCGGCAGGTTGCCGGACACCGAGCGGTTGTTCCTCGAGCGGATGCTGCAGCAATACGGTAATTCGGCCACCGCGACCATCGTCTTTTCACATCTGCCGATGTGGCCGCTGACCCGGGGGCGCGAGCACGAGATCATCGATGACCCCGACCTGCTCGCGTTACTGCACCGGAACGGCGTTGACGTCTACGCCAGCGGCCATCACCATGCTTTTTTCGCCGGCACCGACGACGCCGGGATGGTGCACCTCGGCATCGGCGCGCTGGGCGGTAACGCGCGGGCCTTCAGCGGCACGGGATCGCGCCAGCCGTTCAGCTTTGCCCTGTTGACCCTGGAGGGCGGCGAGGTCAGCGTGATATCGCGCGCGGCGCCAGGCTTCCAGGACGAGGTACCGGCCACGCAGCTGCCGGCGGCCATTACCGGTCCACTGGGGACACTTCGCCGCATGGACGGACCGGTGCGGCTGCGCCCCTGAGCGGGGGTCGCTTTCAGCCGGCCAGGGGCGGCAAGGCAGGCGCCGACCCGTCACGCCTGGCCTGGTAGTGGGGCGACATGATCTCGACGCCGGCGGCATTGAAGGCGTTGAGGATATGGGCGTGCAGGTCCGAGTAGGTTTGCTGCTTGGCGCCGGGTTCCCGCGTGGTGGCGTTGAGTTCGTATTCCACGTAAAAATCGTTCAGCGCCGTTTGCAAAACGAACGGGGCGGGATCCTTTTCGATGCGTTCGGTTTTGCCGGCGGCATCGAGCAGCAGCTCGTGCACCTTGGTCCAGGGCACGTCGTAGCCGATGGTTACCGAGGTGTGCAGCGTTAGCCCGGCCTGCTTGGCCTGCGCACTGAAATTGATGATGTGGTTGCTCAACACCGAGGCGTTCGGGATGGCGACCTCGACGTTCTTGGGCGTGCGGATGCGGGTCACGAAGGTGCTGCGCTCGATGACGTCGCCCTCCGTGCCTGAGATTTTCACGCGATCGCCGATCTTGAAAGCCCGCGTGTAGGTGATGACGATGCCGGCCACGACGTTGGCCACGGCGGATGTCGATCCCAGCGAGAGCAGCACACCGAGAAAAATAGACACGCCCTGGAAAGCCGGTGAGCCTGAACCCGGCAGGTAGGGAAAGACGATGATCAGCGTCAGTGCAATGACCAGGATCCGCAGCAGGTTGTAGCTGGTCCCCGCCCACTCGGGGTAGAAGCTGGCCAGGCGAATGCGCTTGGCTGCGATGCCATCGAACACGACCTTCAACAGGTGCACGACGACGCGCGCCAGCAGGATCACGACCATGATTACGAACAGGTCGGGCAGGTACGCGACGAAGGCGATCAGCATGTTCTCGACCACCAGCGCGGCGCCGCCGATGACGGCAACAGCTGCTTCACGCGACCACTCGAAGAACACGAAGATGACGTTGATGAAAACCAGCAGCAGGATCGCCTTCAGCGCACGTCGGACCCACTTGACGGTGCCGTGCATCAGGCGGGCGATGTCCTCCTCGGTCATGATGCGTTGGCGCTGGATCTTCAGGCCCTGGATGCGCGTGCCGCACCACTCGTCGGTCTTGCGGTCGAGGTAACCGAACAGGCGCCCGACGGCCATCCACAGTGCGCCAAATACAAGGCCGGTAACGCCGATCAGCAGCAGCTTGGAAACCGTTTGTGCCAGTACGGCCCCGCCGAGCCAGCCGGCGAGGATTTCTTCGAGCCGTGTCAGGAGTTCTTCCATGGTGCGCTCCGCTTGGTCCGGGCAAATATACACCAACGCCGTTCCACGCTCGACCACACGGCGCGATAATTGCGGTATTATTCCGGATTCGTTTTTTGCAAGTGAATCACTGTCCTGTATTCGCAGGTACAGCCGGAGGGCTGCAATGCGCAATTTGGCAAGAGGGTTGATGGTGCTGCTGATCCTGAACGCACCCTTCGTGGTAGCCGCGAGCAGTGAATCGGCCGAGGCCACCAAGTATCGTGGCTGGATCGAAGACATGAAGGCCGCGGAACGCGGCCCCTTCGCCCGGATCCGCTGGTTCTGCAGCGACGGCACCATCCAGCCGCCCAAGGCCTACGCCTGCGGCGACCACGGTGGCGGCCACCAGCACGGCGAGTGGAGCGATCGGACGAAGGAACTCCGCGCGCAGGGTTACTGGATCGCCAACCTGCTGGCCGGGCTGGATGCGGATCAGTTCCTGGCCGATCCGCAGTTTACCGACCGTTACGCGCAGCTGCTGATCGAGCGCTACCTGGTCAGTGCCGACGATGGCTGGATCCTGCGCCGCGCCCTGTTCTACCGCGGCGCCATCCAGGAAGAGGAGGAACGTAAAGCCGCCCGCGCCCTGCTGACCAAGATGGCCTTGCGGCCGGAATGGATCGGACCGCGGTTCACCTCCCTGCGCGCCGGTGCCCGCATGTTGCCACACGGCGCGGACAGCGCATCCGTGCAGAAAGTCCGGCAAATGTCGGCCTCGCTGTCGGACCGCGATGACGGCTTCAAGCCGCTGCGGGCCAAGATCCACGGCGCCCCCGGGGCCGAGGATGCCGAGCGGGTGCGGGCCTACGCTGCCGGGCTCACCGAGTCGAAGCGTCAACCCTACCTGGTGCTGGCCGATGAGATCGACCGGGTTTACCAGGCGGCGCCGCTGGACCAGGACCTCGACCAACTGGCCGCAAAGTTCACGGCCGCGCCCTGGCTGCAGGACCTGCTGAACGAGGCGGCAGTCGCCTGGCGGGCTGATGCCTCTGCGGCCAACCGCTTTGCGGTTAGCGGTGAACTGCTGGCCGACCTGCGCGACGCACTGCCGCGAATCCGTTCCTCCGCCGCGCGGCTGGAAGTCATCGATCTGAGTCTGGAGGTAGAGAGCCAGAACTTCAGGGCGGCTTCGGAACTGCGTGGCAATCTTGCAAACGCCAGCCGTCGCGAGCACCTTGGGTACCTGGCGACGGCCGGGCATGCCGCCTATGGAACCGGCGTCATCAACGGCCGGCTGTTCGAGGAACTGCACCGGTCGTTGGACCGGCTGGCCCCGGAGTCGATCCGGCTGGACCGGTACCTGGAGGAACTCAATTACCTCGGGCGCGCGCCCGGCTGGGGTACCCAGGCACTGCGCATGCCCTTCTTCGAATCCATGGGGAAGCTGGCCGAAATCGAGCCCATGGCCATGCTGTTCATCCAGGACCAGTTACGTGGCAGCCCACTGCTGTTTTTTTCCCAGGTGCTGAACAGCCTGTCGCGCGACGCCAGCCGGCTCGCCGGGGTCGAGCACCGCCTGTTCGGCGAAAGCATCGGGGTTGGTTTTACCGCGCTCAATCCCGGCCTGGCCGCCGGCGTCCTGCAGGTCGAGCCCGACCTCCGTAACCTCGAAAGCTTCCGCGCGGACGGCATCTACGTGCTGCCGGAAACGGTCTCGGACCTGCCCCCGGTGGCCGGCATCCTGACCGAGGGCGAAGGCAACCCGCTCTCGCACGTGCAGTTGCTGGCGCGCAACCTGGGCATCCCGAACGTCACCGTTGACAGCTCGCTGCGGGCGGTGCTGGAGCAACACAACGGCGAACGGGTGGTGCTCGCCGTCAGCAAGTCCGGGCTGGTCGAACTCACGGCCTGGGACGACCGCTGGCGCGAGGTATTCGAGGACGCGGACAAGAACGGCGGTGTGCGGATCGAGCCCGACCTCGAGAAGCTGGACCTTTCGGTCCGCCGCTTCGTCTCGCTGGACGATCTGCGTGCCTCCGACTCGGGTCGCATAGTCGGACCCAAGGCCGCCAAGCTGGGTGAACTCCGCACGCACTACCCGGGGCACGTGTCGCGTGGCGTGGCGATCCCCTTCGGCCTGTTTCGGCAGGAGGCGCTGGAACAGCCGCACGCCGGGGGTGGCGGAACGGTTTTCGACTGGATGACCACGAGCTATCAGCAACTGGCGGCCATGCGGGCTGACGATCCGCAGCGCGCGGCCAAAGCCGAGGCCTTCCGCGCCGAACTGTACGATATCATCCTCAACACCACGCCGAGCGCTGCGTTCCAGGAACAGTTGCGCATGGCAATGCGCGAGACCTTTGGCTCGGAAGACCCCCCGGGCGTGTTCGTCCGTTCCGATACGAACGTGGAAGACCTGGCCGGCTTCACCGGGGCCGGGCTCAACCTCACGCTGCCCAACGTGGTTGGTTTCGACAACCTGATGAAGAGCATTGCCAGGGTTTGGGCCTCGCCGTTCACCGCGCGCGCCTTCGCCTGGCGGCAGTCACACATGACCAAACCGGAACACGTATACACTTCCATCCTGCTGCTGGAATCGGTCGGTTCGGATAAATCCGGCGTGCTGGTGACGCAGGACATCGACACCGGCCGCCGCGACGTGATCTCGGTGGCGGTCAACGAGGGACTGGGCGGCGCCGTCGACGGCCAGGCCGCCGAGTCGCTGCGTATCGCCCTGGACGGCTCCTTCGTCCGCGTACTGGCGACCGCCACCGCGCCGTGGCGCCGGGTGCCCGATCCGGCCGGCGGTCTGCTCTTTCTCCCGACGAGCGGTAGCGACACCGTGCTGCAAGCGAAGGAGATCCGGCACCTGATCGAATTTGCGCGAGGGCTGCCGGAGAAGTTTCCGCCGATCACCGATGACGAGGGAAATTCAGCGCCGGCCGACGTCGAATTCGGCTTTCTCGACGGCGATCTTCGGCTGTTCCAGCTGCGGCCGTTCCTGGAAAGCAAAATGGCCCGCGGCATCGGCTACCTGCACCAGATGGAGGCCCGCCTGGCCAACACCGCCGAAGTCACCGTGGACCTCAACGGAGTACCGCAATGAAGTTTCCTGGAAACCTGGCATTGGCCCTGCTGGTCGGCGCCGTGTCGAACTTTGCCCTGGCCTACCCGCTGGACGGATACGAAGAAACCGGCATCCGTCGCGTCGAGGGCGCCCGCCTCGCCAACGAAGGCCTGGCGCTGGGCGGTATCCAGCCCCCCGGTGCACGGCTGGCCACGGAGCAGGTCGACCTGCGGCTGTTGGGTCACCCGGACCTGACCCTGCCGCCGGCCGACCCCGACTTCACGGCGCGAATCACGGCGCTGCTCGCCGAGCATGGCAACGCTTACGGCATCGCGGTGCTGGATCTGACCAATCCCGACCAACCGAAGTACGCGGAGCACCGCGGTGACTACCGCCAGAACG
>Ga0316188_10001197_pt1 | contig 12146 bp, 10 predicted proteins | sample Phiworburrow1_MG_FD_204933 | JGI IMG/M metagenome (GOLD analysis project Ga0316188, IMG submission 204933) | Coastal sediment microbial communities from Maine, United States - Phippsburg worm burrow 1 | ecosystem: Environmental > Aquatic > Marine > Coastal > Sediment | place: USA: Maine...
GCTACTTCGGCGACGCGGACTGATCCAGCGGTCGTGGCGCGCCGGCAGGCGGCCGACGGCGGATACGGCGGCAGCCACCCTGGCGGCCCGCGGCAACCGTGCCGGCGAGTCGCCGGATTCCGGCCTCGATCGGCTTCGTCCCCTCAGATGCCATCCGGTGGGGATTGCGCCCAGATCAGCGTTCGCGGGTCGAATCCGTTCTCGATCGTCGGCTTGACGATCCGGAAGTAGGGCGAGACATCGAAGTCGCGTGGCGCGAACAGGCTGTGGTGGCGGATGTGCAGGATCTCCTGCGTGCAGCCGATGCAGCCGGGATCGTCGACCATTGCCGTCGTGACGATCGGCAGGATCGGGTACGGAATCGACTGGAAGGCCTGCGCGATGAGCGTCGAGCAGATCGCACGCGTGGGCTCCCCGCTTCCGAGCGCGAGGAGTCTGCGGCGCCAGCGCGTGGGTACCGGCGGAGTGGGAAACAGGTAGCGGGCGAGGTCGATGACGTTCTTCAGATCGTAGCGATCGCCCAGGCGCGCCTTCGCGTAGTCGAGCACACGGCGAATCTCGTCGTCGCTCAGGCCGACCGGCCGGCAGATCCGCAGGTGCAGACCGGCAAAGGCGCCGAGCGCGACCGGGCGCACGCCCTCGACCACGTCGGCGTCGATCAGCGTCTGCGGCTCGCCATTCGCCGCATGGCCCAGAACCTCGCCGACATGCAGCGCGGCGTGCGACCAGGTCGACTGCGTCAGGTACTTGACCGCGGTGCTGATGCGCCGATTGCCCTCGACCAGCAGCACGTCGCCCGGCGCGAGGGTCGTGCGGTAGCGCTCCAGGTCGGCCGCGGGATTGGTGTATGGCGCGCGCGACGGACGCGTCAGGTAGCGGGCAATGAGACTGCCCGCCTTGCCGGCGAGTCGATTGGCGAAATTCAAGGAATCCGCTCGCGGTATCCGGTCCGGCTCGACGACGGCGAGTTCAACGCGTGCGAGGAACTTTCTCGCCGGTCGAGGTCGACCGAAGGAAGTCGAAGTCCGCCCCCTGGTCCGCCTGCAGAACGCGCTCGAGGAAGAGCCTGCGGTATCCGCGCGTTGCCGGGACGGGCGGCACCGGGGCGGCCTGCATCCGCGCGGCCAGCTCGGCGTCGCCCACCAGGAGCGCGATTTCGCGGCCGCTCACGCTGAGCCGGATTCGGTCTCCGCTGCGCACCCAGGCGAGCGGGCCGCCGGCGGCAGCCTCCGGCGTCACGTGCAGCACGATGGTCCCGGATGCGGTCCCGCTCATCCGTCCGTCCGAGATCCGGACCATGTCCTTGACGCCCGCGCGCGCAAGTTTGCGCGGTATCGGCAACATGCCGGCTTCCGGCATGCCGGGCGCGCCCAGCGGGCCGATGTTCTTGAGCACCAGTATGTCGTCGGCATGCACGTCGAGCGCCTCGTCGTCGATCCGCGCCGCCATGTCCTCGATGTTCTCGAAGACCACGGCGCGGCCCTCGTGCTCCATCAGCGACGGGCTTGCCGCCGACTGCTTGATGATCGCGCCTCGCGGCGCAAGGTTTCCGCGCAGGACCGCGATGCCGCCCTCCGGATAGATCGGCGCGTCGAGCGTCCGGATCACCGACTGTGCGAAACCCGCACCCGAGCGTTCGATCTCCTCGCCGAGCGTCGCGCCGGTGACGGTGAGGGCGTCCAGGTGCAGCAGCGGCCTGAGCGCGCGCAGCAGCGCAGGCACGCCGCCGGCATGATGGAAGTCCTCCATGTAGTGATCGCCGGAGGGCTTGAGGTCGACCAGCACCGGGGTCTCACGACCCATGGCGTCGAGTCGGTCCAGGTCGATCTCGATGCCCAGCCTGCCCGCGATCGCAGTCAGATGGACGATGGCATTGGTCGAGCCGCCGATCGACAGAAGCACCCGGAACGCGTTCTCGAACGCCTTGCCGGTCAGGATCTGCGCCGGCGTGAGCTTGCGCCTGAACAGTTCGACTGCCGCCGCGCCGGTGCGCTCGGCAACGCGGACGCGGTCTGCGGTCACCGCCGGTGGCGACGCGCTGCCGGGCAACGCGATGCCGAGCGCCTCGGCCACGCAGGCCATCGAGCTCGCGGTACCCATGACCGAACAGGTCCCGACGCTGGCGACCAACTGCTCGTTGACGTCAGCGATTTCCTGCGCGTCGATTTCCTCGGCGCGGTAGCGCGCCCAGAAGCGGCGGCAGTCGGTGCAGGCGCCGACGCGCTGGTCCCGATGCGAGCCGGTGAGCATCGATCCGGTGACGAGCTGGATCGCGGGCACGCCGGCCGAGGCCGCCGCCATCAGCTGCGCCGGGACCGTCTTGTCGCATCCGCCGATGAGCACGACCGCGTCCATCGGCTGCGCCCGGATCATTTCTTCCGTGTCCATCGACATCAGGTTGCGCAGGTACATGCTGGTGGGCGAAGCGAAGCTCTCGTGCAGAGAGATCGTCGGGAACTCCACCGGGAGCCCGCCGGCCAGCATCACCCCGCGCTTGACCGCGTCGACGAGGGTGGCCATGTTGCCGTGGCATGGGTTGAAGCCGCTGCCGGTGTTCGCGATCCCGATCACCGGGCGCTCCAGCGCGTCGTCGGTGTAACCCGCGCCCTTGATGAACGCCTTGCGCAGAAAGAGCGAGAAGTCCGAATCGCCGTAGCTGGTGAGTCCCTTGCGCATGCCCGCGGCCGGCTTGCTGGTGTCGTTGTCGTTCATCGCTGGATCCTCCGAAGCTGCCATGTTAGACGAGGCGCGTCGGTCGCCGGCGGTGCATCGTCTAAGATGTGTCCATGAGCAATCCGGTCGAAACCGCCCGCGAGGGATACCTCGAAGAAGCCCGTTCCGTCAGACTCTATCTCGCGCTTTCCGAGGTTGAGCAGGATGCCCGAATCGCGAGCCTGTACAGGGAACTCGCCGGCGCCGCTCGGCAGCAGGCGCAGACCTGGGCGGACAAACTGCGAAGCGCCGGGGCGCCGGTACCGGAAGACGAGCCGCTGGGATTTCGCGCACGCACCGCGCTTGCCCTGGCCCGACGGATCGGGGTTCGCCCGATGCGCGGCGTGTTCTCGGCGCTGAAGGTGCGCGGGCTCTCTGTCTACTCGTCACCACCGCCGGCCGGGCATCCGAAACCCACGAGAGTCACCGAGATCGGCCGCCGGCACCGCACCGGCGGTGGCAACCTGCGGGCCGCGGTGTTCGGCGTCAACGACGGCCTGGTATCCAACGCCAGCCTGATCATGGGCATGGCGGGGGCCAATGCCGAGCCTAAAACGCTGCTGCTGACCGGGATCGCCGGCCTGCTGGCCGGCGCGTTCTCGATGGCGGCAGGTGAGTACGTGTCGGTGCGCTCGCAGCGCGAGGTCTTCGAATATCAGATCGGGCTGGAGCGCGAGGAGCTCGAGGAATACCCGCAGGCCGAAGCCGACGAGCTCGCGCTCATCTACGCCGCCAAGGGGTTTCCGCGCGAAGATGCGCGCCGCATGGCCGACAGTCTGATCGCCGATCCCGAGCGCGCGCTCGACACGCTGGCCCGCGAGGAACTGGGACTGAATCCGGACGAGCTCGGTTCACCCTGGGGCGCCGCGATCGCGTCCTTCGTGGCGTTCGCCGGCGGCGCGCTGATCCCGCTCGCCCCGTACCTGATTGGCGCGGGCGGTCCCGCCTTCTTCGCGTCGATCGGTCTGGCCGGTGCGTCGCTCTTCGGGGTCGGCGCGATCCTGTCGTTCTTCACCGGTCGCAGCGCGATCGCCTCGGGGCTGCGGATGCTGGTGATCGGCGCGGCTGCGGGGGCTGCCACCTTCGCCATCGGCAATCTGATCGGCGTGAGCGTGAGCTGAGCGCCGCGGCCCGTACCGCGCCGGCACCGGTTACCATCCTGTCGAACCATCGCAACGGAGAACACCCGCAATGATCCACGTCATCGCCGTCATCACCGCCAAGCCCGGCCAGCGTGAAGCCATCCTCGAGGCGGCTCGCGCGAACATGCCGGCCGTCCACGCGGAGCAGGGCTGCATCGAGTACGGTCCGGCGGTCGACACCGACGGACTGGGCAGCTTCCAGACCAAGGTCGGCCCCGACACGTTCATGGTGATCGAGAAGTGGGAGAGTGTGGAAGCGCTCAAGGCGCACTCCGCCGCGCCGCACATGGCCGCGTACGCGGCCAAGGTCAAGGATCTGATCGCGAGCCGCGTGATCCACGTTCTGTCGCCGGCAGGCTGATCTTGCCGGTCGCGCTGCGCAGCCCGTCGCGGTAAGCCGCGATCCGGTCGCGCAGCCCCGGCTCGCTAGCGGACCGCACCAGCGCTGCCAGGTCGGCGTCGCGATGGTCGGGACGCGTTGCGGAGCGCAGCGCCGCCGCAGTTTCCTGGCGGATCGCGGGCCGAGCCGAAATCGTCTCCAACGGATCGACGCCCGCCGCAAATACCGCGGTCGCGAGACCCGTCTGCGCGGCGGTGCGGGCGTCCACCTGCGAACCCTCGATCGTCCAGCGCCTGGCCAGATCGACACCGGCGCGCGCCGCGAGGCGCCGGGTGCCCAGTACCAGCCCGAAACCCGGGCCGGGAAACCGGAAGCTCGCATCGTCGCAGGCGAGCCGTTCGTCGCAGGTCGCGAAAATGTCGGCGCCCGCGCCCCAGGCACGGCCCTGGGCGATGGCGACGGTGCGGATCGGCGCATGCCACAGCGTCGTCAGCAGGGCTTCCACGCGAACGAAGCGCAGCAGCAGATCGCCGTCCGAACTGGCGTCCAGGTCGGAGAGGTCGAACCCGGTGCAGAAGTGGCGCCCCGACGCGCGCAGCGCGAGCGTGTGGATCTCGGCATCTGCGATCGCCGCGTCGAGCGCGCCCTGCAACGCATCGACCAGTTCGGGCGAGAGGGCATTGCCGCGATCCGCGCGGTCCAGGGTCAGCAGGGCGATGCCGCCCCGCGATTCCGTCCGCAGCATCAGCCGGCGCGCACTGCCTCGGACCGGTCCCACAGATTGGGAAGCACCGCCGAGGAATAGCCGGAGACGAACGGTCGGACCTCGCCGCTGGCGCTGTCCACCATGTGCCGGCGCACCGCGCCGATGTTCGCGCCGTACACGTGGATGCTGACGGACGGGCGATCGGTGAGGGCATTGGCCACCACGTGCCAGTCGCCGACCGTGGGCGACACCGCTTCGATCATGCCCCGGGTCATCGTGTGCTCGAGTCCGCGCGCCACCACCCGGTCGCCGTTCGGGGCGTATTCCCGGCAGAGCTCCGCGCCGCGCAGCACCCCCACCAGGCCCCAGACCGTGTGGTCGTGGATCGGCGTCCTGTGACCGGGCTCCCAGACGAAACTGACCACCGAGAACCGCTCGAGGGGGTCGCAATAGAGCAGGTACTGGCGGTAGGTGGCGGGGTCGGGCTGCGCGAAGGCCTCGGGCAGCCACCCGTCGTCGGCGATCAGTGCCGCCAGCAGCTCGCGCCCCTCGGCGAGCAGGGTCGGCTCGTCCTGCGAACGCTCGACCAGCCGGGTCATTGCGACGACGAAATCGCGCAACGGTGCAATCGGATCGGGATGAACGCTCATGCCTGCGTCTCCGAGTAGGGGTTCGACGAACCGCGATTCTCGCAGATCCCACCGTGATCAAGGCGGCTCGGCAATCGCAGCCGCGCTGCAAGCCCGCGACTCAGCGCGTCTGCTCCAGCATCTGACCCATCATCTGGTGCAGCAGGTTCACCGCCTTGAGCGGCCTCACCATCACTTTGAAGTCGGTGATGCGGCCGTCGTCGTTCCAGCGGATCATGTCGACGCCGTTGATGGTGATTCCGTCGATCTCGGTGACGAATTCCAGCACCGCGTCGCGGTCGCCCACGATCTCGCGGGTGTAGCGGAACGCTTCGTTGCCGAGCACGCGCATCGCGGCGGTGAGGTAGAGCAGCGTGATCCGCTTGCCAAGCTGCGGCGTGTGAACTACCGGCGAATGGAACACCACGTCATCGGCGAGCAGGTCGGCCAGCAGCGCCGGGTTGCGGGCCTGGGCGACCTTGTGCCAGTCTTCGATGGGATTGCGGGGCATCGGCTGCCCTTCCTTTCTGTAAGGAGATTGAGGACGTGGCACAGACACTGAAGGACTTCGAGAATCTCGTCAACGGCAAGCGGACCGCGGCACGCGGCGGTCAGTGGCTGGATTCCTACGATCCGTATCGCGGCGAGCCGTGGGCACGCATTCCGCGCTGCGCCCAGCCCGACGTCGACGATGCGGTCGCGGCGGCGCGAGTCGCCTTCCGCAGCGGTCCCTGGGCTGAAATGACCCCGACCGAGCGCGGCAAGCTGCTGGTTCGGCTGGCCGGACTCATCGAGCGCGACGCAGAGCGTCTGGGCGGGATCGAGACGCAGGACAACGGCAAGCTGATCGCCGAGATGGGCGCACAGACGCGCTACATGGCCGAGTGGTACCGCTACTTCGGCGGGCTCGCGGACAAGATCGAGGGCCGTGTCCTGCCGATGGACAAGCCGAGCCGCTTCACCTTCACCCGTCACGAGCCGCTGGGCGTCATCGCGATGATCACCGCGTGGAATTCGCCGCTGCTCCTGCTGTCGTGGAAGCTCGCGGCGGCGCTCGCAGCCGGCAACACCGCGGTGATCAAGCCGTCCGAGCACGCGTCGGTGTCGACGCTGGAGTTCGTCTCGCTGTTCGAGGAGGCGGGGTTCCCGCCCGGGGTGGTGAACACCGTGACCGGGCTCGGGCCCGACGTGGGCGCGGCGCTCGCCTCGCATCCGGATGTCGCCAAGGTCGCGTTCACCGGCGGCGACATGACCGGACAGAAGATCTACGAGGCGGGCGCGCCGTCGCTCAAGCGGGTGAGCCTGGAACTCGGCGGCAAGTCGGCCAACATCATCTTCGCCGACGCCAACCTCGACGCCGCGGTGATGGGGGCCGTCTCCGGCATCTTCGCGGCCTCCGGGCAGACCTGCATCGCCGGCTCGCGGCTGCTCGTGCATCGCTCGGTGCACGACGAGGTGGTGGAGCGGCTGACCGAAGTCGCCCGAACCGCGAAGATGGGCAACCCCGCCGAACCCGGCACCCAGGTCGGCCCAGTCACCACGCAGCCGCAGCGCGCGCATATCCTGAAGATGATCGAGGCCGGCAAGGCCGACGGCGCGCGTTGCGTGATGGGCGGGGGCACGCCGAAGGACCCGGCGTTCGCGCAGGGCTGGTTCGTGGAGCCGACGATCTTCACCGGCGTGAGCAACGACATGCGGGTGGCGCGCATCGAGGTCTTCGGCCCGGTGCTCTCCATCATCGCGTTCGACGACGACGCCGAGGCGATCCGGATCGCCAACGACAGCCCCTACGGGCTCGCCTCGGGTCTGTGGACGCGCGACATCGGCCGCGCGATCAAGGCCTCGCGGGCGATGGAGTCGGGAACGGTCTGGGTCAACACCTATCGGGCGGTGAGCTTCATGGCGCCCTTTGGCGGATACAAGCGCAGCGGGATCGGTCGGGAGAGCGGTCAGGAGTCGATCTACGAGTTCCTGCAGACCAAGACGGTGTGGTTCGAGACCGAGGAGTCGACGAGCAACCCCTTCATCATCCGGTGAGGCCCGACGGAGGACGCCCGACGTAGGACGTAGGACTTGGGAGGACGCGACCGGGGAGCCTGCGAAGCCTCCCGGAGAGCCTGCGACACGCTGCGGCAACATCCCGCTCGACTGTTGCGTCGCAGCATGGCATAATCCGCAGGTTGTCCCGGCTGCCGAGCAGGCCAAGCCCTGCCGGTGTCATCAATCCTGCCCCTCCCGTCGAGGCCGTTACGCCTCGATAACTGTCGGTCGGCGTTGATGTTGTTGCGATCCGCCACCGACTGAAGCAAGCCTTCGGTCAAATCGGCACTCTCGCGCCGTTCCAGTCGTCGTGCACCCATGCCGGGACGCGACCGGGCGGCGCGTAGCGCCCATCTCGTTCCGGAGTCTCTCTGATGTCTACCCGTACCTTCGCCGATCTCGGCATTGCAGCGCCTTTTGCCGTCACGCTCGCCCGTCTGGGCATCGACGCACCCACACCGGTGCAGGTCCGTTCGATTCCCCCGCTGCTCGAGGGCAAGGACCTGATCGCCTCGGCGCCGACCGGCACCGGCAAGACGGCCGCCTTCCTGCTGCCCGCGCTGTCGAAGATTGCGCACACCGAAGGCCGCCGTGGCCGCGGGCCGCGCCTTCTCGTGCTCACGCCGACCCGCGAACTCGCGCAGCAGGTCGCCAAGGCCTCGCAGGCGTTCTCCCGCGGGATGGAGCGCACCAGCACCGTCTGCGTCACCGGCGGCGAGTCCTACCAGGTGCAGAACCGACTGCTCGCGGCGCCGCACGAGGTGCTTGTCGCGACGCCGGGTCGCCTGATGGACCAGATGAACAACGGGCGCATCGATTTCTCGCGCGTCGACACACTGGTGCTCGACGAAGCGGACCGGATGCTCGACATGGGGTTCTCGGACGACGTCCTCGCGATCGCGCAGTCGCTGCCGCGCGAGCGCCAGACGGTGTGCTTCAGCGCGACGCTGTCGCGGGGTGTCCGTGACCTGGCCAGCCGGTTGCTTCGCGATCCGCTGTGGATGGAAGTCGAAGCCACCAAGGAAGCGGAAGCGTCCATCGATCAGCACGTGCTCTATGTCGACAGTTTCGACCATCGCCATCGGCTGCTCGAAGCGTGTCTCTCGGACAAGGGTCTGGGTCAGGCGATCGTGTTCACCGCGACCAAGGCACATGCCGAGGAACTCGCCGGACAACTCGACGAAGCCGGACACGCGGCCGATGCCCTGCACGGCGACCTGAACCAGCGCCAGCGCACGCGTGCGCTGAACAGGCTGCGCCGCGGCGAGTGCCGGGTGCTGGTGGCCACCGACGTCGCCGCGCGCGGCATCGACGTATCGACGGTGACCCATGTCATCAATTTCCATCTGCCCAAGTTCGCCGAGGACTATGTCCATCGCATCGGCCGCACCGGTCGTGCAGGCGCTTCGGGTCAGGCCTTGTCCTTCGTCGGTCGTGACGACGTGTTCACCCTGCGCAAGATCGAACACTTCATCGGGCGCAAGGTACAGGTGAGCGCGATCGAAGGGCTCGAGGCAAGATTCACGCCGCTGGAGCGGAAGCCTTCGGACGGCAAGGGCGGGGCGTTTCGCAAGCCCGGATTCGGCGGCAAAGGTCCCGGCAAGCCGACCTACGGCAAGCGCTTCGCCGGCGGCGACTCGCGCCAGCGCCAGGGCGCGGCGGGCGGTCGCTGGCGCGACGCCGCCTGATCAGAAACCGACGGTGCCCGGGCGGTCCCGACGCTTCGGCGTCCGCGGCCGAGATGAAGGGCATCATCGCTAAACTGCCGTAGCCGGACTCTCCGGGTCTCCCTGCGGCCGATTCTCGCTGGGGGGCCCGTCATCACCGGCAGGCTTGCCCTCGGGGGACGTTGCCGCCTCGGGCTTGTCCCCGGAGGGTGTGTTCTCCGCAGGCTTGTTCTCCGCAGATTTGGCGTCCGCGGATTCCTTCCCGGAGCCGTCGCTGCCGGCAGGCTTTTCCTCGGGCTCCTTCTTCAGTCGCACACGCAGGCTTTCGATCGCCTCGCGATCCGTCGCGAAGATGTTGTTCTCCCCGACGATTGCCGGCAGGCCAGTGCGATCCATCACCTGTCGCACCTGCCGCTTGATGCCGCTGAAAGCCAGCGTGAGCCCGTTGGCGGCGAATCGCTCGACCAGGTTGGTCACCGCTTCGACGCCTGAAGCGTCGATGTAGTTGATCGCGCTCGCTTTCACCAGAATGCAGCGCAGGTCGCTGTTCTTGCTCTCGAGCGCCAGCAGCGCGTCCTCGAAATAGCTCACGTTCATGAAACGCAGGTCGCCGTCGAAGCGGATCGCGCCAAGGCCCGGCAGCAACTGCGCGGGCTCCGCCTGGCTGGTTTCCGTCAGGCTGCCGTCGGCATGCACCACCAGCGTCACCACTCTTGGCCGCATCAACCGATACAGCAGCAGCGCCAGCGACAGCATGATGCCGGCCACGATCCCGTTCTGGATGTGCGGCGCGAACGCCAGTGTGGACACGAACGTCGCGATCGCGGCGATTCCGTCGTCCCGGTCCGCCCGCCAGGCTTTTGCAAGTGCGCGGAAATTGATCAGCCCGACCACCGCGGTCATGATGATCCCGGCCAGAACCGGCTTGGGCAGGTGGTACAGCAGCGGCGTGAAGAGCAGCAGCGCAATCAGCACGAAACATGCGGAGAAGACCGAGGCCATCGGCGTGCGGGCGTTGCAGGCGAGATTCATCGCGGAACGCGAGAACGAGCCGCTCACCGGCATCGAGTGACTCAGCGCCGAGGCGATCTTCGCCAGGCCCTGGCCGATCAGCTCGCGATTCTCGTCCCAGGGCTGACGGGTCCGGATCGCGATCACCTTGGCGCTGGACATCGCCTCCATGAAGCTGACCAGCGCGATGACGAAGGCGGCCGGCAGCAGGGCCGCGGAGGCGCCCAGGTCCAGCGGCGGCATCGAGAAGCTCGGCAGGCCTCGCGGCACGTCTCCCACGACACGTCCGCCCTCTGCCGCGTAACCGACGGCCCAGCTCACCGCGGTCAGCGCCGCCACGGTGACGAGCACCCCCGGCAGCCGCGGTGCGAAGCGCCTGAACCCGAACAGCAGGATGATCGTGCCGATGCCGAACGCCGCCGACAGCATGTGCACGGCATCGACGTGCAGCAGTGCCCCCCAGATGTCGATCAGGAAATGGTCCGACTGAACCACGGTGATGCCGAGCATCGCGGGCAGTTGAGACAGCCCGATGATCAGTGCGGCGGCGTTGATGAATCCCATCAGCACCGGGTGCGACAGAAAATTCAGCAGCACCCCGATCCGCATCAGGCCGAAGGCAATCTGGAACACGCCGGAGAGCAGCGCGAGCAGAACCACGTAGGTCACGTACGCCTCGCTGCTCTGGTCGACGAGCTGCGCGACGCTGGCGGCGGTGAGCAGCGAGGTCATCGCGACCGGGCCCGTCGACAGCTGCTTGGACGAGCCGACCAGTGCGCCGACCACGGTCGGCACGAGTGCCGCGTACAGGCCGTAATAGGCGGGCAGTCCGGCCAGCTGCGCATAGGCGAGCGATTGGGGAATCGCAATCAGCGACACCGTGAGGCCCGCGATGAGGTCGTCCTTGACGTTCCCGCGGTGCTTGTAGAGCAGGTGCCTGATTCGGTTTGAAAGGGCTGCCGGCGTCATCGATCCTCGTCCAACCCGGCCGCAACCAGTTCGTGGCTCCAGCGATTCGGTCCAGGGCGTCTTGAGTGAAGCGTTGCGAGGCGGTCTTGGGCCAAGCCTGCACACGCAGACAGCCGGCGCGCCTCCCACGAGTGCGCCGACGGAACCCCCCTCACGAGTAAATCATAGCGCAGAAGGCCGCACACAAGCGGTCCGAAAAGTCTCCGTTTCGGGCCACATGCGCAGGCAGACTGGTCCGGTTGCATCGCGCGGGCGCAGCGTGCAAGCTCTGCGACCGGACAAACGCGCAGCCACGCGTCGCACACGAAGGGAGAGAGGACATGCGAGATCTGAACGGCCGCGTTGCGGTGGTGACCGGCGCTGCCAGCGGCATCGGCCTGGCCATGGCGCATCGTTTCGCCGGCGAGGGCATGAAGCTCGTGCTGGCCGACATCGAGGCCGGGCCGCTGGAATCGGCCCGCAAGTCGATCGAGGCGTCCGGCGCACAGGTGATCGCTGTGCGTGCCGACGTGAGCATCGAGCGGGATGTCTCGCAACTGGCGGACGCGGCATACGAAGCCTTCGGCGCGGTGCACCTGCTCTGCAACAACGCGGGGGTCGCGTCGGCGACGCTGCGCACGCGCGCCTGGGAAGCGCCGCTGACCGACTGGAACTGGGTGATGGGCGTGAACTTCATGGGCGTGCTGCACGGGGTGAGGGCGTTCGTGCCGCGAATGCTGTCCGGCGGCGACGAGGGTCACGTCGTCAATACCGCGTCGGTCGCCGGGCTGCTGACCGCGGCAAATCCCTACCACGTCTCCAAACACGCGGTCGCCTGCCTGACGGAAGGGCTGTACAAGGATTTCCGGACCACGGGCGCGAGGCTGTCGGCATCGGTGCTCTGTCCGGGCCTCATCCGCACCGCAATCCTCGAGGCCGAGCGCAACCGAC
>Ga0316188_10001198_pt1 | contig 12145 bp, 8 predicted proteins | sample Phiworburrow1_MG_FD_204933 | JGI IMG/M metagenome (GOLD analysis project Ga0316188, IMG submission 204933) | Coastal sediment microbial communities from Maine, United States - Phippsburg worm burrow 1 | ecosystem: Environmental > Aquatic > Marine > Coastal > Sediment | place: USA: Maine...
CGGCCGCTTTCAAGTGCGACTAACTGCCCTGGCGCATATTCGGTGCCCGTGGTCATCGTGCCGGGCACCGGTGCGTCGCTATGAACAGCTGAGAGTTTCTGCAGCTCCGGCAAAAACTCGCCCTGAACGTCCCGGATGTCCGCGCACACCTCCGAGTATGGTTCCCACAGCGTTCCCGCCGGGCAAACAACCTGCGCCTGTGCGGCGGCAGCGAGAACAAGCAGGCCGCCGACAGGGATCGAGAAATATCTGTTCATGTGGCTCATCTTTGGACTTCTTTAGGCAACTGCAGCAGGGAAGTACTTAGTCCAGCTGCGTGATGTAGATGCCGGCCATACCGTCTTCTTCCTCACCGCCTTCGACATCCATGCTGGCATTGATCGCCAGCCAGCGGCCGCGAAGTCCTTCGCGCTCAAGCCCCACCTCCGCGATCGTCGAATCCGGCGGCGCCTCAGGGTCGAGCAGCTGCCCGTTCATCGTCGTGTCAACCGCGATGGTAATGGGTGTCTGACCTGGGCCCTTTCGTACGTATACTCCGTCGACCGGGTCCACCCAGACACCATTGTGCAGCCCACCAGACCTCGCCTTGAACGCCGTGTTGAATGTCGCACCTGCGCCGGCAGAGACCGCCACGAACGCCGAAGAGCGCCATCTCACTGACTCGCCATCGTCCTCAGCACCCTCGGCCGAGTGACCGTGACTGGCACACGGGACTCTTCCCGAGTAGTTCCAGTACACGAAATCGTCGAACTGCATGCCGCGTTTTGCCACCGGGTGCGTCTTTCCCGTCCGGGTATCGTGTACGAAGATGCCCTGGTTCGCGGGTACTTCCCGCTTCGTGTAACAACTCTCCCCGAATCTCGGATCATCCTGGTCATCACAGATACTGCCCGGGTCTCCCAGCGTCTCTCCGGTAGCCGCACACTGAAGCGCCTGGTTGCAGTAAGCGATGCGGTCCTTGTTGCCTTCCTCCTTGCAGTAAAGTTTGACGGTCCTGGTCTGGTCACCCCAGGCACCCCAGAAGCCGACGAATCGGCCGTCAAACGCGATGCTTTCGCCGATCGCGTCAAAGCGGTCCTCGTTTGGCTGGCCGGGAACACGATCACCGATGCTCACGAGCGGTTTCAGTGAAGGTTGGTACTGAAGTGGTGCAAGGTAGATACCGCCCAGCGTCGGTGCGTCCTCGTTGTCAAATCCAGCAAATACAGCACTATCGCTTGCAGCGTTCGGTGGCGCCGTCGAACCGAATTTGACTTCGGTGCCCGGAATCAGCGTATGGGCGCTGTTCGCAATCATCACGGACGGCGACGTACCGCCTGCCGGTTCGGATGTAAGCTCGCGATAATACACACCCGTCCTGGCCATGCCCTCGGCCGTGTAATTCCCTTTGAACACGATGGTGTTGCCGTTGGTGACGGAAGGCGCACCGGGGAATACCTCGAACGGAATATTGCCGAACTCGGGGACGCCGAGGAAAGAGAATTCCGGTACATGACCAAGCTTGGCAGAACCGGTAATCAGTTCACCGAAGGGATTGGTGTATACCCCCGTCGTGCCGGCCCGGGTTTCGGTTTCGTCGCTCAGAATGTATCGATGCACCGGTTCGTGATTGCCACGCGTCGCTATCGTCGCCGAGTCCATGTCAATACGCGGAAATGATGGGGTTTCCACGAATTTCGAGCCCAGGTTGTTCGGCGTTGGAACCAGAGTGGTCCTGTCGAGGATCCGGACAATCTCGCTGTCGGCTACCGACATGTCGCGAGTATAAATACCGTGCGTGGCCGGCCCCAGGGGCGGGCCGCCCCGGCTGCGCGCACGCATGACGACCAGCCCGTTCGCGTTTACCGAGGGCTGGTTGTAGCTGTTGAAGGTTCTCGGATGTTCGAGTTGTGGTATCAGGTCATTGTTATTGACGACGGTCGTCCACGTGAACGGGGTTTCGGGAACTGGCGCAGCCAGCACCGTTATCGCCAGCGTTGCCGTACCGAACACATACAAAGACCGCAGGTATCGCGTGTTCATTGCTATTCTCCTCAGACCCCGGGCCATTGCGGCCCGGGGATGTTTTGCGGACTATCGCCAGCTGGCGTGGTCGTAAACTGCCGGCCTCGTAGCTGGCGCCGCTGGCTTACCTGACGTTGCTCGTCTCGGTAACCGTGTTGTTGTCCAGGTAGGGATCGACATCATTGGGCATAGCCTCTGCCGTCCACGTAATCGTGGTGCCGTTGTGCGGCTCACCAAGCGTGAAGATCACCGGCCCCGTGCTGAAGCTCAGACCTGGCAGGATATCGGCGAACTCAAAGACGAACGGTCCAGGGAATCCGTCAACCAGGACGTCTCCACCGTCTGCGCGCTCAGCCGTCACGACAAGCGTGCCGGCAGCCGTATCCGGTCCGGCATTCGCGACCGTGGCGGAGAACTCGCGGCCTTCCGTCGTGGATACAACTTGCTTCGGAACCTTCAACCCGGAAATATCGCTGATCGAGAGGTCATACAGAAGCGTTGGGTCCGGGCGAGGCGCGCAAGGGATCTCAGTCTCGCCGTCCGCAGGCACCGGCCAGTTGTGCATGAAGTTGATGACCGCACGCGTATCGTCGGCTGCCTGTGCGAAACCACCGATATTGCCATTCGTGAATCCGGGTTCAAATCCACCTTCACCATCGCTGAATACGGTCTGCAGTATCGGACCTTCTGCGACCGTGTATAAGATATCCTCTGGGAATGCGATTTGGTCGAATATGCTAAGAAACTCGAACCACCCTTCATAAGGACCTGGTTCACTCGCCGGGATATAAGCCGGTGACGGCAGTGTGGCGAAGTTGCTCGTGCGGTTGTAGGTGTACGCGCTGTAATCGAGGAAGCATTTCTCGACGAGACCGATGCTGCCCATCACCTCTTCTTTAACGTTTATGCAGATGGGAGGTACGCCGAGTATCGTTTCACCCTCAGTCAGCCCCAGGATCTCGTTGAGGTAGACGACCAGGTCGACGTTCACTTTTCCGGCCTTGTCCATCGCAACGCCAAGTCCTCTGGCCGCGGTTTGAAGTGGGTCTGCACCCTGTGGCAACGGTACCCCGATAGTGCCTTCTCGCATCAACTGCTTGTAAACCGCGAGGTTTTGTAGCGGTGAATCGATCGTGTTGGTTAGCAATAGGTCTTCCCATCTGCTGTGCACCATCCGGCCCGCCGCATCAAGTGTTGTGCAATCGGCGATCGCAAGACCGATGATTACGTCGTCCAGCTGTGATTCCAGTACTGCGTCGGACGAACGAGCCGTGTTGGTGCGGCCGAAATCCGCCTCCTCGGTACACGTTGCGTGCTCCGCGGCGATGGCACAAGTATCCGGATCGGTCGGAACGACCAATGCGTCCCCAAGATCTATCAGGTCGTCAGCAGGACAGCCTACGTTTTCGGGGAAACCGATCGGTTGCTGACAAGCGTTGACGTCGAGAATGGGAACACCCCAGTCATTTCTGTGCAGGATGATCAGGTCGCCGTAATCCGGTGTCGTGACGTCTCCGCCTCCGCCGTCGCAGGGGGGGCGTGATCCATCGTCGCAGGTTTTCGGCGCAGCGATTGCGCTACCAGCGAACCCGGCAATGCCGATCAAGGCCGCAGCTGTGATTGCTGCCCGGAAAGATTTTTTCTTTGTCAGAAAATTAGACACAACTATCTCCTCATTAGTTTGTTTCGTTCAGTTATGAACTGCGCCACCTCAAGCATTGGATAAAATTCTGTTGAAACTCTTCTGTCGCGTGCTTGTGGTGGTCCTACTCCCTCTAATTCATCTGGCAATTCACAGGCAATTGCTCTCGCACTCTCGGAGAAACAACTTGCTGGCCAAAATCGTGGTGCCGTCATAGCTACCTTCCGCCTTTACCAGGCTGTCGATAGCGACAAGCGAGAAGAACTCATCGTCATCGATGACTTCCTGTAACTCGTTCTGGAATACCGTGTCGCCGTCTGAAGTCACCGTGACTCCGAGCAGCGTGACACTGGGCCGGGCAACGTCTTCGACGTTCGCCTTCAAGGTGACGCCGTCATCTGCGTCGTCGCGTTCCAGCCGTGTAGCCACCAGCACATCGCCATCCAGGTAGGCGCGAATTTCGACGCGGTCACCAATGGCGAGATCGTCTAACCAGAACTCGCGAACATCGGCGCTGCTGTGATCACGGAACAAAGTGCCTTCGTCCATGGTGACGACCAGGCCGAGCACTGTCGTTGTGGCGCTGGTCGTATCGATCGCTTCTACGTCCGCCTCGATTTCAATGACGGACGGCACGCGAAATACGATTCTGTCGGCGATCAGGACACCGTCGGTATCGATCGTGCCGATAACGGCCACTTTGACGTCAAGCGCCAGATCCGCCGCGGTCCCGTTCACATAGACGGTAGTATCTGTCGCGGCAACCGGGGAACCATCCACTTCGAATTGGGCAGGTGAGACGAAGAGTGTTATGTAGCCGGACAGATCAAATTCGCAGTCGCCGTCGCACAATTGATCTCTGTCGCGGTCGCGATCTCGAGCTTGAATTCGGTCGAGTATCAGGTCGCCATTCGACAAAGGGGAACTGCTGAAAACTTCGACATACAGGCCATTGGCGAGGTTGGCGCCGCCGAGCTCAAGCATGGCTGCCGAGTAGTCGCATGCCTGTGTGCCGATGTTGAAGCGGCGCATGCCAATGTCGAGCCCGTTGATTTCGCCCTTGATCTCCATTTGCATGCCGGCCGCATAGGCGGCCGCTTTACGTTCAATGTGCGTCGCCTGAATTCGCTCCTGACTGCGCCATTGACCACTCACCTGCACGACATTGCCGTTGACAAGCGTGTCGATTGTCGCGTTATCGAACACGGTGAACTCATCAAAAAAGACGGTTTGACCCAGCACAACAAAGCTATGGTTCGCCATGTTCAAGTCCATGACGGGACCTTCAGCATTGTTCGTGAAATCAATCGCACTCGCGGTCGCCGCGCCCGTTTGGGTATTTACGGCTCCGCCGATCGTAACGACCATGCCGACGCGGAGGTCGGAGAGATTGGCGGGTTGCCCGCCCATCGTTACTGTCGCTGCGTCGGTGTTGAACTCAAGGCCGCTTGACTTAACGCTGCCAAAACCGGTTATGGGTCCAACCGTTACAATGCCGGACGTCGTTGCAGGAATGGGGATGTTGTCCGTATTCGTGCTGTCGCTGCAGCCAACGATCGATAACGCAGCTATCAATCCAAAGACAAGTCTTTTCTTCACGAGCTCTACCTCCTCGCGACTTGTCAGCTGCTAGCTATATCGGCGTACAAGTCGCCTAGTGTCGCTAGGCTGAGACAGATGTGTTTCCTACGTATTTCCAAGTCGTGCGATTTTGTTACAGACTGTTTTCCATGAACCCTGAGGCACCATGCACTTTGGCCGGTGGTTCACACTTGCTGATCGTGGATGACGACAGAGAAACCCTGGATTTGCTGTCGCTCTATCTCGAAGGGCAAGGTTTTGCCGTTTCCTGCGTAGAGGACGGTAGAGCCATGGATGCATGGCTGGCTGAGAACACGCCGGACCTCGTAATTCTTGACCTGATGCTGCCCGGCGAAGACGGGCTTTCGATTGCGCGACGCCTGAGTAGCGATCGCAAGCTGCCCATCGTGATGATCTCGGCGCGCGGCGAAGAGATAGATCGGATCGTCGGCCTGGAGGTTGGTGCCGACGATTACCTGCCAAAACCGTTCAACCCGCGCGAACTTTTGGCTCGAATTCGAGCCGTGCTACGCCGCAACAGGCCTGCGGTCGACTTTGCACCAGACACGAGCAGGAAATATGTATTCGGACCCTTTCAGTTCGAACCGCAGAAACGCGTCCTGTACAGGGATTCGCGCGAAGTAGGTTTGACCCGGGCCGAACACGAGCTTCTGGAAGTTTTCGTCACGCACCCGAATCAAATTCTAAGCAGGGATTTGATTATGGATTGCCTGAGCAGCAGCGATCGCGACCCATTCGACCGAAGTATCGATGTCCGGGTCACGCGACTGCGCCACAAGTTAGAAGAGGACCCGTCGGAGCCCCACCTGATTCGCACCGTTTGGGGTGTTGGGTATCAGTTTACGCCAGGGGGACTCACCGCTTGATACTGCGACCAAAATCTCTTCTCGGACGCACGGTGATCACCAATGCGGTGACCCTGATTCTGTTCACGATTATCTTCATGAGCGCCACTTTCTATTTCATCATGATACCGATGGCGCAGCGCTATTCGGACGACTTCGCCGCGGTGATTGTGTCGGCTGCGCATTCGTTGCAGAGCCTGCCTGAAGAGATGCATGGCGAGCTTCGACAACAGCTGCTTGAGGACCACGGATTGGTCATCGCCGAGCAAACAGGAGATCTTCCTGAGCCCTCGATTGACGATTCTTACTTTCCCTTTTTCCGCGAATCTCTGGCCAGACGTGCGGGTGAGTACCTGCCGATCCTCGAATCCACGACAGGCCCTCTTGTCTGGGTGGATGTTCCGGCCCACGGAAAGATCTTTCGCCTGGGCTTCAACGGCCAGCGCCTGGGCACGAATCCGCCAATTGTTCTGATCCTGACGGTGTGTGTTGGTGCCGCGCTGATATTCCTGGCGAGTTTCTTCGAAGTTCGCAGAGTTGTGCGGCCTCTGAGTCGTTTGTCATCGGCCGTACGGAAGGTGGGTTGGGGCGGCGATCCGCCTTCGGTTGCTGAGGATGGGCCAGAGGAGATCGCTGCCCTGGCGCGCGCAATCAATCAAATGTCAGCCGACATCCGTGAATTATCGGAGAATCGAACGGTAATGATTGCAGGCATTTCTCACGACTTGCGCACGCCGCTGACTCGCCTGGGCATTGCTGTCGAAATGTTGGATGAAGAGTCGCAGCCGCAGCTCATCGCGGGCATTCGTCGTGACCTCGACGCAATGAACCGATTAATCGGGCAGTTCCTGCAATTTTCGCAGGGAATTGAAGATGAGTGCCCGGGCCAGATCGACTTGTGGCGCGTTATTGAGACATTGGCAGCGGATCTCAAACGGGGTGGACCAGAGCTGCGACTACACCGCAACGACCCCCCCTGTGTGTATTTTGCGGACCCCGTCGCTGTGGAACGCGTGCTGGCGAATCTTATTAAGAACTCCATCGATCATGGCGGTGGCAAACCCATCGATATCAACCTGCACTGCACCGAACAGTCGGTTTCCATCGAGATTTGCGATCGCGGCCCGGGTATTCCAGCTGAAGACGTGGAGTCGGTGTTCAGGCCTTTCCACCGTCTCGAATCGGCGCGCAGCGGACGAACCGGCGGCAGTGGTCTCGGGCTTGCGATTGCGCGACAAATCGCGGTCAAACACGGCTGGGAGATCGAATTGTTACCACGGGACGGTGGAGGAACGGTGGCCAGGCTGTGCCTGCCGACGGCCAATCGTTTTGGGCTGACCGTATCAACCTGCTGGATGCTACAGGACTCTCTCGACAGTAAATCCACCGCAGCCAGTAAGGAGCCGGTCCGCGAAGCCAGCTAGGGGGAACGTCAGAAGAACCGGGACCGGAATGATCCGGCCCCGGTCGCGAGGAAGCTGGTTCTGAGGAGGTTACTCAGCTTCCTCGGCTTTGAGCGACAGCACTTCGGCCCGCCTGTTCATTTTGACCCGATGTCGCGCTTCAAATTGCTGTCGCTCCTCCTCAGAATTCATTCGGCTCAACTGATCGGGTTTCTCGAGTCGCCTGCGACCATGAGCGCCTGCGTGCGCAGCGCTCTTATCAATCTCGCCGGAATTTGTCGCTCCTGAAGCAGGACTATGTGGCGTCTGTGTTTCGAAGGGATTTCAGCGGCCGGTCGATTTGTTACAGATTGTTTCTGCCGGACCCGGGACAGACTACGAAACTCGCGAAACATCAGCCCCGAGAGACCGCAGCTTTTCCTCAAGGTGCTCGTAACCGCGGTCGAGGTGGTAAATTCGATTTACCTGTGTTTTTCCTTTCGCTACGAGGCCGGCAAGTATCAGGCTTGCGCTTGCTCGCAGATCGGTTGCCATCACCGGCGCGCCGCTCAGTCCGCCGCGCTTGCCCCGCACGACGGCAACCTGCGACATCGGAGAGATGTCGGCACCGAGGCGTACCAGTTCCTGCACATGCATGAAGCGATTCTCGAATATCCCTTCCGTGATCACCGACGTACCCTCCGCCTGTGTCATCAGAGCCATGTATTGAGCCTGCAGGTCCGTCGGAAAACCCGGGTACGGGGCCGTCGAAATATCCGTCGCTTTCCATCGATCGCAGGCGCTGATCGAGACTGACGTTTCGTCGCTCGTCACATCAAATCCGCACGCCACCAGGTGGTCGATAAGTGATCGCAGGTGCTCCGGTTCGCAGGTCTCGACCGTCACATCACCACCGGTAATCGCGCCGGCAATCAGCAGGGTTCCGGCTTCGATGCGGTCGGCGACGATCGTGTGCTGTCCGGGCACAAGTTCATCGACACCTTCGATCGTTATGACACTGGTGCCCTCGCCGTCGATCTTCGCCCCCATCGTTTTCAGGTAACGCGCCAGGTCGACAACCTCGGGTTCTTTCGCGGCATTCTCGATAACCGTCGTTCCCTTCGCCAGGCTCGCTGCCATCAGCGCATTTTCGGTTCCACCTACCGTCAATTTCTCAAAAAGAATTCGATCGCCCCTCAGCCGATCTGCCCGCGCGACAACGTAGCCTTCTTCGATATCAATCTCTGCACCGAGACGGCGCATCGTATCGACATGCAGATCAATCGGGCGAGAGCCTATTGCGCAACCGCCCGGCAGGCTGACACGCGCCTCGCCGTAGCGCGCAAGCAGGGGTCCAAGGCAAAGTATGCTGGCCCGCATTTTGCGAACAAGGTCGTACGACGCTTCAGCCGTGACAGGCGGCCTGACGACGACCTGCATCGAGTGGCCTTCCCGTTGTACATCGCAGTTGAGTGCTGCGAGCAGCAACTCGGTCGAGTCGATATCTTTCAATGCCGGCACGTTTTCGAAACGGTGCTCGCCATCGGCCAGCAAGGTTGAAAACAGAATCGGCAGGGCCGCGTTTTTCGACCCGCTGGTGGACGTCTTACCGGAAAGTCTCTTGCCACCTACGACTACTATGGAATCCACATCGAACCTCTTTCTAAATTGGCTATCTGACTCAATCCTTGCATTTCAATGTGGCAACGATAGAGAACAATAATGGCGAATTATGACACGTCGGATTTCTCGCGTCCGAAGTCCGCATCGAGCGGTATCAGCGCGACGACGATAAACGAAGGTATTGTCACGACCAACACCCAGATGAAGAAATTCGGGTACCCCAGCATCTCCTGAAGCCAGCCGCTGGCCATGCCGGGCAGCATCATGCCAAGGGCCATGAAGCCGGTGCAAATAGCGAAGTGCGCGGTACTGTGCGCGCCCCTCGATACATACAACATATACAGCGTATAGGCGGCGAAACCGAGTCCGTAGCCAAATTGCTCGACGCCCACAGCGATAGTGACGAGCAGCACGCTGTCCGGTTGCAGGAAGGCGAGCAGCACGTAGACAGCGTTGGGTATATTGATCGCCGCGACCATCCACCAGAGCCAGTATCGGAGCCCGTCCCGGGCCGCCAGGAAACCACCGAGCAAACCGCCCAGCGTCAACATCACCACGCCGACCGTACCGTAGACGAAACCCACATCCGACGTTGCAAGGCCAAGTCCGCCGAGCGATCGATCATCCAGCAGAAAGGGCGGCGCCAGCTTCGCCAACTGGGCTTCGGCAACACGGTACAGCAACAGAAACGACAGCACCTTGCCGATGTGTTGTTTCCGGAAAAATGCGACGAAGGTGAGAACGAACTTCGCGAGCAGGCTGCGTAGGGAGTCTGCCGTACCGATGACATCCAGTCCTGGTCGCGGCAAGACCTGCCTGTGCCAGGCACACAGCAGAATATAAAAGCCGGCAAGCAGGTAGAAGACGATGCTCCAGGACAGCTGTACATTGTTCGTTTCGTTTTCGAGAAAACCCGCGACCATAACCAGCAGCCCCTGGCCAGCTATCATCGCGAGACGGTAGAAGGTATTGCGAATGCCGACGAACCACGCCTGTTCGTGATCCGATAAAGACAGGATGTAAAAGCCGTCTGCTGCAATATCATGCGTCGCCGAGCTGAACGCGATGAGCCAGAATGCAGCGAGCGAGTAGCGAAAGAAGTCATCGGCCTGAATGCAAAGTGCCACCGTTGCGAATCCGGCGCCAATCAGTAACTGCATCATCACGATCCAGAAACGGCGGGTCTTCAGGATATCGACGAGCGGGCTCCACAGAGGCTTGATCACCCACGGCAGGTACAACCAGCTCGTGTAAAACGCGGCCTCGGCGTTGGAGATGTCGAGTCGCTTGTACATGATCACCGACACGGTCATTACCGCAACAAACGGCAGGCCTTCGGCGAAGTAGAGACTCGGCAGCCAGGTCCAGCGGCTGCGCTTCTGGCTTGCCCGGGTCACGTCGCGGTCTTCGAGGCCAGCAGCCGATCGCGCGCCATCAGCAGGCATCCCTCGACCGGCTCCCGCACGACCGTGACCGACGTTGGTGTGATTTCCTGCGCTCGCAGGATCTCCAGCAAGGTTTCCCGATACATCGTGTTCGAACACACGATTCCGCCGGCTATCGCGAGCGGTACATCGTGCGCCAGGCCCAGTTTGTCGATCGTCGCGCGCACCAGCTGCGCCGTGCCGGCGGCCGCAGCGGTGACGATGGCATTGGCAACCGCGTCGCCGTCTTCGGCCGCTGCCAGCAGAACGGGCGCCAGCGACGCAATCTCACGACTCACATCCGCCCTGCGACCCAGTTGCAGCAGTATCTCGCGAGGATTGTCTGTGTGCAGGCGCTCCAGGATACGTTCCACGAGCAGCGTTTCGGGTCCAACGCCGTCAACAGCGTCCGCCACCGCGGCCAGTGCCCGCCGGCCGAGGTCGTAGCCACTGCCCGTGTCACCGAACCAATGCCCCCAACCGCCGGTGACCCGGCGACTTCCATCACTCGCACGACCGATCGCCGACGAGCCGGTACCAACGATCAGGGCGATACCGTCTCCGCCGGGTGCGCCAACCGCCAGCACCGGGTCCGCGTCGTGCACTATGTCGACGGTCGTTGCGAGCGCCCTGCGCCTCGCCCAGTTCTCTATGAATAATTTGACATCGGCCATCGAACTCCCTGCCAAACCCAGTACGGCGTAGTCGATCGTGTCTTCGGCCGTCCCGGCCATGCGATGCGCCGCGTCGACCGCCACATTGAGATTGATCTCGGCATGCGCCTGGCCAACGGCACGCACATTGGATGGACCGCCATGGCCCTCCCCGATGACTCGCAGCTCGCCATCGCTTGCCACCACGGCAATGCGCACAGCCGTTTTGGAGCCGCCGCCATCAATGCCGAGTATGAGCGTGCGCTTAGTCATCTTCGCCGAGCGCAGCGCGCAGGCGACCGGCCGCTTCCTGCAAGCGTTGTCGTGCCTCCGCCGCGCCAATACCGAGCCGCTGGCTCAGAATGGCCGTCTTCAGCTCTCCGCCACACGCGTCCAGCACCGTCCTGGCCTCTGCCGGATTCAGCCCGCTCAGTGTCTGCAGGATACGCAACGAACGGCCGACGAGCTTTTCATTGCTGGCGCGCAGGTCAACCATGAGGTTGCCGTAGGTCTTACCCAAACGAACCATGGAGGCCGTGGTGAGTATGTTGAGCACCATCTTTGTCGCCGTGCCGGCTTTCATGCGGGTGGAACCGGCCAGCACTTCAGGGCCTGTCACCACTGCGATGCAGAGGTCGGCGTGCGCAGCTATCGGCGCGTCACGATTGCACGTCAGGCCGATCGTCGCCGCGCCAACGGAACGCGCTTCGTCCAGCGCACCCAGGACATACGGCGTGGTGCCGCTGGCCGCGATACCAACGACCACGTCCTTCGCAGAGAGGTTCTGCTTTCGAAGATCCTCGACCGCGAGATCCGCGGAGTCCTCGGCGCCTTCAATAGCGTGTCGTAGCGCTGTGTCGCCGCCCGCGATCAGGCCGGTGACCTGCAAAGGATCGGCGTTAAACGTGGGCGGACACTCGGAGGCGTCCAGCACCCCGAGGCGACCGGAGGTTCCGGCGCCGAGATAAAT
>Ga0316188_10001199_pt1 | contig 12144 bp, 10 predicted proteins | sample Phiworburrow1_MG_FD_204933 | JGI IMG/M metagenome (GOLD analysis project Ga0316188, IMG submission 204933) | Coastal sediment microbial communities from Maine, United States - Phippsburg worm burrow 1 | ecosystem: Environmental > Aquatic > Marine > Coastal > Sediment | place: USA: Maine...
GAGAATGATCCACCTCTGGGGCATCAAGCCCCGGGGCAAGGTCCTGCTCGCCGGGGGAGATGATTACCTGGCGCAGGTTGCGCTGGAGCTGATCGAAAAAGGGGTAGAGCTGGCGGGACTGGTCGATTTTCGCAAGGACGGCCTGGGTAATGATGAACTGAAATCCCGCCTTGCAGCAAAAGGCGTCAGGGTCTGGAGCGGATACACGCTTACCGGGAGCAGTGGCCGTCGCAGAATCAAGGGGGCCACGGTCGCTGCCATCGACGGTTCTGACCCCCAGGCCATCAACTGCGACACGATTGTCGCGTCTTCGGGTCGTTATCCGCGGCACAAGCTGCTGGGGCAGATTGGAACCAGGATGATCTATGACACCGGGCTGAATTTCTATCTGCCGGAACAGCTGCCGCCCGCATACCATGCGGCCGGGAGACTGCTCGGGCTTGAAGATCCGGCGGCGATCAGGGCGCAGGGTGCCAAGGCAGCGGTCGATGCACTCAGGAATCTTGGCGTAGAGTCTGCCGCCGCAGGGCAGGAGGCCAGCCAGGTCCTTGAGTACGAGCCGGCGTTGAATAGCGTTTCGCTGCAGCCGATGCTGGCGGACGACGCCAACAAGGGCAAGTCCTTCGTCTGCTATTGTCACGATGTCAGTGCAAAGAACATCGAGCAGGCGATCGACGAAGGTTTCAATAATATAGAAACCTGCAAGCGCTACACGACTGCGACCCAGGGCGCCTGCCAGGGCGGCATGTGCGAAGCCAATTTCGCCCATCTGCTTGCCAGCAAACGCCCGGAACTCGCAGCGCGCGCGCTGCCTACCACCAGGCCCCCCGTTTCATCGATGAGCCTGGGCGCAATGGCTGCCGGCTTCCACGATCACCCACAGCTGTCGCCCCTGCATTATGCCCAGCTGGAGCAGGGTGGTAATCCCCTGCGGATGGGAACCTGGGTGCGGATGGTGGACTTTGGCGATGAAGAGGCAGAAAGCCTTGCGGTACACAATGCCGCCGGCGTTTGCGATGTCTCGATGTTCGGCAAGTTTCGCGTGTTCGGCCCGGATGCCGAGAAGCTTCTCAACAGGGTTATGACCAGGAAGGTAGATAACCTGGCGGGCAACAAGATACTGTATTACGCCTCGTGCAACGAGGAAGGCACACTCATCGACGATGGTGTGGCACTCAAGATGGGCGAGCACGATTATTTCGTGACTACCACGGCCTACCGGGCGCCGGTCACCGAGGAGTGGTTCGCGCGCTGGTGCCGGGAAGAAAACTGGCAGGTCAATGTGGTCAATGTGAGTGACAACAGCGCCGGTATGAATGTCGCCGGTCCCAGGGCCAGGGAGATACTCTCCCAACTGACCGATGCCGACATCTCCGAACAGGCCCTGCCGTTCCTGACCTGGGGCCGGATAGAAGTAGCCGGTGTCAAGGTTATCGTCATGCGCATGGGCTTCCTGGGTGAGCTGAGCTTTGAGTTGTTTTGCCCCGCCAGCCAGGCGGCCTTCCTCTGGCAGCGTATCAACGAAGTGGGCAAGCCCCTGGGTCTCGTGCCATTCGGACTTGAGGCATTGAACATCTGTCGCCTGGAAAAAGGCCATGTGCTGCCTAACATCGATACGGACAGCTTTACCAACCTTCATGAAGCATCGTTCGGCTGGATGCTACATCCTACGAAAATGGAAACCGTCGGCAGGCCGATGCTGGACTTGTATGCGGACCAGCCGTTCAGGGAACAGGTTATTGCGTTCAGCATCGACGGCAGGTCGCCGGTCAGTGATGGCGCTTTGGTGGTGGACGGTACCCAGCAACTGGGCCGCGTTACCTCCATCCGTTACAGCCCGCTGCTGGGCAAGACTATCGGCCTTGCCCTGGTAGCACCCCATGAGGACTGGCGCGAGGGCGGCAAGGTCAAGTTCTGGTTTGATGACGGGCAGCAGGCTGAGGCCAATTTTGCAAAACCGCCGTTCTACGATCCTGCCGGCGAGAGGATGAAGATGTGATAACACGTACTAGAGCCATAAAACTACCAGCCTGGGCGGGCAAGCCTGTTGAAGCGGAAGCGGGCGGCTGGCCCGTGGTGGAGAGCTTCGAACCACCGGAAGGCGCTTGTGAGGTGGGGCTGACAGACCTCAGTCATGTTCCCAAGGCGGTCGTATCGGGCACGGCAGTGGCAGGGCTGGGCTTGTCCAGGCCGGGCCAGGCCAGCTGGAATGGCAAGGCGTTGGCAGGCTGCCAGAAGCCTGGCCAGGCGATTGTTTTTGAACTGGCCGGCGCGGCGGAACCGCACTGGCAGGACGCCTCCTACACCGACGTGACCGATGGCCTGGTTTTGCTGGGTGTGTGGGGCGCCAAATCCCTGGAAGTCATGCAGCGGCTGGTGAACCCGGACCTGGAGCCGCGCGCAACCGAGGGCCCGGTCTTTATTGCCACCGGCTGCCACGGTATTCGCGTGCAACTGGTCAATTTTCGTGGGGCTGCCCCTGGTTTCGTCATTTCCTGCACCCGGTCCCACGCGCAGAACCTGTTTGATGCCTGCGTCAGGGCCGGTAGCCAGTTCGACCTCAAGGTCACCGGCGTGAAAGCATTTTATAATTGGCTCGACGGGGCATTGCCTGCGGGGAGAGCCTGAGTAGCCGGGACTGGTTGCCGGCCAGTGTCGCGCGGGCTGGCCATTCGCGTTTTCAGTTCCACTTCCAGAAGAGTGATGAGATGAATCGATACGGATTTTTGTCCGCAGCAGTGCTGTGCGGTTGCCTGGTTCAAACGAGCGGCGCGTGGGCGGCGGGGCCGCAACGCGCCCAAAAAATGGAGGCGAGTGTCCAGTTCCTGCGCACCGGTTCCGAAAATGTGAATGGCCAGAACGGGTCTTCGGTCGATATGGACAGCGCTTTCGGCGTGGGTGTCGGCTTCAACTACAATCTCGACCAGAATATCGCGCTGGGTTTTAACCTGTCATGGTCGAGGCCCGATTACGAGGCTACTTTTTTCAGCCCGGAAGAGGGCCTGGTATCGATTGACCACAGGATGACCCTGTCCAGTGGCCAGTTTAAGGGCACCTGGAACTTTCTGGATGGCGCCTTTACGCCCTATGCCGAGGCAGGTATCGGCTGGAACTACGTGGATTCAAACGTTTCGAAGGGGTCGGGTGTGACCGGTTGCTACTGGGATCCCTGGTGGGGTTATGTCTGCCGACGGTATACCCGCAGCTATAATGAAACGGAACTCGCTTACAGTTTCGGTGTTGGCCTGCGCTATGAGTTCGGCAATGGCATGTTTGTCAAAGGCGGGGTCAATCGCCTCGAGGTAGACGGGGGTAAATTCGATCCCACCCTGGATACGGCGCTGCTGGAACTGGGGTGGATATTATACTGACCCGCTGCACCGGCTTTCGCTGGCGGCAGTCGCAACAGGACATCCCTTTCGTCATACCTCCCCCCTGAATCGATCACTGTCATAGTGGCGGGCGGCTCGCAGGAAAGATGCGGCGGCAACCAGTCCTGCCAGCGGCATCAGTTGGAGTGCGTGGTGAAGTTCAATCCGGTCGGCCAGCAGGCCCGTGAGGAACGGGCCGGGTGCCAGCCCCAGGATATTGTTCGCCAGGGCCACGGTGGCAATCACCGTCGCGTGTACCGCCGGGTTGGTGACATCGGTGGCGACCGCGCCGCAGGGGCCCGCATGGCCGCCGGTGAAGAACGCCCCGGCGGCGATTATCGCGATTTGCAGTGGCCCGGGCGGCATGGTGAAGGCGGTAATAAGCAGCGGGCAGGCCAGCAGCGCGTAAACCGCCGGCAGGCGCAGCCGGTTGCTGGGCGTGCGGATACTGGCGCGGTCGGCCAGGATACCGCAGGCCATCATGCCTACAGCGCCCACCAGTAAAACGAAGGCCGCGTACAGTGCGGCCTGGGCCAGGTCCATGCCATGGTGGCGGTTGAAAAAACTGGGAAGCCAGGCGAGCAGGGATCCCTGCACGAACATTTGCAGGCCGCTGCCAATATAGTTCCAGCGAGCGGTACGGGTGGCGAAAAGCTCGCGGATCACGCCGCGCAGTGGCATCGCCACGCTGGCTTGGGGTGGTCGTACCGGCTCCTTTACAACCATTGGGTAGATGATCGCCAGCAGCAGGCCGGCACCGCCGATTGAGAAGAACGCCATGCGCCAGCCGAAGTGCTGTGCTATCAATCCCCCCAGGGCGACACCCAACACCGAGCCAAACAGGCCCGCCGAGAAAAAGGCGCCAATAACCGTCGCGCGCTGCTGCGGCGGAAAGACACTGACCAGGATTGCGCCGCCGGCACCGCCGTAACCGGCTTCCCCGAGTCCCACCAGCGCGCGGGCAATCAGCATTTGCATGAAATTACCTGTCAGCCCGCTGACAACGGTGGCGATGCCCCACATGACCGCCATCGCGGTTGCGGCTTTCACGCGCCCGATCCTGTCCGCAAGCAGTGCAATCGGGAAGCACATGACCCCCACCAGCAGCGCTACCACGCTGACCAGCATACCCAGCTGGCTATCGGTGAGGGCCCACTCGGCCTTCAGGGTCGGGAAAACCGCATTGATGACCTGGCGCGACATGTAATCGGACAGCATCAGGCCGAAGGTGAGCGCCAGCACCAGCCACGCGTAGCGGCGGCTCGGCAACGGCGCCTGCCCCGGTTCGGACCGCGCGGGTTCCATTGCCTGCGGCTTCGTCAAGCGAACACCTGTTTGAGCAATTTGAAGGAGTGCTTGCGGTCCTCGAAGTAGTACATATTGGTCACCGCCATGATTTCATCGGCGTCGTGGAGCCTGGCCAGTTGCTCCACCTGCTCGCGCACCTGCTGCGGGGTGCCCGCGGCGCGGCTGTCCTGGCGGCTGGCGATAAAGGCGTGCTCCCGCGGACCCACAGGGTAGGCCAGCGCCTGCTGGGGTGTCAGCGACAATCCATTGGATTGCCCCGAGAAGAACCGGAACAGGTTGAGATCGTAGGTCAGTTGCAGGGCCCGGGCCTGTTCTTCCGAATCGGCGCAGAACACGCTGGTCGCCAGGATCGCATAGGGTTCGGGCTGCATCGCGCTGGGCTGGAACCGCGACTTGTAGAGCCCGATCAGGCGCGGGTCCGCCTGGGGGTTGATAAACAGGCCGAGGTTGTAGGGCAGGCCGCGCTGCGCTGCCAGCACTGCGCTGTCCGGGCTGGAGCCGAGCATCCACAGCGGTATATGTTCGGGCGCCTTGGGGCTCACCACCGGGCTCGGGTGGTCGCTCCAGAGGTAGTCGCTGAGCTTTGCCACGAGCTCGGGGAAACGCTCGAATTTCGGCCGCCCGTCGGTGGCCAGTGCCACCGCGGTGGACATGTCGGCGCCGGGCGCCCGGCCGACCCCGAGATCTACCCGGCCGGGGTACAGGTTGGCCAGCAGCGAAAAGACCTCGGCCACCTTGTAGGCACTGTAATGGGGCAGCATGATGCCGCCCGAGCCGATGCGGATTGAACTGGTGGCTGCGCCGATGGCCGCCAGCAGCACCTCCGGCGCGCTGCCCGCCACTGTCGGGAAAGCGTGGTGTTCCGACACCCAGAAGCGTTCGTAACCCAGTTGCTCACACCACGTGGCCATCTCGATGGTCTCGCGCAGCGCGGTCGACGCCTGGTCGGGAGCGCGGGCGAGGGACTGGTCGAGTACGGATAATTTCATAGGGCTTAACGGCTGGCTGGTACGGCTGCGCCAGTTTAGCGGAAAAACGGGGTTGGGTGTGGAAGGTGGAAGGCACAGGCTCTGCCAGGAGAGCCTGCGCCTGGAACCGCGATCAGAACTTGCGCAACATACCGAAAACGACAACACCTACCTGGGTATCGTAAAAATCGATATCGTGGTCCTCTTCATACCAGCCGGCGGTGGCGTTGAAAGACCAGTCCTTCCAGCCGAAGGGCTCGGTATAAAATACGGTGCCACTCACGCCGTATTCGTCCACGCTGTCTTTGAAGGCGTAGATCGGGTTCGCTTCCTTGTAGTCGAACGTGCCATAGGCGGCGTTTACCACGTAGCGCCAGTTGTCATCGTACTTGTAGATATAGTTCAGGGAGACGTTGCCGCCATCATTGGCCATGGCGTTGCCGTCGAGGCCCCTGTCGATATAGGCGAGCCCGGGAGTGACCATGTGGCGCTTGTCCTGCGAAGAGAACTCATAAAGCATATCGAAGCGGTCAACGTCGCCGTTGCGATCCAGCAGGTGGCGTTGCGCAGTGCTCAGCGCCAGGCTCTCGCCGCTGCGCTCCTTGTCTATATCTACTTCTGTCGCGGTGTACCTGACTTCCAGTCCGCTGCTCATGAACTGCTGCCAGAATACCCGGTATCCCTTGCTGGTGCGGTCGGTATCATCGCGCTTGGCGTTGGTCAGGTAGGGGTCGCTCCACACCTGGGTATCGACGCTCGTCGTCTGCAGGCTGGCGCCGATAAGGCCGGCACTGCCGATGTCCTGGCGTACGCCCGCGAGTGTGCTCATGTCAAACTGGACGTAGTTTTCCAGCAGGTTACCCACAAACACCTGGGTGCGGGAGTCTGCGAAGGTATAGGAGAGCTCGAAGTTCAGCGCGGGGATGGCGCCGCCATTACTGTTGTTGGGGTCGTCGGAGAGGTTGTTGACCTGCTTGTCGCCCACCTCGACCTTGCCGTTCACAATGCTGGCCAGCATATTCGATTTGACGGAGAGCGCGCCGACGCCGGCGTTGACGTAACCGCTGAAACCGCCCTTGGTGGGTATGATGACCGCCGCCTGGGTGGAGGCTACAACTGCGCATCCCAGCGCAAGGGCTATGCCGGATGCAAGTGCTTTGCGTGTTGAAACCAGTGTTGCGCTCATAAACTGTCCCCTGTACGGATGCGTCTGGTTGATGCGGATAAACATGCATTCCACTTCTGTTTGAACACGGTGGAGTCATGCCATTTTACCCCGATTCCGTCAGGCTATATGGCCTGAGATTCCCGGATTGGTAATATTTACAAAGCCCTCACGGACATTGGTTAGAATAGCCACATGGATGCTCATCTTGAAGTCTTGTTGTTCTGGGCCAGCGGCCTGTCCCTGGCGGGCCTGGTCGCCACCGTCGTGGGTGTGCCCTGGGTAGTGGCGCGCCTGCCCCATGACTACTTCAACCAGGCGCACCGGGCGGTCTGGCGTGCCTGGGGGGGAGAGCCCTGGTTTGCGCTTGTGCTGGGTGGCATCAAGAACCTGGTCGGGGCGCTGTTGGTACTGTTGGGGGTGATCATGCTGGTCACCCCGGGACAGGGCCTGCTGACCCTGCTAGTGGGGCTGCTGCTGATGAATTTTCCCGGCAAGTACCAGCTGGAGCGCTGGCTGGTGGGGCGCCCCGGGGTACTGGCCGCCCTCAACTGGCTGCGCCGCCGCGGCGGCCATTTACCTTTTGACCCGCCGGCGTACTAATCCGCACATCCAGGCTTTATAATTGCCCGCACGGCACGTCCCCGGAGGACCCGCTCCCATGCTTGGAAAAATGGTTTCAATCGGCTTCGACCTCGCCACCCTGCCCGCGCGAATGACGCTCCGGGGGGCAAAGGCCGCGGTCTCCATGCCCGGGGATATCGACCATTTCCTGCGGGAAGTCCGCCAGGCCTCGGACGAGGTGGCCCGGGAGATCGAGCAGTTGCTCAGCAGCGTCGATGCCGAGATGAGCCGGAAAGCGGCCCACCTGAGCCCGGCCCAGAAGCAGCAGGCCGCGAACCTTGCCCTGGGGGCGGCGGAACAGCACCTGAGCATGGCGGCGGTGAATATATTGCGCGCCCTGTGGCTGGCCATGGACTCAAATCGGAGTCTCCAGAACCGGCGCGACCCGGTGATCATCGAGCACGAGGGCTAGCGGTCAGGTTCCGGGCGGCACCAGCGCCGCCCCCAACGTGTCCAGAACGGCGGTTGCGCCAGTGGCCAGCGGGATCCGGGCCAGCACGAAGCGGTCGGGCCGCACCAGGGTGATCGCCGGTTCATCGCCCTGCAGGAAACCCGCCAGTGACAGGTCGCCGCCGCAATCACCCGGGTGAAGCAGCGTCGGGGCCATCGCCTGCCACAGCCGATGCGACCTCACGTCGGAAGGCACCGCGGCCGCTGCCGGAACCAGCGCGGTAAAACCCGGGCCCAGTAACTCGTCCAGCAGCACCTCGCCCCCCGCGCCCGTTACCCGCGGCTGGGGCAACATGCGCCCGCCGCTGCCGTCCGCCATAAACCAGCCTCGCGGCAGGCGAACATCGCTCAGCGGTGCCACGGCGTCGGCGCCGAAGCCCGCGGCGGCAGCGGGGTCGGTATTGAGCCCTGCGAACATTGCATCGCGCGCGGCGGCGGCCACGGGGTCGGTGGGCTGGATCTGGTCGCCCAGTGCCACCGCCAGGTCAACGATGGCTTTGGCCGCCTCGCGGCGCTCCAGGTCATAGGTAGCCAGCAGGTCGACGGGCAGGGTACCTGCGAGCACCTGCGCCAGTTTCCAGGACAGGTTGCGCACGTCGCGGATGCCCGCGTTCAGGCCCTGGCCGGCGAAGGGAGGGGTCATGTGCGCGGCATCCCCGGCCAGGAATACACGGCCCTTGCTGAAGCGCTCGGCCACCACCGCGCTGAAGCTGTAGACGCACTTGCGGTATACCCCTACCTTGTCCGGGTCGGTGTGCGCCGCGAGCAGTTCCCTGATGCGCGCATCCTCCAGCAGGTCTTCACTGCGCTCATCGCCCACCAGCATCCACTCCCAGCGGCGCTCGGCACCGGGACGGATAATCGTCATCGCGGGGCGTCGTGGGTCGCAATAGAAACGACAGGCGGGCTCCTCGCCCAGGTGGGTATCCACGGTATCGATCACCAGCCATTGCTGCGGCAGGCGGTCTCCCGCCATCGCGATACCCAGGCCCTGGCGCACGCTGGAGCGGCCCCCGTCGCAGCCCACCATATATGCAGCGCGTGTAGTGAGTTCACCGCCGTTACCTTCGCGCAGTACTGCAGTGACCCCGTCGGCGTCCTGCTCGAAGCGGGTGAGCTCGGTATTGTGCCGCACACTCACGCAGGGGAAACGCGACAGTCCCGCCAGCAATTGCCGCTCGAGGGTCGGCTGGTCGAAGCTGTTCTGCAGGCAGAAGCCATAGGGGCGCGCGGTCAGGTCCGTGCTGAACAGGAGGACGCCGTCACCGTTGATGTAGTCGGCGACAAATCCCTGGCGGATATCGCCCAGCACCGTATCGGCCAGGCCGGCGGCCTGCAGGGTGCGCAGGGATTCCCCGTCCAGCGCCACCGCCCGGGGCTCCGGCACGCAGCCGGGATTGCGCTCCACCAGCAGCGTCGCCACGCCCTCCGATCCCAGCAGGTTGGCCAGGGTGAGGCCGACCGGACCGGCACCGACGATCAGTACGCTGGTACTGGCCGGCGCGCTCACGATGCAGCCTGCGGCACTATCCTGTTGTGCTGGGCGCCCAGGTCGATCTGGCCGTCGGGGGTTTTTGCCCAGGCCCGCATGTCATCGCCGTCCTTCAGGTAGTCCGGATCCTGCAGGGCACCCCTGATGAAGAGCTGCCAGCGTTTGGCGTCCGGCAGCAGCCGGGCCACCAGCATTTTCAGGGCGCCGGGCGCCTTCACCGCAGTGCCGCCCGGGGTGCCGGTGACCACCAGGTCACCGGGGCCCATGTCCTGCAGTTCCGAGAGCTCGGTGAGTGTTTCCGCGGGCTTGTAGGACAGGTCGGAGGCGAAGGCGTGCTGGCGGGTTGCCCCGTTCACCGTCAGGCACAGTTCGATCTCGTCCAGCCGCGCCAGGTCGGCGGCATCCACCAGGGTCAGCCAGGGGCCGGTAGGGCCGAAGGTGCGATAGCTCTTGCCCTTGTAGAACTGTGTCTGCGGCAACTGCACATCCCGGGCTGACACATCGTTGTGCAGCACCAGGGCGCCCACGTAGTGGGCAAGGTTGTCCGTTGTTATCCTGACCGGCCCGGTAATGGCGCGGCGCAATACCAGGCCGATTTCCACCTCGTAGTCCAGCAGGCGCACGTGGGGCGGGCGCACCACGTCGGTATCCGCCGGCGCCATGCAGGAGGACGCCTTGCGGAAAAAGGTGTTGTAGGGGAGCCTGCCCGAGGCAATGCCGATCTCCCGCAGGTGCGAGGCGTAATTGAGGCCCTGGCAGATCAGCTGGCGGTCGGCGGTCACCGGGCACAGCAGGCGCAGCCCGGCCAGCTCGCGGTCCGGTGCCGGGCTCGCGGCGGCGGCGCGGGCGGTGTCGAGGCCGTCCCCCATCAGTTGAGCGGTGCTGTCTGCTGGCAGCGCCAGGGTCTGGACGCGGGAGCCCGCCACCAGGCCCCAGCGCGGGGTGCCGGCATCGTCGAAGCGAACGATATTGATAGCCATGGATTTGTCTCCGGAAAGTGTTTGTCGTCGTCGGGTCAAGGGCTGTTCATCAATCAGTCAGGCAAACTCTTGCTGCGCAGTGCCCTGGCGAGCAGCCGCAGCTCCCTGAAGCCGAAGCCGGAATCGGTCAGCAGGTTGCGCAGCAGCTGGCCCAGCTCGCGCCAGCCCAGGCGCGGGCGCAGGAAGGCCTGGGGCATGGGCGGCCCCCACTGGGCCAGGCCCGCTGTCGACATGGCGTGGTAGCGGGTCGGCCGCGCCGCGTCGAACAGGTCGCCGTCGGCGAAGTGCTCGAACTTGCGGCCGTCGGGTCCGAACCAGTAGTCGAAGATCTGGCTGCCGAGAATATGCCGGCCGACACCCCAGGCGCGGCGAAAACCTTGCTCCCGCAACACTTCACCCCCCATGCCCACCTCGTCCAGGTCCGGGACTTCAAATGCAGCGTGTTCAAAATCCAGCACCGGCAGCCGGGCCACCACGAAGGTGTGGTGATCCGCCGGTTCGTCGCCGCGGTCGCAGCGCATGAACGCCACTGCCGGCCGACCATCGGGCAGCGCCTGCACGTCGGAGGGAATCAGGCCGAGGGTGTCGATATAAAAGCGTGCCGTGGCCTCCCATTGGGGAGTACCCAGCACCATGTGGCCCAGTCTCAGCACCCGGGAGGGCCTGCGCGGGGGGCGCAGCGGCGAGTTGGTTCGCGCCCGGTCAGGGCCGCGGTTGGCCAGTGGCGCCGGGCCACAGGCTGGCAGTTCCCGCCAGTCGTTGAAGCAGGCGACCCGCACCTGCACACCGTTGGGATCCCGCAGGATGACGCCGGGTGGATGGCCGGGCAGGTCCTGGGGATACGGCGCCGCGGCACCGGCCCGCTGCGCCAGCTGGTCCAGCTCCTGTGGGGTTTTTACGGTAAAGGTGGGGCCGATGAACGCGGCGACCGGCGCCTGGCGGTAGATGACCGCTACCGGCGCCCCGGCCTCCGCCGAGCACAGCAGGCTGCCGTCGGGGCCATCGTTGCAGCGCAGGCCGAACGTTTCGAAAAAGGCCCGGGCGCGCGCCGGTTCGGGCCCCGCGAATTCCAGCAGGGCAAGGTCATGCGCTCGCACGCAGGGATTTTCCGCCCGGGTCACGCTCTGGTAAGGGGTGCCTGAATCCGGGTGAACACCTGGTGTGGTCATCGGTATCAATCCTTAAACTTGTAATATGACGAAATAAAATAGTTGTAAATTTGTCGTAACGCAAGTATTTTTTAATCCGGTTTTCCAGGGAGCCCGAACAGATGCCCGATTCCTCGCAGGGGAGCAGCCCCCGCCGCCAGCAGCAGCGCGCCATCGACACCCGTGCAGTCCTGCTGCGGACCGCAATTACCGCCTTCAGCGAGCGGGGGTTCGAGAGTGTCTCGGTGCGCCAGCTGGAGGAGGCAGCCGGGGTCAAGCGCGGCCTGGTGGCCTACCACTTCGGCGACAAGGAACAGCTCTGGCGCAGTGCGGTGGAGCAGCTGTTCGCGGCGTTGCGCGACGACTTTGTCGGGAGGGTCGAGACCCTGGTGGACATCGCGCCGGCAGAGGCGGCGCGCGCCATGGTGCGGGCCTTTGTGCGCTACAGCGCGGCGCATCCGCAGCTGAACCGGCTGATGATGCAGGAGTGCACCGGCGATTCATGGCGCGTGACCTGTCTCGTGGGCGAGCATATCCGGCCGATGCTGGATGGGTTGACGCAGGTGCTGCCGGGTGCGGCGGCACTGCTGTGGGGCGAGAGGGACGCCCACCGCTATTACCTTTTTGTCGGTGCTGCC
>Ga0316188_10001200_pt1 | contig 12142 bp, 4 predicted proteins | sample Phiworburrow1_MG_FD_204933 | JGI IMG/M metagenome (GOLD analysis project Ga0316188, IMG submission 204933) | Coastal sediment microbial communities from Maine, United States - Phippsburg worm burrow 1 | ecosystem: Environmental > Aquatic > Marine > Coastal > Sediment | place: USA: Maine...
CAAAGGTTGCCGTCATGACGGGACAGATGGTCTTACAGGTCGTGAAAATAAAGTTCAGTGCCACTGGCTCATCCGCAGACAGTAGTGTTGCCAGAGAGGTCTTGTGACCATCCTCATCAATCAGGGTGACATCAGGGATGTTGTACTGCTTAGAGGATAATTTGTAATCATGATTCTGCATCATTTTCATGTGCATGGAGTGGTCATGGCCTTCATGATTTTCGGCCATCACCATATTGTTTTGGGCATGGACGAATGTCATCCCTCCCAGCCCCACAACGAATGCGGTCACGGACACGGCCACAGCAGGAATCAGCAACTTCGCAAATCTCATAACTTAAATCCTCAAACTAAGCAGCCATCAGGCGCCAGGTTTACCATGAACCGGCATCTGAAAACGCTTGTCATCGATAGCTGGGTTGATAATGATCTTGTCTACAGTGAGGAACTGGGAACGCTTGTCACCGACAATCTGTGTATCAGTACGTCCAGGGAAAAGCAGGCCGTTTTCCGTCTTCCAGTTGGAGTACCGCGATTCGACAGTCTGTTCCTTGCCACGAATCATGCGCGTGTATTCCAGTTTCGTTTCCAGCCCCGTTATCTTATCGAGATAGAGCCAGCGCACCGTACCACCGGGCATCGTTAACTTGAGCTTGTCAGCCGGTAGGCCATTGACATCGACCTCGCCCTCCCACTCGATATCGACACCGCGATCGTCTGCATTCAGCAGCATTCCATCGATGGAAGCGGTGTCAGCCATCGCACGTGCATCCTCCTTGGACATCGCTTCCGGTACGTTGCGGCCCGAATACGGCAGGAATTGCCAGCCACTTTTACCATCGACACACTGCACCACCCTGCGCTTGTTGAACTCGTACTCCATGCACATTTTGAGCGGGCGCTTCTGATCGATCGTGTAGGGAACGATGACGTCCTGGCCAAGCGACATCATGCCTGTTAACTGCAGCGAAGACACCTTGTTCCAGGCTTCTTCGCCACCCTTGGCCCTGACATTCTTTTCAATCAAGCCATTGATCTTGGCGCTGTAGCCAGCAAAAAAACCAAAATACACGACCGCGATAATCACGACGATCACTCCAGCGATCACATATTTCTTGTTCGCCGCCGCGTCGATTAAATACTTCATGTTCACATATGACTCCTGGTCCGAATTGAGACCTATTTTTTGACGATCAGATGTTCCTGCAGGTAATCACCGATCTGGATACTCACCGCGTCACCCGGTTTGATAGACCGACCCGGGTTGGCAAAAAACATCCAGTAGGTTTTACCTTCCACAGGCATATTTGAATTTCGCAGCGGGCCGATCTTGCCCGGCGTTGGCACACCGACCCGGCCACCGGTTTTTTCATCGATCAGTTCGGGCTTGGTCTGCCTGTCAAACAGCGGTTTCGCTTTTTCCGCATCCAGTACCTTGTAGCGGAATTCGAGCATGTAGCCTGCCGATGCCTCCCGGACCCACAGCACCTCAACTCCCCAGGTCCTTTTCATGTAGGTTTTGTGGCCGGGAGTCTCCCGCTTTACTGACGGCTTAGACTCCCCATTCTTTGCGTTCACTTCAGCCGAGACCGGCACGGCCAACATCAATGCCAGCGAGCACAGGGCAATATAAAGTCCATGTGGAAAACTACTCATAGGTAACAGTGCCGGGGTTTCGTTAGATAATTAAAGCATAGAACATATCGAAAAATCATAACAATAATTGTGCAGGTAAAAAACCATGGGGCCTTCGTTCCCGAAGGCCCCCATGTTTTTAGATTGACCGGATTACCAAAATCTCCATCTGAATCCGGCTGCTATCCCTATCAGGGAGCAAGGCTGTAGTTACCGAACACACTCAGCGGACCGAAGCGGACATCAATCCACGCGGCACCGGCTTCGTCAACCGCCGGGAACACATCGATCGGACCCGGTGCGGCACGGCCACCGTTACAGTAGGCAGTGACGAACGGATCAGCCGCACCCGTCAGCACTGTACCCGTTGTGGTCAGCGCGTTCGCGGTGTTGAGCACAGCGAGATCCCAGTAGGCCGCACCCGTATCACAATCACCCACCGCAGTCTGGGTCAGCTCGGGGAGCAACCTAGGACTGGTAGTGGCATCCGCATAGTACGTGAAGCTGCGGTTCTGCCAGATCTGTCCACCACTGATCGTCGCATTGGAGAACGGGTTGTTCTTGTACGGAAGCCAGGAACTACTGTTGTTCTTGGTATTGATCGCAGTTTGCAACAGAGCACTGTTCATTTCCGCGACTACACCAGAGGGCTGTGCTACCGATGAGTTCACCCCACCGACCACACTGATCAGACTACCCACGGTCGCCGTACTGTCATTATGCGCGATGGTGTTGTCGGTCAGCGCGACCTTGATGGCATCCACCATCGAGACACCGGCACCGGACCAGCCAGCAATATTGTTGACAATCTTGTTGCGACTGATGATGACAGAGTCCACGTCATTGTTTGCACCGGCATTACCGTTGCGAGCTCCGACGACATCCGCACCGTTGACGTTCTGCAGGCGGATACCACCACCATGACCGGCACCGGCCTGGTTCGCCTGGATCAGGTTGTCTTGGATCGTGAGACTGCCTGCTCCGGCGGTGATCAGCTCACCACCTGGCAGCGGAACACTGGCCACTTCACCGCCGACGTAGATACCACCGCCGCTGACGTTCACGGTCTGCTCGAACGACTGGTTCAGCACGATGTCGTTACGCGCGATAAGGCCGTTCTGACTCAGACCAAAGTGGCCGACACCGGCACCATCACCCAGGGTGAAGTTACCGCAGATGAAGTTGTCGGTAACCTGGTAGCCATCACTACCGGCCATGATCGACACACCGCCACCGACACCACCGGCACCGGCAACACCGACACTGCCGTTCTGGCGAACGACGTTGTAAGCGATTTGCACGTTGCGGTTGAAGTCGTACGCACGATTGCTACCACGACCGCCAGGCGACGCCTGCTGCAGGTCCGGCTCACCGACGCGGATACCGCCATGCAGTCCACCGCTGTTTCCGAAGACGTCATTGTTGGTGATATGCAGACCATGGGCCCAGCCATTGACGAACACACCACCGGCGGTACTGCTACCGGTGATCGAGAAGCCGTCGATACGGGCATTCCTGCCTGCAAAACGGTTGTCCGGGCGGACGCCAGCGGCACCTGGATCATATGGTGCGAACACCGATACCGTGGCACCTTCGCTGCTGAGCAGGCCTTCTGAACCCGGTCCCTGGCCTGGCAACTCGGTTACGACCTTGGGACAACCGGCGGTAATACCGAACAGGCAGTCAACCTTCTCACGCCATGCTGTCAAGCTCTGCATCGGGTTGATCACACCATTAATGATGGTGGACAGGCCCGAACCCTGCAGGTTGACCGGTTTCCACATGATTACGCGCTCGTTGTAAGCACCCGGAGATACCAGCACGATGTCGTTGATACCAGCTGCATCAATCGCTGCCTGGATCGTCGGGAACTCTGCCGGTACGCGAAGTGTACGGTTATTAATAACGCCATTACCAACAACCGTCAGTGTGATACCGGTTTCACCAGTAACACCTGCAGCGTTGGTTACCAGCAGCTGGGAACCATTGACGCCGGTATTACTGGTCGGTGCATTCACCACGATCGTCTCGTTGGTCCACGACGCGATGGTCAGCGGTACGCCGTCCAGCGTTACCTGGCCCTGGGACGCACCGAAGCCGTAGTCACGAGTGATCAATCGCGGCGCACCGGCAGGATCCAGCGGACCCAGGTATTCCGGATTCGGCACATCTTGCAGACCCACAGAATGCAGGGTGACGGTATGGGTTGTCGTGTTCGTGCTGCTCTGTACCAGCGGACCGTCACCCAGGTCGGTCACGACCGAACTGATCTTCGGTGAACCCGCAGGCAGCGCGCAATCCGGCGGGTTGAAGCCCGAGGCGAACGCGGATACGGGGACTACCGGTGTATCCAGGTAGGTCGTGGTGCCCGGCATATACTGCAGCGTGTAGCAGAAGTTGCTGTAAGCCGGGTTGAAGTTCGGATCGACCATCAAGCCACCCGCACCATCCGGAATCGGACCCGGATCGTTCATGCAGGTGATGACCATCGCCGGGGCTGCACCGCTGGAAGACGGCAGGTCAGCACTGGCAGTCGACGGCACATTCAGGTTGAATCGTCCGTACTGGTCCGAAACCACGCGGCCGATCTCCTTGCCGTCGATACCACGGCGGATGGAAACCGGTACATACGGCGGCGCCCATTTTTCACTGAAAGCCGGCGAGTACTTGTTGAACTCCTGTGCTGTGTCGTCGAGGATCATGCCCACGCCGTGACCGGAGACCGGTGTTTGCGTGAACACCCAGAACTCGGCATTTGCCTGCGCCTGGTCGATCAACTGCACTTCTCGCTTGTCACACAGCGGGCGTTCCATACCAGCGAACGGCGCTGGTTCCAGAGCAGCGGGGTAAATACTCAGATAAGCAGGTACGGTACGCAGCTTGCCAACGCAACGTGCCTGGGCGATACCCACATCACCGATCTGGCGATCACCCACAATTTCCGGACCCGGCACCGTCGCGGTACCGCCGGAAGGATAAACTACGTCTACCGGAACACGGGCGTAACTCTCGCCGAAACCGACATTGACGTCTTCTTCCTTCAGGATCTGGTAGCCCTTCGGCACCTCAACCTCAACCACGTAGGTACCCGGTTTCAGCGGATTACCGTCCATATCTTCATTGAAGGCATAGCCGCCGTCGAATACCGCGGGGCGTGCCTGGTTCCAGTTACGCATGCCGTCATAACACTTCGTCGAGATAACCGTCGTGTTACCGATAGGCGCTTCACCCAGGATGACTGCGTCTTCCGGAGCTGCACCCGGGCAACCGGTCGGCACAGAGGCATCCCAGTTGTCGGTGGTGACTTCGTTGACGAACACCAGCGACTCCGGGCTATGGACCATCAGGTGCCTTATTTCATCAGTCGTGCCGCGCGGAGCCAGATTGACCACACGCACACTCATCGGTGCACCGATATACGGATCATTGGCGGCGATCGAAACATGTAACCGCTGGTCCGTTGTACCTTCGACGGCGGTGGTACGGATGGGTTTTTCCGCCAGCACGATGAACTGGTCGAGATCCCATACGCCAAACTGTTGTTTGTAAAGTCCCGTCGTGCCAGGCACATTTTCTATATTCCAGTGCAGATTGGTATCCAGCGTGTAATGTCCCGCGGAGAGAAGACCGGCGTTCGTGTATTCACCCGTCTGCTCGACAGGCTCACTTCCACCATTTGCACCGACAACATTCACAGGCGCTGTCGTCACCTTGCGATACAGGCGCACCTTGGCGCCGGCAATACCCGGTTCCCAGGGCTCAGCAGCGGCCAGGCGCGGATCGGCTTCGGCACGCGTGGTGGCATAGTAAACGATACCGGCGATACCACCGTTTTGACCCACGGGCCATTCCACCTTACCCCACTGGAACTTGCTCGTCTGGCCGAGGAACTGCTGGTAGCCTTGTAGCAGCACGGTGCTGCCCAGCTCGGTACGCCAGTTCGGATCGGTACTGACATTAGCATCGTCCCCCGCCAGCTGCTGCTGCGGCGCGAGCACACCGGTAAACGGCGCCGGCTGAGTAGCCACATCGCCGCCATCATCAACCGCTATGGTCACACCGGTCGGCATGAAACGGAGGTAGTCGATCTCGGCGACCAGCCAGTGGAAGAACGGGAACACCTGGTCGAACGGTACGTAACCCCCTGCATCCGTTGGGAATGCCTGGTAGATGGTGCCATCACGCCAGCGCAGGTTCACGTTCTGGTCGGGCATGAAGGCCTCGTTACAATCCAGGGCTGACGCCACGATGGTGGTGTTCACATCAGGATCCGTATTGTCCCAAACACCGTTAAGTGCGGCTGTAGAGTCCGGTCCACAGGTACCGCCGTCATCCTGGAACACGGAGTGCTCGAGGCGGCCGAACCAGTTGAAGACCGGGATGTTGCCGACAACGGCTGCGCTTGTTGTGGCTGCGCTGACAGAGAAGCTCTTGTAAGCCAATACCTGGTCCAGATAACGGTCCCAGATAGCAAGCTGGTAATCACCGTCAGGCAGACCATCAATGGTAAAGCTGCCATCTTCTTCAGCCAGCTTGGCTGCAATCGTCGGACCCTGGCCATTCTGCGAATTTACCGCAACCCATGCACGGGTGTGCGCCAGCGCATCGTAGCTACCGCTGTCCCAGATCGTCTGTAACGGCGGACGCGAGATGTGCGCGTTGGTAACCATACCGGAGACGGAGTTCGGACCGGCAATCGTGGAAGTCACACCGCCAATGGTCTGCTGGACACCCGGAGCACCGTTGTTGTCCAGGTCAGCCGGACGGACGAAACCGGTGAAATTGTGCCAGCCCGGAGGACCGAATTCCTGGAAATAGGCCGGTTCGCCGGCCTTGACCCAGACGTCGTTGACCTTGGTGCCTTCGATGGTCGAAGTCTGCACCCAGTCAGCTACCTGGCTTTCCGGCGGCGTGATGATGATACCGTACTTGGCCGGGTAGACGTTCTTCACCAGCGCCTCACCGGCGATATCCAGCGAGCGGGTATAGGCGTTGTCCGGACAGGTAATGATGACACCCGGTTTCGCTGGCGTGGAGACGTAAGTACCTGCCACATAGTTGCCGGCACCATCTACATTGAACGTACCAAAGCAATCAAGCGCGTTGGTCAGCGGCATGCCATCCATGTCGTAGCTGACCATACCGGAAGCCGCGCCGTAGCGACCGCCACCGTCTTCGATGGTGACAGCGAAACCGCCGAGACCAGCTTCACCGGTATCCCAGGCACCGTTCGTTGCGGCATTATCGTTGAAGACCTTGATGCTGATCTGCGCGGGTGAGGTTGGTGTCGGGTAGACGTCAACCCTGACCTCGGTGGCATTGCCCATGAACATGGCGCCACCGGTGGCATGGCCGGGATCTTCCTTGTTACCGTTATCGTCCGGCAACACCGACACGTAGTAATGCTTGGCCGAGTCGAGCGCCAGTGCGGCAAATTCAGCCGCCCCACGGCCCTGCGCGACCACGGGCATGTAACTCTTGTGGAAACCCAGCGCCAGCACGTCGGTACTTGGCGGGCTGGTCGGATCGGGATGGTAGGTGATGTCTTCCTCGACGGTCCACTGGAAGCCTGTCAACGTAGTAGCAGGCGTAGTCGTGGTGTCCTCAACAACTAGAGCGATGTTGGACGCCGCCATCGATGCCGGCAGGGATACCGTGGCCGTGCTGCAACCAGCAGCGTCACAGGCCTCATACGTGAACGAACCAGCGCCACCGGCGTAGGTAAACTCACCGGTGCCCGCATCGAACGCCAGTCCGGCCAGCGCGCTGACCGTACCAACGTGCAGCACATCGCCGTCGGCGTCGCTATCGTTGGCAAGAATATCAGCCGCGGTGAACACGATACTGCTGCCGGTGCCATTGGCCGGGATTTCATCATCCGCCGCAACCGGTGTGTCATTTACATAAGACACATTGAGGGTCACATGGCCCAGTTCACCGTCAGCACTGTAGACGAACTGGTCGACGCCCGAGAAATTTGCATCAGGCTGGTAGGTGTAGTTTGTACCCGAAACCAGGACCAGGGCGCCATGCGCAGGTTGAACTGCGATCGAAACAGCAGCAGGTGTAAAGGTATCGTTTGAAAGAAAATTAACGGCCGTTGCTGCGGCATCTTCTGCGATATTGAACTCGTCATCCACGACATGCATCGTCGCCGTGACAGGAGCAGGTGGCGTACCAATGGTAATACCGCCCAGTGTTCCACCGGTACCGGTATCGGTCAGTGTTTCTACCGGCTCGCTGTCGTTACGAAAACCAGGTTGACGATCGAACAGGGACAGCTTGATATCGGTACCTGTCAGTGTCGTGACAGCGTCCTTGGTGCCGTTTGGCGGCAGCATGATAACGCTCTGCACTCTTGGTAAACCGGGATACAGGTTACCGTCTTCGGCGATCACACCCTGGTCCAGGCCGACGATCGACGGCGTATGCATGCTCTGGCCGGCGTTGAGGTAGCGCAACAGTACTGTATCGCCTGTCGCAGCCGTGAGTTCGAAACCGCTACCGCCATTCACCAGCAGGTGACGCGGCGTGTAGTCGATCGTACAAGGATAAGCCGTCGCGCGGTAATCAGGCGAATTCGGATCATCGTATTTGGACTTACTCAGACAGCTCGGCCCCATCGGCATACCCGCGGCCGCAGCCGCGTCAACGCGGGCGTTCTGCGCTGCGTCGATTTCGCTGAACAGGATGACCGAATCGGCTGTCGTTGTCGGATAAGCCGTTCCAGTAACGACCAGTGCGCCGTACAGACCCATCGGCACCTGCAACTGCGGCGCGCTGCCGCTCTGGTACAGATAGGTACCTTCCTTCGGACTGGTGATTGTGTAAGTGCTGGTCGCACCCGCAGCGGTTTCCGCTGTCATTGATGTTGCACGGCTACGTGAGCGGGTGTCTGTGATCGACGCAGGAACACCGTCACCACTCGTCAACTGGCCCGGCACCATCACCGAAACCGGCACGTTCAGGGTGTTTTGCACGTGGACGTTCAGGGCTTCAGTGGTTACCGCGTTGATTTGAGGACCCGGAGCGGTCGCTGGATCACACGTCGCGAAGGTGGCGTCGGTACATGAGGCAAAACCCCACATCTTCACGGCGCTGCCATCCGTCATCGTCTTGTCGAAGGCACTGGCCTTGAGATACACATCCGCCGCCAGGGCGTTGCCCGCACCGGTGACCGCAAGGGCCGCCAGCATCAGGCCGCATATCCTGAATGTGAGCGATTTTTTGTTAGACTTGTCAGACCGAATTGCAGGTGACTGCGTCATTGAAACCTGTATCCCCGGATCGGCTTGCTTTATTGAAACATTCATTGTTTGTTCCTCTATCTCTTAATCCGATAAATCATTCCGCGATTTCCACGAAAGGCGCTTCGACGATCATCATCGTCATCAGGCCACCCGGAAATACGTCGTTATTAACCAGCTCACGCTCGGTATGTGAATGCCACATAAAGCCGAAACCGTAGCCGGGGTTCAGACCACCTTCACCCGGCGGCAGGGTCGAGCTCACATCACCAAGGTAGGGGCTGCCGCTGAAGAAACCGCCGAATGCCATGTTGTTGAAACTGGGCAGGGCGACGGGCAGCGGTTTGGTGTGGTCAGCACAGTACTCCATAAAGTTGGCTGCACCTGGACCGACGGCGGTATTGAAACCGTTGGCATCAGGCGTACAGGACGAGCCATCGCCGTCGGTATGACCGTAGATGTCCCAGCCCATGTCCTTGCCGGTCCACTCGAAGATCGCATCGGTGGTGGTGCCCGGCATAGAGGCAATGGTGAAGACCCTCGGTCCAGCCAGGTTACCAGCACCATTCAGCAACATATTGCCGTCACGTGCCAGTACGCGCGCATGGTTACCGTGATGGTGGAACGGATGCATCTCGCGGCCACCACCGACCACGCGCATCAGGATTTTTTCACCGGGATGCATATGCGCCAGCGAGCCATAAGGCTGGTGCGGCAGCGTATCGGTACCATCGACTGCCATTGTGTCGGGACCGACACGACCGTTCAGCAGCCAGTACTCCGAACTCTCAAATGCATCAGGCGGCAGTATGATCGGACCTGCGCCGTTTGACTGCTGTTCGACGGCCTTGTGTAACTGGTAATCAATCGAACTGGTAACGAACAGGAACTCGCGGTCGTAACACGCACCGGTATGGTTATAAGCGGCACCTGATTCAAGCGCATCAGGGTACATCGTTGTGCAAGTTGGCACGGACGCCGGACGCACGATCATCGCCCCGTACAGGCCCATTTCCACCTGCAGATCAGAGCGGGTACCGCTGTGGTACTGGTAGGTACCCGGCTTGGATGGCGTAAAGGTATAGGTCACATCCCCACCATTGACCGCTTCGTTGGTCAATTCGCCGCTGACACCACCGCTGGCAGTCACCTGCTGACCCATGAACACCATCGACACGTTACCTGCCGCTTTCGGCAGGTCATTGTGCAGGGTGATGGTGACAGTATCACCTTGGGTCACGATCAGGGTCGGGCCAGGCAGCTGCATGTTCCCGGTTGTGTCCGTATAGCCCCATGAATAGATGGAGCCACCGTCTGCAACCGAAACATAACCCGCCTTCGCCGACAGATTGAGGCTGGACCCCGTGATGCCCTTCACCGCGGCCTCGGCCGCCGGCGCGATGGCCAGTGCGGATACAAGCAGCGCGGCCAGTACACGTATAGAATTTAATTTAGTCATTGTGAATCTCCTAACATCGCTGCCTTAAAGAGGAGCCTGTATCTGAATCTCTGTCATCATGCCACCGAGGTTCTCGGCATCATTCGCCAGCTTGTCCAGGTTCTTGGTATAGAAAAAGAATGTCTGACCCAACGCCATACCCGTTGTGTCGATGATGACATCCGCAGACTGACCGCCACCGATCGTGATGGAGTTAGTCTTGTAGGACATGTCATTGCCGTCGTCATCTTGCAGCAGGCGCGCATCGAGTCCCACAACTTGCATCGGCAGCCCATTCACACCCACGGTATAGATATCCGTTACGTTCAGGTTGGATATGCGCAGCAGGATCCGCTGGCCCGGGGTTGCTTTGATCACGGTGTTAACCGGTTGGGAATACTGCGTCCTGCCGAGTTCATCCACCGTAGACAGCGTGTCGGTACTCGTCGTATCCGGATAACCGCGGCCGTTCAGCAGGAAGTAGCGGTCGCGCATTGTCGCGAACGGCAATGCCTGAGTACTGAAGCTGGCGTCATGGAAGTCCGGGTCGAACGAACCCAGCTGGATTGGTACTTCGACGTCGTAACGAGTGGAACCGTTATCATTGTCGTAGACGTAGTGGCTAACACCAGGTGTATGTCCAGCGGGACAAGTCGTGCCGGGCACACCCTCGTAACGGGCTATCAGCTCAGGAAGTTGAGCCTGCTTGTCCAGCAGCGCAACCAACGTATCATTTGCAGACTTGTAACCATCTCGGAATATGGCAGCTAATCGGTTTGACTGGTTGTTGCGAAGACCATTACCACCGGTTGTGAATATATTGTCTCTTATCCAGTTTCTCAGACCTAAACCGGTTTCCCAATTGAAGCCTGGATTAGCAGCAACGTAAGCGTACACGGTATTCAGATACGCCAGCAGCTCAGCTGGTGTAAGGGAATTCAGAGGTGCGATATTACCAAGGGATCCGAGATAACTGTCAATTGCAGCTTCAGCATCGCTAATCTGGCCAGGCAACGCAGCGAGCTGCGCTGGCATTGATTCAGGATAGCTGGCATCGAATGTTTCACAACGGTCCTGGCGCGGACGCACAAACAGGTTACCCAGCATGCCCATCTGCATATGTTCGGTCGCCTCAACGTGACAGTGATACATGTAGGTACCGGCATCCTTCGGCTGGTAGTAATAGGTCAGCGTCGCGCCCATATTGATCGCAATGGATGCATCTGGCAGACCGTCGAAGATGGCCGAGGCATTCGGGAAGCCGTGGAAGTGCACGGTATGCGGGTCGAACAAGTCGGGGCGCTGGATCATGCCGGTGTTGGTCAGGTTGAGGAAGAATTCGTCATCCTCGTTCATCACGATGGTCGGCGCAGGTGCGTTCGCGGCAAAAGTGCCCTGTTCCATCACCCATGACGGATAGTTACCGCTTGCGACATCCGGTGCCGTGGTGGGCAGTTCCACACCGTCCACGATTTCGTGGGACAGACTACTTACGGTCTCGCCAGGCGCCGCGACACGGTTGAATCCGAAGATGTACAAGCGCTTACCAAGACCACCTTCCTTATCGTCAGCCATGGTGGTAATACCATCGCCGGCGGTGAGGTGGTCACACTTGGTCGCGCTACCATCCAGATTCGTTTTTCTGACAAAGATATCTTCTGGGTCAGTCGCGTTAACCGCAGTTCCAGCGCCTGTATGGTTTGCAGTCTCCTCAGGACACTGCCAGTAAATGCTGCTGTCCTGAGCACTTACGCTAAACGGTATGAGCAGCAGTGCAAGCACAGTAGCGGTGAAACACCGGGCTTTAATATTCATCGTTTTC
>Ga0316188_10001201_pt1 | contig 12135 bp, 13 predicted proteins | sample Phiworburrow1_MG_FD_204933 | JGI IMG/M metagenome (GOLD analysis project Ga0316188, IMG submission 204933) | Coastal sediment microbial communities from Maine, United States - Phippsburg worm burrow 1 | ecosystem: Environmental > Aquatic > Marine > Coastal > Sediment | place: USA: Maine...
GTTTTGCATGGCTGGATACAGGTACGCACGAATCGCTGCAGCAGGCATCCAGTTTCATCGAAACGATCGAGACCCGCCAGGGGCTCAAGATTGCCTGTCCGGAGGAAATTGCATTCCTGCAAGGCTGGATTGACGCTCAGCGTGTTCTCAAATTGGCGGAGCCGCTTCGAAACAGCGGCTACGGCGAATACCTGGTGCAACTGCTGGAACGGGGTCCGGACGGGTGAGGGTTCTTGAAACCGGTCTTGATGGCGTTGTCATTATTGAACCACGGGTACACGGTGACGAGAGAGGCTTTTTTCATGAAAGCTGGAAAGCCAGCAGTTATAGTGCGCACGGTCTTCCTGCTACATTTTCACAGGCCAATGTTTCGCGCTCAGAGAAAGGTGTTTTGCGTGGTTTGCATTACCAGTACCGCCAACCCCAGGGCAAGTTGGTTTCAGTACTGGAAGGAAGGATTTTTGATGTAGCCGTGGATGTACGGCCGGGCTCGGCATCGTTCGGGCAGTGGGCAGGCGTAGAACTCAGTGCGACGAGCCATCGTCAGTTGTATGTCCCCGAAGGTTTTGCCCACGGGTTTATCGTTCTGAGCGAAAGTGCACTGTTCCACTACTTCTGCACGACCGAATATGCACCGCAATACGAAATTTCAATCGCCTGGAATGACCCGGATATTGGCGTGAAATGGCCTTGTGAACCCAGTTCTTTCTCTGGTAAGGACCGCGAAGCACCACGTTTACGTGACCTGCCGGCAGAATGCCTGCCACAGGGTGTGAGTTGAATATTCTGCTGACAGGTGCCGCCGGCCAGCTTGGCAGTGAATTGCTTCCATTGCTGGCTGCACGGGGTAGTGTTACCTCTACCGATCGCAGCAGACCTGCTTCGGCAGCAGGTAAGTGGTTGGAACTGGATATCAGCAACGGTAGCGATCTTGAGGTTTTGCTGAATCGGCTACAGCCCGGGTTGATCGTCAATACGGCCGCTTACACGGCAGTTGACCAGGCAGAGGGTGATGTGGAAGCCGCATTTAATGTCAATGCAGAACTACCCGCGCGACTGGGCCTGTGGGCAAAGAGAAACGACGCCCGCCTGCTACATTATTCCACCGATTACATTTTCGACGGCAAGGCTGACCGGTCGTATCTCGAGACCGACACACCCAATCCACAGAGTGTCTATGGCGATAGCAAACTGGCCGGTGAGCGTGCTCTGGAGACGGCTGGTTGCAGGTATGCCATTCTCAGGACCTCGTGGGTATACTCGTCGCACGGCAAGAATTTTGTACTCAGCATGCTGGATCTGGCGCGCAGGGGGCTGTCCTTGAAGGTCGTGGACGATCAACGCGGTTGCCCGACCTGGGCGGGGAGCCTGGCACGGGCCAGTGATGCAATAATCGGGGCCTGGCAAGCAACGGAATCTGCCGGGCAATACGGTATTTTCCACTATTGCGATGACCGCAACATGAGTTGGTATGAATTTGCCCGCATGATATTTGGTCTCGCAGTCGAGGCCGAATTACTCGATGCTGTTCCGGATCTGACACCGGTACCCAGCTCAGAATTCCCCCAGCCAGCGGCACGGCCCAAATGGTCGGTTCTGGATACCGGCAGGATCGCCAGTGTGTTTAACATACGGCCCGCTTCTTTTGAGCAATCTCTCAAGGCGGTCATCGACGAGATTAAAATTAGAGCATAAATAATGAGCCAAACCAAAACGCAACAACCGCTGATTCCCGTCATTCTCTCAGGTGGTGCGGGAACGAGGCTGTGGCCGGTTTCCCGGCGCGCTCATCCCAAACCATTTATGGAACTGATCGATGGTGAAACGCTGGCGGAGAAAACACTATCAAGAGCAAAAATAGTTGCAGCTAACGCACCCGTCATTACCGTCACCAGCCGTGATTACTACTTTTATACACGCGATCTGTACGCCGGCATGAAAAACAACACCGGTGAAGAACACTTCCTGCTTGAACCCATGGGCAGGAACACGGCACCTGCGATAGCCCTGGCGGCAATGTTTGTGCGCGATAAAATGCATGAGGATGCGTCTTTGCTGGTCATGCCCGCCGATCACCTGATAGCGGATATTCGGAACTTCGAAGTCTCGGTAAAAAAGGCACTGCAGCTTGCAAACGAGGGTTTGCTGGTGACCTTCGGCATCTTTCCGACACACGCCGAGACGGGCTATGGCTACATTCGCCAGGGTGAAGCGCTGAACGTGAGTGGTGGTTTCCGGGTTGCCGAGTTTGTTGAAAAACCGAATGAAGCCACGGCCATTAAATACCTTCAGTCAGGTGAATATCACTGGAATTCCGGTATGTTCTGCTTCCAGGCAAGTACGTTTCTTGAGTCCTTGAAACGTCATGCACCGGATGTCTACCAGGCAGCCAGCCGGGTTTGGGAGGCCACCGATAAATCATGCTCGCCGATAGAGTTTCCTGCGGAATTATTCAGTGAGTGCCCATCCATCTCGGTCGATTACGCGGTGATGGAACGAGCGGATAACACCGCCGTGGTAGCCAGTGATTTTGGCTGGAGCGATATAGGTTCATGGCAGGCCATCAGCGAGTTGTACGAGTCTGATGAAGCGGGTAACCGCATCAGGGGTAAAGCCGTGATGGTGGGCTCAACCGATTGCTTTATTCAGAGCGAGGACCGGGTGATCGCCGCCGTGGGTGTGAAAAACCTGATTATCGTCGATACCGGTGATGCGGTGCTGGTAACCGATCGAAACCAGGCACAGGACGTCAAGGAAGTCGTGGCGCAACTGTCGGCACTAAAGCACGAAGCAGTTAATTTTCACAAGACAGTTCACCGGCCATGGGGTAACTATACGATCCTGGAGGATGCGGCGGACTGCAAGGTCAAACGACTGGTCATCAAGCCGGGCCAGGTACTATCGCTGCAACGGCACCATCGCAGGGCCGAGCACTGGACCGTGGTACAGGGAACCGCGAAAGTCAGGCTGGGTGATGACGAGTTTCTGTTGAAAGCCAACCAGTCCACCTATGTTCCGACTGAAACCCTGCATCGTCTGGAAAACCCGGGTGATGAGGATATTCACCTGATCGAAGTGCAGACCGGCGACTATTTTGGCGAAGATGATATCGAGCGCCTCGAGGACATATACGGCAGGATAAAATGATGGACAAGGGCAGTGCTTTGCCGAAATTTTGCCTCACTGTATTGTTGGTGTTAATGCTTGGCAATGGTTTTTCTGCGTCGTCTGTGATGGCCGACGAACAGGTTATTGTTACCATTCAAACTGAAATTCATCAGCAGGCGATTGAGGCCTGGAGGGCGAGTCGGCACGAAAGGCTGTTACAGGCCGATGGATGGCTGACCCTGGTGGGGCTCGAATGGCTTGGGGATGGGGTAAACCGGATTGGCAGTGCGGCGGACAATGACATCCGCTTGAGCAGCGGCCCGGATTATTGGGGTAGCGTGGTGCTGCAAAACGAACGCTTACACTTCAAAAACTCTGATCCGGAAAAGGTGAAAATCAATGGTGAGCCTTTACCCTATGCAGAACTGATACCGGATACGGCAGGTGAGCCCACCGTCATTTCCAGTGGAACTTTAAGTATCAATGTTATTTTCAGAGGGTCCCATGCACTGCGCATCAAGGATTCACGGGCTAAGGCGTTGCAAAATTTCAAGGGCGTAGACAATTACCCGATTAGTGAGTCCTGGTGTATTGATGGCCGTTTTATCCCTGCAGCGGAGGGTGAGGTCATCGAGATCACCAATGTGCTGGGTCAGGTCAGTGAGTCAGCGGTGTTCGGCACATTTGAGTTTGATAGGGATGGCAAAACCCATAGCCTGCTTGGATTGGGTGATGGTGATTCCAAAAGCCTGTGGTTTATATTTGCTGACCGCACCACCGGTAGAGAGACCTATGGGGCCGGTCGGTATTTATACAGTGATGGCATGCCACAAAACGGTCGTTTGACGGTGGATTTTAATAAAGCCTATAACCCGCCTTGTGCTTTTAATCCCTATTCAACCTGTCCGATACCGCCACAGCGAAACCGGATGGATTTGTTGGTGACGGCGGGCGAAAAGGATTTTCATCCTGATACGGACTGAGTTGAATCAGTTTAATTTCTGTCCTGGCTGACTGTTAGCCGTTGACTTCAAACTTGAAGTGTTCGATGGTTTTACAAAATGCCGATCGTCGTAATTTTTACGTAACACCTTGAATAACGCCATCCAGATAGATGCAAACAATGGTTTCTCTTCAACTCGCGTTTCATTTTCACCGGTTTCGAGGTAGGTCATTTTTCTGCAATCCTATAGCTGATTCGGGCCGCTTACCGGCCCTGTTATATATTAAAGACAATCCAGGCTTGTAAAAGTTGGCGCGGGCGGAGCCTGATGGGCAACATAACGACGTACTAAGCGCTCGTCTTGTCGTAATCCGGCCCTGTCGGCGCTATTTACTGCCGTGAACCTCGGCCCAGTTGACGATCCATATCAAATTCTTTTGACGTGACATAGGCTTCCATTTTTTGCAGACGCAGATCGAGCTCCTTGAAACGGTGGCTGAGGTTGCTGAACACATCACTGGGAGCCATGCTCACACCGCGCCAGAATTTTTCCTGGCTTTCATCCTTATACAAATCCTGCGGTTTGACCGGAACAATAATCGTCAGGATGATATAGGTAAGCACCACGAAGGGGAAAAAGAACAGGGTGCATACCGCCACGATCAGGCGCAAGCCTTTCCGGTTCAACCCAAAGTAGTTTGCGAGGCCGGCGCACACACCTGTCAGTATGGCGTTATCCTTGTCGCGATAAAGCCGGTGCGGATTTTTGCGCTCGTACAGATCACTCATAACGATGTCTCCAACTCGGGGACTCGATGTCAAGAATACGCTCGAGTGTCACGATACGTTCCTCCATTTTCTTGGTGGATTCCCATATGTCCGTCAGCATTTTCTCGTCTTCGGCCGTTAAGCCCTTGGCCATTTTCATCTTGGTGATGTAGTGAAAAATGATCCACAACGGCGCACAGATCGTCAGCGCTAGAATGGGAATGAGTTCAGACATTTCTATTCTCCTTTACCGGCTTTGTCCGCTGTGTCAGTTTTGCTGACTCTCGCTTTTAATGCCGCAAGTTCATCCTCGACCCGGCTGTCATCCTCCAGTCCGGCGATTTCATCAGCCAGACCTTTGCGCCTTCCCATGTTCAGGGCCTCGCCTTGTGCTTCCACCTGGTCGATGCGCCGTTCCGCGTTTTCGAAACGGAAGAGCATTTCGTCAATCTTGTCATCGTGTATGTGTTTGCGCGCCGCCAACTGTGAGGTTGCCGTTTTATGGCGTATGACGACACTGCGCTGACGGGTCTTTGCGTCAGTCAGCTTGCTTTGCAACTGGGAAATTTCCGAGTTGAATTTTTCAAGTTGCTCATCAAGCATCTTTGCTTCATGCCTGATCTGTTCAGCTTCATCTGCCAGTGCCTGTTTTTCAGCCAGCGCTGCCCGTGCCAGGTCTTCGCGATTTTGACGAACTGCCAGTTCTGCGCGCTTGGCCCAACCCTGCTGTTCGCGCTCGAGGAATTCCGCGTAGCGGCGCTGTTCTTTACGGTCGGCGATACACTTGGCAGCGGAAGAACGGATTTCCACCAGCGTGTCTTCCATCTCCTGGATCATCAAGCGGATGATTTTCTCCGGATCTTCGGCTTTTTCTAGTAAGGAATTGATATTGGCGTTAATAATATCGGTAAATCTGGAAAAGACACTCATGGTTTATGCTCCTGCATTCTGTACTGTACGTGTATTAATGCACGCATCATGCCAATCTTTTTTATACTGCTAAGGCTATGATTCATATGTGAAATTAAAATCAATATCAAAATCTCAGGCCGGTCATCGGTAAATGGTTGGTTAAATTTACCAACAGGTGGTTGAACTTGGTAATCATTGCATAGTCTATGTGGCCGCCTGTGCAGAAAATGTTGTTGCGACGGGCATGACATGTTCAGGGCTACTCATGTAGAATAGCCTCCCTTTATGGGCTGGCAATGGGCCGGCTAACAAAAATCCTCTGGAGGAATATTCAATGCGATCCAGACTCGCGCTAACAGTTTTATTAATGCTTACTACCGGTTCCGTACTGGCTCAGGATGTAAATTCAGAAAAAGGCAAGCTCAGCTACGCAGTTGGTTGGGATATTGGTGCCGATATCGCACGTCGCAGTACGGAGTTTGACGTGGAATCACTTATCGCTGCTATTCGTGACGTTGTTGCAGAGAAAGATCCCAAGGTCAGTGCTGAGGAAATGCGTGCACTGCTGACAGCGTTGCAGGAGAAAGTACGTGCGGAGCAGGTTGAGCAGTTCCGTATCCTGTCTGAAGAGAACCAGGCTGCCAGCGATGCTTTTCTTAAGGCCAATAAATCCAAGACCGGAATTGTTGCTCTTCCGAGCGGTGTTCAATACCGCGTCATTGAAGAAGGCGACGGTGCGCGTCCTGGCCTCGAAAGCAAGGTTACGGTTCACTACCGTGGTTCAAAGCTGGATGGCCGCGAATTTGACAGTTCGTTCGCACGTGGCATACCGGAAGAGTTTACCGTCAATGCGGTTCTGAAGGGCTGGCAGGAAGTGCTACCCTTGATGAAAGTCGGTTCGACCTGGCAAATTTTTGTTCCACCAGAACTGGCATTTGGTGCCCGCGGTAATCCGCCGGTTGGTCCGAATGAAGCATTAATGTTCGACCTCAAGCTGGTTGAAATCCTGAAGTAAAAATTAATCAAAACCGGGCGGCGATAGCTGCCCGTTTTTTTTACCCCGTGAACCGGCGATAACGTCTTACGGTATCTTTTCGGCCCTGCGCTTAGCAGTACCTATTGACACTTGCCGGGACTTGCTGCGATGTTGAGATATGCCATCTGAATTGCACCATAGGCTGCTGAGAGCAGTTTCACCCTTTGATAAAGGAGTGTCTGCGCTCAAACTCAACGCGCTTCGAAATACTGACACCCGCCCGAATCGGACTGCCGCCGTGCTTGTGCCTATCCTGGACAAAGCCGAGCCTGAAATCCTGCTGACCGTGCGTTCGGAGTTGTTGTTACAGCACCCCGGACAGGTCAGTTTTCCAGGCGGGTCAGTTGATCAGACTGACCGCTCGGCTGTTTCAACTGCACTACGTGAGGCAGAGGAGGAGATCGGCCTGGAGTTCTCGCAGGTTTCTCCGCTGGGTTTTCTCGACCGCCTGGATACAATCTCTGACTACAGGGTGTTGCCGGTCGTGGGCCTGGTAAGTGCTTCATTTGTATGGAAACCCGATCTCCGGGAGGTATCCGAAGTGTTTACCGTGCCATTGGAATTGGCGGTTAACTATCGGGAATATTCCCATGAGGAAGTCATCCGGGACGGTAAGACAATGGTCGTGTCCTCGTTGCATTGGAACGGGCATAGGATATGGGGCATCACGGCCGCAATTTTGTTAAACCTCGGTAGTCGCATGGAGAGGTCAATCCGTGAGACCGCCGGCGTCAACCGCTCCTAGTACTCAATTTCTTCCTGTTTGGATTTTATGACACAGCAAATGCTAATTTCCGCGCAGGACTTACTGGCGGCACAGAAAAACAGGACGTGTGTTGTCGTTGATTGCCGTTTTGCGCTGAGCGATCCCGCTGCCGGCTACAGGAAGTACCTGGAAGCACATATTCCCGGTGCGGTTTATGCACATCTCGATGATGATCTTTCCAGTCCTGTGACCAGTAGTAGTGGCCGCCATCCTTTACCGGGTGCGGACAGGTTTGCTGCGTTTCTGGCGCGATCCGGCTGGCAACCGGGGGACCGGCTGGTAGCCTATGATGATGCAGGTGGGGCAATCGCTGCTCGGCTGTGGTGGTTGATGAAGTATTTCGGTCATGATTGTGCTGCTTTGCTGGATGGTGGGTTTCCCGCCTGGCAATCAGCTGCTTATGAGCTGGAAAGTGGTCCGGTAAAGGCTATCGGTACAACACTGGTCAGTTTCAGTGCGATTAATGATTTCGTGGTGTCCACCGAGGACATCCTCGAGAGACTGGGTCGATCTGATACGGTATTGGTGGATGTCCGTGCCAGTGAGCGGTTCAGAGGCGAAATTGAGCCGATCGACAACGTGGCCGGTCATATCCCCGGTTCTGTCAATTATCCTTTACAGCAAAGTATATCTGAGAGCGGCGGCTTTAAACCGGCACAGGACATCCGGCAAGGGTTGCTGACGCTGCAGGGCGATCACACGGCAAAGGACGTAATATACATGTGTGGCTCGGGGGTTACGGCCTGCCATACGATTTTTGCAGCCGAATTGGCCGGGCTGCAGGGTGCAAAACTGTATCCGGGATCATGGAGTGAATGGATACGGGACCCCAGCCGGCCAATAGAGCCAAAAACCGGCTAAGCTGAAACGGTATCCGTATCTCTTATGCGGGCCTGAACTGCTCAGGCCGTTTTTTTGTGAATGGCCTTTTTCCGCTCAAAAAGCTTCGCAAGAAAATAACCCGTATGTGATCCGCTGACACCGGCGAGTTGCTCGGGTGTTCCCGTTGCAATGATTTCACCGCCACGGTCACCACCTTCCGGGCCCAGGTCTATGACCCAGTCGGCCGTCTTGATGACATCCAGGTTATGTTCGATGACCACCACCGTATTACCATGATCACGCAAGCGGTTCAGCACCTGCAGCAACTGCCTGATGTCATGGAAATGTAACCCGGTGGTGGGCTCATCCAGTATGTACAGTGTCTGCCCGGTATCGCGTTTGGATAATTCCTTGGCCAGCTTGATTCGTTGTGCTTCTCCGCCAGACAGCGTCGTGGCGCTCTGGCCAAGCGTGATATAAGACAGACCGACATCCATCAGGGTTTGTAATTTGCGTGCCACTGCTGGTACGGGTGCGAAAAACTCCAGGGCTGTTTCAACGGTCATGCACAGTACTTCGTGGATATTCTTGCCCTTGTAGTGAACACCGAGGGATTCACGGTTGTAGCGCTTGCCGTGACATACGTCACAGGGCACATAGATGTCCGGCAGGAAATGCATTTCAACGCGAATCAAGCCATCGCCCTGGCACGCTTCGCAGCGTCCGCCCTTGACATTGAAGCTGAATCGTCCGGGCTGGTAACCACGCGCACGTGCTTCCTGGGTTCCCGCAAACAGGTCGCGTATCGGGGTGAACAGACCGGTGTAGGTAGCTGGGTTGGAACGCGGTGTGCGGCCAATGGGTGACTGATCGATATCAACCACCTTATCGAAAAGGTGCAGGTTCTCCACGCTTTCATAGGGTGCCGGCTGGGTCCTGGCCTCGTAAAGTTCCTGGGCCGCCAGGCGGTGCAGGGTATCATTGATGAGAGTTGATTTACCTGAGCCGGATACCCCGGTCACGCAGGTTAAAAGGCCGGCAGGGATTTCCAGGGTTACATTCTTGAGGTTATTCCCGCTCGCACCGATCAGTCTGAAGACCCGTTGCGGATCGGCAACCGTGCGCTTTGCAGGGATTTCGATTTCCAGTTTGCCTGAAAGGTATTTTCCGGTCAGCGTCGCATCACTGTTGACCAGGTCTTCAGGTTTTCCGCTGAAAACCACCTCACCGCCATGGATACCCGCACCCGGACCCATGTCAACCACGTGATCCGCCATGCGGATGGCCTCTTCATCGTGTTCGACCACGATCACGGTATTTCCAATGTCACGCAGGCGCACCAGGGTTGAGAGCAGACGCTCGTTGTCCCGCTGATGAAGGCCGATCGAGGGTTCATCCAGAATATACATGACACCCACCAGGCCGGCCCCGATCTGGCTTGCAAGCCGGATGCGCTGGGCCTCGCCCCCGGACAAGGTGCCGGCCTTGCGGTCGAGGGTCAGGTAATCCAGACCGACATTGACCAGAAACTGGAGACGTTGATGGACCTCCTTGACGATCTTTTCTGCGATCGCCCCTTTGCTTCCCGCCAGGGTGAGTTCATCGAAAAACTTCAGGCAGCGCAAAATTGGCCATGCCGTGACGGTTGGCAGGTTGATGTCTGCCACGAATACGTGCCTGGCTTCCCGGTTCAGCCGTTGTCCTTCGCATTCGGGGCAGGGCTTCTGGGATATGTATTTGGACAGTTCCTCGCGGACGATGCTTGCATCGGTTTCGCGGAAGCGTTTTTCGAGATTGGGAATGACGCCGGCAAACGGGTGCCGCCGCTTCTGTGTGCCCTTTTCGCCAAAATAGGTGAACTCGATGACCTCGTCACCACTGCCGTATAGGATGATATTCCGGTGTTTTTCAGACAGTTCCTCGAATGGCACCTCGATGTCGAAGCCGTAATGTTCCGAAAGCGCTTTGATAATCTGGAAGTAATAGGCGTTGCGACGATCCCAGCCACGCACGGCCCCTCCGGCCAGGCTCACATGCGGGTTGCTGACAACCCGCTCCGGGTCGAAAAACTGGGCTAACCCGAGTCCGTCACAGCCCGGGCAGGCGCCATTCGGGTTGTTGAAAGAGAACATGCGGGGTTCGATTTCCTGAAGGCTGTAATCACAGTGAACACAGGAATAACGGGAACTCATCATCTTTTCGGCCATGACACCGGATTCACCCCCTTCCGCGTCCTCCATGGGTGACAACAGTGCCAGCCCATCGGATAGGATCAGCGCTGTTTCAAAAGACTCGGCGAGACGTTGTTTGAGGTCAGGTCGCACCTTGAACCTGTCAATGACAACTTCGATCGTGTGGTTGCGGCGTAATTCAAGTGCGGGCACGTCATTGATGGGGTATACGGTGCCATCGACGCGGACACGGACGTAACCCTGCGCCCGTAGTTCGTCAAACAATTGTGCGTGTTCACCCTTTCTGTCACGCACCACCGGCGCCAGCAACATCATTTTTGCACCTTCGGGAAGTGCCATCACCTGGTCAACCATCTGGCTGATAGTCTGCGCTTCGAGTGGTTGCCCGTGCTCGGGGCAGCAGGGCGTACCCACGCGTGCCCACAACAGTCGCAGGTAATCATAAATTTCCGTGATCGTGCCGACCGTGGATCGCGGGTTGTGTGAAGTCGATTTCTGTTCGATCGATATGGCGGGAGAGAGGCCCTCGATGTGATCGATGTCCGGCTTTTCCATGACAGATAAAAACTGGCGGGCGTAGGCGGAAAGTGATTCCACGTAGCGGCGCTGGCCTTCTGCGTAAATGGTGTCAAAAGCCAGCGATGACTTCCCTGAGCCTGAAAGCCCGGTTACCACGATCAGTTTGTCCCGCGGTAGATCGAGATCAATATTGGCCAGGTTGTGTGTGCGGGCGCCGCGTATTTTGATGGTATCCATTGAATAGTGCCAAAACGATTTCCAACCACGTACTATACCCCCCTTTTGCATCGAAAGTGGATGTTATGTGCTGCGCAAAGACGGGAGTAGCTGTAAGATGGCCCCGCATTGCAGTTTTTCATCACACTTGCGGAGTTGACGTCGAGTCAAATCCTTCAAAGCGCTTCAATTAGATTGATAATGAAGAGCTACAGAGGTTGACCAGCCAGCATAAAACCGCTAATATTCTCGCCCTTTTGTAGGGCTATATCGAACCCGGGGCAGTTAACCATGTACGCAGTATTCGCAACCGGTGGTAAGCAGTATCGTGCTGTCACTGGAGATATTTTAAAAATTGAAAAAATCGACGCTGAAAAGGGCGCCACGGTTGAACTCGACCAGGTGCTGATGGTAGGTGAAGGTGAAGATGTAAAAGTCGGCACCCCTTACCTGGAAGGCGGAACAGTCACAGCCACGGTAGTCGAGCACGGCCGTGGGGATAAGATCCGGATCATCAAATTCAAACGCCGTAAGCACCATATGAAAAAAATGGGGCATCGGCAGGATTTTACCCGGATTGAAATAACTGGCATTGCTGCTTCAGCGCCAAAAAAGAAGGTTTCCAAAGCCAAGGCTGCAAAGCCGGTGGCCGAGAAGCCTGAAGCTGAAACCAATAGCGAAGCCTAAGAGCAGAGGAATTGAATCATGGCACATAAGAAAGCTGGTGGTAGTACGCGCAACGGTCGCGATTCCAACCCAAAATATCTTGGTGTAAAACATTACGGTGGTGAAAACGTTCTGGCAGGCAACATCCTGGTCCGGCAACGCGGTACCCAGTTCCACGCCGGTGAGA
>Ga0316188_10001202_pt1 | contig 12131 bp, 16 predicted proteins | sample Phiworburrow1_MG_FD_204933 | JGI IMG/M metagenome (GOLD analysis project Ga0316188, IMG submission 204933) | Coastal sediment microbial communities from Maine, United States - Phippsburg worm burrow 1 | ecosystem: Environmental > Aquatic > Marine > Coastal > Sediment | place: USA: Maine...
ATTGTAAATACTTTAAAACCTTTTATTAACCAAAGTTACAGAACAAAACCACAACAAAAGTATACTGGATTGATGGGGAGTTCTTTGGGTGGATTGATTTCTTATTACGGCGGATTGAAATATCCTGATACTTTTGGGAAAATTGGTGCTTTGTCTACTTCGTTTTGGTTTTCTTCAGAAGTTGAAAATTTCACCAAAGAAAATGGCAATCTTAAAAAAGTAAAATTGTTTTTATTAGTTGGCGAAAGAGAAGGTGAAGGTATGGTTGAAGACACAAAAAAAATAGAAAATTTATTGTTAGAAACGGGTTTTAAGGCTAAAAATTTAACTTCAAAGATAAATTCTGAGGGTGAGCATAATGAAGCCTTTTGGAAAAGTGAATTTTTAGAAATTATTGAATGGCTTTACAACATTAAATAGATAAAAATTTAATAAAATGACCATTAACAGTGAACCCATAATTATTGAAGAAATATTCAATACAAACGCAGCGACTCTTTGGAAAGCTATTACAAATGTTGATGAAATGCGACAATGGTTTTTTGAAAATATTGACTCTTTTGAGCCAAAAGTTGGATTTAAAACTCAATTTAATGTAAAATCTCAAGAAAGAGATTTTTTACATTTATGGACCATCACAGAAGTTGAACCTTTAAAAAAAATTGTTTATAATTGGAAGTATGAAGATTACCATGGAAATTCTTTTGTTTATTTCGAATTATTTGAAGTGAAAAATGGAACAAAATTAAGGCTCACAACTAAAATTACTGAAGACTTTCCAACTAATGTTCTTGAATTTAAACCTGAAAGTTGCAAACAAGGTTGGGAATATTTTATACAATTAAGATTAAAGGAATTTATTGAACATAATTAGATAATAAAATGCAAATACAAATCATCAACAAATCAAAACACGAATTACCAAGTTACGAAACCATTGCTTCTGCAGGAATGGATTTACGTGCTAATATCAACGAACCAATTACACTAAAACCGCTAGAACGAACCATTGTAAAAACTGGCTTGTTTATCGCTTTGCCTGCTGGCACTGAAGCACAAGTGCGTCCACGTAGCGGACTTGCAGCAAAAAATGGCATTACCGTTTTAAACGCGCCTGGAACTGTTGACGCAGATTATAGAGGTGAAATTGGTGTGATTTTAGTGAACTTATCCAATCAGGATTTTGTGATCAATGATGGTGAGCGTATTGCTCAATTAGTAATTGCAAAACACGAACGCGCTGAATGGAAACAAGTAGAGATTTTAAGTGAAACCAAGCGCGGCACAGGTGGTTTTGGTTCTACTGGGGTTTAAGTTTTAGATGAATTAAATACATACTGCACTATTTTATTAAATAAAAATTCAAAAAAATACAGTTTATTTTTTCATTTCTAAGAATTTATAAATAGCTGACATATCATCTCTTCCCATTCCGTTTTGGTTAGCGCTCGCGTATATTTCTTTGGTAAGATTTGCCAGAAACAATGGTTGATTGTGTTCATACGCTGTTATTGCAGCTAAATGTAAATCTTTATGCATCCATTCTAAAGGGAATTGCACATCGTAGTTATTATTTTTTATTGCTTGAGCCTTTGATTTTGTAAAAGGAGCTGAAACTATTAAATTAGGGACTGTATCTAAAAGAAAATCTTTAGAAATTCCCATTTTTTCACCCAATAATATGGCTTCTGAAAAAACAAGCATAGATTGAGCTAGCATCATATTAACTAGCATTTTAAACGATGCTCCTTTACCTATATCACCTATGTGCAGCACTTTGTTTCCCATCATATTTAAATATGGCTCAATCTCATAAAGTGTGTTTTCTTCTCCACCAACTAGAAATATTAATTCAGCCTTTTCTGCCGGAATTTTTGAGCCAGAAACTGGCGTGTCTAAAAATCTAATATTATATTTTGTTGCTTCTTCAAAAGCGCTGATACTAAATGACGGATTTACAGTAGTGCAATCTGCCCAAATTGCATTTTTTTTCATTGAATTAAGTACCCCTTCTACTCCAAAAAATACATCTTCAACAACTTGAGGTGTAGACAACATACTAAAAACAATGTCAGCATCTTTTATGGCATTTTGAACCGAATCTGCAATGGTGATATTTGAATTCCCAAAAGTTTCAAAATTCTTTGGAGTTCGATTATAAACTGTTAAGTTTAAGTTGTTTTTTGCTAAATGCGAAGCCATATTGCTTCCCATAATTCCCAATCCAATAAAAGCTATTTTCATTTGTTTTGTTTGTATTGATTAAATAAAAATGTTAAAAATTGAAACTTGCTTTTTTGTTGTGCCCTACAAAAATCAATTATGATTTAAATTTTCATAATATTAAGTATAAAACAAGCACAATTTAGTTGAATTTAATATTGATAACCAGCATTTTATAATCATACATTAATACCAATATTTTACACAAATTCAATTGTGTAATTTAATAAAATATACACACCTAAAGTAGTTCCTATTTAATTAGTTTTAAGCTAATTTCAGAACCTAATTGTATCTTTTCAAAATGTTCAAAAAAGATCATTTTTCCATTTAAATTAGTTTCAATTAAATAATGATTTCCTTTAAAATATGAAGTTATTACTGTGGCTTTCAGTAGTGAATCTTCAACCAATTTGATTTGATTAGGATACACTAAAATCGATTTTTTAGATCTTGATTGGGGGTTTATTATATTATTTTGAATTTCATTTACTTCATTAAAAAACGAACCTATATATTCACTAGTTAGGTTGTTATATAAAACTTCAGGTGTGTTTTTAGCAACCAATTTTCCATCTCTAATAACCAAAATTTCATCAGCAAAAGAAAGTGCATCTGTTGTATCATGCGTTGCAACAATACATAAAATATTTTTAGCCTTTAAGTACTTAAATAAATCTCTTCGCAATTTATTTTTTCTAAAATTATCGATATGGCTAAAAGGTTCATCAAGCAATAAAACTTCAGGCTCTTTTGCGATTACTTTTGCTAAAGCAACACGTTGTTTTTGACCTCCGCTTAAATTTTTAACCTTTGTTTTTAAAAAAGCAGTCATATCAACAACTTCTAACAATTCATTGATGCGTTGTTGCTTATTTGGATCTAAGCTTGATATGTTTTTACCTATATTTTCTTCAACAGTAATATAAGGCATTAAATCAAAATCCTGAGGCAAGTATTTCATAAAATCCTCCCCAGGAATTAAACGAAAATTGGGACCCAGTAACTTATTATCATTCCAATAAACTGACCCTTTTTCAAGATGGAGTAAGCCGTAAATAATTTCTAGTAAAGTGCTTTTTCCACAACCGCTTTCACCAACAATTGCAATATAATAGCCTTTTTTTGCAGAAAAACTAATGTTTTTTAAAACTTCTGTTGAAGTATAGCCAAATGATATGTTTTCAATTTTTAACACCTAATTTATTCAAAACCAATATGAAAAAGGGCATCACCTTGATTTACAACCGGGGCGTGATTGCTATTTAAAATATAACCTTCTTGTGTACATTTAAAACTGCTTTCAAAATCTCCAAAAGGATCAGAAATACTACCTAATTTTACACCTTTTTCAACCTTTTGTCCTGCTCTAACATCCGATCTGTACATACCTGAATGTTTTGCTCTAATCCATTTAGAATTTGTAATAATAACTGGCTGCTCTCCGGTGGTTTGCTTTGTGATTTTGGTTGAAAAGTCTCGCAATCCTAATTCATGCATGACATTAATAGCGCCTTGAATTCCAACTTTTGTAACTATTTTATCTAAATTAAGTGATTTTCCCCCTTCAAATAATAGCACTTTTTTACCCAACTTAACCATTGTTTTTCTAAAAGTTTTTTCTTGACTTTTACTGTAAACAATGTAAGGTGAACCAAAAATTTTAGCCAATTTCAAGGTTTCTTCATCACCTTGATCTATTCTAATTTGAGAATAATTAAACCTTTGAGCTGCTCCCGTATGATAATCAATACAATAATCTACTGGTGGAATTATTTCATTTATTAAATGAAATGCGAATCTGCTTGCAAGAGATCCTGTATTTGAACCAGGAAAAACCCTATTTAAATCTCTCCCATCAGGAAATTCTCTACTCTGATTCAAAAAACCAAATACATTTAACAAAGGAATACAAATAACAGTTCCTCTTTCAGGCTTATTTAAACCCTTAGTTACTATTTGACGTACAATTTCAACACCGTTGGTTTCATCGCCATGAATACCTCCAATTAACAATATACATGGGCCGGGTTTTTTGCCGCGTTCAACAATTATAGGTACTTCAATTTTTGAGCGAGTATTTAACCTCGCAAAGTCCATTTTAATCTGTACAGATTGACCTAATTCGATTTTTTGATTGAGTATTTTCATAGAAATTCAGATTTTTAGTCTACATCTACATGTCTTTCCAAATAGTGAATAATTTTACCAGCAATATCAACCCCTGTAGCAGATTCAATACCTTCTAGACCTGGTGAGGAATTTACTTCTAAAATAAGTGGTCCACGAGCAGATTGTAATAAATCAACACCTGCAACTCCTAATCCCATAACGCGCGCTGCTTTTAATGCTGCGTTTTTTTCGTCAATTGATAGTTTTATAATTTCAGCTGAACCTCCTCTATGCAAGTTAGACCTAAATTCTCCTTCTTTTCCTTGTCTTTTCATGGCTCCCACAACTTCTCCATCAACAATAAATACACGAATATCTGCCCCTTTAGCTTCTTTAATAAACTCTTGTGCAATTACACGTGCTTTCAATCCGTTAAATGCTTCTAAAACCGATTCTGCAGCATTGTCGGTTTCAGCTAAAACAACTCCTAAGCCTTGCGTGCCTTCTAACAATTTAATCACTAAAGGCGTACCTCCAACACTGTCAATTACATCTCTAATGTTTTTAGAATAATTGGTAAATACTGTTTTTGGTAAGCCTAGCCCTGCTCTTGACAATACTTGCAAACTTCTTAGTTTATCTCTAGACCTCATTAATGCTTGAGATTCAACAGCTGTAAAAACCTTCATCATTTCAAATTGACGCACTACTGCGGTTCCATAAAAAGTAACAGAAGCTCCAATTCTTGGGATTACAGCATCAATATTTGTTAATAATTCATGTTTATACCTAATGGCTGGTTTTTTCTTTTCAATAATAATGTCGCATTTTGAATGGTCTACAACAATTATTTCATGGTTTCTTTGCTTCCCAGCTTCGACTAATCTGCCGGTAGAATATAACTTTGGGTTTCTTGATAAAACAACTATTTTCATATTTTTAAAATTTTTTAATTAGTTTATTTAATGATAGATTTTTTTTTGAGGTATCTATAATAAATTTTCGTGAAAGAAACTTTCTACCCAATAATACAGGAAATCGCATAGAACCTCTTTCTGTTAATGTTAATTCAATAGAACGAATTTTATCAAAAATTAAAATATCGGTTTTTATTAGGTATCTTTTCTCAATAATACCATTAGAACTTTTAACATTTTTTTGTTTAAAATCATTAAATAATAACGGTTTTTGGTGAAATTCTTGGTGTTTTGGGTCCAAAAACAAACATTTTAAAATATTGTTTTCAATTTCAATATGGTAGCAATGAATACTTGAAGTATAAGCTCCAGAATCCACTTTTATGTCAATTTCAAACAAATTAAGACTTGGAAAATCAACAACATCAGTCCTTCCAATTAATGTTTTTAAGGTTTTTTTCAAAGGTATTTAGAAAAATTATGAGTTATGAATAAAAATTCAGTCCATTTTTATTTTTACAAAAGTAGACTATTATAATTAATTCTCCATTTAGGTGATTTTTAGTTTAATAAAATTGATTGTTAATAAATTTCACATATTAAAAAAGGAAGTGAATTCAAATTCGCTTCCTTTATATATTTCTAAATAATATGAAATCTATGAATTACTATTCTTGATTTTTGATAAAATCTTTAATTTTAACTTCTAACTCTTCAGCTAACTCTGGATTGTCTTGAATTAATGCTTTCACAGCATCACGACCTTGACCTAATTTGGTTTCGCCATAACTAAACCAAGAGCCACTTTTTTTAACAATTCCAAATTCAACACCTAAATCTAATATCTCACCCGTTTTAGAAATTCCCTTTCCGTACATAATATCAAATTCAGCGATAGCAAATGGTGGTGCCACTTTGTTTTTTACCACTTTTACTTTTGTGCTGTTTCCAACTACCTTTTCACCATCTTTAATTTGTGCTTTTCTGCGAATATCCAAACGAACTGATGCATAAAATTTTAACGCATTACCACCAGTTGTAGTTTCTGGATTTCCAAACATTACACCAATTTTTTCACGTAACTGATTGATAAATATAACCGTACAATTTGTTTTATGAATAGTTCCTGTCAATTTTCGTAGCGCTTGTGACATTAAACGAGCGTGTAAACCCATTTTCGAGTCACCCATTTCACCTTCAATTTCACTTTTTGGAGTTAATGCAGCAACAGAATCTATTACCACAATATCTATAGCTCCTGAACTGATCAAATTATCAGCAATTTCCAAAGCTTGCTCACCATAATCAGGTTGAGAAATGATTAAATTATCAATGTCTATTCCCAAATTTTGAGCGTAAAAACGGTCAAAAGCATGTTCTGCATCAATAAATGCAGCAATACCACCAGCTTTTTGAGCTTCAGCAATAGCGTGTAAAGTTAAAGTTGTTTTACCAGATGATTCTGGTCCGTAAATTTCAATAACTCTACCACGTGGATATCCTCCAACGCCTAAAGCTAAATCTAATCCTAATGAACCTGTTGAAATTGCCTCAATATCTGAAATTGCAACATCACCCATTTTCATAACTGCTCCTTTTCCGTAGGTTTTATCTAATTTATCTAAAGTAAGTTGTAGTGCTTTTAATTTTGCTGCTTTTTCTTTGTCGTCTGCCATAGTCTTTAAAAATAAGTTAATTTATTCGTCGCTAAAATATAAAAAAGTATTGACTATATTTAGCGTTTGTATATAATTCTATTAACTGTTTTTGAAATGAAAAAAATATATACCGTAAGCCTTTTTTTTATTTTAATATTAAATGAAATGAGTGCACAAAACAACATAATTTCAACATTTTTACTGAAATGGGAAAATTCAAAAAATTACCTACTTGAAATTGCTGAATCAATGCCCGAAGAAAATTACACCTACAAACCAACAGAAAGGGAAATGAGCTTTCAGGAACAATTGCTTCATATTAGAGCAAACATGGTTTGGTTAAGTTCAACATATTTTGTCGATGAAAATTTCGTAAAATCAAAAAAAATTGATCCAAAAACAAAGACTGAAATTATAGAAGAATTGATTTTAGCTTTTGACAATGTAACCAACATTATTCAAAATGTTCCTTTAGAAGATTTAGCTACAGAAGTAGATTTTTTTGCTGGACCAAAAAGTAATTTGCAAATATTAAACTTAATGCAAGACCATGTAACGCATCATCGCGGACAAATAATTGTGTATTTAAACCTAAACAACATCATACCTCCAAAATATAGTGGGTGGTAATTTTAAAATCTTATGAAAAAATCATCTTTATCAGAAAACTTAACTTTCAACGAAACCAAACCTTCAATTTTAGTTTTATTTGAAACAGAAACTACCAAAGAAATAAGAGTTTTAATGCAAAAAAATCAGGTAATGAAAGAGCATAAAACATCTTTTCCTATTACTGTTGAAATTTTTGAAGGCGCTATAGATTTTGGCGTAAACGGAACAGTTTATTCTTTAGTAAAAGGCGATTTAGTTTCACTTGACGCAAGCGTTCCACACGATTTAGTTGCAAAATCAGACAGTATTGTTCGTTTAACTTTATCTAAATTAGATGCTGTTGAACGTGTAATAAAGGTGAGTGAAAGCTAATTGTCTTTTTTATGGTTCAACTTTTAATTTTTGAAATAGAAAGTTGAACCATCATTAATTTAAATTATGGGTTTGTAGACCATAAAGAAGCATTTGTGAGCATTGCACGTCTCGGAAATTGCAATCCTGCAACAATTAATTGTGCAAAATCCTCAGGTTGCAAAACTTTTTCCACATTACCATCGGTAATTCCTAGATCCAAAGCCATATCGGTAGCAATGGTACTTGGGGTTAAAGTGTTGACTCTAATATTATTTTTACGCACTTCTTTCATTAAAGATTGTGACATACCAATCACTGCAAATTTTGATGCTGAATATGCCGAAGTAGAAGCATTTCCACTTAATCCTGCTGTTGAAGAAATATTGATAATATCACCTTCATTTTTTTCAATTAAATACGGAAGCACTTCTTTGGTAACATAATACATTCCTAAAACGTTGGTTTTAATAATAGCTTCCCAAAGTGTTGGATCCATTTCATTTAAAGTACCAAAAGCTGCAATTCCTGCATTGTTCACTAAAATATCTACAGTTCCTAAATTTAAAATTATTTTTTTAATTCCAACTTTAACCTCCTCATAATTAGCAACATCAAAAACCTCATAGGTCGCATTTACGCCTAAAGATTTTAGTTCAGAAACTGTTTCTTTTAATTTTTCTTCATTTCTACCAGTTATTGCGACATCAATTCCAAGTTTAGCAAATGCAAGTGCTGTTGCTTTTCCTAAACCTCTGCTTCCACCAGTAATAATTGCTTTTTTACCTTTTAATTCCATTTTTAATTTGATTTATATTGAAGTGACATTTAATTTATCACTTTGATTTCTATTCAATTTAAACAATTGTGAAGCAAAGTTAATATTTAAGTTTTGAAGGTAATTCAGTTATTCCACTAATTATTTCAATAGGTTCGAATCCTGTTTGGAGCTTTTTCTCCAAATGTAAATGCTACTCTAAAATAGCCCTGACAAGGAACCACAAATAATACATTTCTTTTTTTGTTGAATAATTTTAAAATCCAACCAGCTTTTTGATTGTAAAATTTCCATTCTGATTTTACATTTCCATAACCAGTTTCAATAAAATTAAAATACCTTCAAAATAGTTTTTTGTTTCTAAAAGATCTACTTCCAACATTTTATTGGTTGATGTAATTAATTTATCATTATAAATACTGGCAGACATTTAATCAATATTTAAAGTAGTTTATGTATTTGTGCATATTGTAATAAAATGATGGTTTTTGCATCACAAATTTCACCTGTAGAAATCATTGTTAAAGCGTTTTCAAAATCTAATTCAAGTACTTCAATTTCTTCGGTTTCTTCTTCTAAACCACCGCCTTCATTCATCTTCATTTCATCATTGTATTCAGCAATAAAATAATGTATTTTTTCAGTAACTGCGCCTGGTGTAGAATAGATTTCAAATATCTTTTTTGGATTGTTTATTTGATAACCTGTTTCTTCTTCAGCTTCTTTTTTTATACAAGTTAAAGGATCATCGGTATCTAATAAACCTGCGCAAACTTCAATCATCATACCATCTTCATTTTCATTCAAATAACTTGGCATTCTAAATTGTTTGGTAAGAATTACTGTTTTTTTTGTTGGATTGTACAACAAAATTGCTGCTCCGTCACCTCTATCATAACTTTCTCTGCTTTGGCTTTGCCATTGGCTATTTTTAAGTTGATACTCAAAATTCACCTTATTGAGTTTGTACCAATTGTTTGAAAGATTTTCAACACTGGTTATTTTTACTTTCTTATTCTTCATTTAGTTGCTTTTTAGCATCGCAATATGTGGAATATTGTCTTCTAAATACGCTTCACTTATTTGATGAAATTTATGAGCTTCATAAAATTTGTGAAGGTATTGTTGTGCTGAAATCTTTATAATAGTTTCATTAAAACAGGCTTTAATTGCTTCAATTGAATGTTCCATAATTATATGGCCATAACCAAATTTTCGTTGATTTTCAGCAACTACGACTCTACCAATACTCGCTTCTTCAAAATAATCGCCTGGTTTAAAAATACGCGTATATGCAATTAATTTTTCGTTTTTATAACCTAAAACATGAATTGCTTTTTGATCTTTATAATCTATGTCCTGATATACACATTCTTGTTCAACAACAAAAACTTCACTTCGTAATTGTAAAATTTCATACAATTCGGTAGTTGTTAATTTAGTGAATTTTTTGATACTAATTTGAAGCATTTTTAATCTTGTTTTATCAATTCTTTTAAATCGTCACGTTGAAATTCTGGTTGAAAATTACAATGATTGATATGGAACTTCTCTAATAGTGTTTTTTCAATTTTTTCACAAATCAAATCAAAATCAGATAGTTTAATATCTTCATTAAATTCAATATGAGCTTCTAAATGGCAGTCGTGTTCGTTTAATTGCCAAATATGTACATGATGTATATTTTTAATAGCTTCAACCTTTAAAACTTCGTTTGCCACTTCATCAATTACTATATGCTTTGGAGCAAATAACATTAAAATTTTAGTAGAAGTTATTAAAATATCCCAACTTAAAAACATTAAATAAATTGAAATAAGTAATGTTAAAACTGCATCAATCCAATAAAATTGATAATATTTCATTAATAAACCACCTACTAAAACGGCTACAGATGTAAGCATATCGGATAATAAATGTAAATATGCTGTTTTCATATTCAAATTATGATTGGCATCTTTTTTTAATAACAATACACTAAAACCATTGGCTAAAATTCCTAAAATAGCTAGCCAAATAACCAAACCTGTGTTAATTTCATGTGGTGAATTAAAACGTTTAACAGCTTCAATCCCTAAAAATATTGCGATAACAATTAATGAAGCTGCATTGATAAATGCTGCAATAATTTCGGCTCGTTTGTACCCAAAAGTATATTGTTTTGTTTGCTTTTTATTGTTTGATAACAAATTAGCAACATAACTTATAATTAATGAAATTACATCTGAAAAATTATGTACTGCATCCGAAATCAAAGCTAAACTACCTGATATAAAACCACCTATTAATTGGGCTATCGTAATAATTATATTTAGTACAATAGAAATTAATAAATTTTTTCCTGAAAGCGTAGTATGGTTATTTGAGTGATTGTGACCCATTTTTTTAATGAAAAATATATAATTAAAAATGAATGATTAACAATTGCAAATTGATTAACAACAACCCGTAGGAATTTTATCAATTCTTATTTGATGTCTTCCTCCTTCAAATTCAGTATTTAAAAATATTTCTACAAAACCCAAAGCTTGTTGTAACGATACAAAACGTGCTGGAATTGCTAATACATTTGCATTATTATGCAACCTTATTAATTCAACAATTTCGTTATTCCAAACCAAACCAGCTCTAATTCCTTTATGTTTATTTGCCGTCATTTGGGCTCCATTACCGCTTCCACAAATAATAATACCATAAGTAGCTTCTCCACTTTCTACAGCATTTGCAACAGGGTGAATAGCATCTGCGTAATCCATACTATCATTTGTATTTGTTCCAAAGTTTAATACTTTAATACCTTTACTTTCTAATAATTTTATAATTTCGAATTTATATTCAGTTCCAGCGTGATCATTACCAATTGCAATTGTCATATTTTATGTATTATTATTAATAAGTTAATTGCAAAAATACAAATTCAAGGTTATTAACAGTAAAAAAAGTAATTGTTAATACTTATTTTTAAAAAGTTGATTAACAATTACTTTACATTTAATTAACATTGTGGATAAGTTTATACTTAAAAAAGAAAACTAAATTTTGATATGTAAGTAGAAAAGATTAGTGCTAAAATTACTATTCAACAGCCTAATTTTTTTATAAGTTTTTAAGGTAAAGTTCTGAACAGTTTTTTGATAGGTTATAAACATTAAAAACTAAAAATGTTATACAATAAATTAGTTAATTAAGGTTTTTATGTAATTGTTTATAACCTATATAAGTTTATTGATTTTAAAGTATTTAAAAATCAATAAACTGTTGATATCTATTTATAAATGATATATCAAAATTTAAATTCATTAAGTTATTGTATATATTAACACACTATCATAAGACAAAAATATTTTTTAAAATTTTAAAATTCTTTTTTATAATTATTATACTTGTTCATAACATTTATGATTTAATTTTAAGTTCTAAACTTTTTAGGTTTAATGAAAAAAATTAATCATTTTATACTAATTAAAAATAAGCTAATAA
>Ga0316188_10001203_pt1 | contig 12131 bp, 11 predicted proteins | sample Phiworburrow1_MG_FD_204933 | JGI IMG/M metagenome (GOLD analysis project Ga0316188, IMG submission 204933) | Coastal sediment microbial communities from Maine, United States - Phippsburg worm burrow 1 | ecosystem: Environmental > Aquatic > Marine > Coastal > Sediment | place: USA: Maine...
CAACAACTTAAACAACAAAATGCATAGGAGCATGACATGACCGACATATCCTGGATTACCCTCGCGACCACCGTAGCAGCCGCGATTGGCATCGCAATTGGGGTGAGTTTTCCGGCTATTGCTATGGGACGGGCAATCAGCCAGGCCCTGGATGCGCTGGCCAGGCAACCGGAGGCGGAACGCTCCATTTTGCGAACGCTGTTTATCGGCCTCGCCATGATCGAGTCACTGGCGATTTATGTGCTGGTGATCGTGTTGATTGTCTTGTTCCGTAACCCGTTGCTTGAATACATCATTAAATAAACATTCTCATGTTAAATATGTGTTCCAAATTTCAGTCTAGTCGCAGGATATGGTTGCGCTGTCCAGGACTCGCTGTGAATACATCCCTGTACGCTCGACGGCCGCATCCCTGCGGCCGACGGTCCTGGACAGCGCAACCATATCCTGCTCAGCATAGGTCGGTGGGAATCGAGATCAAAAAAATGGATGTATACCGTGGAACTTGATTGGGTCACCTTCAGCCTTGAGATCGTTAACTTTCTGGTCCTGCTCTGGATCCTGAAGCGTTTTTTATACAAGCCGGTCCTCAATGTCATCGCGCAACGTCAGGCCAGTATCAATGAAAAGCTGGCGCAGGCCACGGCGACACAAACCGAGGCGGAACAACTCAAATCGCAATATACCAATCGCCTGACGGAATGGGAGAACGAAAAAAAGCTTGCCCGCCATAAACTCGATGAAGAGATCGATACGCTGCGTACCCAGCGTCTACAGGAGTTGAATCAGCAACTGGAAAATGAGCGCCAGAAGGCACAGATCATTGATCAACGCAAACTTGAGCAACAACAAACGCAGTTGGAAATTAGCGCGTTATATCAGGGTGCACACTTTACTTCAAAACTACTCACCCAACTTGCCGACCCGGTCCTCGAACAAAAGCTCATTGAGTTGTTTATATCTCAACTACAGGAAATGTCCGAACAACAACAGCAAACCATCCGCGCCAACATCGACCCGGCCTCCAACGAAGTGCAAGTATGTTCGGCCTATCCACTGCCCCAGTCTGTTCAGCAATTTCTGGAGACGGCATTGAACAAGCTGGTGGGTAAGGCGGTCACGCTTAAATGTTTCCGGGACCCGGATTTGATCGCCGGCCTGCGCGTCAGCATCGGTGCCTTTATGTTACAGGCCAATATCCAGGACGAATTACAAAGTTTCGCACGCTATGGCAATGACAGCCACCTCGACCAATAACACACTCGGCTTACTGGCACAGCAGGCAGACTGGCTGCAAGAGTACCAGCTGGGCATACGCATATCCGAGCAGGGTAACATCCTGTCGGTGGGCGATGGGATCGCCTGGGTATCGGGACTGCCCTCAGCGGCCATGGATGACATTATCCTGTTCACCGATGGCAGTCGTGGGGTGGTGTTTGATTTATCCCTGGACGATGTCGGCGTGGTGTTACTGAGTGAAACCGATGAACTGGTCGCAGGCTCCTCTGCCCATCTGGCCAGGCATGCACTGGGGGTGGCGGCGGGTGACGAATTACTCGGTCGGGTAATTGACCCGCTCGGCGAACCCCTGGATGGATTACCCCGTGCGCAAAATACCGTTTGGCAACCCTTGCAGAATATGTCGCCCACGATTATGGCGCGTGATTTTGTCCATCAACCTTTGTACAGCGGGCTGAAAATTATCGACACCCTCATCCCGGTGGGTAAGGGACAACGACAACTCATCATCGGTGATGAAGGCCTGGGACGTAGCGCCATCGCCCTGGATACGGTGCTTAACCAAGCGGGTCGTGATGTTTTCTGTATTTATGTTCTGATTGGTCAGAAGCGATCCAATGTGGTCACCACGATCGAGACGCTGAAGAAATCCGGCGCCATGGCCTACACCACGGTCGTTGTCGCCGAGGCCAGTTCCCTGCCCGGCCTCAAACACCTGGCGCCCTTTGCCGGTTGTGCGATTGCCGAGCACTGGATGCAACAAGGCAAAGATACCTTGGTCATCTATGACGACCTTTCCACCCATGCGAAAAATTACCGTGAGTTATCCCTGCTGTTACGCCGGCCGCCCGGCCGCGAGGCCTACCCCGGGGATATTTTTTCGGTGCATGCCGGTCTGCTCGAACGCGCCACTTGCCTGAATGCCGCGCATGGCGGCGGCAGCATGACGGCCCTGCCGATTGTCGAGACCCAGCAAGGGGAAATCGCCGCGTATATTCCCACCAATCTAATTTCCATTACCGATGGCCAGATCTATCTGGATCACAATCTTTTTGTGGCTGGCTTCCGGCCGGCGATCGATATCGCCCGCTCCGTATCGCGGGTCGGCGGTCAGGCACAACACAAGCGCATAAAGCAGGAGGCCGGACGCATCAAACTCGACTATCTGCAGTTTCTCGAACTGGAAGTCTTTACCCGTTTTGGCGCCCACCTGGAACAAAAAATGGAACGCAGTATCCAGCGCGGCAACCTGTTGCGTGAATTACTCAAACAGGACCGCCTGTCACCCCTGCCGGAGACGGCCCAACTCGCCTGGTTAATCGGCTTTAATGATGGACTCTTCGATGACCTGCAGCCAGACCAGGTACAGCAGGCACTCGCTATGGTGTTGCAGCATGTCGACAAAAGTGGTTTTGACCTCGACACCTCCCGCGATACATGGTCTGAGGCGATCGCCGGTTGGTTAAGCGTGCAGCCCGCTAGCTACACGCCATGAGTCAACGACGCCAACTGGATTATCACCGCCACCAGTTACTGGAAATTCGTGACATCATGAATTCCATGAAGAATCTGGCTTATCTGGAGACACGCAAGTTGGCCCGCTATTTATCCAGTCAGCAGCAAGCCGTGAGCATGATTGAACAGGCGGCAACGGACCTGCTGCATACTCATCCCGAACTACATCCCCGGGTAGAGCAGGCAAGCACCAGCGTGATCCTGTTAGGCTCCGAGCGCGGGTTCTGCGGAGACTTCAATGAGGCCTTGTTAAAGAAACTCGATCAATACACTGCGCAAACGGATACCGGGCCGGTGACGCTGATTGCCATCGGCGGCAAACTGCAACAATTTGTCGAGAACGACAGTCGCTTAATCCTGTCGCTGCGGGGCGCCAGTGTTGCCGAAGAGGCGATCGACGTCCTCAACAACCTGATGGAGCAACTCACTGCCCTGCAACTGCTGCATAAAAGCGATCAGATCAATATTCTCTATCACGCCCCGGCAAGCAATCAGGTCATCATGCAAAGCATTTTCCCACCCTTTGTCGAACTGTCACAGACCTATAAAGCTTACGCAATACCAGCATCCATAAACCTGGCCCCGGATACCCTGTTAAAAGAATTGACCCATCATTATTTATTTTCACTGCTGTACGAAATCAGTTATGCATCTTTGATGGCGGAGAACAATCAGCGCATTGATCACCTGCAGAGCGCACTGCGCCGCATTGACGAAAAAACCGGTGACCTGAAACGCAAGATCAACGCGGTCTGGCAGGAAGAAATCATCGAGGAAATCGAAATTATTCTGCTCAATACCATGCCGGCAAGCAATCACCGCAAATAAAAAAAACCGGAAGCACGGGGGGATGTAATTTGGCTTCCGGTCGAAATCATCCCCGGGAGACGGGGATGAGTGGTGTGTGGTGATTATTTCAGGAGTTGGGCGTCAATTTGCGCCTCCGCAGTCAGCCAATCCTGCATGGCCGAACCACCCTGAAAGCCGCGCTCGGCCGCGAGATAGTATGCCGCCTCAGCAATCATACGCTCACGCAGTTGCGTGTCGATGCCAGTCAGAAGACTCTGCCGTGATTGTTCGCCATGCCGGACTGTTACTGCGGCTTGCGTTGCCGGCTTGCGCTTAGGTGATTTCGTCTGGATTGTCATTCAGTGTTTTCCTTTTCGATTGTCTGGTTGCATGGGGACTCGTCCAGGATAAATTTCCTCATATCGATCTGGCCGAGAGAAAAATTATGCGGACGATGGACGTCATAACCATTGCCGCCCACCGCCTTGACCTGGTACATAGCGATATCGGCTTGATTGAGCAGGCTATCGGTGTCCGGGCTATCCGAAGGGTAATAAGCCACGCCGATACTAGCCAGGCTCGGCAGTTCAAGTTCATTAACGCGGATGGCTTTACGTAATTCGATCATGATTTTATTGAGTACTTGGCGCACGTCTTCCTCGGCCATCGTGTCGGTCAGTATTATCGCAAACTCATCGCCCCCAAGCCGTGCGATTGTATCGGCCTCCCGCACACACGCTCTAAGGCGATTGGCCACGGCCACGAGCACCGCATCGCCGGCGGCGTGTCCATATTGATCATTGATGGCCTTGAAATCATCCAGATCCAGCAATAACAGGCAAAAGCCTCCATTCGATCTGGTCGCATGTGCCTGCGCCTGTTGTAACCGGTCCATGAACAAATGTCGGTTGGGCAGCCCGGTCAGCTCGTCATGGTTCGCGAGATGAGCCAGATGTTGCATCTGTCGCTCCCGTTCACTGACATCGCGGCTGCTAAATACGTAATAACTGACCTGCCCATCGTCGTTGACGAAAGGCCGTGCATGGCGTTCCTCGTAAAAGCGTTGTGCCGTTTTTCTACGGCTATAAAAAACCGCGTGAAAACTTTTACCCGCTTTCAGTCGTGACCACATCTGGCCATACTGTGTCTGATTCATTTCACCGCCCAGAATTTGTTCCTGAGTCTTGCCCATGACATCCTCGGCGCAAAATCCAGTCAGACTCTCAAAGCCAGGGTTCACATATACAATATTTCCGATCGTGTCAGTGATCACCAGCATATCTTCCCAATCACCGAAGGTGCGGATTAAACGTTGTAAATGCCATTGTTCCTGCTGCGCCGCACTGCGGCGCAATTCCATGATTGTCAGCGCCGTGCCGGCCATGTCTCGTTGTGAGATACGCGCATTCAACAGGCGATGGTTTACCGATAAGGGTTGCCAGATGTTCTCGCCGGGCTGGGCGTTGAGATAACTCAGGTTAGACAACGGTGCAGGCAGCGCCGGTGGCCAGTCTGGAATGAGATGGGTGATGTGTTCGCCCATCAGCGTGCTCGAGGCAATGTTAAACAGAGGGTGACTATCCAGGCTGGCATAGCGGATCAGGCCAGCCGTATCAATCATCAACACCGCATGCTCACTCATGCGCACTTGCTCTGCGTGATGCGCATAAGTTGGTGAAAATTTGGGGCTCGATTTGAGGGTACGGGGTTGCTGCATAACCTGCCTGTCTCCATCTTAAAATACCTTGATTTCCGTACGTACAACGCACTAACTTTATGCAAGGTAAAACTCGCATATACAATAATCAAAGTCTAGGGAAGGCTGATGGGGAAAAAAATACCGAGACTACGCGAATTACTACCGCTTTTAGGTACTGCATGGGTAGCGCAGGAACACTTAAACCATGGTTAAGCCTTCGCGAATAGCAAACTTGGTCAACTCCGCGATGGAATGCAAATCAAGTTTGCGCATAATGTTGCGACGATGCACGTCGACGGTGCTGGGTGCGATATGTAGTTGTTCGGCAATCTCAGTGGACGACATCCCCTCCGCCAGCAGACTCAATACCTGTCGCTCGCGGCGCCCCAGCGACTCCTTGGAAGGTTTTGGGGCGCTGTCCTCCGATTTACGGCGCACCGACTCTAGTAACGCACTCGCCACTTCCTGTGATAAATAGGGGACATCATTCGCCACACTGCGAATCGCCTGCAATAACTGCTCACTCGCCGCGGACTTGGTGAGATAACCTACCGCCCCGACACTCAACATTTCATTGATATAGCGCTTATCGGGATAAGTTGTGAGCGCAAGGATTTTCAGGCTGGCGTCTTTCTGAATCAGCCGGCGGGTGGCCTCAATGCCCCCCATGCCCGGCATGGCGATATCCATGACAATCACGTCCGGCCTGGCCTCCGCAACCATGTCTAACACACCCTGGCCATCACTGGCCTCGCCGACGATCTCGATATCCTCTTCCTGTTCCAGCATCAGGCGCAAGGCGTTACGCAGCATCACGTGATCATCGGCGAGAATTACCCGAATCGGCATCAGGCAGGCTCCTTGCTACGGGTCTTCTTCGATAAGGGGGCCAGTAAGGTCACACGTGTACCATCACCGGGGATACTCTCTACCCGCATTTCGCCTCCAATGTAAATGAGACGTTCACGCACACTGAACAAGCCAAACCCGCCGCTACCAACATTCGCTGGTTTTTTATGGGGTTGATGAGACTGGTGTTCAAAACCAATCCCTTCGTCTTCAACCTCGATCATGATTTTGTTGTCGACGCGACTGGTAGCGACAATGGCGCGCGCCACATCGGCATGTTTGGCAACGTTGATCAACAACTCGCGTACGGCGCGAAACAGAATGGTCCTGACCGAGGTATCAAGGAATTTGGGTTTACCATCATCCATGGTTTTCACTTGCAGACCGTAATGGTGCAGCATTTCCTCACCCAACCACTCCAATGCGGGGATGAGCCCCAGTTCCTCGAGTATCGGCGGACTGAGCTGAAAAGTCAGGGAATGCACGGAAGCGTGCGCCTGTTCCAGAATGGCATTGATTTCATGTATTCGCTGTTTTAGCTCTGTCACTTTTTCTATTTTTTCCAGTGCCGTCACCTTGATCTTGGCCACGGCCAATAATTGGCCCAGGTCATCGTGCAAGTCCTGCGCGAGTGCGCGCCGCTCGCGCTCCTCCGCCAGGGTCAATTGCATACTGAGTTCACGCAACTGCTGGGTCCGTTCTGCTACCCGATGTTCAAGGGATTCAGCCGTGGTTTTTTGGCTGGCGAGCATATCCTCGGCCTGCTGCTTGCTCTCAGTGATGTCGGTAAAGGTCGCGGTGATACCGCTGACCGCGTTAAGCTCATCACGATAGGGCAAAAGTCGGCGTAGATACCAGTGGCGATTGGGCAGCGTCACTTCTTTGGTTACAGCATGCTGTTTCTGTAAGACCACCTTGGCATCACTGGCCAGCCCATCACCACACCAGGCCTCGGAAAAATCGCCGATCGGCCGGCCAACATCACCGGGCAACAGATTAAATAGCGGTTGTATGCCGGGGGTAAACCACTTGATACGCAGTTTTCGATCCAGACACAGGGTGGCAATGTCACTACTGGATAATAAGTTTTTCAAATCATTGTTGGCATTCTCCAGCTCGAAGACCTTGCTTTGTAATTGCTGGTTGACCGTGGACAATTCTTCATTGAGGGATTGTAATTCCTCCTTGGAACTCTCCAGCTCTTCATTGATGGAGCGTAATTCCTCGTTGACCGAGATGATCTCTTCATTGGAGATCTTGAGTTCCTCGGTGGAGGCATCCTTACTCTCTATCGCGCGGTAAAGGTCCTCGCGGGTCGCACGCAGTTCGTCCTCGAGCTGATGCACCAGTTGGTACTGCACATCGCCCGAGTCTAATTTGATACCGGCTTGCGCCGTCTCCTCGAAAACAATCAGATAGGTCTGACCAAGTACGTCTTCATCGAGCATCGGGATAACCGACAGCTTGACCGGCTGATAGCCCGTGCCCTGCTTCACCCGTGCGTCCTCGACCACGATGTTCTGGTTTTTTATCTCGGCCTCACGTAATGCGCCACGTAAATGCGTGCGCAGGCCCTCACGTACCAGGGCCAATACATCCTGGGTAGGCGTACCGCGAGGTTGTTGCAAATAACGCTCGGTTGGGCCATTAAAATAAATGGTCTCGTGTTTACCGTTAATCAGCACGGCGGCAGGACTAAACTGTGCGAGTAACCGTCTTTGCGTAATTTCAGCGACATGTGAACGCACCAGGTTTCCTGTTTTGAGTGGCCCCGAAGGCACGCGCGTTGTCATCAGGCTCGGTGAGTTTATCGGCAAGTCCAGTGCCTTCACCGGCGCCATCCCGGCATGCTGGAAAATACGCCATTTTTTGGATAGCTCCCTGAAACGTGGCGAAAGATCACCGAGCGACTCGGCAGTACCGAGAAACAGATGGCCCTTCGCACTCAGCGCAAAATCGAATAACTGCAGGACCTTTTGCTGGACCCCTGGCTCCAGATAGATCAATACATTGCGACAGGTGATCAGATCGAGCTGCGAAAATGGCGGGTCGGCAATCAGATTATGCCGGCCAAATACCAGCGCGCCCCGCAAGTCCTGGTTGACGTGGTACTGATGATCGTCTGCGGTAAAAAATTGCTCCAGGTGTTCTTTGGGGATGTGCGCGGCAATCCCCGCCGGAAAGGTGCCGATGCGGGCGATGCGCAACGCCTCCTCGTTAATGTCCGTGGCGAACACCATTACCGGGCAATGCTTGGTCTGTGCCTTTAACTCGGCCAGAACCAGCATGGCGACCGAATAGGCCTCCTCACCGGTGGAACAGGCCGGCACCCACACACGGATGGGATCACCACTCTTTTTCGTCCGCACCATGGGGGCGATCACCTCGCTGGCCAGCAACTTCCAGGCAGCGGGGTCACGGAAAAAATCGGTCACATTGATAAACATGTCTTTGAACAAGGCATCGAGTTCCTGTGGCTGCTGCTTGAGCAGGCTCGCATACTCGGCCAGGGTGATTACCTGGTGTAGACTCATGCGCCGATGGATGCGGCGCAGCAAGGTATCGTGTTTATAGCCACCGAAACTGAATCGAAAGTGTGCGCGCATTAAATCCAGTATCGTGCCCAACGCCGGGGTCCTAACGGCTTCATTTTCCAACTTCTGGGCTAGCCCCCCCACATAGCTGTGGCGGGCATACTGCATTAACAATTCGGGCATTTTCTCGACCGGCAATACACTCTTCACCGCGCCGGTGGCCAGGGCGCTCAGGGGCATGCCATTAAATGCCGCGCTGTCCGGGTCCTGCACCAGGACAATCCCGCCGTTGATCTCAATGCTTTTCACACCCAGCGAGCCATCGGAGCCCGTGCCGGAAAGAATAATCCCGACGGCGCGCTCCTTTTGGTCATTGCCGAGTGCATCAAAAAAATAATCGATGGGCAGGCGCAGACCTCGGCGTTGCTTGGGCACGCTCAGGCGCAGGTTGCCATTTTTAATCGCGAGATACTTATTGGGAGGGATGGTATAAACATGATTCGCGACAACGCGCTCATTCTGCCGGGCCTCGGACACGGGCATGCTGGTCCACTTGCCAATCACCTCCGAGGCCATGCTTTTGCGGGTCGGATCCAGATGGGGAATCACTACAAAGGCGAGACCGCTGTCGCTCGGCATGACTTGCAGAAAGTGATGCAAAGCATCAAAGCCCCCCGCGGAGGCACCGATGGCCACCACACAAGGCGTGGCAGACTCTAGTGGCGTGCGGCGTTGCGTTTTAGTTACTTTGCGTTTGCGCACGCTGGTGACCGCTTTTTTAGCCGGTTTTGACGGGGTCATAGGTGTCCAGATAGGTAACACGAGCGATTTTTACCTTTATAGCGCCAATGGCGACATATTGCATCAGGAAAGTACGGTTTAATACCGCCATTGACGCCGGTAAAACCAGGTCATGCTCGCGACGTCCGTTAGTCCGCCATGCGTTTTACATGTGTGACGTCAAACTCAACTTGCTGGGCCAGTTGCTGCAGACGATGCATATCTCGGATTTTGATATACCTTCGGTCTACCTGAATAATATTCACCTCATGCAGGTGCGTAAGCAGGCGGCTGACGGTCTCTACCGCCAACCCCAGATAATTACCAATATCATGCCGCGACATGCTGAGGTGATACTGTTGTGCCGAAAAACCACGGACATGAAAGCGGGAGGAAATATTGAGTAATAATGTGGCCAGACGCACTTCCGCCGACTTCTTGGCCAGCATCAACATCATCTCGTGCTGAGCGGTGATCTGCTGGCTCATTAACATCATAATATGCTTACCCAAATCCGGCACTTTCACGCAAAGATTTTGTAATGACTTGATGGGAATTTCACACACGCTACATGTTTCCAGTGCAACCGCTGTACAGCTATACATATCATCAGCAAGGGCATCGAAACCCAACAGGTCACCGGGCATATGAAAGCCAATGATCTGCTCTTCGCCATCATTACTGAGAATAAAAGATTTAATGGACCCGGAGTGCACAGCGAACAAGGATTTAAACGGCTGCCCTGCAGAGAAAAGCGACTCGCCTTTTCCCAGGGTATATTCCTGCTGCACCACCTCATCCAGTAACTTCCAATCTTCCTTTTTGAGACCGTGCGGAAGACACAGATCCGAAAAGCCGCAGGCTGCACAGGACAGTCTGGCGGGGGTAAAATTAATAACCTTATTCATAGTAGAGGAGTCCTGTGGCTGAGGGTTAGCTTTTTGTTGTTATGTTTCAGTTTATGGCTGGATTATGGTTATGTAACTAGAGGAAATGATTAAATCGCACTACCGATAATCGGTACTATTGACCCTTCTTGCTCATCCTTGATCACCCACACTAAGAAAATCGCTTACTCGAATTTACAAATTTAGCGTATTGTTTATTTTCCTCCTGAGTTTAATCTGAAGACGTTGGCGGTGAAAAGCGACGACAGTGTGAGCCGCATAACATACCTTCTAATCAATTATTAATAGAAATGTCAGAATTTATTATGAAGGAGCGATTTATGACGATTTTCAGACAGGTCTTTTCCCTCTTGGTCTTATTTCTTTTATTGGCGCTGGTGGTTTTCTTCATGTTTCCGCCATCACCTTAATTGTTTCAATCATCGCTGATGACAAATCAAAATACAGTGGAAGTTTTCTTATACAAGGACGGTGATATTTTATCCCGTGGCACGGTGCTCTATATTGGTTTATTGGGCATGCAGGTCGACGCTAACCCGTTGCTGTTTCCAAAGTTTAGCCGGCTTGATGTCGTGCTATATCTGGAAACCGAAAATGGTACCCGGCGCTGTAAATTACATGCAGTCGTCACCACTCGTTCGCCAAAAGGTGTGGGGCTGACCTTTGTTAAAGTTGACGCCCATACCCAAGAAAAATTAGGCGGCATACTTGATCACATGGGTAACACCCACAAGCAATATACTATCCCAGTATTATCGTAGTTCATTCAGACCAATCACACTCTCACCTTCTAAACCACAGCATCATTTATCCTCGACGGCATAGGGCAAACGCCACAATCTGGTCTTTTTGTAAATATTTCGAGTAGAATATTCAATCTTAAGAGAGGCTCCCATCTGAAGGAACCGGCAAATCCATGTCCGCTAATCAAGAGCAGCAGAGTTCACCAGGCAATCAGCAAAAGTCACTGTACTTGCTGCTATTATTACTGCTGGCCTCTGGGTTGTTAATCGCCGGGTTGATAATGCCGATGATGACCATTACCAAGCTGGTCTTTTTCAGCGATTCTTTTTCTGTCCTGCAGGGAGTGTACGAGTTATTCCAGCATGGCCATATTTTTCTATTTATCCTGGTCGCTGGCTTCAGTATTGTTCTACCGATACTAAAGATAGGCGTGTTATTCAGGTTGCTCAGTGCCGACGCCAACCACGGCAGCAATTTTCACCGTCTGCTGCATCTGATGCATGACTATGGCCGCTGGGCGATGCTCGACGTGCTGGTCGTGGCGATATTGATCGTCACCGTCAAACTCGGAGCCATTGCCAGTATTGAAGTACATTCGGGTTTATATGTTTTTGGCCTGGCCGTCTTGCTGATCATGTTTATCACCAACCGCGTGGTGAAAAGACAAAGCGCCTGAATGTATTCTTTTTAATTTAGTCTTGTAGCGGTGCAGGTGTTCGCGCAAGCTCATTCACCAACGGCACAAACACCACATCGAGAATGGATTTGGCCTGGGTATCACCCTGCGCATCCTTGCTTAACAAGATTAATACCTGCGACATATAAGGCTGACCGACGGGGATAACCATGCGTGCGCCGGGCTTGAGTTGCTCTACCAGGTCCTGGGGTACATGGCTGGCCGCCGCGGTGACAATGATGCCATCAAACGGCGCCTTCTCCCGCCAGCCGTAATAGCCGTTATCGCAACGGGTATTAATATTGGTATAACCCAGTGCCTGTAAACGTTGCGCAGCGGCCTCGGCCAACTCGGGAATTTTTTCAACGCTGTAGACCTGTTTGGCAATGCGGGAAAGA
>Ga0316188_10001204_pt1 | contig 12130 bp, 11 predicted proteins | sample Phiworburrow1_MG_FD_204933 | JGI IMG/M metagenome (GOLD analysis project Ga0316188, IMG submission 204933) | Coastal sediment microbial communities from Maine, United States - Phippsburg worm burrow 1 | ecosystem: Environmental > Aquatic > Marine > Coastal > Sediment | place: USA: Maine...
TTGGTGCTATGCTGGCAACTCCCCCTGAAAAGGAATTGTTAAAAAGTGGTAAAGAACGTTTAGCAATAGAAAAAATTAATGAGGAAAAAGTTACTTTCCTCGAACTTGAAATGGATTGTATGAATGAAAGCTTGCCTACTATGACTCATTTTATTTTACCTGGCGGAAACAACACCGTGTCATTTTGTCACATAGCTAGGTGTATTTGCAGAAGAGCTGAACGAATTACCACCCAATTAAGTGACGAAAGTGAATTAAATCCACAAATTTTAATGTATTTAAACAGACTTTCAGATTATCTATTTGTACTGGCACGAAAATTGACATTAGATACAAAAGCTGAGGAAATTAAATGGATTCCTGAGAAAATAAAATAAGTTCTTTTAAATTAGAAAAAAAAGACAAAAATCACTTGGTTTTGTGCTGAAAAAAATTATTTTTGCAGAAATTATATAATACAAAAAAATAGGTTATGTATTGGACATTAGAATTAGCATCGTATTTATCAGACGCCCCTTGGCCAGCAACAAAAGATGAGTTGATTGATTATGCAATTAGAACTGGTTCACCACTAGAAGTTGTTGAAAACCTTCAAGAGATTGAAGATGCAGAAGAAAATTTTGATTCAATTCTTGAAATTTGGCCAGATTATCCTTCTGAAGAAGACTATCTTTGGAATGAGGATGAATATTAAAGAAACGCACATTCTAAAAAGTCTCAATTGAGGCTTTTTTTTTGTTTAATATCCCAGAAAAACAAATAGAATTCAAACTATTTATTTTAAATTCGCTAACAATTAAAATAACAATATCAATTACACCAACTGATGTAATTTATTAAATATAACACACACATTATGAGTATTCTAAATTCAATTATTAAAATATTTGTTGGAGATAAGTATCAAAAAGATTTAAAATTACTGCAACCTATTGTTACGGAGGTAGCAGCTTTTGAAAATGAAATTTCAAACTTAACAAATGACCAATTACGCGATAAGACAGGCTATTTTAAGGGAAAAATTAAGACTGCAACGCACCCATTTACATCACAAATTGAACTTTTAAAAGAAGAAGTTAAGGAAGCAAATATCGATAGAAAAGAAGAAATATATACTGAAATTGATCAATTAGAGCAAAATTCATATGAAGCTTCTGAGATTGTTTTAACCCAAATTATGGCCGAAGCATTTGCCGTAATCAAAGAAACTGCAAAACGATTTACTCAAAACGAATCAATTACAGTAACAGCAACGCCATTTGACAGAGAACTTTCAGCAACAAAAGCCAATGTAACTTTAGAAAATGAAAAGGCAATTTGGGCAAACACCTGGGATGCACAAGGTAAAGAAGTTACCTGGGATATGATTCATTACGATGTACAATTAATTGGTGGATCTGTTTTACACAGTGGTAAAATTGCTGAAATGATGACCGGTGAAGGTAAAACCTTGGTGTCTACACTACCTGTATATTTAAATGCCCTAACTGGAAATGGAGTTCACTTAGTAACTGTAAATGATTACTTAGCAAAACGTGATGCAGCCTGGATGGGACCTATTTTTGAATTTCACGGGTTAAGCGTTGATTGCATTGACCATCACCAACCAAATTCAGATGCTCGTAGAAAAGCATACAATTCAGACATAACATATGGAACAAATAACGAATTTGGTTTCGATTATTTGCGAGATAATATGGCACATTCACCAAATGATTTGGTACAACGCCCGCATAATTATGCTATCGTGGATGAGGTGGATTCTGTTTTGGTTGATGATGCAAGAACACCATTAATTATTTCTGGAGCTACTGCAAATGCAGATCGACACGAATTTAATGAATTAAAACCAAGTGTAGATAAACTTGTTACTACCCAACGTAATTATTTGACCAGCGTTTTAGCTGATGCAAAAAAATTAATCAGTGAAGGAGATACTAAAGAAGGTGGTTTTTTATTGTACCGTGTATATAGAGGTTTACCAAAAAGTAAAGCTTTAATAAAGTTTTTAAGTCAGGAAGGTATCAGACAACTCTTGCAAAAAACGGAGAATTTTTATATGCAAGATAACAATCGTGAAATGCCTAAGATTGATGAAGCACTGTATTTTGTAATTGATGAAAAGAACAACTCTATTGAATTAACCGATAAAGGAATTACATTTTTATCGGGTGATGATGGTGATGATACCTTCTTTATTTTACCAGATTTAAGTACTGAAATTGCTCAAATAGAAAAAGACAGCATCAGTACTGAAGAAGCTACTTCAAAAAAAGAAGTATTATTTCAAGATTTTAGCATCAAAAGTGAGCGCATTCATACTATGAATCAGCTATTAAAAGCATACACCTTATTTGAAAAAGATATTGAGTATGTTATAATGGAAGATAAAATTAAAATTGTTGATGAACAAACAGGACGTATTATGGAAGGGCGTCGTTATTCTGACGGCTTACATCAAGCAATTGAGGCAAAAGAAAACGTTAAAATTGAAGCAGCTACACAAACATATGCAACGGTAACCCTACAAAATTACTTTAGAATGTACCGTAAACTATCTGGTATGACGGGTACTGCAATTACCGAAGCTGGTGAGTTTTGGGACATTTATAAACTAGACGTTATCGAAATTCCAACAAACGTCCCGTTAATTCGTAAAGACCGTGAAGATTTAGTTTTTAAAACAAAACGTGAAAAATACAACGCTGTTATTGATGAAATTGAGAAATTAGTAAATGAAGGTCGTCCAGTTTTAGTGGGTACTACTTCTGTTGAAATTTCTGAATTATTGGGTCGAATGCTTTCTATTAGAAAAATAAATCATAACGTATTAAATGCAAAGCTTCATAAAAAAGAAGCAGATATTGTTGCTCAGGCAGGACAGGCAGGTATTGTGACTATTGCAACCAACATGGCAGGTCGTGGAACAGATATTAAATTATCAGATGCCGTTAAAAAAGCTGGTGGTTTGGCTATTGTTGGTACAGAGCGTCATGACTCTCGTCGTGTAGACCGTCAGTTACGTGGTCGTGCTGGTCGTCAAGGTGATCCAGGTTCTTCACAATTCTACGTTTCATTAGAAGACAACTTGATGCGTTTATTTGGATCAGAGCGTATTGCTAAAATGATGGATAGAATGGGGCTTGAAGAAGGTGAAGTTATTCAACATTCTATGATCACCAAATCTATTGAAAGAGCTCAACGAAAGGTTGAAGAAAATAACTTTGGGGTTCGTAAACGTTTATTAGAATATGATGATGTTATGAATTCTCAACGTGAGGTTGTTTATAAACGTCGTAGACATGCTTTATATGGTGATCGCTTACAAGTTGATATTGTAAATATGGTTTATGATACATGTTTATCGCTTATCCGTGAAAATAAACCTTCTAGTGATTATACGAATTTCGAATTTGAATTGATTCGTTTTTCATCAACAAGTTCTCCATTTTCTGAAGAAGAATTTAAATCATTGAGTGAACAAGAATTAACCGATCAACTTTTTGATGTAGTTTATAAAAATTATAAAGAAAAATTAGAGCGCAATGCCAAAGCTGCATTCCCTGTAATTAAAGATGTTTATGAAACACAAGGTGATAAATATGAAAGAATTGTAGTTCCTTTTACTGATGGTACAAAAGAACTAAAAGTGGTGACAAACTTAAAAGAAGCTTATGAAAGTGAAGGGAAAGTGCTGGTTACTGATTTTGAAAAAAATATTACTTTAGCTATTATTGACGATACATGGAAAGATCATTTACGTCAAATGGATGAATTAAAACAATCGGTTCAAAATGCAACCTACGAGCAAAAAGATCCATTATTGATTTACAAATTTGAATCGTTTGAATTGTTCAACACAATGCTTGACAAAGTAAATAAAGAAGTATTATCCTTCTTATTTAAAGGAAAATTACCTTCTCAAGACGCAAATCAGGTTTCACAAGCTCGCGAACAAAAACGTGAAAAAGTACAATTGAGTAAAGCCGAATATCGCAGTCCAACTGAAGGTGGTCAAACAAACCAAACACAGCAACCACAAATAGTTGAAACCATTGTTAGAACTGAACGTAAAGTTGGTAGGAATGAACATGTTACAATTAAGAATGTAATAAGTGGTGAAAATAAATCAATGAAATTTAAACAAGCAATTCCTTTACTTCAAAAAGGAGATTGGGTAATTGTTGAAGAATAAATTTAATAAAAAGTCAAAATAAAAATACTTGCAATAGAAAAAAAACCAGCTAAATTCTAGCTGGTTTTTTCATTAAATTTCTTTTTTCTTATCGTATGGAATACTTTTTAAAATATGACTAATTGCCGCTACTCTTGCATACGTTTTTTTATTAGCACGGATTATTCTCCAAGGCAAGCTCCCCTCTTTGGTGTTTTCAAACATCTTACTTTTGTAAGTGGTATAAACATCCCATAAATCTTGTGCTTTTTCGTCAACATCTGTCATTTTCCATTGTTTCAATGGATCTGATTTTATATCTTCAAATCTTTTTTGTTGTTCTTTTTTAGAAATTGACATGTATATTTTAACCAACCTTATTCCAGATTCAGTAATCATACGCTCAAAATCATTGACCTGAGTCATAAATATTTCATACTCTTTTTGTGAACAGAAACCATTTACAGGTTCAACCACAGCTCTGTTATACCAACTTCTATCAAAAAATACAATTTCACCAGCTTTGGGGAACTGTATTACATACCGTTGAAAATACCATTGCGTTTTCTCATCTTCTGAAGGTTTTGGCAAAGCAACAATTCTTAAATGTCTTGGATTCATTCGTTCAGTTGCGCGTCTAATTGCACCTCCTTTACCAGCAGCATCTCTTCCTTCAAAAATGACAATAATTCTTTCATTCTGATCAATTGCCCAAAATTGCAATCTAATAAGTTCAACTTGTAATTTTTTTAATTTTTTCTCATAGTCAACAAACCTTACAGCCTTTTCTAAATTAAAAGGCTCTTTGGATAGCAATGCTTTAAGTCCTTTATCTGAGTTAAGAATATCCACATCCTTCTGGGTCAATTTAAATTTCTCTTCCATAATTAATCAATTTGTCTAGATGAACGATGATACCTCAAAATAATGTTTGGATCAGGATAAATTGTAGTTAAAGCGGTTTCTTTGCCATCGTAATTAAATTGAGATAAAACGTAACGAATACTCTCCAAACGTGCAGTTTTTTTGTCATTTGCTTTTACAATTATCCAAGGGCTATAACTTGTATGTGTTTTGCTGTACATTTGCTCTTTATAATGTGTATAAACATCCCAAAGCTCTTGACCTTTTCTATCTACCGGGCTATATTTCCACCTTTTTAACGGTGTTGCAATTCGAGCATTGAACCTTGACAATTGTTCATCTTTTGATATTGAAAACCAAAATTTAATAATAACCACCCCATCTTCATACAACATATGTTCAAATTCTGATACCTGCACCATGAAATTCTGATACTGAGCTTCAGTACAAAAACCCATAACTGGCTCTACAACAGCCCTATTGTACCAACTCCTATCAAAAAATACAATTTCACCAGAATTGGGTAATTCTTTAATATACCTTCTAAAATACCATTGTCCTCTCTCTAATTCTGTAGGTTTGGTTAAAGCTACAACTCGCATAGCTCTTGGGTTTAAATGTTCTGTAAACCTTCTAATATTCCCTCCTTTTCCTGCAGCATCTCTTCCTTCAAAAATAATAGCTACGCGCTTTTTATTTTTAACCACCCATCTTTGTAATTTCACCAATTCCATTTGAAGTTTTTGTAACTCTCCTTCATAGAACAATGTGTTTTTTACTTTTTCAGTTGAAATGTTTTTTTTCTGAATGATTTTTAATAGTTCCTTGTTTGAACTTAATTTTTCAAATTCTTCTAATGTTATTTTAGGAGTTTCTTCCATACTACTCATTCTTTTCAATGGTTACACATTCAGCTGGGTTATTCGATATCTGCAATTTTGCATCGGATGGAGAAATATAAGGAATCCCCAATCCAAGTCCACGCAAAATAAACAATATTCCAATAAAAACAACAAAAACCGGGATTACTTTTTGAATAGTTTTACGTGCATTTATACTTATAAAATTCCCAAAAAATATGGCCGAAGACATAAGAGGTACGGTTCCTAAACCAAATAGCATCATATACAAGGCTCCTTCAATTGCGTTACCCGTTGAAATTGAACCAATTAATGCCATATAAACCAGGCCACAAGGTAAAAAACCGTTAAAAAAACCAATTAAAAACAATGCTTTGTTTGATTTTATTTTTAAATAAAGTCCCAATTTATGTTTTACAATGCTAATAAACCTATAAAGCGGTTTTGAAAAATTGTATTTGTTAAATAAAGAAACTGGAGTGATAACAATAATTATCATAATAGCGCCCATTAACATTGACAAACGCTGTTGAAAACCACTTAAATAAAGACCTTTTCCTATGAGTCCAAAGAAAAATCCAATGATAGCATAGCTGATAATTCTTCCAAAATGATATATAAATATTTGAAAAAAAAGAGAAGTTTTTGAATCCCTATTTATGGGCAGTACAAAAGCAATTGGACCGCACATTCCAACACAATGAAATGCGCCCGCTAAACCAAAAAGAAGACCTGTCCATAACATGTTAATACATTAATTTTTCTTTGTATAAATAAGCTGTATTATTCACATTCCAGTCAATTTTTACATCCCAACGTCCTGCTACTAAATTTTCATTTTTAATAAGATAATTTGATGTTTCTAATTGTATTGGAATTTGGAAATCTATTTTATCATTCGATAATCGCTGAAACGAAATGTTTCCTGAAATTTTTGAAGGATCAAATTCAGCTGGAAAAGAAATAAGTAAACCTGATTCTACTTTTTTTATAAGAACGTTTTCCTTTAGTTCAATACCTTTATTTTCTTTATCAATTTCTTGCTGGTAATTTAATTCATCTTTATAATAATCTTCAGAAACCAAATGATGATCATATTCTGGCAAAAAAGTAACTTTATATACAAATGAAAGTATAAAAATTACAAATGAGGTAATTGCAATTATAATGCCTGTAGGCCAACTTATTTTAAATTTCATTTGCAAGTGTTTTAAATTGCCTTTAGCAAGCTTATTAATTAATTTTGATGGGTCCAGAAAAATTAGTAGTTGTTTTTTCAACTAATTTTCCATTTGAATAAATTCCAATTTTTAATTTTTCTTTTGACGAATTTAAATCTTTTTTATCTATTTCAATAAATAATGTTCCTTCTTTTAATCCTTGCTTTTTCACATCTAAATGTCCGCCAACCATATTTATAGTTCCATTATGAGAAATCAATTCGATAGAAACATCATTTATATCTTCAGTGGTTTTATTAATGAGTTTTACTGTATAAATATTTTTAACTGTAGTTGCTGTAGTTTGAAACGTTTGACCTGGCAATCTTAATATGGTAGCTTCAACATCATTTCTTAAAAAAAGCATTGTTACTAAAACACCAACCAAAATGGTTAAGATTGCTGAATACGCAATTAAACGAGCATTGAATTTAAACTTTTCTTTTTTCTCTATGTTATCTTCTGAGGCATAACGAATTAAACCTGGTTCAAAACCCGATTTATCCATTATTTCATCACAAGCATCAATACAGGCCGTACAGTTTATACACTCTAATTGGGTACCGTTTCTAATATCGATTCCCGTAGGGCAAACCAATACACATTGTTTACATTCTATACAGTCACCATAACCAAGTTCATCTCTATTTTCATTCTTTCTTAGCTTTTTTCTTCCGTTATCTCCTTCACCTCTAACAAAATCATATGCTACATTAATGGATTTATTATCTAATAAAACGCCTTGTAACCTTCCATACGGACAAACAATAATGCATACCTGTTCTCTAAACCAGGCAAATACAAAATAGAATATTGCTGTAAACACCAATAAGTTAACAAGCGTAGTTATATTTGCAAAAGGACCATCAGTTGCATAAACTAAAACTTCGTCAGAACCAATTATGTAAGCCAAAAATACATTTGATATGATAAATGAAATTATGAAAAATGCAATCCACTTTGTAACACGTTTTCTTATTTTTTCGGCATTCCAAGGTTGTTTTTCAAGTTTTATTTGTTTTGTTCTATCGCCTTCAATTAAATATTCTACTTTTCTAAAAACCATTTCCATAAAAATAGTTTGAGGGCACATCCAACCACAAAATATGCGACCAAACACAACAGTAAATAAAATGATAAACACAACACTTACAAGCATTATAATTACCAGCAAATGAAAATCCTGTGGCCAAAACGGGAATCCAAAAATGTGAAATTTTCGCTCAATTACGTTGAATAATAAAAACTGATTGCCTTTAATTTTAATAAAAGGAGCAGCTAATAAAAATGCCAATAAAAACCAACTAACATAAGTTCTATAATTATAGAATTTACCTTTTGGCTTTTTTGGAAAAATAAAATTCCTTTTCCCTTTTTCATCTATTGTCGCAATAGAATCTCTAAATCTTTCGTTTTCTTGTAATTCCATACAATATTAAAAAAACTGTTTTCTATTTTTTTAAACCTTGCTAATTTACAGCTAAATACTTAACCATCTCTGAACAAAAGTTACAAAAAAAAAATAAAAAACAGTCTAATTACTTATTATCAAAAAATCAGCAAAATTACAATCAAAATTTCAACTGAACTTAATTGTTATTATTCTATAACGGGAGCTTCTTCAACAACTTCAGCTACAGGCCAAATAATTTCACCTTCAGCAGCTTTTGGATTGGCTGGCTTTGTACCTTGCATTGAAATGATATAGCTTGCTAGTTGTATTCTTTCTTCACGCGTAATTGTTGACTCCCAAGCAATCATACCTTTTCCTGGTCGACCTCCATTGGTTAAAGTGTTGAAAATACTTTTAACATCTCCTCCTAAAATCCATTTATTATCAGTTAAATTTGGACCAATACTTCCTCCTAAATCATTTAAATGACAAGCAAAACAAGTTTTAGAAGTAAACAACTCTTTACCTTTTGCGATGCTTTCCTCATCGGTTAAAGCCACGATATTAGCATCGTCGAACAATTGTGGATTTGCTGCCTTGTATGCTTCAACCTCAGCCTTCCCCTCAGCGATTTCAGTTTCAAATTCTTTAGCTTGACTATAGTTTTCAGAATTATAGAACACTTGAAAAATATAAAATATACTTATTGCTATGGTTATGTAGAAACCATATAACCACCAAGGCGGTAAAACATTGTCTAACTCTTTTATACCATCATAATCGTGGTCAAGCATAATATCCTCTTCGGTTCCCAACTCATGAGCCTTTGTCATAGATTTCATAAATCTTTTCCAGCCCGATATCTTTTCTGAATTTTTATTCATGGTTCATTTCTTTAATATTAGTATCATTATCTAAAGGCAACTGACTTACTTCATCAATACTTTTTTTAGGCAATTTAAAAACAAACACAAGCATTGTTATAAAAACTGTAAAAAATAGCAATAGTGAAATAATTGGGTAAATTTCTACCCCATCAATACCTTCTAAATTATGTTTTATAAATTTTAACATCCAATTTATTTTTGCGCTGTATTTCCAGCTTTAATATCAGTACCTAAACGTTGCAAATAAGCGATTAAAGCAACAATTTCTTTGTTTTGAATATTACTTGAACCGTAATTTGATACAAATTCCGGGTCTTGTCTTAAACTTTCTTCTATTCCTTTTGCCTGTGCCAATAATTGAGCCTTAGCACCTGCAATTTCTTCAGCTGAATAAGGAACTCCTAACTTAACCAGTCCTTCCATTTTATCTTCAATATTTGAAGCATTTAAGTCGTTTTGAATTAGCCAAGAGTAACGTGGCATAATTGAACCTGGAGAAGTAGAGCGAGGATCTGACATATGATTAAAATGCCAGTTATTGTTGTATTTCCCACCAACTCTATGCACATCTGGTCCTGTTCTACGCGATCCCCAAAGGAATGGAAAATCATATACAAACTCACCAGCTTTTGAATATTCACCATAACGTTCGACTTCTGAACGGAAAGGGCGAATCATTTGAGAGTGACAGTTGTTGCAACCTTCACGAATATAAATATCTCTACCTTCTAATTCTAATGGTGTATATGGTTTTACACTTGCAATGGTTGGCACATTTGATTTCACTAAAATCAAAGGAACAATTTCAACCAAACCACCTATTAAGATAGCAACAGTAGTTAACACTGTAAATAAAACCACTTTACGTTCTAACCAAGTATGCAGTCCTTCCCCAGCAACACGCTTCCCACTAATTTTTTTCAATGGTGCTGCTTCTGCCAGTTCATCTTCAACAGGTGAACCCGCTTTTGCAGTTTTAATAACATTAATTGCCAATAAAACAAAACCTGTTAAATATAAAGAACCTCCAATTGCACGCATAGCATACATTGGTAAAACTTGGGTTACGGTTTCTAAAAAGTTACCATAAACTAAGGTTCCATCAGGATTGAATTGTTTCCACATGAATGCTTGTGTGAAACCAGCAACATATAATGGAATTGCATAAAAAAGGATCCCTAAAGTACCTAACCAAAAATGAGTATTGGCTAATTTTTTAGAATATAATGGTGTTTTCCAAAGTTTTTCAGCCAACCAATAAACGATACCTGCAACCATAAATCCGTTCCAAGCAAGCGCTCCAATATGAACGTGACCAACAATCCAATCGGTATAATGACCAATTGCATTTAAATTTTTAAATGATAACATTGGACCTTCAAAAGTTGCCATACCATAACCCGTAATTGCAACCACAAAGAATTTTAATACCGGATTTTCACGAACTTTATCCCAAGCACCACGAAGTGTTAATAAACCGTTGATCATACCACCCCAAGATGGGAAGATTAACATTATTGAAAATACGGTACCTAAGTTTTGCGCCCATTCTGGCAATGCAGTATATAATAAATGGTGAGGTCCTGCCCAAATATATAAGAAAATCAATGTCCAGAAATGGATGATAGACAATCTATAAGAATAAACTGGTCTGTTTGCCACTTTAGGAACAAAGTAATACATTAAACCAAGTACTGGTGTTGTTAAGAAAAATGCTACTGCATTATGTCCGTACCACCACTGCACTAAAGCATCTTGTACTCCTGAATATACCGAATAACTTTTAAAAGCAGTTATTGGCATTTCTAAATTGTTAAATATATAAAGAACAGCAATGGTTATCAAGGTCGCAATATAAAACCAAATAGCAACATAAATATGACGCTGTCTACGTTTTAAAATGGTACCAATAAGGTTAATTCCAAATACAACCCAAATTAAAACAACTGCAATGTCAATTGGCCATTCTAATTCAGCATACTCCTTTGATGATGTATACCCTAAAGGCAACGTAATGGCTGCGGCTACAATTATTGCTTGCCATCCCCAAAAATGAATCCTACTTAAAACATCATTAAACATTCTTGCTTTAAGCAATCTTTGAGTTGAATAGTAAATTCCTAAGAAAATTCCATTACCAACAAAGGCAAAAATTACTGCGTTGGTATGCAAAGGACGTAAACGTCCAAAACTTAACCACGAAATAGCATTATCTGCTCCTGCAAACTCTAATAATCCTGGGAAAACAAAAAGTAACGCTACTAAAAGCCCTACTAACATTCCTACAATTCCCCACAGAATTGTAGCCCAAAGAAACATTTTTACGATTTTATTATCATAATAAAACTGTTCTTTTTCCATACTTGTTTGATTAATTGTTAGTTATTAATTGATTCTTGTTTGTTCTTGTTTTTATCTGTAACTAGCTCATCGTCAAACAGCATACGAACCGATGGCGTATAAGTATCTTCATACTGCCCCGATTTAACTGATTTAATAAATGCAATGAAAAAAAATACTGCAACAATAATACTAACGCCTATTGTTATGTAGACTACCTCCATTTTTTAGTTACTAGATTGGTGTTGATTAATATACAAAAATATATTTTTTTAAGAAATTTTACTTGATAATTATCATATAATTCCTTTTCTTTTTAAAAAATTATAATTTCCTAGAAATCCAATTGGTAAGTATGGTTACAAAAACTACAATTGATATGGAGCTTTAAG
>Ga0316188_10001205_pt1 | contig 12129 bp, 12 predicted proteins | sample Phiworburrow1_MG_FD_204933 | JGI IMG/M metagenome (GOLD analysis project Ga0316188, IMG submission 204933) | Coastal sediment microbial communities from Maine, United States - Phippsburg worm burrow 1 | ecosystem: Environmental > Aquatic > Marine > Coastal > Sediment | place: USA: Maine...
TCACGCCACTCCCCACTTTAAATTTGTCGCCGAAATGCAGTAAACTGGCGATGAATTGGGGCGATCTTGCATATAACTGGACAATCCGCCAGCAATCCTCCAAAATTCAACAGAATCAAGCAAGAATACTGTGACGAAAAGATCGCGAAAATGCGGCTAATTGCTGCGATATTTAGAAAAACCCTAACTGGATATACATGGCAAGCATCCTGGTCATACATGGGCCTAACCTGAATCTGCTCGGCAGCCGCGAGCCGCAGCATTATGGCGATACCACCCTGGTGGCGATCGACGATGCGCTCGCCGCCAGCGCGAGCAAAGCGGGGCATAGCCTGCGCAGTGTGCAGAGTAATGCGGAGCATGATCTGGTCAATGCCGTGCAACAGGCCAGTGATGCCGGCGTGGATTTCATCATCATTAACCCGGCGGCGTTTACGCACACGAGTGTGGCACTGCGCGATGCGCTTGCCGCGGTCAAGATTCCGTTCATCGAGGTCCACCTCTCGAACGTGCATGCCCGTGAGTCCTTTCGTTCACACTCGTACTTTTCGGATTTGGCCGTTGGCGTGATCAGTGGTCTGGGGCCGATTGGCTACCAGCTGGCCCTGCAAGCGGCTCTGGATAAATTAACTAAATAAATTTGGCTAAATAATTTTTAAGAGAACCCACTATGGATATTCGTAAAGTCAAAAAACTGATTGAACTGCTGGATGAATCCGGCGTTGCTGAAATTGAAATCAAGGAAGGTGAGGAGTCGGTCCGCATCAGTCGTTATAGTCAGTCGCCGATGATGGCGCCAATGCAAATGGCGGCACCACTAGCGGCCGCCCCGGCACCTGCTGTCGCCGCTGCTGCCAGCGAAGCGGCACCCGCCGCAGCACCGGAAGTCAGCGGGCATGTGGTGCGCTCACCGATGGTCGGGACATTTTATCGTTCACCTAGCCCGGGCGCCAAATCCTTTGTCGAAGAAGGCCAGAGCGTCAAGGTCGGCGACACCCTGTGCATCATCGAGGCCATGAAACTGCTCAACCAGATCGAGGCCGATAAATCCGGGACCATCAAATCGGTGCTGGTCGAAAATGGCCAACCGGTCGAGTACAACCAGCCCCTCTTTATTATTGAATAAATCATGATAGACAAGATCCTTATTGCCAATCGTGGCGAGATTGCTCTGCGTATACTGCGCGCCTGCCGCGAACTGGATATCAAGACCGTGGCCGTGCACTCCGAGGCCGACCGCGATTTAAAACACGTGCGCCTCGCCGATGAATCCGTGTGTATCGGACCGGCGCCCTCGGCGGAAAGTTATCTGAATGTGCCGGCGGTAATCAGCGCGGCGGAAGTTACCGATGCGGTGGCGATACATCCGGGTTATGGTTTTCTATCCGAGAATGCGGATTTCGCCGAACGGGTAGAGGAATGCGGGTTTATCTTTATCGGTCCGCGCTCCGAGACCATTCGACTGATGGGTGACAAGGTCTCGGCGATCCACGCCATGAAACAGGCCGGTGTCCCCTGCGTCCCTGGTTCCGATGGGCCCCTGGGTGATAACCCGGATGAAAATATCCGCATGGCGCGCCAGATTGGTTATCCGATCATTATCAAGGCCGCCGGTGGTGGCGGGGGTCGCGGGATGCGTGTGGTGCATTCCGAAGCCGCTTTGTTGAATGCGATCAATCTCACCAAGGCCGAGGCCGGTGCCGCATTCAACAACGACGTGGTCTACATGGAAAAGTTTCTCGAGAATCCGCGCCACATTGAATTCCAGGTCCTTGCCGATGAACACGGCAAGGCCGTGCACCTGGGTGAACGCGACTGCTCCATGCAACGCCGCCACCAGAAGGTGATCGAAGAGGCGCCAGCGCCAGGCATTACCGCGGAAATGCGCAAACGCATCGGCGAGCGTTGCGCCAATGCCTGTGTCGACATCGGTTATCGGGGTGCCGGAACTTTCGAGTTCCTGTATCAGGACGGCGAGTTCTATTTCATCGAAATGAATACCCGCGTACAGGTGGAACACCCGGTGACCGAACTCGTCACTGGCGTGGATATCGTCAAGGAGCAGATCCGCATCGCCTCCGGCGAGGCCCTCAGCGTCCAGCAGAGCGATGTCATCATACGTGGCCACTCTTTCGAGTGTCGGATCAACGCCGAAGACGCCAGGACCTTCATGCCCTCCCCAGGGACCATCACCGCCTATCACACACCCGGTGGCCCGGGGATTCGGGTGGATTCACACATTTACGACGGTTATACCGTGCCACCCTATTACGATTCGATGATCGGCAAATTAATCACCTATGGCGATTCACGCCAGGCGGCCATGGCGCGTATGCGCATTGCCTTATCTGAGATTGTCATCGAGGGCATCAAGACCAATATCGCACTGCATCAGGATCTCATGCGCGATGCCGGTTTTGCCGCCGGTGGGACCAATATCCACTATTTGGAAAAGCGGCTCGCCGAGAAGTCATAGGACTCGGCCATGTCCCAGCTCTGCTCATGTTGGTAACTCGTTTCAACAAAGTGACCATTGCGGATTCTTTCCAGTAACTGTTCACCGCTGAACACAAACAACAGTAACAGGGTGATCATGCTGATCTCAGTCGCGACGATGAGTTGATATAACCGTTTGTTTCTCATGTTGATTACCTCCCGTTGCTTACACTGACTCGGTCGTATGGACCATGAGTCTGAACTTGAACATCAATTGCATCCAGTTGTGCTCCACAGCCAACAGCGCGCTGGGATGCACCTGACTACCTAACTCATAGAATCGAATCGGCCGCTGTGCTTTGATCACATCACCATAGTTGTTATACACGGCAACACCCACATCCAGGCTGACACGGTGGCCTTGTAACTGAAACGTGTCGTGATAAATTTCGCGGTTGATGCGGGTCTCCTTGCCGAAATACAGGGTCGTGAGATCAGAAACCCACAATTTGTCGGCAATCGCAATCGTGAACGTCCAGGTCGACAACGGTACCCGACCGGTGAACATGACGCTGTCCAAGGCCACTGTGATCGGTCGCTCGCCCGGTTGCCGCACCAGCGGCATGACCGGTGGATATGACGGCCGCGTTTGCGCCGTGGCCCGAAAAACCTCGGCATATTGTGCTGTTGACATACTTACCCCCACTTCCTCGTGCTTGGCACCAAATCCCCTTTGATGCGCGATAGGCTTATCCTAGGCCCATCTGGCTGGTTCCCCAGTGAAACAATACCCTACCAGCGTGTGAAATATTCACCTTCGGGCAGCTGAAAAAGCTTAAATTTGCCCCGCTACAACCGATAAAAAAGAGGGAGAACAGATAGTTATATGATTACACCGCCAAAACTTAACCCAGCGACCGTGCCCATGCCTCAGCCCTTCGATTGTCGACCGCAAGCGATTGAAAAATGGCTGGAAAATCTGCCGCGCGCGAGTGTGGGCCGAACCGCCGAATTGCTCTACAAGGCCCTGCAGGATATCTATCTGCAGGACCTCAAGGCCGCAGAGCGTTTCCGCACCCTGGAGGCCCTGCGCGAGATCGTTCACTACGTCACGGCCAACATGCGCAAGCACTTCGGTGGTCTGGCCTATCCCTTACCAAAAAAGATCATGCTGATTGCCTCGGCCGTACAATCAATCTTTGACTACATGGCCAAGGGCTATCGCCAAGTATTTCACGACATGCAGAAACAAAACTTTCTGTTCGTCGACAAAAAGATCCTGGCCACCACGGTCTACCGCAGCATTACCTATTTACACCGCTCCTTGATGGTGACCTATGAAATCTACGCGGCCTATCATCATGACTATTGGGAACAGCTGCATGAGTTGTATCACTACGCGCACATCCACAAGATTGCCCGACAGAACATCACCGACCGCTTTTTGTCCCAACAGGATAAGAGCACCATCGAACAGGAATACCTGCGCGCCATTCTGTTGTTCATGGCCGAGCCCTATCACTTGCGCCCCGGTGAGATCACTCTGACCAATGACTATATCGAACACTGGTATGGCCTGACCGATATCCAGACTGTGCAAGAAAAGAAGGAACTGGACGAGCACGGGTTGTTGGTGGTGGAACTGGATCGAGACCAGGCCCCACTATTCACCGGCAACGCCCCGATCACCAGCGCCCCCGAGCATTGCTGCATTATTCACACGCGCCGCCTACTGGATGAATTAAACAAGGAGCTGGCCAAACGCATTGAGGCCCAGCGCGGTCATCACCGGCCGGTGATCAAAAAGACCATCAGCATCGGCCTGTTGCAACGCCTGATCGAATCCTGGGGGCACACCCGGCGCCGGCGCTATCCACGTCAGCAGATTTTCGACAAGGTCAATATCACCATCGGCCTGCACAACACCCATATGCAATTGACGTATGAGCAATTTATCACGGACAGTTCTCTGGCCAAGCAGCACCATAACGGATTCAAAAAACCCAAATACGAATCAATCGACATAAAGGGCGTGACAGGTGATCAGACGGATGTGTGGTCAACGGTTTACGCCTGGGCGGCAAACAATCAGACCGACCTGCCCAAGGCTATTCCTACGGAGCAGGATGATATCCTCGCTTACCGGGTCAAACAGGACAACTGGACCCTGTTGAATGAAAGCGCCAATGGCTTTGCCCTGATGTCAGTGGAGAAACAGGCGAACAAAATTCAGGTCGGTGAAATCATTAGTATGCAAAGGGCCGGTTCCAAAGTGCGCGAGATTGGTGTCGTGCGTTGGTTGAAGGCCTACGGGAATACCGGTGTTGAGATGGGCGGCATGTTACTCGCCCCTTCGGCGATTCCCATTGGCATGCTCGTGGATGATGGGTCACACGGTGACAAGGTAGTGAACCGCGGCCTGATGTTGCCACTGATGACCGCGCTGAATCGCCCGGAATCGATCATGACCTTCTCCCGGCATTACAAGACCAACACCATCATTCAGATCAACCAACCGGGTGAGGCGGACTTCAGTGTCAGATTGACCAAATGCATCGCCGACAATGAAACCATTAGCCAGTTCCTGTTTGTACGCCTCGAACACCAGCTACCGGAACACCATCCCGATGAGTCATCGGCAGAGATCGATCTGAGTCGTTATAAGGATGTGTGGCAGAATATTTAGCCATATCGGCATTACTCTTTGCCAGGCATTTCCTTGATATATAAATCCCGTTTCGGGAAGGGAATCTCGACGCCGTTTTCGCGGAATTTACGATCAATGGTGAAGTTAAGATCGCTAATGACGCGCAGACGCTGGTCTACGTTCTTGATGTAAACACGTAACTCGAAATTTAGCGCGCTGTCACCGAAGCCCATAAACAACACACGTGACGGATATTTTTCATCATTGCTGATCACCAGGTCGTGTTCCTCGGCCACTTGCAGCAGGATCGCCTTCACCTTCTCGGTATCGGAGCCATACGCTACCCCCACCGGCACCCGCGCACGGCCCTGCTGATCGCTCAACATCCAGTTGGTCACCTGAGTGGAGATCAATTCCGAATTCGGCACGATGACATCGGCATGATCGAAAGTTTCGATCTGCGTGGAACGGATGCGGATGCGTTTGACGTAACCTTCGGTGTTGCCGACCACGATCCAGTCGCCACGCCGGATTGGCCGCTCGAATAATAGGATCAGGCCGCTAACGAAATTGTTGACAATGTTCTGCAGGCCAAAACCGATACCGACTGATAAGGCACCGGCAACAATCGCCAGATTTTTGAATTCCACACCGGCTACGCCCAACCCAACCAGAAAAGCAACGGTCATTCCCGAATAACCGCTGATGATGACGATCGCTTCGCGCGACCCACGATCGATTTTGGTTTTAGCCAGCCATTGGCGATCGAGATAATTTTTTAGCCAACTGGAAAGAGCCACCAATAAACCGAAACTCAATAGCGCAATAATGATTCGCGCTGGCACGATTTCCAGGGAACCAACGGTAAAACCATTGATGACATAGCTTTGATATTCCGCCATGTCTGCGTCTGACATTCCCCAGATACGTAACAGTGCGATTGCAAAGCTCACCCACAGGCCGACAAAGACGATTGCCTGAAACCACAATAACCCCGGAAAGTGATCACCGGATTTAAGGCTGAAACCTCTACGTATTTTGCGATGCCATGCCTGCCGACCATACTCAATCCCGTCGAAGAAATCCTTCGCCAACTTACTGAGCATGGAATAAATGCCAAACGCCAACAGCGAACCGAAAACACCTAGTAGCACCTGAAACGACAGATTTCTATAGCCAGCCAGTTCGGCAACCAGAATTATGATCAGCGAAACTTGCACAATAACCCGCAACCATAGAGTACCGGATGAACGTGGCAGGTAACCGAGTAACCAGGTCGTCCAGGACAGGTTAATCACCAGCGCAATAGCAAAGAAACCGCGCACGAAATTAATCGCGTCGTTCGACAGGCTCTGCTTTACAATCGAAGCAAACAAAATGAAGGCGATAAATAACAAGGTTGCCAACACCTTAAAGCGGTAAGAAATCCGGCGCGAGATCGGCGCGAGTAAATTCAATAACAATGCGCTATCACGGCTGGGCGCGAATACAAACTGGGCAAGACTTAATAAACCTATATAGATAGGCAAGCCAATCATGATCAGGGTGGATAATGGTTTGGGCTTCATTTCCAGTGTGACGGATAAAAACACACTACTAATCGCCAGGCTGGCTAACAGGTAGGGCATAAAAATCGAATAGGTATTGATCAAGGCATGCGTAAAGGTCGCCGAGTAGCTTTTATCCCAGACATGGGTATCACTAAAGTGTTGCATGCGCTTGCGCAAATATAACCCGGCCAATACGGACAGAGCGTTCAACAGCAGCAAATAAAAAGCGTGCTTTAACTGAAATGCGTGTAATCCACTATCCTCGATCAGCAATGACCAGGTGGCACTTACCCACTCGCTGCGCAATTCCCATTGTGAATCGAACAGCTCAAAGAAGGTCGGGCCTACGGCCAGCAACCGTTTGGCCAACATTGACTGCTGATAGTCTGATAACAGCTTGAGCAATTCATCGGCACGCAGATTAACCAGTCGACAGCTGGCCAATTCCTTTTCTTTATCGGCCTTGTCCTTGTTTAAGTCGGCGCGTTTTTTCTTGACCTCGGCAGGTTCGTTTTTTGATTCATCACCGAGTTTGAGTATACCGTCGGTAATTACCGCTATCTGGGCTTCGGTGGTCGTAATACAGTTATTGGTTTTTGAGCGGGCGTTCTCCACTTTTTTCACCCACTCAGAGGTCTCATGCTCATCCAGACTGAAACTAGATAGTTTGCGTTCCAGACTATCCAGATTTTTCACGGCCTCGCTCGGGTTAAATTCCTCTGCAATGGTCAAAGTGACCATCCCTGCTGCCAGGATAAAACCAACTAAACTAAGCGTTATTCTTTTCATATCGTGTTTATAACATAGAGTGAATGCAAGGTCTGGTATGATGCAGTAGTTTATTCACAACGGCAGATTTGTCTAGCATGCCCTGGCTACAGTTACATATTCAAACCGAACAACAATATGTCGAATCCCTGTCGGACTTATTGAGTAAGCTCGGCGCGCTCTCGGTGACTTACCAGGATGCGGCAGATCAACCCTTGTTCGAACCACCACCGGGTGAAACACCGCTCTGGTCTGACACCTTGCTCACCGGTTTATTCGATACCAACCAGGACCTCGATCACATTGCCGCGCAAATACGCCACCAGGCCAGCAACCAGATCACCGCCATGCGTTCTGAAATTCTCGAAGACAAGGACTGGGTGCGGGAGTGGATGGACAACTACCACCCATTGCAGTTTGGCGACAGCCTCTGGATTGTCCCCTCACACCGCGCGCCGCCGGACCCCGCTGCGACCAATATCCTGCTTGATCCCGGCCTGGCCTTTGGTACCGGCACCCACCCGACCACGGCCATGTGCCTGACCTGGCTGGCGGGACAGGATTTGCGGGGCCAGCGTGTGATTGACTATGGGTGTGGCTCGGGGATTCTGGCCATCGCTGCAGCCAAGCTCGGCGCCGACGATATCATCGCCATCGATAACGACCCGCAGGCCCTGCTTGCGACGCAGGCAAATGCCGAGAAAAATACCGTTACTGATTATATAAGCTGTCAGGGTGTACAGACGCCGATCGATGGAGAATGCGATCTGTTGCTGGCCAACATCCTCGCCGGTCCGTTGATACAACTGGCGCCCCTATTCGCCAGCCTGGTCAAGACCGGCGGCCAACTGGTGTTATCGGGTATCCTACCAGAACAGGCCGAAGCGGTGGCCAGCGCCTATTTGCCCTGGTTTGACTTCGAACCAACCTATCAAAGCGATGATTGGGTGCGACTCAGCGCGCAGCGTAACCCACAGCCACCGGATTAAGCCGCTATATTTTATTGATATGCCACAACACGCAGAATTTCCCTAGCCTATAAAGGAATGCCCATGACAGACAAACGCTATGCCATCATTCACTTCATTGACGGCACCCAGTTGACACTGGATTTCCCCAAACAGTCCGAGGACAACGTCATCGCGCAAAAATTGCAGAAGCTGCTGGACAGCCCCTGCCTGATGATCGAGGCCGATGGCGCCCTGCTCACGATACCCCTGACCAGCATCAAGTACATCCAGTCCCACCCTAGCCCCAAAGTACTGCCTGACTTCGTGATCCAGGGGGCAACCCTGATCAACTGATCCACGCAGTCTACCCACAAGGGCATGCCTATCCCGCAGCATCGGGCGACGGCCCGTGGGCCGATTTCGTATTTCGATACGCCGGTGCTACCATAGACCACAGACAGTTTAGCCGTGGCCAAGCCAGCTGCGGAACATGACCTGAACCCATAGCCCGTAAGGCCCGTCACGACGCCGCATTCCCGACCAATGTAAGCACACTATATGTATACCCAGTGTCCCAACTGCCAGACCACGTTTCGCATTGCCGAGGCCCACCTCAAGGCCGCCAAGGGTATGGTGCGCTGTGGCAGTTGCCAGCAAATTTTTGATGCCACCGCACATCTCACCTCCGGCATGCCCAATGAGCCGAGCAAACCGGCCGCCAAACCCCGGCCTGCTCCCGCACGGCCGGCGCCACCGCCCAACAAAGGGCCAGCCCCGCCCAGCAGCGCCTCGCTCACCAGTAGCACTTTCAGCTTCGAAGATTTCGATGAGGAGGAGCACGATCATATCGATTTGACCATCCCCGTCTCGCGCGAATCGATGCCGGATCAGACGCCCTTCATGGAATCCATCTATGAGGAAAACTCGCCATACAACAATCTTGATGAAATGGATCGCATCCCTATCCCCGGCGAGCTGAATTTCGGTGATTCGTATATCCAGTTTCCCGACGAGCAGGACGATAAAAGGGCACAGGCTGATGAGCTGACAGACAGCCGCGCAAAAACCGAGCGCCGCCCGTCCAATCCGTACGAAGATACCGAAGATAAAGAAGCTCCCGCGACCACCAGGGAACGCAGCGCCATCGACGACTTATATAAAAGCGCCGATCTGCAAATGCACGAGGATGAGCAACTCCAAAAAAATATCGAAGAGCTGCTGAGCTTTGCCTCCGAGCTGGATGACAAGCCTCCGAGCCATCCTGATTATGAGCTCAGCCCGCATTTACACGAACTGGAAGACTTCGAAAAGGAAATCGACAATCTCGACTTCCATCACCAGCCCTTGCATAGCACCAAGCCGGCGGAGGAAAAGACCACCCTGCGTGCGCCACCGGCCACCAAGCCAGCGGAACCGACGGATGAGTTTGCCCATGATTTCGAGATCGAGATTGAAGATGATGGGGAACTGATTATCGAAGACATCCCGTCCAGACGTGATTCGATCTTTTCCAAACCGACACCAGAGGCAGCCGAGAGCACGGCGAAACAACGGCCGCGGCGACCCACCCGGCCTGAGGCAAGCGGAGAGTTCAGACGCAGCGCCGGCGCCCAGGCCAAAGAAAAGTCTGAACAGGTAAAGCCAGGCGCCCCGGCCCAGGTCGAGAAAAAAGCTGAGCGTATAAAGCCGCGTACCCCGGCCCGGGTCGAGGACGAACTCCCTTCTGCGGAATTCGAAATTCCCAAGGCCTTGCGCCGCAACTTTGAAAATTTCGAACCACCGATGCGACCCATCTGGCAAACCATGGGCATGATTGCCTTGCTGGTGATCCTGGGTGTCGGTTTTCTCTTCCAGCTGATCTTTTTCCGCAGTTATGAATTGGCCAATCGCTTGCCGGCATTGCTGCCGGTACTCACCTCGATATGCAGCAGCCTGCCTTGCCGTTACTCCGGGTCGATCGATGTTTCGAAGATCGAATTACTCAATCGCGATGTACGCAGCCACCCGACCCAGAAAAATGCCTTGCTGATCAGCGCGGCATTTATCAATCATGCCAGTTTCGATCAGCCATACCCGACTATCGCCGTCAAACTGGCGGATTTGAGCGGTAATATTGTCGCCACGCGGCACTTCAAACCGGAAGAATATCTCGACAAGATTTATAGTAAATTCTTACTAATGGAATCCGGTACACCGATTCACATTACCCTGGCAGTCCTTGACCCCGGCGATGACGCCATCAACTTCGAGTTCAGTTTCCTGTGAACCAGTCCGCAAGACCCAAAATCGGCTGGTGAATACCCGCCCGGTTGATCACGAAATTGGGTTGAATTGCTGCTTTTATCGCCCGACTTGAACAGGTATGATTACCCTCCTTTTTCCGACGCCATAGTAATTTGCCATAACGATATGCAGATTGGTCCTTACATGTTGAATAGTCGTCTTGTCCTGGCCCCGATGGCCGGAGTCACGGATCGCCCGTTTCGCCAACTGTGTAAAAGTCTGGGCGCTGGTATGGCGGTGTCGGAAATGGTCTCCTCAAATTCCCTGTTATGGGGCAGCGAGAAGACCAAGCGCCGCGCCAATCATATCGGTGAGGCCGATCCGAAGTCGGTGCAAATCGCCGGGGCCGATCCGGCCATGATGGCCGAAGCGGCAAAGCATAACGCCGATCACGGCGCGCAGATTATTGATATCAACATGGGTTGCCCGGCGAAGAAGGTCTGTAATGTCATGGCCGGTTCCGCATTGTTGCAAGATGAACCCCTGGTCAAACAAATTCTGATGGCCGTGGTCAAGGCAGTGGACATCCCGGTCACTCTCAAGATTCGCACCGGTTGGGACAAGGAGCACCGTAATGCGTTAACGGTTGCGAAAATCGCACAAGATGCCGGGATACAGGCGCTGGCGATACATGGCCGCACGCGCGCCTGTCAATATCGTGGCGATGCAGAGTACGACACCATCGCTGAAGTCAAGCAAAAAATGCACATCCCCGTGATCGCAAATGGCGATATATCTACCCCCGAAAAAGCCAAGTATGTGCTAGAGTACACGAACGCTGACGCCGTCATGATAGGCCGCGCAGCACAGGGACGGCCGTGGATCTTTCGCGAAATTCAACACTATTTGCAAACCGGTGAGCATTTGCCAGAACCCTCACCTGATGAAGTTCGCGATATCCTGATAGGACATTTAAATAACTTATATGATTTTTACGGTGAGTTCACCGGCGTGCGGATCGCACGTAAGCATATAAGTTGGTATAGCAAAGGCCATCCACACGGGGCCGCATTTAGAGATGCAGTAAACCGTGTCGATACAGTCGATGAGCAATTACAGATGACTAACCATTTCTTCAACAACTTACAGCCCAGGGAGGAGTTAGCAGCATGACGGATTCGGTCGTGGCAGTGGCTCTGGATGATAACCAGCAAACCAACCGTCCCCAAACTACTTTGCGCGACAGCGTAAAACAAACCATGGAAGCTTATCTCAAGCAATTGGATGGACACTCAACGGGGCAACTTTACGCCATGTTTCAGCAGGAAGTGGAAACACCCTTGCTGGAAATTGTCATGGCATACGTTCGCGGCAACCAGAGTAAGGCTGCTGAGTTATTGGGTATCAACCGCGGTACCCTTCGCAAAAAACTAAAAATGTACGGCTTACACCAGTAAGCGAAAAATGCGATATCGCGCAGGGGGTGCCTGCGTGGCTCACCACAACCACCCCCTGCGTTTTTCACCTCATCTTTTCATTACTTAGGGTTTCACTA
>Ga0316188_10001206_pt1 | contig 12127 bp, 10 predicted proteins | sample Phiworburrow1_MG_FD_204933 | JGI IMG/M metagenome (GOLD analysis project Ga0316188, IMG submission 204933) | Coastal sediment microbial communities from Maine, United States - Phippsburg worm burrow 1 | ecosystem: Environmental > Aquatic > Marine > Coastal > Sediment | place: USA: Maine...
GTGGCTGCTGCTGCGCGAGGCGCTGCGCCAGTGCCACGACCTGCGCTACGTGGTGCTGGTGGACGGCGAGGAGGAGGCGGCGGCGAACGGCTTGCAGATGATCAGCTTTGCGGGCCTGTGCGCAGCTGGCGGCGTGCCGGCGGATCGCGGTGTCATCGACGTGGATATGGCGGCCATTCTCTACACCTCGGGCAGCACGGGGCAGCCCAAGGGCGTGGTGCTGTCGCATCGCAATCTGGTGGCAGGCGCTCACAGCGTGGCGCAGTATCTGAACAACACCGCCGACGACCGCCTGCTGGCGGCGCTGCCGTTCAGCTTCGACTACGGCTTCAGCCAGCTCAGCACGGCCTTTGCCGTGGGCGCCAGCTGTTACCTGGTGGAGTATCTGCTGCCCCGTGACATCGTCACGGCGGTGGGCCGCTATGGCATCACCGGGCTGGCGGCGGTGCCGCCGCTGTGGGTGCAGCTGGCCCAGGTGGCGTGGCCAGCCGCCGCGGCGGACGGCTTGCGCTACTTCACCAATTCCGGCGGAGCCATGCCCAGCGCCACCCTGGCGCGGTTGCGCACCATCTTCCGCCACGCCTCGCCGTATCTCATGTACGGCCTGACGGAGGCCTTCCGCTCCAGCTATCTGCCGCCGGCAGAGATCGACCGGCGCCCGCAGTCGATCGGCAAGGCCATTCCGGGCGCGGAGCTGCTGGTGATCAACGAGGCCGGTGAGGCCTGCGCGCCCCACGAACCCGGCGAACTGGTGCATCGGGGCAGCCTGGTCGCCATGGGTTACTGGGGCGACCCGCAGCGTACCGCCGAGCGCTTCCGGCCGGCGCCGCTGCAGCCCGCGGGCCTGGCGCTGGAGGAGATCGCGGTGTGGTCGGGCGACACCGTCACCCGCGACGAAGAGGGCTTCTTGTATTTCGTGGGGCGCAGGGACGACATGATCAAGACGTCGGGATACCGCGTCAGCCCGGTCGAGCTGGAGGAGTTGATCTACCGGTCGGGTCTGGTGTCGGAGGTGGCGGCCATCGGCCTGCAGCACGAACGGCTCGGGCAGGGCATCGCCGTCGTCGTCACCGCCGCAGCGGGCGGCGGCCTCGACCCTGCAGCGCTGCTGGATTACTGCCGTCAGCACCTGCCGGCCTATATGGTGCCGCTGGCCGTGCTGGAGGAGCGCGGCGGCCTGCCGCGCAATCCCAACGGCAAGCTCGATCGCCAGGCCCTGGCGCTGCGCTATGTCGATCTGTTTCGCGACGCCACGGCGTGAGCGCCGTGCCGTGCGCCCGTGCCCAGTAGGTAGGAGAGTTCCATCATGAGCAAGCCCCGCCACGAACGCCTGCAGCGTCTGCCTGCGCGCGGTAATCGGCTGCTGATTGCCGGCCGCCACGCGCCGGCGCTGGTGGCCATCGCCGGCGGCAGTCCCTGTTACATCTACGACCGGCAGGCCATTACGGCGCGCGTGGCCATGCTGCGGGACTGCCTGCCGGCGGCGCTCGGGATTCACTACGCGATCAAGGCCAATCCGCTGCCGGCGGTGGTCGCTCACCTCGCCCGCCTGGTCGACGGCCTGGACGTGGCGTCGCTGAGGGAGATGCAGGTGGCGCTGGGCAGCGGCGTGGCGCCCGAGCACATCAGCTTCGCGGGCCCCGCCAAGCAGCCGGTCGAGCTGGCGGGCGCAGTCGCCGCGGGCATCACGGTCAACGTCGAGTCCGACCTCGAGCTGGCCCGGCTGGTCGACATCGCCAGGGCGCAGGGGCAGCCGGCGCGGGTGGCGCTGCGCATCAACCCGGACTTCGAGCTCAAGAGCTCGGGCATGAAGATGGGCGGCGGTTCGCGGCCGTTCGGCATCGACGCCGAGCGCGTGCCCGCGCTGCTGGCCAGTCTGGACCCGCAGTGCCTCGACCTGCGGGGCTTTCACATCTTTGCCGGCTCGCAGAACCTGCAGGCGCAGGCGCTGATCGAGGCGCACAATCAGACCTTCGACCTGGCCCGCCGGCTGGCGCTGATGGCGCCCCGGCCGGTGCGCGAGGTCAATATCGGTGGCGGGCTGGGCATTCCCTACTTCCCCGGAGAGCCGGCCCTCGATCTGGCGCCGGTGGCCCGCAATCTCGAGCGCCTGCTGGCGGGGCGCTGCGATGCCCTGGCCGGGGCGGCGTTCATCATGGAGCTGGGTCGCTTTCTGGTGGGCGAGGCGGGCTACTACCTGTGCCAGATCACCGACATCAAGGAGTCGCGGGGACGCGAGTACTGGCTGACCGACGGCGGCCTGCACCACCACCTGGCCAATTCCGGCAATTTCGGTCAGGTCATCCGCAAGAACTATCCCGTGGTGCTGGCCGACTGTCTGCAGGCCGACGAGCTGCGCACCGTCGAGATCGCCGGCCCGCTGTGCACGCCGCTGGATGTCGTGGCCACCGGCGTCGAGCTGCCGCGCGCGCAGGTCGGCGACTATGTCGCGGTGCTGCAGTCGGGCGCCTACGGCGCCAGCGCCAGCCCGCAGGGCTTTCTGAGTCATCCCCAGGTGCGGGAATTGCTGCTGTGATGCGCGGGCCGGGCGGCAGCCGCCTGCGGGTTGGCGCGGCCGGGCGGCGCCACGCCGGTCAGCTGAGCAGCAGCACCAGCGGGCCGGCCACCATGAGCAGGACGTTGCCAAAGGCGTAGGTGCCGGCGTAGCCGATGGCGGGAATGGCGCTCTTGGCGGTGCTGGTGACCACGCTGAGCGAGGCCCCGCTGGTCATGGCGCCGGTGAGGGCGCCGAGCAGAATGGGCGGGCTGAGGCGCAGTACGCGGCTGCCGAACAGGTAGGCCAGCAAGATCGGTACGGTGGTGACCATGATGCCGGCCACGACCAGGGCAGGGCCGCTGCTGGCCACCGTTGCGATGATGTCGCCACCGGCCCGCAAGCCGATGCCGGCCATGAACAGCAGCAGGCCGAATTCCATGAGCAGCCAGCGCGCGCCCTCCGGCAGGTGGCCGAAGGTGGGGCGGACGCTGCGCAGGTAGCCGATGATCAGGCCGGCGGCGAGCAGGCCGCCGGCGCTGCCAAGTCCCAGCTGCAGGCCGCCGGCCGCCACCGACAGCATGCCCAGGACGACCCCTGCTGCGATGCCGAAAGCGAACGTCACCATGTCGGTTTCGTGGATCTGGCGTTCGATGTGGCCCAGGTATTCGCCGAAGAGGTCGATCTTGCCGGCCGGGCCGACGACCTTGAGGATATCGCCCTTCTGCACGATGTGGTCGTAGCTGTGCGGCACCGGCACGCCCATCTGGGTGATCTGGGCGATCAGCACGCCGAAGGACTGGGGAATATTGAGCTCGCCCAGGCTGCGTCCCAGCACCGCCTGGTTGGTGACGACGATCTGCGCCGTGTCGGTGGCCTGCTCGATGTTCCAGTCCGGGGGTATCTCCGGGCCGATCCGGCCGATGTCCCGGGTGAACACCTTGCGGGGGCCGATGATCTCGACAACGTCGCCGATTTGCAGGTGATCCTGCGGCCCGAGCTTGACGGTCTCGCCCTGCCGCAGTACCCGCAGCACCGGTACCCGCTCGCTGAAGCGGGCGTGCAGCTCATGCAGCGTCAGCGCCGCGAAGTCCTCGCTCGCGACCCGGTAGCAGCGCGTGGAGATGTTGGCGGGCGCGATGGTGGCGGCGCCGTGATGCTCCAGGCGCCGGCACTCGGCCTCCAGGTCGATCCCCAGCAGGCGCGGCATGAGCTTGATGATCGAGATCAGGCCGGTCAGGCCGAAGATATAGGTGATGGCATAGGCCGTGGCCACGTTGTCGATCACCGTCTCGCGGTCCCAGCCCTCGGGTATGGGCACCGTGCCTTCCCGCACCGCTTCCTGCGCCGCGGCCAGGGTCGGCGAGCTGGTCAGGCCGCCCGCCAGCAGGCCGGCCGACACGCCCGGATCGGCATCGAGCACGCGCGCGGCGGCCAGCGTGATCAGTACGGAACTCGTCGCCACCACCAGCGCCAGCGCGAAGTACTTGAGTCCGTCCGCGCGCACGGCGCTGAAGAACTTCGGGCCGGCCTGGTAGCCGACGGAAAAGATAAACAGCGCAAAGCCCAGCGCCTGCGCGTCGGGCGTGATGCGCAGGCCGAAGTGGCCGAAGAAGATGCCGGCGAACAGGACGCCGGCCACCGGACCCAGCGAGAAGCTGCCCAGGCCTATCCGGCCGATCAGCTGGCCTACGCCCAGCACCACGAAAATCAGCAGCACTGCCCGTATCTGCATGGCCTCCAGGCACCACTGCCAGAGGCTGTCGAGCTGCTCCGTCATGCCGCCCTCCTATGGATGGCTTGCGGGTGGATAGCCCGCGGCCGCAGCGAGCGCGGCAGGCCGGCGCTGCGGTGGCGCCAGGCCGCTGGCGCGGTCGCCCGGGCTTCAGCGGACTCCTTCGGCGAAGGTATCGCAGCGCTGCAGATCGCCGTACTGCAGGCCCTGCTTGAACCAGTGCACGCGCTGCGCCGAGCTGCCGTGGGTGAAGCTCTCGGGCACCACGTAGCCCTGCGACTGGCGCTGCAGCCGGTCGTCGCCGATCGCCGCGGCGGCGTTGAGCCCCTCTTCGATGTCGCCGCGCTCCAGGATGCTGCGGGCGCGGTTGGCGTGGTTGGCCCAGACCCCCGCCAGGCAGTCCGCCTGCAGTTCCATGAGTACCTGCAGCTGGTTCGCCTGGGCCTTGGAGGCGCGGCGCTGCGCCCTGCTCACCTTGTCGGCGATGCCCAGCTGGGTCTGCACGTGGTGACCGATCTCGTGCGCGATGACGTAGGCCTGGGCGAAATCGCCCGGTGCGCCGAAGCGGTTCTGCAGGTCGTCGTAAAACTGCAGGTCGATGTAGACCTTCTGGTCGGCGGGGCAGTAGAACGGCCCCATGGCGGCCTTGGCGAAGCCGCAGGCGGACTGGGTGGAGCCGCTGAACAGTACCAGCGTCGGTTCCCGGTAGACCTGGCCGCCGCTGCGGAAAATCGGGGTCCAGGTATCCTCGGTATCGGCCAGCACCATCGAGACAAACTTCGCCAGCTCATCCTCGGCGGGCGACCGCCCGCCGCTGCCCACGCCGCTGGACTGCACGGGCGCGACCTGTTTGACCCCCTGCGTGAGGATCGCCGGGTCGACGCCCAGGAACATGGCCACCAGCGCCAGCAGCAGCGCCCCGATGCCGCCGCCGACCGCGGCCCTTCTGCCCCGGCCGCCTCGCCGGTCCTCGATATTGCGGCTCTGCCGCCCTCGCTCCAAGCGCACGGTGCTGACCCCCCTGTTGTTATAGTAGCGCTGCCCCTGCCGTCCGGGTGGACGAGTGCCGCGCTCGTCGGGCTCTGTGTTCCGATAATAGCGATTTAGCGCATCCGTGCATAGTGAGCGCGGCGACCCGCGCTGCGCTGCAAGCGCACGCTGCAAAGCGGCCGGCGCGTGTTACCATGGGCCGGCGTCGCTACCGGCGCCATCAGCAGGGCGGGGGAGCGCTGACATCGATGCTAGAACTGGCCGGTCTCAAGCGGTTACTGACGGCGGACATCGCTGATCAATCCAGAATCAAAGGGCGTCTGCAGGTGCTGCTGCAGGCGATATACGCCGTGGTCAGGGACCTCTCCAGAGGCCAGCTGACCCTGCGCTCCATGAGCCTGTCCTATTCCACGCTGCTGTCGGTGGTGCCGCTGCTGGCCTTCAGCTTTGCCCTGCTGAAGGGACTGGGCGCCCACAATTCGCTCAAGCCGATACTCGACGAATTTCTCGCGCCCATGGGGTCCGGCGGCGCCGAGCTGTCCGATCTCATCGTGTCGTTCGTCGAGCACATGAATATCGCGGTGCTGGGTTCGGCGGGCCTGCTGGTGCTGATCTTCACCGTCGTGTCGCTGGTGAAGAAGATCGAAGACTCCTTCAATTACATCTGGAACGTCAAGCAGGGACGCACCGCCTCAGAGCGCCTGCGCGACTACCTGAGCATTCTGCTGGTCGGTCCGGTGCTGATGGTGTCAGCGGCCGGCATCAGCGCCACGCTGGAGCAGACGGAGCTGGCGCAGAGCCTGAAAGCGCTGCACCCGGCCGGCGCCATGCTGGTCGGCCTGCTGACGGTCATACCGAAGCTGCTGCTGTTCGGGGCTTTTGCCTTTCTGTACAGCTTTATCCCCAATATCCGCGTCGCCTGGCGGGCGGCGGCGATGGGCGCGCTGGTGGCGGCGGCGCTGTGGCTGGTGGCCGGCTGGGCGTTCACCAGCTTCGTGGCATCCTCGGCCAAGTACACGGCCATCTACTCCTCGTTCGCGGTGCTGATTCTGCTGCTGATGTGGCTGAACCTCAACTGGCTGTTCGTGCTGATGGGCGCCAATATCGCCTACTACGTGCAGAACCCCGATCACCTGCTGCTGCAGCGGGGCGCCCTGCGGCCCAGCGCGCGCAGTCGGGAACGCCTGGCGCTGCAGGCGATGCTCAGTATCGCCAGGGACCATCGCCGGGGCGTGGTGTGCTGGAACGGCGATCGCCTGGGGCGCGAATTCGGCGTGCCCCGCGACGTCGCCAATCTGGTGCTGGACGACCTGGTCCGGTCCGGCCTGCTGGTGCGCACCGCGGGCCAGCTGCAGGATGCGCTGCTGCCGGGCAGGGCCAGCGATCAGATCAGCGTCAAGGACATCCTGCTGGCGGTGGACGCCGCGGGCCAGGATTTCGCCGGCAAGCGGCCGCTGGATAGCGCGGTGAGCGAGGTAATTGATGACCTGCGGCGCGCTCTCGATCAGACCATGGCCGGCCGCAACCTGGCCGAGATGGTGCAGGCGCAGGAGGTCGCCGAGGGCAGGGCCCAGACGAGGGTGCGCACGGTGCCGCGCGCCGTCATCGACGCGGCAGCAGCGCCGGCGGAAGGCGGTGTCCGGGATGCCTGAGCGGCTGGCGCCGCGTCAGCCAGGCCATTACTGGCAGCGCTGCCTGGCAGGGAGCGCGTTGTCTGGTCGGGTTCGCAGGGTGGCGTGTGCCGGGAGGGGGCGGGCGTCAGCGCCGCTTGTTGTCGACGTAGCGGCCCAGGGTGCCCAGGGTCTCGAACACGCTGGCATCGATCTCGTCGTCGGCGAGGACGATGCCGTACTTTTCCTCGAGCGCGGTCAGCAGTGACACCACGCCCATGGAGTCCAGCTCCGGTACGGCGCCCAGCAGTGCAGTGGTGGCGTCGAAGCCGCTGGTATCGATCTGCAGCACCTCGGAGAGCAGTTGCTTGATGTCTTCGTCTGCATTCATAGCGTCACGGATGTCGTGGTCGTGGTGTGGCCCAGGTCACTGCGCCGCCAACTGTAAGTCATTTTACCCTGCTTATTCAACTGGAATGCTGCCGTCCCTGTGCGGCGCTGCGCGCGGCCGCGATCGCAGCGCCTATAATGTGGCAGACTGACAGCATGAGAGGGCGTGGAGGCCAGCGTCGATGAAGCACGTTACTTATCTGTTCCTGCTCGGGAGCCTTACCGCCGCAGCCGCGTCGACGCTCTACAAGAGCGTGGATGCCGAGGGCCGGGTGACCTATAGCGATGCCCCGCCGGCCAAAGGCACCGCCGAGGCCATCGACCTGCCCGCCGGCGGCGTCAATATCCTGCCGAGCGAAGGCATGCCGGAGGAGATCGAGCGCCAGCGCCAGGCGGACCGGCAGGCGGAGCAGCGCCGCGCCGCCGAGCAGCAGGCGTGGTCGGAGCGCTACCGCAGGGCGCAGGACGAGCTGGCGGCGGCGCAGCGGGCCCTGGAGAGCGCCAGGCAGGTCCAGGAGGGTGACGTGGTGGGCTCGGCTTTCGGCGGCGCGCGTCCCAGTGCGGACTGGGTCGAGCGGCTCGAGCAGGCCGAGGCCGATGTCGCGCAAAAACAGCGCGCCCTCGACGGGATCAAGCGCTCGCGCTGAGGCGCCGCGACCGCCGCTGGCGGCATTCAGCCGGAGGCGGCGCGCTTGAAGGTGACGCGGCGCTGGTCCATGTCGATGTTGGCGACCGTGACCAGGAGGGCATCGTCGAGGCCGCCGACGCGCTGCTCGCCTGCCTTGAAGCACAGCTCGCGCGCGTCCAGCTTGACTTTCTGGCCGAGCTCACCCTTTTCGATTACGCCCTCGATGCCGTTGGCATCGAGCCGCACCACCAGTCCGCCGGCGTTGACCTGCACCACGTGGGCGGGCCATTGCTGGTCGCGGTGGCGCGTCAGGTACTCGGCCTGCAGCCAGCGCTGGGCCCACTGGCTGGCGGCGCGCAACTGGCTGTGCTGCTCATCGAGTTGTGCGGCCAGAGTCGGGTCCGCCGCTGCCGGCTCGCCGCCGGCCAGCAGCGCCTTGAGCTGGCGCTGATTGTAAAGATCGACGTAGCGCCTGATGGGCGAGGTGAAGGTGGCGTAACAGGGCGCGCCCATGCCCAGGTGCGGCGCCGGCGCCGGCGACAGTGTGCCGCGCTGCAGAAAGCGGCTCAGCACCCTGCGCACGCGGGCGCCATCGGCCTTGTGCTCGAGCGCCATGATGCTCGTGCGGTAGCCTTCCAGCGTCTGCAGTTCCTCGGTGGAGGCCTGATGGTCCATGCTCGCCAGCAGATCGCGGGCGTCGCCGAGCTTTTCGCTGCGGAAGCCCGCATGGCTGCCGAACAGGCCCGCACCGGCCTCCGCCAGGCGCCTGGCTACGGCCTGATTGGTGGCGATCATGGACTCCTCGACGATGGTGCGGGCGGGCCCCTTGGCGACCTCGGCAAAGCCGCTGATGCGGCCGTCCTCGCCCAGCGCCATGTCGAACTCCGGCTCGTCGCGCATCAGCAGCTGGTGGCGGCCCCGCCACTCCCGCATGCGTGCGGTGGCGGCCTGCAGCGCCAGCAGGCTGTCCCAGACCTCTGCGCTGGTCGCAGCGGGCCGCTCGCCCGCATCGAGCCAGCCGCTGAGCTGGGCATAGTTGAGCTGGGCGCGCGAGTTCACCCGGGCCTCTTCGAAGCGGGCCGCGGTGACCTCGCCAGCGCTGCTCACCGTCAGGTGGCAGGCGATGGCGAGCCGCTCCTGCCCGGCGAGCAGCGACAGCAGGTCCTCGGACAGGCGTGCCGGCAGCATCGGCAGCTGTTCGTGCGGCAGGTAGGCGGTGGCGGCGCGCCGCTGCGCGCTGCGCTCCAGAGGGCTGTCGGCGGGGATCACGCTGGACGGATCGGCGATGGCGACGGTGACGTGCCAGCCGTCACCGTCGCTGCGGGCGCACAGCGCGTCGTCGATGTCTCTGGTCTGGGGGGAGTCTATGCTCACCAGCGGCAGCGTCGTCAGGTCGACGCGCTCCGCGGTCAACGCGGCCTCGAAGCGCTTGACGGCGTCGTCGGCGCTGCCCGCTTCCCGGGCCAGGCGGAAGTTGACCGCGGCATAGCGGCTGGGGAAGTCGGCATCGGACTCGCTGCCGATGCGCTTTCTGATCGAGGCCTGGGCTCTGCCATCCTGGATCGGGTGGCGGCTCACCGTGCACTCCAGCCAGTCGCCGACCTGCAGGTTCTGGCGCTGCTTGGGGGGCACGAACAGTTTGCGCTGCATTCTCGGCACGTCGGCGACGACGAACCAGGCGTTGCCGTGCTTTACGCACTTGCCGCAGAAGGCTTTCAGCGAGGTGGTCAGCAGCTTTTCGAGTTCGGCGTAGTCGCGGCCCTTGTCATCGGTCTGCACCTTGAACTCGACGCGGTCGCCGGGAAACGCCCGTTGCATCTGCTGTGGCGGCAGAAAATACTGCTTGCCGTCGTCGGCGCGCACAAAGCCGTAGCTGCTGTGGCTGCCCGTCACCAGGCCTTCGAAGCGGCGCTCTTCCCGGCGCAGTTCGGTTTTGAGCTGTTTGAGCTGTTGCAGGGCGGTAACATCTAACATCGTAAACGGGTCGGCGCTGATGAGGTCGGCCGCATTCTAGCAGAAACCGCCGGCGATAATGAGAAAAACAGGAGGGTGCGGTACACTGCACCCACACTGCCGCGACCAGCATCGCCAGGCAATTGCCCGCACCTGCCCCCGGGGGGCCGTGCACAGCAGTATCAACGGGAGAGGGCTGCCGTGAAAGACGATACGCGATTTGACCAGGTGATGGCCGACGTCACGCCCCTGAAAGTGGCGGAGCGCGTGGCGGTGGTCGCGGGGGGGCGCCAGACCCCGGGGCTGGAGCGCCGGCGCCGCGCGGCCGCTGCCGAGGCGGCCGTGGATGCGAATTTTCTCTCGATCGATCACGTCCCCCCGGTCGGCCCCTACGATATCGTCGGCTTTGTGCGCCCGGGCGTGCAGCACGGGGTCTATGGCAAGCTGCGGCGCGGGCGCTACGAGCCGCAGGCGACGCTCGATCTGCATCGGCGCAGCGCCGAGCAGGCGCGCCGGGAACTCTGGCAGTTTGTGGAGGACTGCTCCGAGTGCCAGCTGCGCACGGTAATGGTGCTGCACGGCAAGGGTGATCGCTCGCCCCAGGCCGGCGTGCTCAAGAGCTATGTCTGCCATTGGTGCACGCTCATGCCCCAGGTGCTGGCCTATCATAGCGCCCAGCCCTATCACGGGGGTGCGGGCGCCCTGTACGTGCTGTTGAAAAAGGCCCCGCAGGCGCGGGAACAGAACAGAGAGAGGTTTTTAAACAAGCGACATGACTGACCCAACCCACAGTGCGGAACAACTGCTGGCGGTAGTCCAGCGCTCGCCGGCGGCGGTCGCGGCCAAGGATCGCGAGGCGTGGCTGTCGATCTTCGCGGCCTACAACATCGTCGAGGACCCGGTCGGCTCGCGGCCCCACGTCAGCGGCGTGTTCGATCCGGTGACCGGCCGCCGCGGCAATGGCCCGCTGGTGCGCTTCTTTGACACGTTTATCGCCCCCAACGAGATCACCTTCGAGGTGGAGCGCGATATCGTCTGCGGCTTTCACGTGGTGCGGGACCTCACCATCGAAATCCGCATGGGGCCCAAGGTCGTGGTGCGGGTGCCCATGCACCTGCTGTACGTGCTGGGAGAGCACGGCGGCGCCCCGCGGGTGTTCCGCCTGGCGGCGCACTGGGAACTGCTGCCGATGGTCGTGCAGGCGATGGGCTTCGGCATGGCCAGCCTCACCGCGATGATGGGCCTGGGCTGGCGCATGTTGCGCATTCAGGGCCTGGGTGGTATCGCCGGCTTCATGCGGGCCCTGCGCAATATCGGTGCACGCGGCCGGGACGCCACGGCGGCCTTTGCCCGCGCCTTCAACGATCGCGACGAGGCGGGCCTGGCGGCGCTGTTCGCCGCCGACGCGCCGGGCGTCAGCTGGCCTGCCCCCGGCAAGCGGCTGGGGCCGCGGCATTTCATCGAGCAGACCAGCGGCCGGCTGGAATTCGGCAAGACGCTGGTGTCCGGCTACGTGGTCAGCGTCAGTGCCAGCTGGCAGGACGCCGGGCTGCTGCGCCCTGGTCTGGTGCTGTTCGAGTTCACCAGGGCGGGCGCTATCGACCGGGTGAGCGCTTACTGGGCCGCCCCTCAGGCCGCGTCGTCGTCCTCATCCTCGGGGTAGCGCTCGCGCAGGAGTTCTATCAGGGCCTTGCAGGCGTCCGTTTCGGTGAAGATGCCGACCGGCGCGCCGTCCTTGGTCACCACGATGGCCTCGGCGTGCCGCGCCAGCATGTGCTCGAGGATCTGGTCCAGCGGGTCGCTGACGTCGGCAAAATAGCAGGTGGTGGGCGTGATGTCGCCCACGCACAGCTCCTCGCTGGTGGTGCCGCGGTGGCCGATGAGCTGGGCGCGCTTGATGTCCCGGTCCGACACGATCTCCTCGATGGCGCCGTCGATCATCACCGGCAGGTGGCGGATGCCGTGCTCCTGCATCATGCGCAGCGCGTCATCCACCGGGCGGCCGGCTTCGATGTGATAGGGGAAGGGGGTCATTACCGATAACATCTGGGGCATGTGCTTGGGCATTGCGGGTAGTCCTTTGGGCGGTCGCTGGGGCTGTCGAGTGGGGCCGAAGCTTAGCAGGGATGGTGCCGTGCCGTGAAGTTCATCGTAGCAGGCGGTCCCGGGCCCGGTTGACCTGGGCGGCGAGGTAGTCGTTGCCGCCGCGGTCGGGGTGCAGCTTCTGCATCAGGTGGCGGTGGGCGGCGATGATGTCGCTGCGGCTGGCGCCGGGCTGCAGACCGAGAATGGCCAGCGCCTCGCTCTCGCTCATCGGACCCCCGCGG
>Ga0316188_10001207_pt1 | contig 12126 bp, 11 predicted proteins | sample Phiworburrow1_MG_FD_204933 | JGI IMG/M metagenome (GOLD analysis project Ga0316188, IMG submission 204933) | Coastal sediment microbial communities from Maine, United States - Phippsburg worm burrow 1 | ecosystem: Environmental > Aquatic > Marine > Coastal > Sediment | place: USA: Maine...
TCCCGGGCTGCACGGTGGCGTACGACCGCTGCAACCTCCACCACCTCGTGTGGTGGCGCAACGGCGGGTTGACGGATCTCGACAACCTGCTGCCACTGTGCTCCAAACATCACGACAAGATCCACCACGACGGCTGGATCATCGAACTCGGACCCCGGCGAGAACTCACCCTCCGACTCCCCGACGGCACCATCCACAACACCGGACCACCGACCATCCGCGCCGCCTGACCCGGCGGTCAGCGGGCGAGGGCCCGCTCAGATGACGGTGATGCCGGGGATCGGCAGGCCGAGAAACGGCACCGGATCGACCGGCGTGCGGCTGGGACCGCGCCGGACTTCGAAGTGCAGGTGCGGCGACGACGGATTGCCGGTGCTCCCCATCGTGCCGATGACCTGCCCGCGGGTGACGACGGACCCGACGGTCAGGCCGGGAGCGAACGACTCCAGGTGGTGATACCGGTAGCGATCTCCGGCTGCGTCGAGGAGCACCCACGAGTTGCCCTCGTTGGTCCCCATGACCGTCTGGGCCTCGATGACCCCGTCGAGACATGCGACCAGCGGCTGGCCCGGCAACGCATCACTGCGCCCGATGTCGATGCCCTGGTGCGGGCCTGCCCCGAACAGCCGCGGCGCACCGAAGTTGTTCAGCAGAATCAGATCTGCGGGCAGCTGCACGGGGAACATCAGCCGGCCGGGAGGCCAGATCCGAACCGCCGGCTCGAGGGCCGAAGCTGTCGACTGGATGTCCGACGGGTCGGCGCCGGCCGCCACGACCGCGCCGAACCGCGCTGCGGCGGCGACACCGGCGAGGCCGAGTGCCGAGCCGATGATCTGTCGACGGGTACGAGTAGCGTTCATGGTGATGGGTGGACGTCGAGTGTTCGTCAGCGGTGTCGGGGGAGAACTCGGCACCTTGGTGGCGAGCCTCCTCGAAGCCGAGGACTGGGTTGGTGAGCTGTCGGGTATCGATGCCGATCCGCCCCGACGGCGCCTCAATCGTACGGTGTTCCACCGGATTCACCCCGACGAGCACGATCGAATCGTCGACACCGTCGTCAAGTTCAATCCGCACGTGCTCGTCCACGTCGGCGTGTGGGAGCCCGATGCACGCGCAGCACCCCACGACGCGGCAACCCTCACCGACCAGGCCGCGACATCGATCATCGGCGCCGCCGCCGAGTGCCCGGCGCTCGAACACGTCATCGTCCGCAGCGGGATCGAGATCTACGGCCGTTCCCGCGGGGCGCTCACCCGGCCGTCCGAATCGGCGCCGATCCAACCGACGAGCGAATGGGGCCGCACCGTTGCCGCGATCGAGCGGACCGCCGCCCAGGTCGGTGAACGCGTCGGGGTCACCGTCGGTGCGCTCCGGCTCGCCCCGGTGCTCGGGCCGCACGTGCCATCTCCGCTCGGACGCCTGCTGCGAATGCCCGCGGTGCCGTTCAGCCTGCTCGCTGATCCGCCGTTCGCGGTGATCGAAGACCGCGACGCCGCCCGGGCCTTCGTCGCCGCAGCCCGACTGGGCCTCGCCGAACCCATCAACGTCGTCGCCCCTGGTGCGATCACCGCACTCCAGGCGGCTCGCCGGGGACGACGCATCCCGGTGCCACTCGTCGGGCCCGACTGGCGCATCGCGAGGACGCTGAGCCACCTTGCGGGCGCCCCCATCCCCGACCACGTCGCCGAGGCGCTCCATCGCGGGCGCCTCGCCGACAACACACGCATGCGCACGCTGCTCGGAGTGGAAGCCCAGACCTCGACGACCGAGGTCATCGACCGGCTCTACCACTGGCCGAGCGTCGTTCGTCAACCAGCACGGATACAGGTGGCCTGATGGACTTCGGACGTGTCATCAACCTCCGAGCGAGCGATGCTCCGAGCGGCGTGGTCGACGACTGGGGCCGCGACCCCGCACTGGTCCGCTCGATGATACGCCTCGCCCACGGGCGATGGAGTGTGTCGGTCGGGGGCGACCACTACCTGCCGCGCCGCAAGGGCGCCCTGATCGTCGTGAACGCGCGGCGATTCGCACTGGCACCGATCTTCGCCGCGTTCGCGGTCGGCGAGACCCTCGGCCGTCCGGTGCGATTCGTCGGGCGTCCCGACACCGCGCCGGTGGGAGCATTCAGCCGTCGCATCGGCGGGCTGCTCGATCATCCCGACGAGGTCGCCGGCGCGCTCGCCGCTTCGCAGGTCGTGGTGATGGGCGCGGAGCACGGTGACGTGGGACGTGTCGATCACACGCTCGTGGGTGCAGCGCTCGCCAGCGGGGTGTCGGTGTACCCGGCCGCCACGGTGAGCAGTCCGTTCACACGAGCCGCACGTGTCGAGATCGGCCCGGCGTCGAAGTCCCTGCGCCGCCGCCGCGGACCGCTCTCGGAACTCGAACTCGCCGACCAGGTGCGCGTCGACATCGCCAGCCTGCTCGACGAACTCGGAGAGCTCCACACCGGGACCCCGCTCGACTGGCTGCCACTGTCCGGGCTCGGGGGCGCCTGATGTCCTACATCCGCAGCACTGACGGAACCCGCATCCACTACCAGGTCACCGGGCGCCCCAACGGGGCTCCGATCCTCTTCATCCAGGGTCTGGGTGCCGACAAGAACGGTTGGAATCTCCAGCGGCTCGCAACGGCACCCTGGTACCGATCGGTGGCACTCGACAATCGAGGGGCGGGCCGCAGCGACAAACCGCACGGCGCCTACACGCTCGAGCAGATGGCCGACGACGCGGTGGCCGTGCTCGACCACGCAGGAGTCGAGACCGCCCACGTGGTCGGCGCGTCGATGGGTGGGGCGATCAGCCAGATCGTCGCCGTCAAGTATCCCGAACGCACCCGCTCGCTGACGCTGGCCTGCACCGCGGGCCGCAACCACCCGTGGCGCGAGGAACTCCTGACCAGCTGGCGCGACTCCGCGCTCGAACGCGGCATCGGTTCGATGGGCCACGAGGCGGCCCGCTGGGTGATCGGTCCACGATCGTTCCGTCGCCTCCTCCCTGCCATCGGTTGGCTCGGACCGCTGGCCCTCGGCCGGCCGGCCCATGCGTTCGCCGCTCAGTGCGACGCCATCCTCGCAGCCGGCGAGTTGCACCAGGATCTCATCGATCGGTTGCCCGACATCACCGTGCCGACCCTGGTGATGGTCGGCAACCAGGACATCCTGACGCCGCGCGGCGACAGTGAAGATCTCGCCGACACGATCCCCACGGCCGAGCTGGTCGTGATCAGCGGTGCCGCACACGGTTTCATGGTCGAACACGCCTCGACCTTCAATCGCGTGCTGCTCGAGTTCCTCGGCCGCGCCGAGCGCGCCCATCAGGCCGGGCTCGAGGAACGGGCTCGGCTCGACGACACGCTCGCCGCCAGCTGATGCGCGTCGTCATCGTCGGCGCGGGGCTCAGCGGCCTCGTCGCCGGCCGCGAACTGCAGTCGGCAGGTGTCGAGGTCTCGCTCGTCGACAAGGGACGGTCGCCTGGTGGACGTCTGGCCACGCGACGGATCGGTGGAGCCACCCTCGACCATGGCGCACAGTTCTTCACCGTCCGAACGCCGGCGTTCCGGCATCGGGTCGACCAGTGGCTCGAACAGGGCCTCGTCACCGTCTGGTCGCACGGCTTCGGCTCCGACGACGGACATCCCCGATACATCGCTCCGGCCGGGATGAACTCGCTCGCCAAGGATCTGGCCACCGGACTCGATGTGTCGTGTTCGACGATGGCGTTCACCGTTCGCCGAGCGGGCTCGGGCTGGGAGGTGGTGATCGACGACGGCTCGAAGCGTGGCGCCGATCGCGTCGTCGTGACGACCCCGTTGCCGCAGGCGTTCGCCCTGCTCGTCGACGCCGGAATCGAGCTCGACGGGCGATTGGTACGAACCGAGTACGACCGCACCATCGCGCTGTTGGCCACGCTCGACCGAGCACCGCTGCTCCCGTCGCCAGGCGGCGTCCAGCACCCCGACGCCGACATCGGTTTCGTCGCCGACAACGCGGCGAAAGGCGTGAGTGCCACCCCGGCGATCACGCTCCATGCCTCGCCGTCGTGGAGCGAGGCTCACTGGGACGAGGAGACAGCGGATCTGCTCGAGGAGTTGACCGCCTTGGCGGCCCCGTGGCTGGGCGATGCCACGATCGTGGAGGCCCAGCTCAAGAAGTGGCGATTCGCGACGCCGCGCACCCCGTGGCCGGAGCCGTGTTGGGTGTCCGCCGACGGGGGCGTCGTGCTCGCCGGCGACGCGTTCGCCGGCCCGCGTGTGGAAGCGGCGCACAACAGCGGACTGGCCGCCGCGCACGCATTGCTGCGATAGGTCGGAATCAGGGTGCGCTGGTCGCGCCGCAGCGCACGGCCACGACCTGGCGAGTCTCGAGATCGACGACGGTGACGCTGTCGGGTCCGAAACGCTTCAGGAAATCGGAGAAGGTCGGGATGTCCTCGCCACCGCAGTCACGCTCGATGACCTGGGCGTACGGGATCCGCCAGCCGTTTGCGAACACTGCGTCGCCCGCGTCGAGGTCGATGATCGGTGGCAGTTCGACGGTTCCTCGTGGCGCCGCCGGCAGGATCGCGAACCACACGACGGCATCACCCAACGTGTCGGCCAACAACACACAGCGGTTCGCCTGGTCGAGCTCGTCGCAGTCGATCTCCCCCAAGGTGCCGGGCGCGATGCGCACGACCCGCTCACCGGTGAGGTTGAGATCGAGATACCCGGTGGTGACACCGGCCGGAGTTGCGTCGAAATCGATCGACTGCTCGGCCGAGACGATCGGCTCGATCACGTCGATCTGACGCTCGATGGTCTGTGGCTCGATCACCGCATCGATCGACGTGTTGTCGACGAACAGCGCCCGGGTCAGCAATGCCAGGGCCCCCAACGCGGCGATCGCCGCGACGAATCGCCAACTGAACAACTGCCTCACGGCGCCAACGTCGTCGACCCTGGCTCCGTCGAAGCGGCGGCCACGACGGTCGACGCCGCTTCGAAGGCGGCGTCGGCAATGGCTGCGAGCACGGCGTCGGTGTGCGCGAGGCCGACGAAGATGGCCTCGTATGCACCTGGGGCCATCGCCACGCCCGCCGCGAGCATCGCCTGGAAGAACGCCGCATAGGCACCCTCGTCGGTGCGCTTGGCATCGTCGAAGTTCCGCACGGTGCCGGCCTGATCGCCGCAGACGATGCCCACGAGGGTGCCGACGACGGGGAACGAGGCGACGAACCCCGCCGAGGAACAGGCATCGCGCAATGTCGCTGCCAGATGCCTGGCTCGTGCCATCAGTTCGATGTACACCTCGGGCGTGAGTTGGTCGAGTGCGGCCAGCCCGGCGGCGGTCGCGATCGGGTTGCCGGCCAACGTCCCGGCATGGAACACCGGCCCGAGTGGCGAGAGGTGCTCCATGACCTCGGCGCGACCACCGACGGCGCCGATCGGGAGCCCGCCGCCGATCACCTTGCCGAAACACGTCAGGTCGGGACGCACGTCGTACTTGGCCTGCGCTCCGCCCGATCCGACCCGGAAACCGGTGATCACCTCGTCGAAGATCAGCAGTGCTCCCACCCTGTCGCACTCTGCGCGGAGCCCGGCCAGGAAGCCGGGGGCCGGCGCGACGACACCCATGTTCGCCGCGATCGGCTCGACGATGACGGCGGCGACGCGTTCATCGAGCTCGGGCACGACGTTGTACGGGGCGACGATCGTCGCCGCGACGGCGCCGTCCGGAACGCCGGCGGTGCCGGGCAGGCCGAGCGTCGCGACACCACTGCCTCCCGCGACGAGCAGGGCGTCGGTGGCACCGTGGAAGTTCCCTGCGAACGTCACGATCCGGTCGCGGCCGGTGACACCGCGAGCAAGTCTGACGGCGGTGCTCGTCGCCTCGGTGCCCGAGTTCATCAACCGAACTCGCTCGCAACTGGGGACGCGTGCACCGATGGCTTCCGCGAGCTTCATCTCGCGCGGGGTCGGCGCCCCGTACGAGGTGCCGTCGCCGACCGCGGCGCTGACCGCCGCGGTGATCGCCGGATGGGCATGGCCGAGAATGACCGCTCCATAGCTCTGCACGAGATCGAAGTACGTGGTGCCCTCGACGTCGGTGATCGTGGCGCCCTCGGCCCGAGCGACCACGTACGGCTCACCGCCGACCGCCTTGAACGCCCGGATCGATGAGTTCACGCCGCCGGGGATCGCTCGACGGGAACGCTCGAACAGCAGATGATTGGACGGCACGCCGGCGCCGGTGCACACCGTCGGAACGCAGCCCGCGGCAACACACCCCTCGGGATCGCAGTAGGTGATCGCCGGGTCGTTCACAGGTCGACCTCTCCCGAGGCCGCCGACTCGGCGAGCCAGCGCGTGAAGTAGGTGAGCACGATGTCGGCACCGGCGCGTTTGATCGCCGTGAGATGCTCGAGCGCGACCGCATCACGGTCGATCCAACCTCGGTCGGCCGCCGCGTGGATCATCGCGTACTCACCGCTGACGTGGTACGCCGCCACCGGAACATCGACCCGATCCGCGGCCGCCGCGATCACGTCGAGGTAGGCCAGTGCGGGCTTGACCATCACGATGTCGGCGCCCTCGGCGATGTCGAGGTCGATCTCCCGCTGCGCTTCACGGGCGTTGCGCCAGTCCTGCTGGTAGCCCTTGCGATCACCGCCACCGACGATCGAGACGTCGACGGCATCTCGGAACGGGCCGTACAGCGCGCTGGCGTACTTCGCCGCGTACGCCATGATCGCCACGTCATCGAAACCGGCGTTGTCGAGTGCGGCGCGGATCGCGGCGACCTGGCCGTCCATCATGCCGCTCGGGGCCACCACCTGGGCACCGGCTGCGGCCTGGGCAACCGCTGCACGGGCGTAGATCTCGAGTGTGGCGTCGTTGTCGACGACACCCTGGGCGTCGACCACGCCGCAGTGTCCGTGATCGGTGTACTCGTCGACGCAGAGATCGGCCATCAGCACGACGTCGTCACCCACCTCGGCGCGCAGGTCGCCGAGCGCGAGTTGCACGATCCCGTCGGGGTCGAACGCACCGCTGCCGATGGCGTCCTTGTGCGCCGGCACCCCGAAGAGAATCACGCCCCGCACACCGAGGCCGGCGAGATCCGCCACCTCGGCGCGCAGCGAGTCGCGCGTGTGCTGCACGACGCCGGGCAGCGACTCGATCGGTTGCGGCTCGGCGATGCCCTCGCGTACGAACAACGGTGCGATGAGATCGTCGACTCGGAGGTGGTGCTCGGCGACCAGATCGCGCATCGCCGGCGACCGGCGGAGGCGACGGGGTCGGGACGACGGAGTCGGCAGCAGCTCGGACGGCACGCCACGAGCCTAACGGTGGCACCTGCACCCCACGGTGGCGGGATCGGCCGTCGGCCACCCGGTAGCGTGCTCGGCGTGTCCGTACAGGCTTGGTTCTCCCATGACGAGATCGCGGCGGTGCCCGGATCGACCTTGACCCTGCCGCTCACGATTCACAATCTCGGCGACTCGACCGAGTCGTACACGATCGTTCCGGCGGGCCTTGCAGCGAGCTGGACGACCGTCTCGCAGGGCAACCTGACCCTGTTCGGAGGGTCCCAGGAGGTCATCGAGGTCGAGGTGAGCCCACCCGAGCTCTCGACGACGACCGCCGGCCCGACGGCCATCGCGATCCGGATCATTCCGCTCGGTGACGCCGACGATGCGATGGTCGCGGAGACGACGATCACCATCGAACCGTTCGACGATTGCCGGATCGTCGCGCTGCAACCCATCCAACGGGCCCGTCACCGTGCGACCTACGAGTTCATGGTCGAGAACCACGGCAACACCGTGGCGAGCTGCCGACTCCACCTCATCGATTCCACCGATCGCATCGACGGGGACTTCGATCCACCGGCGGTCGGTGTGGCGCCGGGCGCGGCCAGCCTCGTACGGCTCAAGGTTCGAGCGGGGCGCGGCGGGTTCCGGCGCACCTCGCGGACACTCGACTTCGACATCGAGGCGGCCCGCCAGGGATTCGCTCCCGTCGCCTCCTCGCTCGCACTCGTGCAGTCGCCGACGATTCCGGCACAGGCGATCGGGCGAGCGTTCGCGTTGCTCGCAGTGATCGCCGGCCTGGCGCTGGCCTGGTTCGGCCTCGTGAAACCGACGATCGAGGACGCCGTCGCGACCGAAGTGGCCGATCAGACGGTCACGGTCGACCCCGGCGCCGCCAACCCCGACGCGACAGGCGTGACGACCACACTGCCTGCCGACTCGACCGACCCCGGACAGGGTGGCGTGATCGGTGAGCCCAGCTATTTCCGTCTGGAGGTGGCGCCTGCGCTGACACAGGTCGCCGATGCTTCGAACACGTTGCCCACGGGCCAACTGTTCGACGTCACCGATGTCCGCATCGAGAACCCCTACAACGACAAGGGCGTCGCCACGCTGCTCGTCAATGGCAACCAGGTGTTCGTCTGGTCACTCGAGAACGTCCGCGGCTCGGTGTTCGAACCCCGCATCACCCCGATCCGGCTGCAGCCCGGCGACATCGTCGCCTTCTCGGTGCGTTGCGACGAGATCGGCGATCCGACGCGAGCCACGTGCACGAATGCGGTCAACGTGGGTGGCGAGTCGATCGCCATCGACGAGGGCTGAACCCTCGTCGGCGTCACCCCGGCGTCAGAACCCCATGCCGAAGCCGGGAAGGCCGGGCGTGGCAGTGGGCTGCTCGATGATCTCGACCGTGGTGGACGCCACCGAACCGTCGGCGGCCTGCGCCAACAGGGTGCGCAGGCCTCCACGCTCGGAGGGATCGATGGGGAGCCAGAGCAGGAACGTGCCGTCCGGGCTCGACGTCGTCACCACACCGGTCGCCGAGGACTCACCGAACAGGATCGACACGGGTGTGTTCGGAGGGAACCCATGTCCGCCCACGGCCAGATCGCGGCCGGCTTCGACCTCGGGTTCACCGACCTGGAACGTCGGTTCGTAGTGACCGTCGCCGCCCGCCACCATGGTGGTGTACTGCCCGGTCGACGTGAAGACCTCGACCAGGGCGGTGCGACGTCCTGGTGCGGTGGGCGTGAACGTGACGCCGACACTGCAGGTGGCTCGGGGATTGAGCGCCTTGCGCTCGCAGCTGTTGCTCGTGATCGCGAAGTCGTCCGGGTGCGCTCCTTCGACGGTCACCTTCGACACCGAGGTCGGCAGCAGTGAGATGTTCTCCACGTCGAACAGGAACTCCGAGCTCGGCTGGCCCACCACGATGTCACCGAGGTCGGCACCGGCCGGGTCGGTCCGCAACATCGGCTCCCCGCCGGCGCCACGCAGCGTCGAACTCACACTGACGGCGCCGAATCCCGCCTCGGCAACCGTCAAGGTGGCCGAGACCGGACCTGGGGCGTTCGGCGTGAACGTCACCCGCACCGTGCAGTCGCCACCGGGGGCGACGGGCGCACCCAGTGCGCACGTGCTGGCCTCCTGGTTGATCGAGAATCGGCGGTCGGTCACCGTGACGACCGACGGCGTGAACGTCGTCGGTCCGTTGTTGATGACGGCCACGAACCACTCGTCGCTGGTGAAGCCGACGAGTGTCGAACCGAGATCGGCTTCGGCGAGCGACAGCGTCGGCGGCGTCGAGATCGTGACGATCTGGCGGCCCGGGCTCCCGCCGGCGACGAGCTGCGGACCGGCCAGCGTGTCGAACGCGGTGACTCGACCGGTGTCGCTGATCTGCGGATGCGAGTGCGCCGCGACAGCAGGACGCACGCCGTCGGTGGTCATCGCCAGACGGCGAAGGGTGCCCAAGCGGGCATCGGCAACCAGGAGATCTCCGTCGTCGGGTTCGCCACCGCCGGAGGCCTTCACCAACTGCAGGTTCGGCGCCTTGGTGATGAACGCGACGAGCTGCCCCTCGGCGCTGAGGGCCGGCTGCGACGACGGCGCCGTGCCGGCAACGACCGGATCGGAGCCAGCCACACTGCTGACCATCGACATCGCGGTTCGACTCACCTCGTCGTAGATCCCGTTCTCGTCGGTGTCGCGGTCGAGTCGGAACACCTGCGTCGGGCAACCCGCTGCACAAGGGGGGAACACGGCCGGGACGAGCCCGACATCGGCGCTCGTGAACGCGACGACGCGCCCATCGCGGGAGAGCACCGGGTCCGATGCCCCGACCGCCGTGGGTTCTCCATCGACGCGCACCGAGACGAGCCGCACGGCGAGGAACGGGTCCTGCTCGTCGCGATCCCAGACGAACACCTGACGCGTTGCGGGCCCACCGGGCACGGCGCCGGTTCCCCAGCCGGGAACCGCATCGGTCGAAGCGGCGTCGGAACGGTAGGCGACGAATCGCCCGTCACCGGAGATCGCCGGCTGGTCGAGGCCGACATGGACGAACTGTGTGTCCGGCGTCGAGATCGGCATGCCGGCAACGGGGACCGACCGCGCCGGATCGGTGACCGGCACTTCGAGATTCACCAGACTGACGGCGCTGACGCCCGGTGCCTCGATGAGCTGGGTCGCCGGATGCGTGTACGCGATCAGCGTGCCCGATCGTGACACCGCCGGCGCGTCGATGCTGCTGACGTCGTCGCGGGCGAGCCCGGACCCATCGGCACGCGTCGACACCAGCTCCCAGGCGCCCGGGGTTCCACCACAGTGTGGGAGCCGGAGTCGGTACACGTCCCAGCGGTCGCCGGTGTCGTCGTCGCGGAACACGTCGAGTGCGAGTTCGGTGACCACGACGATGCTGCAGCCGTCGCCGGACAACACCGGATGCAGGGAGTTGCCCGGTCGTTGACCCTCGGGCACCGTCGTGACCTCGGTGGTGACGTCGGCGTCGCGGTCGGTGAGGTAGATCGTCGACGTCCGAGCGTCGGTGTCGCCTCCTGGCAGGCCCTGCGAGGCGACGAACCTGCCGTCTCCCGACAACGAGGCATTCGAGCCGAGGGCAGGACCGACGGAATCGGCGACCGACGACGCTTCGAGCGGCTGCGCCTGCTCGACGAACCCGTTCGAACGTGCCAACACCCCGAGATCGCTGGTCCCCAGGAGGAGCGCGGCGCACAACACGCCTGACGCGGCAACGAGACGCCGCCGCCCGCTCCTGTCGCCCACGTTGCACCTCATTTCGCCTGGTTCGTCGGGGTTGTTGATTGTGTCATGCCTGGCCGGTCGGCGCCAGGGCCGGAAGTAGCAAGAATTCGTTCGAGTGTGTTCACGAGTCCGTCAAGAGAATGATCGGTCGAGGTGGCCGTGACCTTGAGCCCCAAATGCGTGGCAACGCTGGTGGTCGTCGGCCCGATCGAGACCACGATCGGTGGTACGACGTCACCCAGAGCGTCGAACCACGACTGCGCAGCCGAGCCGCTCGCCAACAACAACGCGTCCGCGCCGTCGATCGCGCCCGGTGGCGGCGTCCTGAGCAGCGTTCGATAGGCCACGACGGTGGTGACCTCGTGGCCCGCGTCGCGGAGGCCGGCGCCCAACGTGGCGTCGGCTCGATCGGCCTGGGCGACGAGGATCCGCTGTGGTGATGTCACCGCCGAACACAACTCGTCGAGCAGGACGGCGGCGCGCTGCGACGACGGGACCAGGTCGACGGCACGCCCTGCCGCTGCCGCGAGCACCCGCTCGGTCGTCGATCCGACCGCGGCGAGGCGGATCGAGGGAGTGTCACGGACCGCTGTGGCGATCCGCTCGGCCCCCGCGGCCGACGTCACGACGACCCAGTCGAAGTCCGCCAGTCGATCGAGTTCGTGCTGCAGCGCCGCGCCACCGTCGAGCGGATCGACGACCTCGATCAGGGGAACGTGGACGGCGATGGCACCCTTCGATTCGAGCAGTGCAGCGAGCTCACCCGGTCGCTCCCGCGTGACCAGGACGCGGCAGCCGGCGAGCGCGCCGGTCACCCGAGCGCCGCCTGTGCCCCGCGGGCGGCACGCTGCGCGATGCCCAGGTCGTCGTCGTTTCCGACGAGCGCGACATCGGCGACGATCGACTGGCCCGTGTCGAAGTCTGCGAGGAAGACGGTGAGTCTGCCCCCGCTGACGTGTCCACCGACGGGAAGCGAGCAGCCCGAGCCGAGTTCCGCGAGGAACGAACGCTCGACCTCCACGGCGTGGCGCGTGGCGGCGTGATCGACGGCGGTCAAGGTCGCTCG
>Ga0316188_10001208_pt1 | contig 12120 bp, 9 predicted proteins | sample Phiworburrow1_MG_FD_204933 | JGI IMG/M metagenome (GOLD analysis project Ga0316188, IMG submission 204933) | Coastal sediment microbial communities from Maine, United States - Phippsburg worm burrow 1 | ecosystem: Environmental > Aquatic > Marine > Coastal > Sediment | place: USA: Maine...
GAGAATAAACCATACTACAAGAAATTAGGGCCAGGGCAAAAAGAAGTAATTTCATACTAGGATGGATTAGATTAAATCAGAGTAATAAATGGATATCAAAAAATTTATCTTACTCATAAAAACAGGTTCATGTCACAAGCCTGATGGGCAATACTGTCTTTGGGGGAATAGATTAAAGATAGTGAAATATGTTTGACCGAATCTGCAAATTTGTACTAAAAAACCTGGCTTGCCCTTTATCACTTGCATGAACGTATTTTGCAGTATTTTGCAGGCAGTGCTATCGGAATTAAACATATTTGAATTCTTTTTTCTTCGCTCATTTAAATTTTACTAAATTCAAAAGTTGAAAATCATAAAAGGAAATGGCCAACTATAATATAGATGCAAAAAAGAATATGACCTATGACGCAATTGTCATAGGATCAGGTATCAGCGGGGGATGGGCCGCTAAAGAGCTTTGTGAAGGCGGGTTAAAAACTTTGGTCCTGGAGCGGGGTAGAATTGTGGAACATGTGATAGACTATCCTACCATGAATAATGATCCGTGGGATTTGGAGCTCCGCGGAGCCCTGGGACCTGAGGATCTTAAAAAACACCCCATTGGGGCCCGGGCTGGTTTTGTCGGAGCAAATAATGAGCACTTTTATGCCAATGACCTGGAGAACCCCTATACAGAAGTCAAGCCTTTCCTCTGGGTTCGCGGGCACCAGATGGGCGGCCGATCAATGCTTTGGGGCAAGCAGTGCTATAGATGGAGTGACCTTGATTTTGCTGCTAATGCCACAGATGGTCATGGGGTAGATTGGCCAATACGTTACAAGGATATAGAAGAATGGTATACTTATGTGGAGAAATTTGCAGGAATTAGTGGACAGGCCCTGGGTTTGCCACAATTACCTGACAGCCATTTTCTCCCTCCAATGGAGCTAAATTGTGTGGAAAAAGATATTAAAAGTAGGATTGAAAAAGAATTTCCCGGACGGGTCATGACCATTGGCCGTGTGGCACACCTTACAGAACCTTTAAATGGACGTGGCCAGTGCCAGTTCAGAAACAGATGCGACAGGGGATGCCCATATGGGGCATATTTTAGTAGTAATGCAGTAACACTGCCGGCCGCTAATGCCACCGGTAACCTGACTATCAGGCCTTATTCAATAGTTAATTCACTTATTTATGATGAAGAAAAGGGTAAAGCAACGGGAGTTCGGATTATTGACGCAGAGACTAATGAACATATGGAGTATTATGCAAAAATTATTTTTTGTAATGCTTCTGCCCTGAGTACAACCCAGATCTTAATGAATTCCACATCTGGTCGATTTGAAAATGGACTTGGAAATGATAGTGGCGAACTTGGGCACAACTTAATGGATCATACTTATAGGGTAGGCGCAATGGGAAAAATAGAAGGTTATGAAGACAAATATTATAAAGGGAGAAGGCCAAACGGCATATATATTCCGCGCTATGTGAATATTGATGAAAAAACAAAGACTGATAAGTTTGTCCGTGGTTTTGGTTACCAGGGTGGAGGTGGCCGTGCCAATTGGGGTGCTGGAGCCAATCAGGAAGATTTTGGGGCTGATTTTAAGGATGGTTTAATGAAACCGGGTCCATGGGAATTCTTCATTACAGGCTTTGCTGAATGCCTTCCCTATCATGAAAATCAGGTAACCCTCGATAAAGAAAATGTTGATAAATGGGGACAGCCTACATTAGCCATTGACTGTGAGTTTAAAGAAAATGAAAAAGCGATCAATAGGCAGATTAAGGCCGATGCAGTGGAAATGCTGGAAAAGGCTGGCGTGAAGGATATTGTTGGATTTGACAATGAGCACGAACCGGGATATGGCATACACGAGATGGGTACAGCAAGAATGGGGAGGGATCCAAAAACTTCTGTATTGAACGCCACTAATCAAATTCACGCTGTTAAGAATGTATTTATAACGGACGGCGCCTGCATGACATCCTCTTCCTGTGTAAATCCGTCTTTAACATATATGGCCCTGACTGCGAGGGCTGCCAATCATGCAATTTCAGAACTCAAAAAGAAAAACCTATAGGATTATGGATAGAAGGACAGCATTAAAAAAAACGGCCTTAGCCGCCGGATCAGCAGCGCTGGTGCCATCGCTTTTTTCACTTTTGCAATCTTGCCAGCAGCAAGCTCGTTTGAGTTGGGAGCCTATTTTCCTGACCATTGACCAGGCCGAATTGGTTTCCACATTGGCAGACACCCTATTGCCTAAAACGGAAACCCCGGGAGCACTGGACATGAAAGTAGATATGTTTATTGACATGGTATTTGCTAAATTGTTTGATAAAACCGCTCAGGATGCAATGATTGCAGAAATGAATGAGTTTGATGCATTGTGTGCCGAGAAGTTTGGTGGTAAATTCGCAGAATTGGACGCGCAGGATCGCAAAGAATTTTTAAAACAGCAGGAATCCGTTTCTCCCAAATATAATGGTAAAGTCTGGGGAACCGCGGTAGGGGTTCAGGAACCGGTTGGGTTTTATCGCACTTTTAAGTCGCTGGCCTTATGGGGATATTTTTCTTCAGAAGAAATTGGAAAGAATGTGTTGAATTATGATCCCATACCGGGCAAATACCTTGGTTGTATACCCCTGCAGGATGTGGGGAACAGCTGGAGTTTGTAAAATCTACCCTGTTTCGACCTTCAGATTCGGTGCCCGCTACAATGGATTTCCGCAGTTGTCGGCGTTTGTTATTAGAGTATTAAAATATTTCCTTTTTTATACGATATTGATAGGGGTTCCTCCCTGGGGTTTCTTTTTGAAGTTTTGGCAATCGTTCGAACCTCCCCGTAGCCAGCATTTTCTTTTGGAATCTGCTTCTGTCCAGTTTCTCATTCAAAATAGCCTGGTGCAGCTGATGCAGGTCGGGCATGGTGAAATAGTGAGGGAGCAAGTTGTAAGTGATTTGTTCGTGCCTTATATCTTCTTTTAACCGATTTCTGGCCTCGATTACAATTGATTTGTGATCCATCCACATTGGGGGAAGCTCATTAAAGCTGAACCATGCAAAGGTTTCATCTAATCCCCCGATTTCAGGTGTAGTTTTGCTAATATCAACCAAAGAGTAGAAAGCGAGTGTCACAAAACGCTTGTTTATCCAATAGTCTTCGCTCCATTTTATTTTTTCTTTTTTAAAATATTCCTTCCATTCATCACTAAACTGACGTTTTTCATTACCGAAAACTGTAAGAAAATTTAGGTAAGGATCTTCGAGGCCTGTCCGATTTGTCAGAATTCTGGAAGCAGCATCATCAACAGATTCATTGGTTTGAATATATCCACCCGGCAGCAACCATTTCTCTCCAATCTTTAGGAGGAGGCACTTGAGAATATTTTTTTCATAACCTATAATTACCAGGTCAATTGATAGCTGAGGGAGGTATTGATCTGCACCGTATTGTAAAAATTCTTTTAAATCCATAGTTGCAAAAATATAGATTGTGGCCTTTTGCCACAAATAAAGTTTATGTTATATTTGTGGCAGTTAGACACAATTAAAGAATTATGAAAAAAGTTCTGAAAATTTCGTCGATTGTTTTGGGTTCGCTAGTGCTAATGGTTCTGATAGGAGGACTTATTGGGTGGTTTTATATGAAATCGGCCTACCTTGATTTTGAGAAGGACTATGTTGAAAAAAAGGATTTTAAAGAAATCACGGTAGACGGATACGCATTTATGGATCGCAATGGAAATGGTAAATTGGATATTTATGAAGATGACAGAATTCCTATTGATGAGAGAGTGGAAGATGCCCTTTCCAAAATGACCATCAAAGAAAAAATTCACTTGCTTAAAGGTTCGGGGCTCGCATCAGCTATGGGCAGGGTTGAGTCAGGAGAAGGAATCCCCGGTGCCGTGGGAACAATTGTTCCAACACCTGGACTAGGGTTGCCTACCATCTATTTATCTGATGGCCCTGCAGGATTGCGAATAGAACCCAAGCGTGAAGGGGAAGACAGAACATATTATTGCACCGCTTTCCCTATAGGAACATTACTTGCCTCTACATGGAATACGGATCTTGTAAATCAGGTAGGTACTGCAATGGGCAATGAAGCTCTTGAATATGGAATTGACGTAATCCTGGGCCCTGGAGCCAATATCCACCGCCATCCATTTTGTGGAAGAAATTTCGAATACTTTTCAGAAGATCCTGTACTTACCGGTTATATAGGAGCTGCCATGGTTAATGGAATCGAGTCCAATGGTGTAGGCACCTCTGTTAAGCATTTTGTAGCGAACAATCAGGAGACCAACCGCAATTTCAATGACGTGATTGTTTCAGAAAGAGCGATGCGTGAAATTTACCTTAAAGGATTTGAGATCATAGTGAAAGAATCGCAACCCTGGACTGTTATGTCTTCTTATAACAAGGTCAACGGTACTTATACCTCTGAAAGCAGAAACTTACTTACAAATGTGCTTAGGGATGATTGGGGATTTGAAGGATTGGTCATGTCCGATTGGTTCGGCGGCAATGATGCAACCGCTATGATAAGTGCCGGTAATGATTTGTTGGAGCCTGGTACCAGGAAACAATGGAAAACCTTGCTTGAAGCCTACAAGGATGGAAATTTAGCGATTGAGGATATTGACACTTCTGTTAAACGAATCCTTAAGTTGGTTTTTGAATCGAAAAAAATGCAAAACTATCGATACGGAAATAATCCGGATTTAAAGGCACATGCCGATATCACTCGCCTGTCGGCTGCTGAGGGGATGGTGCTCTTAAAAAACGAAAACACACTTCCCATTCAGAAAGCAAAAAATATAGCTCTTTTAGGAGTTACCTCTTACGATTTCATTACAGGTGGAACTGGATCAGGAGATGTGAATGAGGCATACATAGTGTCATTGGAAGAAGGGCTAAAGAATTCAGGATACGAAATCAATGCCACTGCCAAGGGTCTTTTCGAAAACCATAAAGAGGCGCATTCAAAAGAATTTGTTCGGCCTGAGGGATTTAAAGCCATGTTTGTGCCCTATATCCCCCCTCAAATAGTATATACTTCAGATCAATTGGATCAAATAGCTGCCGAATCTGATCTGGCCATTATAACTATTGGCAGAAATGCCGGTGAAGGAGGGGATAGGGTTGCAGTCGATGATTTTCTGCTTTCCACCACAGAACAGGAAATGATAATGAACACCTGTAATTCCTTTCACCGGGTTGGTAAGAAAGTAGCTGTTGTTATGAATGTTGGGGGTGTTATAGAAACGTTTTCGTGGAAGGCTCAACCTGATGCAATTTTGCTGGCCTGGCAGGGTGGACAGGAAGGAGGAAACTCGGCGGCCGATATCCTCAGCGGTAAGATTAACCCGAGTGGAAAGCTTCCGATTACTTTCCCGGTGAATCTGGAGGACCATGCATCAAACATGAACTTTCCTCAGGATGGGGAGCCAATGAAGATAACAGACATGTTATTCGCTGGCGAGGTAGATGAAGCAGACAAAGTTCCAAACAGAGATTACACAATCTATGAAGAGGGCATCTATGTTGGCTACCGGCATTTTGACAAGGCCAGGCTGGATGTATCCTATCCCTTTGGGTATGGCCTTTCCTATACTGATTTTGAATTTGGCAACTTTGAAGTAACTGTGGAGAATGACACAATTAATGCAACTGTAACCATAAAAAATATTGGTGATAAATCAGGAAAGGAAGTGGTACAGGTGTATGTTTCAAAACCAAATACAACTATTGACAGACCAAGTCAGGAACTGAAGGCATTTTCAAAGACAAAAGCTCTGGAACCCAATGGAACTCAGGAAATTGTTTTTAGAATTCCCGTTTCAGAATTAAGCTATTGGGATGAGAACAGGTCTGACTGGGCACTGGAAACCGGTAATTATTCAATACGATTGGGAGCTTCTTCAAGAGATGTCAGGTCGAAAATAGAAATCAACCTGTAGGAGAAAAACTAATTGTAGGTTTTGTATGACCATAACGTTGAGTATAAAGGGCATTAAAATGCCCTTTATACAGTTTTTTATGCCGTTATTCTATTTCTGATATCTCACCTGGCCTCCAGGTTTTTTCAATCCAGGGTTCAAGTGGTCCGTAAATCCTGAGCGCAACAAACCAGCTCTTTCCCGGTATGGTTTGTAACCAGTTGTTTTCAAATCCATCCGGTGCTTTGGGGCTAAAATAGATGTCAAATGAACCATCATTATTCATTTTGATGCCCTCTGTCTGGCTGCCAACGGTAGGATAGACTTGGTCTGTTTGAAGCATCGAACGTGTCTGTGAATCGTAAATGGTAACTGCCCAGAAATCCTTTGCCGGGGGCTGAGGGGGTAAGTGCAGTTTATAAGTTTTACTTCCATCAAAGGGCAGCTTCTTATCATCCACAAAGGCAATGCCATAGTCTGAACCCTTTCCCGGAATGGTTGCACCCATGGCGGGAGTAACCCCTGTGTAGGGATAATGGAACATGACGCGCGCATCTGAGTTCATGGTATGGCCGTCTTTACCGTTGAAAAAGACGTTCTTGTCGACCCATCCCATTATCCAGGCGCTTTCCGTGTCGGGATAAATTTGAGCACCCTTCATATTGGAGACACTACCGCTGGTTCTTGGGTACCAGACAATGGATCGTGCTGTTGCGTTTCCGATGGCCACCGCATCAGTGAGAATGCGTTTCATTCGTTCGTCAGGATTAAATTCTTTTCCTTTTTCAATGCCGATGCTCGCCAGTAAACCACGGGTTTCTGCATCAATCATCTCCAGCGGTTCTTCCTGTATCACATCATTTACATGATAATAGAAATTGATGTCATTGTCGTGAATCGTATTAAAGGACTTCCCGGTAGCGTTCATAAATTCCATGGGCTTTGGGTTGTCCTTTTCACTCAAAGGATACACTTTTAGGTTTTCCCTGATGTTGGTTACGGCATTGTCCAGTCCTTTGTCAATCGAACCACGCATGAAGGCCCAAACCCGAAAGGTTTTGGATTGGACGACGAAATAGCCCTGTGGGACCGCTCCCTCATATCCCGGAGGGAGCAGGAGGAATTTGCCGCCCTGTCCTTTGTCCGGTCCAAAGGGGCCTATATCTCCGATGTACCTGAACCAGGCGTCATTAAACGCACCCAACATGCCCGGTGGGATTTCCAAAACCATTGGCCCGAGGTCCTTCATGTTGATATAGGGTGTTGCATACAAGGTGTTGGTGTTGGCCGTTAAATAGAGCGGTTTAGAATCCATCAAACCTTCTGTTATCATCACTTTATTATAATCTGATACACCGATTGCTGAAGGCCCTAACATCATTTGTCGTACCGAAGCAGCTGGCATCGCCTTTAAAAAGGCATCCACACCGCGCATCCTATCCAGATTCTCATAGACCAATTCAGCAGTCTCCGGTAATGGAGCGCCATCATTAAAATGCAAGGTACCTATGGAAGTGGGTACTTCGTTTGGTGTTGTAATTCCCGCAGGAATTTCAGTGGTCTGCGCATAGGTGGCCGGCGCTACTTTTTGGCTTTTACCACCATCATTTTTTTCCTGACAGCTGGTGAATACTACCAGAAGAATTAAACTTATAATTCCGAATTTGATTTTTCTCATTTTATTTTAGTTTATGCTATGCACATGTTGGTATAAGACATGTTTTATAGGTTCTGTAAGCTTTGTGTAGCCAGTTGTTGTTATTAATCTTCTATTGGCGGTATTTTAAAGTTTTTTGTTGGTTGAAACTTATCGAACATATCAAACAGAGCAATCACTTCGCTATTATTTCCTGTCAATACCACTTTACCCGAATTCATAGCATCTTTTAAGGAAACAGAACTTAAATAGAGTGCTACCCAGGTATCGGAATCAAGCTTAATTGTATAATCAGTTTCTTTATAATAATCAGCTGGAACTGGAATATACTCTGCAATACCGCCTCGAATATGCAAGCCAACCGCGCTGTTGCCTTTATCGGTAAAGACAAACTCGATTACTTTATCCGTGCTTTCACTTTTTTTCGGATCGATTCGCACCCTGAAATAATCCACAAAGGTCTCAGGTGATGCAGCAATTACTTCAGCTGATGGTGGAACCAGTTTAGGATAGCTGGTTTTGCCTTCTAGTGTGAGGGCTTCCGTAAGCAAAAACGCCCGTGGAATGGATCCGGTACATCTGTAAGCCATTTGCCGCAATAATTCAGCTTTCAGTTCGCGAACCTCTTTGTTTGTTGGTTCCATTAAATAAACATATTGGATGAGCTGGGCACCCCAGGCAAATTCTCTTTCATTCAAAGCACTCTTTGCCGCACCTATTACTTTATCCTTTCCTCCTATCAGTTTTACCAATCGCTCTGCTTCATCTTTGGAAGCAATTTCAAAAAGTTTGGTTACATCCCAGTCAAACCAGCCAATAACATACTGATAAATTGCTTCGGGGAAATGGATAATTTCACCATAGGTTTGAGCATTTTCAGGTATTTCCTGCATATGCTCGGGAATGTAAATGGCATGTCTTAATTCATCGGGAGTCAGTCCACCAAGAATTCCTCTAAGTGTCTGATCATAAACAAGTGTCAATTGATCCATGTACCCAGTAAGGCGTTGCATTACCTCTTCCTTACCTTTAATAGCACGCGTATGTGTGTTGGTTAAGATTTCAGGTTGTAAATCACGGATAACTTTTAAACCGTCACGCCAGATAAGAGGATCGCGGTATACTCCACCTCGCAGGGTGTAAATATTAGGTGTACCCGGCCAAAAGAAATTATTCATAACCAATTCCTTTTCCGGTACATAAACAGTCAGATTGTAATCGTCTGAAGTATATTTGGTAAAGAATTGCAGCTCAATACCGAGCAACTCAAGCGTTTCACCATCCTGTACAGTTTTGGTTGCAGGAAGAAAAGCAATAGGTTTTCCTAATTCTAATTTTCCCCCGAGAGCAGCATCTTCACCTTCAGTAGGCATAAAATTATTGAATTGAATAAGCACTCTTGAAGTCATAAGAGGGCCAACTTCTGGGATAGCTGATGGAGATCCTCCACCACGCAGGCTTGCCTCTACTGTCTCATTTAATTTAGGGTGGCCGATTACTAGCACATCGTCAGGATTATCAACCAGTGCACCGGCGCCCAACGAATAATGTGAGTGGCTATATATGATAACTTTAATAGGTTTATCACTAACTTTTTCAATGGCTTCCCTGATATGTTTTGCCTCTTCTTTAGTATCCCCTGCATCATACACAATAAGCCCATCATCACCTTCAATTACAGTTGTATTTGCTAGTGAATACCCACCAATACACCATACACCATCGGTGAGTTTTTCTGTGGTAGGCTCAAGATAGGTGATCTTCGGCATAGTATTTAATACTTCAGAATTAACGATGGCTCCGTTAGGAGCTGCAACCAGTTCCACCTCGCCACCCATGTAGGGGGATTTTTCCTGGGCATTTAAACAATTTGTCAAGGCGCTAAAAATAATTATCAGGCTTATGAATATTTTAATAATTGTTTTCATTTTCATATTTTTTTAATTTTAAATATTTATAGCATAAAATTAGACCTGTGATTGCTTCTGAGACGTCTTACCAAGGTGTTGTTCACTTCTTTCAGAGAGTCAAAACTCCTCCTTACAAATGCTGTAAACACGATATCAGAAAGCCCGGAAGAGAAGTTTCCTTGTTTCTGGGAGAAGTCTGGTATACTTACAATGGGAAAAATGGTACGTGTAATCAACTTTCCACCCATAAGGGGAATCACGGGTTGAATATTTAAGACATTAAGATTTCTATTGTATGGGCCGTAATTGCCATTTAAATTATTCTGAAAAGGAAGGCTAATAATATCTGCAAGAGGATTCGCTACCTCTTTAGAAAGTTCTGCGGCCTTATCCTGGGCGCCAGCAGTAAGCACAATAAAAAACAACTGGAAAAGGACTAAATAAAATTGTTTTATCATGATTTCAGTTTTTCCAAAAATTAATTTTCTGTTAGTACCTCTTTATATTTTCTTTTTAATAAGTGCCTACCGAAGGTAGTTATGATGCTATTGATATTATATGACAAGAATCACTTTTATCAGATTAATTTAAGGCATGAGATTGGCGCAATTATACCGGCATTTAAAGTAAAATCTGGATACCGCTTAAAACTGGTTAACTCTGTTTTAAGGTAGACCGCATGTTTAAAATTATGTAGCCTTTATTCAGAACGGGTGAAATGGCATACAAGGTCTCGGCTATGGTTTCGGGGTATTTAAAAGCAGCGGAGCCTAAGCTTGGGTTTTTTGTTGTGCGCCGGGGGAGTAGTTGCTGATGAAGAAATCTTTTACCTTAGTTATAAATATATGATTAATCTTGTTTTGATGCAATAAAGTACGCTGAATTATAGCTGTTGTTGGCAATAGTTTTTATTAACTTAATGACAACTTTTTTCTTGGTTACTTATGATACTTTTCTGTTAAAAAGTTAAGACATTCCCCCATTTTAGAAGAAAAATTATTAATGCTGTAGCTGCTATACTCACGAATAACAAACTTTGCCAGAAATAAACTTTATTTCCCCACATCTTCAACCACTTTTTGCCGAATGCCTCTCTTACATAACCATTCATGCTTTTATAAAAAAGAAAACTCAATGTCAAGAAAATTACCATCGTTATTAGTATTACCCAAGCTTTTCCCATATATCGAATTTTTAATGTTTATGATTGTAAGTTGTTGCCAATGTTTTTGTGTATGATTAGTTGAGGGAAAGGACGAGAGTCATTTTTCGCCGTAGTTTAAAGTTAATTAATAAGATTGAATTTCCGATCAGGAAATTCAGCCGCAATGAGCTATACAGGTTGTTAGCTGCTGGTTTTTATTTTTCAATTAATTCCTTCAGCATTTTCAATACTGGGTTTTCTTCTCCTTGTTCAGCTTCTTGTTTTGCTCCTGGGCGATTATCTTCCTGAACAATTTTCAATTCCATTCCATTTTCTTTTTCAGTCAGCAGATATTCCATTTCAAAATAGTTTTCTGGCTTATCTTCAAGGTCAGGTCTCGGTGCAAAAAGGTTATATTTCAGTTTTGTGTTTGGCTCAAATGCCAAGACAGTTCCCCATTGTTCAAAGATTTGTCCTTCCCACTCCGATTTAAAACGAATTTCATTTCCGACATTCCAATCCGTTGATAATTGACTTCCGTATTGCCAAGCTTTTACTTTTTCAGGGTTTGTTAGAGCATCCCAAACTTGTTCAGTTGAGGCATTGATTGTCAGTTTTGAAATATTGGTTGCCATATTTTATTCTCTTTAGATTGTGATTTATTCAACTTGCGGCTAACGATTTGGTTATGGAGAGTGGCTCGTAGCGACATGATTTATAGCTGTTGTTGGCATTCGTTTTTTTCCTTTTCATTCTAGATTTTAACTTTTTAATAAACCCTCAAAGAAAATACGATTTTCTTTATTTGATAGCTTTTCGAGCTCCTGTAAAAAATTTTCGGTTGTATTTATTTTCTTTTCTACACAAGAAGATAAGAGTTGTCTCATTAATTCAGAACCAATTTTCTCTTCAAGGTCAATTAAATGTATTGCTCCTTTATGATAATATGAATGATAAGAATCTTTTGCAAAAAGACTGGCACTGGCCACTGGTATTGCGTTTTTAGATAGTTCTCTGTTACTGCCTAATAACCTTTGATAATCTTCAGAATCAAATTCTTTAAGAACTAGATACATGCTGTAATTTGCAAATGACTCGTTAATCCAAGGTTCATTAATAAAATTCGCTTTACTCCACCAATAATGGGCAACTTCATGAGAAAAATTTCCATAATCATTAAAATCTGTTCCTGTTATGATCATATCTCTACGATTATATTGATAGCCTAATTCATCTCTACTTGTATTTCTAAGTACGACTTTAAAAGATATTATGGGATCTGACATTCCGAAATATCCATTAAGCATGTCAATGCTATTTTTAACTTTTTTGCCAATAGATTGAAAAGTCGAATCCGCAATTTCCTGACTACCAATAAGTATAATATTTTGATCATACTCCCATTCTTTCAAATCCTTTCCAGCTATTACCAACACTTCGTACCATGGTTTGTCTTTTTTTATTGTCAA
>Ga0316188_10001210_pt1 | contig 12107 bp, 12 predicted proteins | sample Phiworburrow1_MG_FD_204933 | JGI IMG/M metagenome (GOLD analysis project Ga0316188, IMG submission 204933) | Coastal sediment microbial communities from Maine, United States - Phippsburg worm burrow 1 | ecosystem: Environmental > Aquatic > Marine > Coastal > Sediment | place: USA: Maine...
GCTCAATGACGACTACACTCCCATGGAGTTCGTCGTGAGCGTGCTGCAGAAGTTCTTCGGCATGGGCCGGGAAAAGGCCACGCAGGTGATGCTCAAGGTGCATCGCGAGGGGCGTGGGGTGTGTGGCGTCTATCCCCGAGACGTCGCTTCGACGAAAGTCGAGCAGGTGAGCAGTTATTCACGCCAGCACCAGCACCCGCTGCAGTGCGTGATGGAGGAAGCATGATCGCGCAGGAATTGGAAGTCAGTCTTCACATGGCCTTCGTCGAGGCCCGGCAGCAGCGCCACGAGTTCATCACCGTGGAGCACTTGCTGCTGGCACTCCTTGACAACCCGTCGGCTGCCGAGGTGTTGCGCGCATGCGCAGCGAACATCGACGACCTGCGCAAGAACCTGACGTCGTTCATCAAGGAGAACACTCCGGTCGTTCCGGGCACGGAGGAGATCGACACGCAGCCAACGCTGGGGTTCCAGCGTGTGATCCAGCGGGCGATCATGCACGTGCAGTCCACCTCCAACGGCAAGAAGGAGGTGACCGGGGCCAACGTGCTGGTGGCGATCTTCGGCGAGAAGGACTCGCACGCGGTGTACTACCTGCACCAGCAGGGCATCACGCGGCTGGACGTGGTCAATTACATTTCCCACGGCATCACGAAGAACCCGCAGCCCAAGGAGCAGCCCAAGGAAGACGCGCAGGAGGCCGAGCAGGAAGGTGCCAACGCACAGCAGAGCGCACTCGACCAGTTCACCCAGAACCTGAACGTCGCGGCGCGCGAGGGCCGCATCGATCCGCTGATCGGGCGCGAGCACGAGGTCGAGCGGGTGATACAGGTGCTGTGCCGCCGCCGCAAGAACAACCCGCTGCTGGTCGGCGAGGCCGGGGTGGGCAAGACCGCGATCGCGGAAGGCCTGGCCTGGCGCATCACGCAGAGCGACGTTCCGGAAGTGCTGGCCGACGCCACCGTCTATTCGCTGGACATGGGCGCCCTGCTCGCCGGGACCAAGTACCGCGGCGACTTCGAGCAGCGACTGAAGACCGTGCTCAAGCAGCTCAAGGCGGCCCAGAACGCGGTCCTGTTCATCGACGAGATTCACACGCTGATCGGCGCAGGCTCCGCGTCGGGCGGCACGCTGGACGCGTCCAACCTGCTCAAGCCGGCGCTGTCGTCGGGCACGCTCAAGTGCATCGGCGCGACCACGTACAACGAGTATCGGGGGATCTTCGAGAAGGACCACGCACTGTCGCGGCGCTTCCAGAAGATCGACGTGAACGAACCCTCGGTCGAGCAGACCGTCCAGATCCTGCGTGGCCTGAAGTCGCGCTTCGAGGAGCACCACGGCGTGAAGTACTCGTCGTCGGCGCTGTCGGCGGCCGCGGAACTGTCGGCCAAGTTCATCAACGACCGGCACCTGCCGGACAAGGCGATCGACGTCATCGACGAAGCCGGCGCGGCGCAGCGCATTCTGCCCAAGAGCCGTCAGAAGAAGGTGATCGGCAAGAACGAGATCGAGGACATCGTCGCGAAGATCGCGCGGATTCCGCCGGCCTCGGTGTCCTCGGACGACCGCGGCAAGCTGCAGACGCTCGACCGCGACCTGAAGGCAACGGTCTTCGGCCAGGACCCCGCGATCGACGCGCTCGCGGCCGCGATCAAGATGTCGCGCTCCGGCCTCGGCAGGCCGGACAAGCCGATCGGCGCGTTCCTCTTCTCCGGTCCCACCGGCGTGGGCAAGACCGAGGTCGCCAAGCAGCTCGCGTTCGTCATGGGCATCGAACTGATCCGCTTCGACATGTCGGAGTACATGGAGCGGCACGCGGTGTCGCGGCTGATCGGCGCGCCCCCGGGCTACGTCGGGTTCGACCAGGGCGGCCTGCTCACCGAGGCGATCGCCAAGAAGCCGCACGCGGTGCTGCTGCTCGACGAAATCGAGAAAGCTCACCCGGACATCTTCAACATCCTGCTGCAGGTGATGGACCACGGCACGCTGACCGACAACAACGGTCGCAAGGCCGACTTCCGCAACGTGATCGTCATCATGACCACGAACGCGGGCGCGGCCGACCTGCAGCGCCGTTCGATCGGCTTCTCGGACAGCAAGCAGGCTGGCGACGAGATGGTCGAAATCAAGCGCCTGTTCACCCCCGAGTTCCGCAACCGCCTCGACTCGATCATCAGTTTCAAGGCGCTCGACGAGGAGATCATCCTGCGGGTGGTCGACAAGTTCCTGATGCAGCTCGAGGAGCAGTTGCACGAGAAGAAGGTGGAGGTCATCTTCACCGATGCGCTGCGCAAGATGCTCGCCAAGAACGGCTTCGATCCGATGATGGGCGCGCGGCCGATGCAGCGTCTGATCCAGGACACGATCCGCAAGGCGCTCGCCGACGAATTGCTGTTCGGCAAGCTGGTGGGTGGCGGACGCGTCACGGTCGACCTCGACGAGAACGGCGAGGTGATGCTGTCCTTCAGCGAGCCGGCGCCACCCTCGGGCGAAGGCGAGGAGCAGCCGGAGGTCGCGCAGGCCTGACGCGGGTCTGAATACGCGCTGCAAGATATCGTCAGCCCCTTCGCGCTGCGCTAAGATCTGCGGCGTGCCAGGCCGAGCACCAGGGGTGCTCGGCCGTTCCACGACAAGCGCGCCGGGCGGCACCTCGGCCGGGAGGGGGCTCATGAAGATCCGTCTTGCGGCGCTGGCCGCATCGGTGCTGTGTCTGGCTGCGGGTGGCGCGAGCGCGCAGGACGCCCGGTATCTGGCCTCGGTCTGCGCGAACTGTCACGGCACTGACGGCCACTCGGCCGACAGCCAGGGCATTCCGGGGCTCGCTGGCCTGGCGGCCCCTTACTTCATCGAGCAGATGAACGCGTTCCGCACCGGAGCCCGGCAGGCCACGGTCATGCACCAGCTCTCCAAGGGATTCACCGACCAGCAGATCTCGCTGCTCGCCGACTACTTCTCGAAACAAAAGAAGAACTAGGAGGCTGACATGGATCGATTCAACAGTTCCCGCAGGCGTGTGGTGCAGGCGCTGGGCGCCGGGTCGGCGCTCGGCGTGCTCGGTGCGTGCGCAACGCAACCCGCGCCGATGGTCTCCACCAAGACGCTCGGCCGCGTGCTCGTGGTCGGCGCGGGCTACGGAGGCGCCACCGCCGCCCGCTACCTGAAGCACTGGGGCGGTGCCGCCATCGAGGTGGTGCTGATCGACCGAAGCCCGGAGTTCGTATCCTGCCCGCTGTCGAACCTGGTGCTGGGCGGCTCGCGCACGATCGCGGACCAGACGGTCGGCTATCAGGGCCTGCGTGCGCTCGGGGTGACGGTGATCGTCGACGAGGTCGACGCGATCGACACCTCCAAGAAACGCGTCAGCCTGAAGAAGTCCGGCGACCAGTCCTACGACCGCCTCGTCGTGTCGCCCGGGATCGACTTCAATTTCGGTGCGGTGCAGGGCCTCGACGCCGAGGCGCAGAAGACGATCCTGCACGCATGGAAGGCCGGGCAGCAGACGGTCGATCTGCGCAGACAGCTCGAGTCGATGCCCGACGGCGGCGTGTATGTGCTTTCCATCCCGCTTGCTCCGTATCGCTGCCCGCCGGGGCCCTACGAACGGGTCTGCCAGGTCGCCCACTACTTCAAGGCGCACAAGCCCCGCTCCAAGATCATTGTGCTCGACGCGAACCAGGGCATAACGTCGAAGGGTCCGCTGTTCACCAAGGTCTGGAACGAGCAGTACAAGGGCATGATCGACTACCAGCCCACCAGGAACGTGGTCGAGGTCGATGCGCGCAGCCGCACCGCGATCACCGAGTTCGGCGATCGATTTCGTGCCGACGTGCTGAACGTCTTGCCGCCGCAAATGGCTGGCGCGATCGCGAACAAGGCAGGCCTGGTCAACGCGAACAACCGCTGGTGCCAGGTGGACTGGATGACGCTGGAGTCCACCGCTGCAACGAACGTGCACGTGCTGGGCGATGCGACCCTGTCGGCACCGGCGATGCCCAAGTCCGGGCACATGGCCAACCAGCACGGCAAGGCGGTGGCCGCGGCGATCGTGGAGATCATGAACGGGCGCGCACCACAGCCGGCGATGATGACCAACACCTGCTACAGCTTCGTGGACGACCGGAACGTGATCCACGTGGCGTCAGTGCACCACTACGACGCCGAGAAGAAGACGATCGTCGCGGTGCCGGGGGCGGGCGGCGTATCCGCCGCGCCGAACACGCTCGAGGGCACCTACGCCAACGCCTGGGCGAAGAACATCTGGAAGGACATGTTTGCCTGAGACGAACCTTCGCGCGACGAAATTGCTCGCCGCCTGCGCGGCGGCGAGCGTCGCCATCCTCGCCGGTGCGATCGCGATGCAGTACGTTTTCGGCAAGCAGCCGTGCGCCTGGTGCGTGCTGCAGCGGCTGATATTCGTGCTGATCGCGGTGGTCTGCGGGCTGGGCGCACTGCTGCCGCGCGCCCGCGGTGCCCAGATCGCCGCCGCGCTCACGGCCGACGCGCTCGCGACCGCCGGCGCGGCAGCGGCACTCTACCTGCACTTCGTGGCGTCGCAGAGCGACTCCTGCGGCCTGAGCCTGGCCGACAAGGTGATCATGGCGCTGTCGCTGCACGAGACCGTGCCCTGGATGTTCTTCGCGGATGCGCCCTGCAACGAGGGGAATCCGGTGGTGCTGGGCGTGCCGTTCGCGCTGTGGAGCTTCAGCGGGTTCGCGGTGGTGGGGGCCGGGGCGGTGATGGCGCTGGTGCTGCTGCTGCGGCAGGGGCGTGGGCGGTTGGGCGCTTAGCCGCCCTGGCGCGGACCTTGCGCAGCGTCGCCTCGTCGGTGCGGATCGTCAGTCCGGGCATCGACTGCCTTCCCTTGCTGCCCTGAATGTCATGAAGCCAGCGCGTTACGAGCTTCGCGACCCGGCCCTGCTGGGCGGCCGTTCCAGCAACGCGTCCAGCGCCGCCTCCCAGTGCGGCAATTTCACGCCGAACACTCTCGCGAGCTTGTCGTTGTCGAGCACCGAGTTTGCCGGCCGCCTTGCCGGGGTTGGGTAGTCCGCGGTTCGAATCGCGGTCACTCTCGGGCGGCGGCTGGGAGCGGGCTCGCCGATCGCTTGCGCGACCGCGTCGAGCCGCTCGAAGATCGCGCGGGCGAAGCCGCACCAGGTGGTCGAACCCGCGCAGGTCATGTGATAGACGCCGTCGCGGCCAGACTCCGAGTCTGCGTCGTCGAGCCAGCGTGCGACCGTTCGAGCGCTCGCCTGCGCGATCTGCGCGCTGGACGTCGGCGAGCCGCGCTGGTCGTCGACGACGCGCAACTCGTCGCGTTCGCCTGCGAGTCGGTGCATCGTGGTGAGGAAGTTGCGGCCGTGCAGGCTGTAGACCCAGCTCGTGCGCAGGATCAGGTGGCGGCAGCCCACGGTCGCAATCGCGCGCTCCCCGGCGAGTTTCGTGGCGCCGTAGACGCCGAGCGGCGCGGTGGCGTCGCTCTCCGTGTAGGGTCCGGGGTTTTGACCATCGAAGACATAGTCGGTCGAGTAGTGCACCAGGCGCGCGCCGAGGCGGCGAGCTTCTTCGGCCAGCACGCCGGGCGCGACGCCGTTCACCTGCATTGCCGCGTCGGGCTCCGATTCCGCCCGGTCGACGGCGGTATAGGCGGCCGGATTGAAGATCAGCGCCGGCGCGACGCTGCGCACCGTCGCGCGGATCGCGTCGGGCGACATCAGGTCGAGCTGCCCGCGATCGACGCCGATCACCTCGCCCAGCGGCGCGAGCGCGCCCAGGAGATCCCGGCCGACCTGGCCGGTGACGCCGGTGACCAGGATCCTCATCGCCGGCGCTGCCGGCGCGACACCGGCCGGGCGTTCGCGGCGACCGCGCGGCGCATCGGCGCCATCCTCGCGTTGATCAAGGAAAGACCTCCGCGTCGGCGAACGGTACGCCGACCCGGTCCTTTGCCGAAAGAGTGAGTTCGTCGTCCGGCAATGGCCACTGCACGCCGATCGTGGGGTCGTTCCAGATCACGCAGCGTTCGTGCTGAGGCGCGTAGTAGTCGGTGGTCTTGTAAAGGAAGTCGGCGGACTCGGACAGCACCAGGTAACCGTGACCGAACCCCGGCGGCACCCACAGCATCCGCTTGTTCTGCGCCGACAGCACGAACCCTTCCCAGCGGCCGAAGGTCGGCGAGCTGCGGCGCAGGTCGACGACCGCGTCGAACACCTCGCCCGTCACCGCGCGCACCAGCTTCCCCTGCGCCTGCGCGATCTGGTAGTGCAGCCCCCGCAGTACGCCGTGGCGCGAGTGCGAGTGGTTGTCCTGCACGAAGTCGCGCGTCACGCCCGTGGCTTCGCGGAAAGCGCGGGCGTTGAAGCTTTCGAAGAAGAAACCCCGCTCGTCGCCGAACACTTTCGGTTCGATCAGCAGGACACCCGTCAAAGAGGTCTGGGTCACATTCATCGTGAGCATGTGGCGGTGGGGCCGCCTTCTTCCTTGGTTCGTTTCGCGCCGTTCGCGGTCAGAACACGCGATCGCGCAGTAAGCCCAGCAGGTACTGCCCGTACCCGTTCTTGGCGAGCGGTGCGGCCAGCGCCTCGAGCTGTTTCGCGTCGACATAGCCGAGGCGATAGGCGATCTCCTCGGGACAGGCGATCTTCAGTCCCTGGCGCTTCTCCAGCGTCTGCACGAAGAGCGACGCCTCGATCAGCGACTCGTGCGTCCCGGTGTCGAGCCAGGCATGGCCTCGACCCATCACCCGGACCTCGAGCGCACTCCGCTCCAGGTAGATCCGGTTGACGTCGGTGATCTCGAGTTCTCCGCGTGGGGACGGCTTCAGCGCCTTGGCGATTTCGACGACCTGCCTGTCGTAGAAGTACAGCCCGGTGACCGCGTAGCGCGACTTCGGGCGCGCCGGTTTCTCTTCCAGGCTGATCGCGCGGCCGTCGGCGTCGAATTCGACGACGCCGTAGCGCTCCGGATCCTGCACCGGGTAGGCAAACACCGTCGCGCCCTGGTCTCGCGCGGCGGCGGCGAGCAGGTCCTTCGCGAGGTCGTGGCCGTAAAAGATGTTGTCGCCCAGCACCAGCGCGCACGGGGAGTCACCGACGAAGCGCTCGCCGATGATGAACGCCTGCGCCAGGCCCTCGGGCGCGGGTTGCACTGCGTAAGACAGCCGCAGCCCCCACCTGGACCCGTCACCGAGCAATTGCTCGAAGCGCGGCGTGTCCTGCGGCGTCGAGATGATCAGGATCTCGCGGATGCCCGCGAGCATCAGCGTGGACAGCGGATAGTAGATCATCGGTTTGTCGTAGATCGGCAACAGCTGCTTGGACACGGCGAGCGTGACCGGGTGCAGCCGGGTGCCGGATCCGCCGGCGAGGATGATTCCTTTCATCGTGTTCAGCGTCCCGTGTAGTTTGCGGCGATCCAGTCCTTGTACGCGCCCGACAGGATGTGCGCGACCCAGTCCTGATGGTCGAGGTACCAGCGTACCGTCCTGGCCAGCCCGGTCTCGAAGGTCTCCGAGGGCTGCCAGCCGAGTTCGTCGGCGATCTTTCGCGCGTCGATCGCGTAGCGGCGGTCGTGTCCGGGCCGGTCGGTGACGAAACTGATCAGCCGCTCGCGCGGGCCCTGCGCGTCGGGGCGCAGTTCGTCGAGCAGTCGGCACACGGTGCGCACCACCGCGATGTTGGTCATCTCGTTGTTGCCGCCGATGTTGTAGGTCTCGCCCGGGCGGCCGGCCGCCAGGACGCGACGCAGCGCGGTGCAGTGGTCGCCGACGTACAGCCAGTCGCGCACGTTCATGCCGTCGCCGTAGACCGGCAGCGGCTTGCCGGCGAGCGCGTTGGCGATGATCAGCGGGATGAGTTTCTCGGGGAACTGCAGCGGCCCGTAGTTGTTCGAGCAGTTCGTGGTCAGCGTCGGCAGTCCGTAGGTGTGGTGGTAGGCGCGCACCAGGTGATCCGAGGCCGCTTTCGATGCCGAGTAAGGGCTGTTCGGCTGGTACGGCGTCGTTTCCGAGAACGCCGGATCCCGCGGCCCGAGCGAACCATAGACCTCGTCGGTGGACACATGCAGGAAGCGAAATGCCTCGTTCTCGCTTGCCGGCAGCTCGCCACGGTAGGCGCGCGTCGCCTCCAGCAGCGCGAACGTGCCCTCGATGTTCGTTCGCACGAACTCTCCGGGCCCACGGATGGACCGGTCCACGTGGCTCTCCGCGGCAAAATGCAGGATCGCGCGCGGACGGTGCGTGCGCATCAGCGCGAGCAGCGCGTCGCGCTCGCAGATGTCGAGCTTCTCGAACCGATAGCGCGGATCGCGTTCGACGGCGGCGAGATTCTCGAGATTGCCGGCGTAGGTGAGGCGGTCGATGTTCAGCACCGCCTCGTCGGAGTCCGCGTGCCGGGGACGCCCGTCAGCGGCCAGCCAGTCGAGGATGAAGTTCGAGCCGATGAAGCCGGCGCCGCCGGTGACGAAGATCATGGTGTCGATGAATGAGCGTACGGATCGTGCAAACGCCCCGAGATCCGGGCCAGGCGAGCACCCGGCGCCATGCCGGGCAAACCTCCAATGATCCCACACCCGCCGGCCGGGGCCGTGAGATCGGTCATAATCGGGACCTGACGAAGCCGGCCGCAAGACCTCGCGGGCGCAGGCCGGACGTCCGAACCGACACATCCCAATGTCCGCTCTCGACCAGCTCAAGCAATTCACCACGGTGGTCGCCGACACCGGCGACTTCAATTCGATGCGCGCGTATGCGCCGCGCGACGCGACGACCAACCCAACGCTGATCCTGAGGGCGGTCGGCAAGCCGGAATACCGACCATTGCTCGACGAAATCGCCGCGGCCCATCCGCAGGACACCGCGGCCGAGGTCTGCGACCGGCTGCTGGTGCGCTTCGGGCGGGAAATCCTCGGGATCATTCCGGGCCGTGTTTCCACGGAGGTCGATGCGCGGCTGTCCTTCGACATCGAGGGCACCATCGCCAAGGCGCACCGGATCATCGATCTCTACGCGGCGGCGGGCATCGGTCGGGAGCGCGTGCTGATCAAGGTCGCTTCCACCTGGGAGGGGATCCGAGCGGCTGAACGCCTGGAAAATGACGGCATCCGCTGCAACCTGACGCTGCTGTTCTCGTTTACGCAGGCGGTGGCCTGCGCGGACGCCGGCGTGACGCTGATCTCGCCCTTCGTCGGGCGCATCCACGACTGGTATCGAAAGCGCGACGGCGTCGACTACACGGGCGAGGACGACCCCGGTGTCCAGTCGGTGCGCCGCATCTTCGAGTACTTCAAGAAGTTCGGCTACCAGACCGAGGTGATGGGCGCGAGCCTTCGGAACGCCAGGCAGATCCTGGCGCTCGCGGGCTGCGACCTGCTGACGATCAGTCCGGATCTCCTGGAACAGCTGCGCCAGTCCGAGGCACCGGTTCCGCGCAGGCTCGACCCGGTGGCCGCGCAGCACATGCACATAGACCGTGTGCGCTTCGACGAGAAGCACTTCCGCTTCGAGCTCAACGAGGACGCGATGGCCACCGAGAAACTCGCCGAAGGCATCCGGCTTTTCGTCGCCGACACGGTGAAGCTCGAGCAGATGGTGCTGGCAGCACGCTAGGCCGGGCGCGCCGCGCCCGCAACGAGCGGTTCAGCGAACGCCGGTGCTGCCGAATCCGCCCGCGCCGCGCTCGCTGGTGGCGAATTCATCGACGATCGCGAAGCTCGCCTGCACCACCGGCACGATGACCATCTGCGCGATGCGCTCCATCGGCGCGATCGTGAATGGCGCCTGTCCCCGATTCCAGCACGAGACCATCAGCTGGCCCTGGTAGTCGGAGTCGATCAGGCCGACGAGATTGCCCAGTACGACGCCGTGCTTGTGGCCGAGCCCCGAGCGCGGCAGGATCATCGCCGCGTATCCCGGATCGGCCAGGTGGATCGCGATGCCGGTCGGAACGAGTTCCGCCTGGCCGGGCCCGAGCACCAGGGGCGCTTCGAGGCATGCACGCAGGTCCAGCCCCGCGCTGCCGGATGTGGCATACGCGGGAAGCTGCTCGCGCACCCGCTGATCCAGGATCTTGATCTCGAGCTTCATGAAACCTTTCCTGCAAGTCGTCTGAGTACTGCGCCCACGACGGTCGCCACCATGCCGATGCCCGGATCGACGTCGAAGAACGGGCGCTCGGCGAAGGAGACGGCGACCAGTGCGATGCCCACCAGGATCATGAAGTTGCCCACGCGGCCGATCCATTTCGCAAGGAAGCGCGCCACCTGCTCGGTGTCGAGCGCCGCCTCGCGCCTTGCCGCCGCTCTCGCGGTGGAGCGTCCGAGCACATCGGCGTCATCGCCCGCGTCGGCCCGCTGGGGTTCGCGCTCTGCGTTTCCGAAGAGGCTGTCGACGCTGCGTCCCCAGGCTTGGGCAGCACCACCGGCCGATTCCGCGAGCTTGCGCGCGGTGACCGCCTCGGTGCCGGACGCGCCGGCCTGGGGTTGCTGCGATACGGGTTTCACCCTGTCGACCAAGCGCTGGCGCATTGGTCGGCCACGGCCGACCTCGCCGGGAGACCCCTCGTTGGAGGCCACCCGCATGCCCGCGGGGAGTTTGACCAGCTTCTCGACGTAGGTGACGAAGTCGCCGTCCTTGGGTTCGTTCCAGTCGATCACGCTGTTCTCCGCGGCGCCTGGGGGCGGTTCAGCTCGTGCCGAGCCTTGACGCGATCAACGCGACAAGCTGGCCGGCGAGCAGGTTCTTGCTCGCGCGCTCGAGCGTTCGGCTGCCCTGCGCATCGATGATCAGCAGTTCGTTGTCGTCGCGGCCGAATGTCGCGTGGCCGATATTGGCCACCAGCAGCGGCACGCCCTTGCGCTTGCGCTTGTCCTGCCCGTTCTTCTCGAGGTTTTCGCTCTCGGCGGCGAACCCCACGCAATCCGGCGCGTCGGGGCGCGCCGCGACGCTCGCCAGGATGTCGGGGTTCTCGGCGAATTGCAGGGCCGGCGGCCCGCCGCCTTCGGTCTTCTTCAGCTTGCTGGTGCTCGCGTTGGACACGCGCCAGTCGGCGACCGCGGCCACCGCGACGAAGGTGTCGGTGCGGGGCGCGCGGTCCAGCGAACCGGTCACCGCGTCGAACATCTGCTGCGCGGTGGTCACGTCGATCCGGGCGACGCCTCGGGGTGTGGGCAGCGCGGTCGGCCCCGCCACCAGGGTGACGTCGGCGCCGGCGTGGCGGCAGGCACGGGCGATCGCAAATCCCATCTTGCCCGAGGACAGGTTGGTGATTCCGCGAACCGGGTCGATCGGCTCGAAGGTCGGCCCGGCGGTGATCAGCACGCGGCGCGACGCCAGAGCCTTGGGCGTGAAGAACGCGATCGTCTCCTCGACGAGGTCCTGCGGCTCGAGCATCCGTCCCATGCCGGTCTCGCCGCACGCCTGGTCGCCGCTGTCGGGGCCAAGCAGCGCGACGCCGTCTTCGACGAGCTGCGCCGCGTTGCGCTGCGTGGCGCGGTTGGCCCACATTTCGCGGTTCATCGCGGGTGCAAGCAGCAGCGGGCAACTGCGCGCCAGGCACAACGTGGACAGGAGGTCGTCGGCCCGGCCGTGCGCGAGCTTGGCCATGAAATCCGCGGTGGCGGGTGCGATCAGTATCGCGTCGGCCTGGCGCGACAGTTCGATGTGCGCCATGTTGTTCGGAATGCTCGAATCCCACTGATCGGTGAACACTCGCCGGCCGGTCAGCGCCTGGAATGTCACCGCGGTGACGAAGCGGGTGGCGGCTTCGGTCATGACCACCTGTACCGTCGCGCCGTGGCGCTGCAGCTCGCGGGCGAGTTCGGCGGCCTTGTAGGCGGCCACGCCGCCGGTCACGCCGAGAAGTATGTGGCGGTTGGCGAGTTCCATGACTTGCTTTGTATCACAGGGGCGAGCGGCGCACGCGGCTTCGCGGCCGTTCTCGCCGTCGCGCGGTCAGCCGGACCCGGGCGCGCCGGGGGGGCGCGGTCCACGCGGCCCGGTGGGCCGCGGTCGCCTGCGTCAGCCGCGTGCGCTGCGAACCCGCCGCAGTTCGTCGATGATCAGCAATGCGGCGCCGACGGTGATCGCGCTGTCGGCGAGGTTGAACGCCGGGAAG
>Ga0316188_10001212_pt1 | contig 12095 bp, 8 predicted proteins | sample Phiworburrow1_MG_FD_204933 | JGI IMG/M metagenome (GOLD analysis project Ga0316188, IMG submission 204933) | Coastal sediment microbial communities from Maine, United States - Phippsburg worm burrow 1 | ecosystem: Environmental > Aquatic > Marine > Coastal > Sediment | place: USA: Maine...
TTCCAAATGAAAACAATACTATCAACAGGGAGCTGGCGCCTATTATGTTATACTTAAATGCAGATGGCACCGTAAAAACCTTATGTGATCTTTTGGAAAAGCACACTGTGGAAAAAACCAATAACACCGGTCAGATGCTTTCAGAGGAAACCACTTTAAGAAGCGAACAATACGGCCCGTTAATTAGGGAAGTGATTGCAAAAATGCCTCCAAGTGAAGCCATTTACTACGGAATGCTGCTAAGTCATGCAACCGAAGGATGGAGCAAAGAGCTTCGTGAGAAATACTTCCTGTGGTTCTATGATGTCTTAAGTGCCAAAGGCGGGATGAGTTTTAAAGCTTACATGGAAAATGTCAGGCTTCAGGCCATGGCCAATGTACCTGTTAAGGAAAAAAAATATTTTGAAGAACTTTCAGGGGTCTATTCACCAAATACTATTATAGAAGACCTCCCTCAACCAATTGGACCTGGTGGAAATTATACGGGAAGCACTATAAACCAGTTTCTATGGGGTGATAAAATGAGTGATTATAATGGAACTTTAGCCGATGGGGAAAGGGCCTATCAGGCAGCCTTGTGTGTTTTATGCCATCGCATGAGAGGAGAGGGAGGTGCAACCGGACCTGACTTGACTCAGATAGGTACAAAATTTGGGAGGTACGATTTGTTATATGCCATATACAGCCCCAATGATGATATTTCCGATCAGTATGCTTTTACCCTATTTCATCTTGAAGATGGCAAAAAAATAGCGGGAAGAATTCTCTCGGAAACTGCTGATTCTATTAAAATAATGCCTAATCCGCTTAATACATCATATACCGTCCAACTTCTAAAATCTTCTGTTGTCAAACAGGAACTGTCTCCTATTTCACCAATGCCTTCCGGATTACTGAACAGGCTGAATGAAAAGGAAATTGCGGATCTTTTTACCTATTTACTCAGCGGAGCCGATGAAACACATGAACTATATACTAAAAAGAACATGAAATAAATTAACAGTAATATGTGCCAGGTTCCCATAAAACCAGAATGAATACTTATTTTTGTGACAAAATATTTCAGGTATTGAACAATGAATAAAGTAAGAATAGCACCCTCACTACTAGCAGCTGATTTCGGGAATATGCAAAGAGACGTTGAAATGGTCAATTCAAGCGAGGCAGACTGGCATCATCTAGATGTAATGGACGGTGTTTTTGTCCCAAATATCTCTTACGGCATGCCCGTAATAAAAAGTATTGCTGAGCATGCAACAAAGCCACTCGATGTGCATCTTATGATTATTGACCCCGACAGGTACATTAAAACTTTTGCTGCTTTAGGCGCCAATATATTGACAGTTCATTATGAAGCCTGCCCACATTTAAACAGGACTATACAAGCTATTAAAGCCGAAGGCATGATGGCTGGAGTGGCTCTTAATCCACACACGAATATAAACCTCCTGGAAGACAGTATAGCAGACATAGACCTTGTTTGCGTTATGAGCGTCAATCCGGGATATGGGGGTCAGAAGTTTATTGAAAACACTTATGCAAAAGTTAGGTCATTAAAAGAATTAATTAATGAAAAGAAAGCCAAAACATTAATAGAAATTGATGGCGGCGTAAATGCAGGAAACGCAAAGGCACTTGTAGAGGCAGGTGCAAATGTTCTGGTTGCGGGAAGTTTTGTTTTCAACTCAAAGGATCCCGTGGGCACTATTTCAGATATTGCTCATATTGCAAATACTTAGCACTGTTTTAGAAGGTATTTGATTATATCTGTTGTGGTTACCATACCTTTTAGTATACCATCTTCTACAACGGGTAATGAATGATATTCTCTATTGATAAGTAATTCTGCAACTTCCTTAATTGTTGTTTCGGGAGTAACCGTCTCCAGGTTTCTTATCATTAATTGACGTATGGTAAACATTTCATAAATAGAGGAGGCAATATTTTCTTCCTCCCTGTAAGCACCATCCGCAAAACTTATACGCAATATATCATTCAAACTAAGCAGCCCCACAATCTTATTATTCTTAAGTACAGGAATATGCCGTATTTTGTGTTTTTTCAATAAATGCTCGGCTTTATCCAAGCCATCCTTTACATTCAACGTTATTAGTTTGGTGGTCATTATACTGGAAACGGGGAGTTGGATCTGCACATTCATGACTTATAATTTAAAATATTATTAAATAAAGATCAGTTAATTAAGAAGCAAAAAGAATGATAAAAGTCATGTTACGTTTGTATAAAATTTATTTTTAGCCTTAATTACCTCGAATCTGATTTTAAATTTTTAAGACATTAGGGTTATCGGATTTTGTCTGGCAAGCTTTCTTTATTAGTTTAAGAATAAATTACATAGCTTTGCCTGTACTTGATCTTACTTATAATTTTACTTCCTATAGCTGGAATTTATGGACAAACTGGATCTCTTGATTGTTGGCGGCGGACCCATTGGAATAGCCTGTGGCCTTGAAGCCCAGAAAAAAGGTTTGAGCTACCTGATTGTTGAAAAAGGCACTATAGTTAATTCCTTATTTAATTATCCTGTGAACATGCAGTTCTTCTCCTCCTCAGAACGACTGGAAATTGATGACATTCCCTTTATAAGCAATGAAGCAAAGCCAAAACGCAATGAATCTTTGGAGTATTACAGAAGAATTGTTACTGCTAATAAGTTGAATATCCACCTCTTTGAAAAAGTCGAGACCGTAGAAAAAAGTGACGAATATTTTAACGTAGTAACAAATAAAAATAGGTATCTGGCCGCAAATATTACTATTGCCACAGGATTTTATGATCTTCCTAACCTCCTTGAAGTTCCCGGTGAAAAGCTCCCTAAAGTATCTCATTATTATAAGGACCCGCATTTCTATGCAAGTCAAAGGCTGGCTGTGATAGGAGCAAGTAATTCGGCAATTGATGCCGCCCTTGAATGCTGGCGAAAGGGTGCTGAAGTAACTTTGATTATAAGAGGTCCTGAGGTAGGCCAGCGCGTTAAATATTGGGTTCGCCCTGATATTATTAACAGAATTGAAGAAGGGAGTATTAAAGCCTATTATAACACTTCGGTGAAAGAGATACGGGATGAGGAAATAGTGCTGGATACACCGGATGGAACTCTTGCCTTAAAAAATGATTTTGTTTTGGCCTTAACCGGATATACACCAAACTTTGAATTTCTGGAAAAGGCGGGAATTGAACTCTCTGAGGATAATAAAAAATTACCAAATTACAATCCTGAAACCATGGAAACCAATATAAAAGGAATTTATCTCGCCGGAGTAATTTGCGGGGGGATGGAAACCCATAAATGGTTTATAGAAAATTCACGTATCCATGCCAAGATCATTATTGAAAATATTCTGAAAACAAAGAATGCAAAATAGCCTCATTGGAGTTATTTAGAAGTATGAAAAAAATTGCCATTGCTATTCATGGAGGTGCCGGAACCCTTGTCCAAGGAATGATGACTCCTGAAAAAGAAAATTTGTATAAAGTTGCTTTGCAAAGTGCCCTACAAAAAGGATATTGGCTTTTGAAATCGGGGGTATCTGCTGTTGAGGCTGTAGAGGCATCAGTTAAAATACTTGAGGATTCACATTTGTTCAATGCCGGAAAAGGAAGTGTATTCACCTCCGAGGGAACACATGAAATGGATGCTTCCATTATGGATGGAAAAACCCTGAATGCAGGTGCTGTGTCTTTGGTAAGCGGAATAAAAAACCCCATATGCCTTGCCCGGGATGTTATGGAAAAAAGTGATCATGTATTCCTTGCAGCTAAAGGCGCCATGCAATTTGCGAAAAAACTTAATTACCATCTGGAAAATGAAGATTATTTCTATGATGAACTTCGCTACCAACAGTGGCAGGAGATCAGGGGCACTGAGAATTTTAAGTTAGACCATTCCGGAAATAAAGATCCGAAATTTGGAACCGTAGGAGCTGTGGCCTGCGATAGCCTGGGAAATGTTGCTGCTGCTACTTCTACCGGAGGTATGACCAACAAACAATTCGGCCGGGTTGGGGATAGCCCGATGATTGGGGCGGGGAATTATGCCAACAATAAAACATGCGCTGTCTCCTGCACGGGTAGCGGCGAATATTTCATACGTGGGGTGATAGCCTACGATCTGTCATGTCTTATGGAATATAAAAATCTATCGCTTCAGGATGCAGCGGAAGAGGTTATTCATAATCGTTTACTGCGAATTGGGGGCGATGGCGGATTAATTGCTGTTGATGCCCGAGGTAATATAGCCATGCCATTTAATACGGAAGGCATGTACAGAGCGTGCAAAACATCGGATGATACAGAGCAAATCAGTATTTATACGAATTAAGAGGTAAGGAAGGGCGCATCAAGTGGTAGTACTTTCACTTTGCCTCTCTTCATATTAAAACGGTCCCCGTTAGCCAATACATGAGTTTTTAGGTTTATCAAGGACATTGGAGTCCCATTTTTCAGGATTTTTTCGTTATTATGCTTTAATTTTCTTGGGTCAAACATAATAACCATTCCGGATCCTATTACTTCAAAAGTGCTGCTTTTTTTAATAACCAGTCCTGTATCTTCTGCTAAGCCAATGCCCATCATTAGCGGATGTTTAGCTACCGCTTCAGCAAGTCTTCCAAAACGGCCGCGCCTTATAAAATGTGAGTCTATAATTAAATTTGAAATAAATCCCATTCCTGTATCCATTTTTACAGCTCCTTTAATGAAAGATTCCGTGCTACTGCCCCCGGCAATCATTTCACTGGACATACACATGGCACCTGCACTTGTTCCCGCTATTACCAAAGCGTCCTTCTTATATCGTTCAAGTAGAATTTCATGTAATTTGGTACTTCCAATTTTGGTAGTGATTTTGGACTGATTTCCGCCCGAGAACATAACACACTGCGCCTTTTCAATCCATTCCAGATTCTCAGGATTTTCAGACTCTTTCCTGTTTCGTATATCCATGATGCGTACATTACTGCATCCTAATTTGCCAAAGGCATTCAGATAACTATTGCTTACTTCTTCAGGGATACTCGAAGCCGTTGGGATAACAACAATTTGTGCCTCCTTACCCCCACTCTCCCGTACTACCCTTGAGAGGATACTTTCCTGAATAAATTCAAGATGAAACTGTTCACCTGTTTCTATTCCTTTATCTTCATTTCCACCTATAGGAATTAGGGTTCCGTTTATGGCCATATTTATCATTGTCTAGGTTACAAAAATACATCTATTGTTATAAAAAATGTTATATATTTATGAAATTACAAGGAACTTATCCAACTCATTTTAACAGGAAAACCAGAGTTTCAGGGCTTGTCGCCAATTCAGAAATCTGCAGTATGAACCATTATATATAAGGTCATGAAAATAAGAGAAATAAATGCCATGAGGGGACCAAATTACTGGTCTATTCGACGTCACAGACTAATTGTTATGGTACTGGATTTAGAAGAAATGGAGGAACTTCCGACCAATAAAATTGATGGCTTCGCAGACCGTATTCGGGAAATGTTTCCGTCCATGTATGCACACAGATGCTCAGAAGGATGCGAAGGAGGTTTTTTTATGCGGGTGGATGAAGGAACATGGATGGGTCATGTAATCGAGCATATCGCACTGGAAATACAAACCCTGGCGGATATGGATACCGGTTTCGGAAGAACGCGCGGATATGGTGAGAAAGGGGTTTACAACGTTGTTTTCTCCTACATTGAAGAATCTGTGGGCAGATATGCTGCCAAGGCTGCCGTTCGCATTTGTGAAGCATTAATTGCCGGGGAGCCCTATGATCTTCAAGAAGATATACAACGCATGCGGGAACTTCGGGAATCTGAACGACTTGGGCCCAGCACTGGATCTATTGTATTAGAGGCACAAAACCGTGGTATACCATGGATACGTTTGAATAAATATTCCCTTGTACAACTTGGGTATGGAGCCAATCAGAAAAGAATACAGGCAACGGTCACCAGTGAAACCAGTAGTATTGGAGTTGAATTGGCATGCGATAAGGAGGATACCAAATATCTCCTGGAACAGGCCGAGGTTGAAGTACCTCGTGGCGATATTCTCAGCAGTGAAAGCGCACTGGAGGATGCCTGCAAATATGTAGGTTACCCCCTGGTTATTAAACCTATTGACGGTAACCACGGCAGGGGAATAACGGTAGATATTAATTCTTACGAAGAAGCTCTTGTGGCATTTAAGGTCGCCAAAGAAGTGTCACGGAGGGTCATCGTGGAGAAGTATATTACAGGGGAGGATTACCGCCTTCTGGTAATCAACTATAAGTTTGTTGCTGCGGCGAAACGAACTCCCGCTCATGTTGTGGGAGATGGAACTTCCTCTATCGAAGAACTGGTCGCTAAAGTGAATCAGGATCCAAGAAGGGGATACGGGCACGAAAAAGTACTTACTGCAATTACCATCAATGATCTTACCAAAACCATTATTGCAGATGCAGGTTACACCACGGAATCTGTATTAAAGGAAGGTGAAAAATTAATCCTCAAAGACACTGCCAATTTAAGTACCGGAGGAACTGCAGAGGATGTAACAGATATTGTTCATCCTGCCAATGTCTCTATGGCTGAACGGATTTCAAAGATCATAGACCTGGATATTTGCGGAATTGACATCATGACCAGTGATATAAGTCAGCCCCTATCAGATACAGGGGGTGCTGTATTGGAGGTAAATGCCGGCCCCGGTTTCAGGATGCACCTGGCTCCTACTACGGGTCTGCCCCGGAATGTTGCTGCCCCTGTTGTAGATAAATTATTCCCACAAAAAGGAGACACAGGACGCATTCCGATTGTGGCCGTTACCGGCACGAACGGGAAGACTACTACCAGTAGGTTAATTGCACATATTGCCAAGATGAACGGTCATAGAGTTGGCTACACCACCAGTGATGGGGTTTATATTCAAAATAGGATGCTGATGAAAGGGGACTGCACGGGTCCAACTAGTGCCGAATTTGTGTTAAAAGACCCTACTGTAAATTTTGCCGTACTGGAATGCGCAAGAGGAGGATTGTTAAGAGCCGGACTCGGTTTTAAGAAATGTGATGTGGCTATTGTCACCAATGTTTCAGCAGACCATCTGGGGTTAAAAGGAATTCATACTATTGAACAACTTGCCAAGGTGAAGGCCGTAGTGCCTGAAACGGTCTTACCGGGAGGTTATGCCATCTTAAATGCAGATGACGATTTGGTGTATGAAATGCGCAGGAATATCAACTGTAATCTGGCGCTCTTTTCCATGGATGAAAAGAATCCGAGGATACAGGCCTTACAAAGAATAGGTGGAATTACTGCCATATATGAGAACGGTTATGTGACCCTGTGCAGGGGTGAATGGAAAATGCGAATCATGAAAGCAGAAAATATCCCACTCACCTATGGCGGTAAAGCGCGTTTTATGATTCAAAATATTCTGCCGGCAATAATCGCTGCAAATGTTCAGGGTATTAGTATTGAAGATACCAAGGCAGCTCTGGAAACTTTTATACCTTCTGCTTCTAGTACTCCCGGGCGTTTAAACATGTTTAAGTTCAAGAACTTTGATATCCTGTTGGATTATGCCCATAACCCGGCCGGGATGAGAGCTCTTCAAAAGTTCACAGACAACCTGGACGCCACGGTTAAAGTGGGTATCATAGCAGGTATTGGAGACCGCAGGGAAGAGGATAATAATGAGATGGGTAGCATTGCCGCAGAAATGTTTGATGAAATCATCATAAGACAGGATAAAAACCTAAGAGGTAAATCCGAGAGTGACCTGATCAATATGTTGAATGCCGGTATCAAGAAACGGGATCCCAATAAAAAAACGACTGTCATCCCATCGGAAAAAGATGCTATCACTCATGCTGTGGCTCATGCAGAAAAAGGTTCACTCATTGTGCTCTGTAGCGATGTGGTTCCTGATGCCCTTGACCTTGTAAAATATCTGAGGGATAAGGAAGCTAATGGTGAATTGACTTAAGTAATTCTGATTAATTATCTTAACCTATTCAAATTTGGATAGCCCTGGTCCTTCCCTGATTGAAAATATGCAAGAATCAAAACTGATTTCATATTTTCTATTTTTTTATATTCTTTCTTAATCCGTATTTTAAAATTATTAGCCGGCAGATCTTATTTAATACCTTTTATTCTGTCAACTTAGTCTTTGTCTTTTTGGTTCTTGTAAGAGACTTACTTAATTCTTCCAGTGATATACCTTTGGTTTCCGGCATTACAAATGCTACAAAGAGGAGTTGTAAAAACATCATAAATGCAAAAAATGTAAATACAATACCCGGACCTATGGTAGCAAACAATATTGGGATCAAAGAAGGCACTACAGCTGCCAGAATCCAGTGTACAGAGCTTCCAAAACTTTGCCCGTAACCCCTTAAATGATTTGGGAATATTTCAGATATAAACACCCAGATAACTGTACCTTGTCCTATGGCATGGGCCGCAATAAAAAGGAATAAGAAGAAGGCTACTGATATCCCTTCCCAGTGGAGGAAAAAAGCACAGGCCACAAGAGACAGGGAAATTATATAGCCAATAGAACCCAAATACATTAGTTGCTTTCTGCCCATACGGTCTATCAGGTATATCCCTAACAAAGTAAATAACATATTGGTTACCCCTATACCAATACTACTCAATAGTGCTGTACTTGCCCCCAGGCCTGCTTCTTCCAGTATGCGGGGGGCATAATATAGGAAAGCATTGATCCCGGACAATTGGTTAAAAAATGCGATACAAAAAGCAAGGATCAGCGGAAAGCGGTATTTTTTAAGGAATATATTCTCACCTGGAACAGTGGTTTCACTCTCCTTTTCGATCTCCATCATTAAATGCTCAGGATCCAAATCGGGGTTAATAACCTGAAGAACTTCCTTCGCTTCATCAATACGCCGTTTAGATAACAACCATCTTGGGCTTTTAGGAATTGTAAATGTGAATATTGTATAAATGGCTGCCGGGATAGCTTCAACACCTACCATCCATCTCCATGCGTTTTCACCTATTCCATTTAACAGGTAGTTGGAGAAAAAGGCAATCAGGATACCAAAGACAATGTTGAACTGATATAAACCAACAAGTTTCCCGCGGTCTTTTGCCGGGGCAATCTCCGAAATATAAGCAGGTGCTGCAATGGTTGAAGCACCTACGCCCAATCCACCAATAAATCTAAAAATGGCAAAGGTTATAGGATCATTTGAAAGAGCAGAGCCCAAAGCCGAAATGGTATAAAAAATACCTATCCAAATTAGCGTTTTCTTTCTGCCCAGTTTATTTGCAGGAATACCGCCCAGTAAAGCACCGGCAACAGTACCCCAAAGGGCCATACCTATGACTACTACTCCATGAAACATATCTGAGGAATTCCATAATGACTGGAGTGTTTTATCCGCACCAGAAATAACAACGGTATCAAAGCCGAATAGAAATCCGGCCAGTGCCGCAGTAATTGACCAAACCCATATTTTTTTCATTTGAGTAGTTCCTGTGTGAATTCCAAATTTAGTAAGAAAAAAAATGGGGATAGGCCTAAGCGATTCTTGGCGGGTTATGTTTTTTTAAAACAACGCGAATTAACCTCAATTTCTTAGTTTACCATGTATCCAATAGCTATTCAAAAAATTCTAAAACATAGGATGTTAGACTTTTGATACAACAACCTTTAAATTTCACATTTAAACTAAGATATAAACGAAATTAGCCCCAGGACTAAATTTAGTTTCGGTAATTCTCAAAAGTACAGCATTGAAAACTTCACATGGAAAAGACTATTCTGGAGGACCCAAAAATGGCAAAAAGCTTTGTGGATGGGTTGATTTAGTATTATGATTACAGAAATCTCCTCGGAAAGTCCGGCTAATTTTATTAGGTCCAACTGACAAATATCATATTTTCTGAACGTTTTTATCAGGATTTTTATCGTGGCAAATTACGATCCTTTTCATACCGTGTATGTCCTAAATAAAATTTAGCATGACAAATGTCCATTCTTTTCATATTCCTGTAATGGGAATAGGGTTTACTATTGATACTCCTTTAAAAGTGTCCCAATACGGGATAGATTCAGTTATTTCTTTGGTAGATGATATTCTTATCGAAAAATTGAGAAAGATGTATTGCGGTAAATTTGGGCGACCCTATTCTGAAATAACTGATAAAGTAGATGATTTTAGGGCAAAAAGAATCACTTCCTATCTTGACCTTATTTATGATGAGAGTCTAAAGAAATTGGAAGAGCTAAAAAATGTGACAGCTGATTCAACTACTGAACTCAAGAAGTATTTATCCATGTTGCCGGACACCTCCAGTTTAAAAATTGAATTCAAGAATTTGACCAAAGACAGTTTTAATTTGGAGGAAATAAGAACTTGGGCAATGGACAACCTCACTATGGGGAGTATTGATGTGAATATAATGACCAAGGTAGATAAAGAAAATTATACTAAAAAGGTCAAATTACCTGCAGAATATAATGATGCACATGCCGCGCTAAGAGGTTATGCAAACAGTGTTCTGAATTCTTCATTAATTCTTTCTGCCGGAATGAACCCCCGGTTATATAGCTATTTGGAGCAGTTTGAAGATTTTTATCCAGATGAAAACGGAAACATCAAAAAGAAAATTGTTTTAAAGGTAAGTGATTACCGTTCAGCACTGATCCAGGGGAAGTTCCTGGCAAAAAAAGGGTTGTGGGTATCAGAATATCGCATTGAATCCGGACTTAATTGTGGCGGACATGCCTTTGCTACAGATGGTTTTCTTATGGGTCCTATCCTTAACCAATTTAAGGAAGAAAAAGAAATCCTGACACAATCGGTTTTTGAGATATTGACCGGTGCTTTGACACAAAAGAACAGGGTCGTTCCAAAATCGATTTTGCCTTTAAAAATAACCGCACAAGGCGGTGTAGGCACCGCAGAGGAACACCACTTTATATTAAATCATTACAATGTCAACTCTGTTGGTTGGGGGACACCATTTCTTTTGGTACCTGAAGCAACAACTGTTGACAAGTCGACCATTGAAAAATTGGTCGAGGCCAAAGAAGATGATTTGTATCTCAGCAATATTTCACCTCTGGGGATTCCCTTTCACAGCTTAAGGGGAAATACCAAAGATTTAGAAAAATCTGAATTAATTGAAAAGGGAAGACCGGGAAGTTCCTGTCCGAAAAAATTTGTTGCCCTTAACAAAGATTTTTTGGATACCGGAATCTGTACGGCATCCAGACAGTACCAGCATTTAAAAATTAAGGAGTTGGACGAGCAAGAACTTTCAGCCGAGGAGTATGCACTCAACTACGATAAGATAACTGAAAAATCCTGTATCTGTGTTGGTCTGGGGACATCCGCCCTACTTTCCTACGGACTGGACACAAACACCGAAGCCGAAGGCGTATCCATATGTCCGGGACCAAGTATGGCTTATTTTACCAAAACCGCAGAATTAAGTGAAATGATTGACCATATTTATGGAAGAACCAATGTGATCAGCAGGAAGGATCGTCCCCACATGTTTATAAAAGAGCTCCATATTTATTTAGATTTTCTTGAAGCGCGAATTGCTGAAGCCAGCGATTCAATAACTGATAAACAAAGGAAGTATTTGCTGACCTTTGCCGGTAATTTAAATGATGGAATCAACTATTATCAGGAATTATTCCACAAAATAGAAGAAGTGTTTCCGGAGTCCAAACAACAAATATTGCATCAATTGGATGAGGGAAGAAAAATTTTAAACAACTTAGTTCAAGAAATTGAAAGTTTGGATAACAGCCTTTTAACACCATAGTTGGCTATTTATATTTCGCAATTTAATTTAGTATATTAAGTTTCCCTCTTTGCCTAATGAGGAATTCATACTAATAGCCGGCAGTAATGCAAAAGAAATAAGGGAGCCAATTGGCTCCCTTATAAAATTATAGCAATTATTGTACTTCCTGATTTTCGCTGGTGAGTGTACTTTCTCGCGGCATTCCAATTCGCTCCATTATTCGTCTGGAAAGTGAAGAACAAAAAAGATTCTATTGTTTTGTACTTCTATTTAAAAGTCTCATGTCTTGTT
>Ga0316188_10001213_pt1 | contig 12079 bp, 9 predicted proteins | sample Phiworburrow1_MG_FD_204933 | JGI IMG/M metagenome (GOLD analysis project Ga0316188, IMG submission 204933) | Coastal sediment microbial communities from Maine, United States - Phippsburg worm burrow 1 | ecosystem: Environmental > Aquatic > Marine > Coastal > Sediment | place: USA: Maine...
AACAGCGCGTCGGCCTGGCGCGGGCGATGGCGGTAGATCCCGAAATCCTGATTTTCGATGAACCCTTCAGTGCGCTCGACCCGCTGATTCGACGCGAAATGCAGGACGAGTTGCTGAAGATCCAGGCCGAAGTGCAGAAGACCATGATCTTCATTACCCACGACTTCCTCGAGGCCATCAAGATGGGCGACCATATCGCCATCATGAAAGATGGCGAGGTCGTGCAGATCGGCACGCCCGAAGAAATCGTCGCCAACCCGATCGACGATTACGTGCGCGAATTTACCGAAGACGTGCCGCGTTACAAGGTGCTCAGCGTCGGCAAGGTCATGCGCGCGGCATCCGACGCCGTGAAAGCCAACGGCGCACAGAGGGTCAGTGAAAACGCCAAGCTGGACAGCCTGATCGATATCGCTATCGCCGCGGGTGGTCCGCTGGCCGTGGTTGACAAGAACGACAGCATTGTCGGTGAAATTGATCAGGCCCTGATACTGAAGGCCATGGACAGTCGTTCCTGACCTGGCCGCAGACGTGCCGACACTGCCACCGTTAACCCGACCGCTCACTGCAAACCCGGCAGACTCGTTCACCCTGTCGAGCGAGTATTATCTCTCCGCGGACATCTACGAGCTGGAAAAGCGGCAGATTTTCTATCGCAGCTGGCAATATATCGCGCACGAATCGATGCTCGCCCAACCCGGTGACTACATCACGCAGAAAATCTGCGATGAAAACATTTTCGTGTTGCGCTCACAGGATGGCAAATTGCGGGCCTTCTATAACGTCTGCCGACATCGCGCGCACGAACTGCTGCAGGGCAGCGGCAGACTGCAAAACCTGATCGTCTGCCCTTATCACGCGTGGTCCTATACCAGCAGCGGAGAGCTCGCGCGTGCGCCCTTCTCAGAGCATCGCAAAGGCTTCGACAAGAACGAGTTCTGCCTGCGGGAAATTCGCCTCGAAGTCTTCTGTGGCTGCGTATTCGTCAACCTGGACGATGACTGCAGCAGCCTGGGCACGCTTGCGGGCGACCTGGAACAGGACATCCGCCAGCACCTGCCCTACCTCGACGAGCTGCAGGCCAGCAGTGTCGGCGAACAGGGCGATTCGTGCATCCGCGCCGGCTGGAAAGTCGTCATCGACAACTACGTCGAATGCTATCACTGCCGCGCGGCACATCCCGATTTCGCCTCGGTCATCGACATGGACAGCTACCAGACCGACGTTTTCGATTACTGGTCGCGTCAATACGGCCCGCGTATCCGCAGCCACAACAGCGCCTACCCGGTCGATCCGGACTCGGGCTACCAGCACTCGGTATTCTGGTACCTCTGGCCCAACACCACCTTCAACGTGCTGCCCGGACCGAATGCCCTCGGCGTTTTTTCGGCACGGCCACGCACCATCGGCGAGTGTGATTTCACCGGTCATTCGTTAACGCAGGATGGCACGGTTTACCAACCCAGAGCCGACTACGTCACTCAGCGCCTGTCGCCCGAGGATATTGATATCTGCGAATCGGTGCAGCGCGGGCTGAACTCGCGCAGCTACGACCAGGGCGCCTACATGGTGGACCCGCAAAACATGGGCGAAAGCGAACACGCGTTACACCATTTTCACCGCCTCGTACATTCAGCGCTCGGCGCTGATTGACAGCTCGCCAACGCGACTGATCGTAACCGCGTCACCGCTGCGGATCTGCTGCATTTGCGCTAGCGAAATCTGCAGCACCGGCACCTCGAGGCCGTAGAGCCGATTCGCCACCAGCACACCCATACTGATATTGACGTCACGTTCGGCTAGCACAAAGCCGAGCGGCCCACTGCCGTTGCGCAGGGTTTCGGCGATTCCGCCGGGTGTCCCGGCGGAGCCTTTGCTTGCGGGAATGCACAGCACCTGTCCCCCTACCCGCTGCTGGTATTGCGGGTGGTGGACGTCGATGATCGTGCCGGTCGACGGATCGAAACCACCCCAGAAGCTCAGCGTATCGTTCAGCACCAGGGCACTGCCGCTGGCCGCACCGGCGATCAGGATCGCGGCCTCAACTTTGATCGGGCGCGGCGTCATATGTCTTCCCAGCGGTCCAGCACGACGCGCCCGCAGACGGCTGACTCGACGCACTCGGCGAGGCTGCCGATGACCGCTTCAACCGGCAACATCCCCGGTGCGTAGTAGGCCCATTTTGCCGAATTCGTCATGATCTTACCCTGCAAGCCATTGATCGCTGGGGAAAAATAGGTACAGGTATCGGTGACAATTCTGATGCCGGCACGTTGCAGGCTGTCGACCCAGCCCTGCTGTTCGGCCAGTGCGTAGACGTGCCGGCTGGTGGTCAGGAAAAACACCAGATCCGGGTGAATCGCGCGATCACCTAAAAGCTGCTGCAAACGCTCGAACTCGGTAATGGAAAAATGCGGCGTACCCAGCGCGACCCCGGCAAGCGCCTGCTTCGAATTGCGGCCGAGTTCATTGCGCGCCTGGCGCAAGTCATCGATGGTAACCGCGACGACGGCTGGCGGTTGTTCTCCCTGGCAGGCCTCCGCGAGCGTACTCGCCTCCGGCGTGATACCGATGGCATGAAACAGCGGCACGCTGCCCGACGAGCTTGCCGCCGCGCTGATCGCCTTGAGTTCGTCCTCGCCACAGGCGGGCGGCAGGCCGAGAATCGCCGGCACTTCACCGCCACAGCGCTGACCGATTGCATGGCCAAGCAAATGGTAAAACAGGTCGTTGTTACGCACCGCCAACGGCAAGCCGCCGACATCGAACAGGATGCGGGCAGCCCGCGCCTCGCTGCGATGCAGCCGCGTAAACGGAACACGCCCGGTAATCGCGGCACAGACGTCGAGGTAGTCGCCGTACTTGTTGCTGCGCGCACCGATGACGGAATTGTAAAAACTGACCGCGTTCGACTCCGAGGCGACGATGTGCTGACCCAGTCCTGGCCGGTCCGGCAGCTGGTAAGGCGCGCAGGTCCAGACCGGGCGACAACCCAGCCTGACGTAAGCCATCATCAACTGACGGGCTTCGTCCATCTCCCGGCTGGCCGCCGGATCGCGCAGGCCGAGGTCGTTGAGCGCAACCAGCCCGTTATTGGTCCAACTGGGCACGGCCAGGGTGGCGCCGTGTTCGAGCAGGTAATTGACGAAATCGAGATGCGCGCGGCCGTTGTAAAAGCAGGCATCGATGTGGGCGAAATCGACATCGATCAGGCTTTCCGCCTGGTCGATTCTAGCGGCGCTGACGACAGTCTCCATGGCGAACTGCATCGCTTTGCCGAGCTTGCCGTCAAGCCGCTCCCGGTCGAGTGCGTTCAGCCGCATCGCGAATCCAGTTGCCGTGCCCTGGCGCAGAATCCCTGTGCGCGCTGATTCATCCGCTGCTCCGTTACCTTGAGATCGATTATCAAGACGCATAATCTGCGTTTAATCGTGACTGCATGCAAGAATTTTTTAGGGGCGACCTGGAAACTGCGACACCGGGAAATGGCCTGTCGCAGGAGCGCATCGGCACGATTCGCGTGAAACCCCGTCGTATTCCAGTGCAGAACCGGGAGCGCTCGCGACAATCCACCCATGAATTTGCCGAACTGTTTCCGAATATCGGTGTAATTACGGTTTTGTCCCGGGCGCGAATAATCTAAACTGTGCGCCCGATATGAATGATGTCGTAATTGCCTGTAACAGTGATTCATCCGCCGCCTTCGGGCGCTCTTCGAAAACGTCTCTAGACTAAAGGATTAAGGATCTCAAGGTGTCAAACCCTGCAACCCATCGAAAACCACGCCTATGGCTGAGGCTGATACTGGTGTTTCTGTTCATCGCCGCGATTACCGGCGCCCTCGGCTACCAGAAATTCCTGCAAATCCAGCAACAGATCGCGCAGGGTAGCCAGGTACCGCCACCGATCAGCGTAACCGTCGCTACGGCCGGCGCCGACCAGTGGGAACGTCGAATCAAGGCGATCGGCAACCTGGTTGCGTTTCAGGGCGTCAACGTTACGACCGAGGCCTCTGGTGTTATCACCTCGATCAACTTCGATTCCGGCCAGCGGGTCGAGGAAGGCACGCTACTGGTGGAACTGGACAATCGTACCGAGATGGCGAACCTGGAAGCCGCGCGCGCGCGCCTCCAATCCGAGAACAGCCAGTACCAGCGTTTGCTCAAGCTGAAGGGCCAGTCCTTCGTTACCAATAACGATGTCGATACCCAGGCCGCCTTAGTCGATATCGCCGAGGCGGAGGTGCGCATCGCCCAGGTAGCGCTCGCGAAAAAACGTATTTTTGCCCCATTTTTGGGCGAATTGGGTATTCGCCAGGTCGATCTCGGCGAATACGTCGCGCCTGCCGACAACATCGTAACGCTGCTCTCGCTGAAGCGTCTGTACCTGGACTTCACGCTGCCGGAAGTTAATTTCAATGACCTCGTCGTTAACCAGCCGCTGGAATTCAAGGTGCGTTCCTACCCGCAAAAGGTTTTCAGCGCCCGGGTAGAGGCATGGAATCCGCAGCTGGACGTAAATACCCGCAACGTTGCGATTCGCGCCATTGTCGAGAATCGCGATGGATTGCTCGCGCCGGGCATGTTCGCCGACATCACGCTGCTGTCGCAAAGCCGGGACGACGTGCTCACCATTCCGGAAACCGCCGTGTTTTACAACATCTATGGCGAGGCCGCCTACGTTCTGGAAAAGCCACCCGCCACCGCCGCCGACCCTGATCCACACTACCGACTGGCGGCACGCCAACTCAATGTGCTGTATCGCCGCGATGGCGTCGCCGGTGTTCGCAGCGGCTTGAACGCCGGCGATATCGTCGTCACATCCGGCCAGCTCAAACTGTATCCGAGTCTCGCCGTGGCCATCGTCGACGATGTTCCCGAATACGAATCGACGCTAAAGTAGAAAGCCGTGTTAACCGACTATTTCATCAAGCGCCCGGTACTGTCGCTCGTCATCAGTACCCTGATCGTGCTGCTTGGCGTGCAGGCATTTTTCAATACCCAGGTGCGCCAGTATCCCGAACTCGAAACCTCGGTGATAACGATCACCACGGCTTACCCGGGCGCCAGCGCCGAATTGATCCAGGGCTTTGTCACGCAACCGATTCAGCAGGTGGTATCAGCCACCAAGGGCATCGACTTTCTGCGCTCCAGCAGCCGCAACAGTGTGTCCACGGTCGAAGTTCACATGAAACTCGGCGTGGACGCCGATGTAGCCCTGACCGAGGTCAGCACCAAGGTCTCATCGATACGCGGTGAATTGCCGGCCGAGTCCGAAGACCCGGTCATCGCCAAGCAGGCCGCGGAAGGCTTCGCCCTCGCCTATTACAGCTTTTACAGTGACACGCTCAGCGATGTAGAGGTTACCGATTACCTGTTGCGTACCATCCAGCCCGCGCTGGCCACGGTCAACGGCGTTGCCCAGGCCGAGATCCTGGGTGGCAAGACCTACTCGATGCGGGTATGGATGGATCCCGTGCGCATGGCCGCGCTCAAGGTCTCGGCCGCCGATATCGTCAATGCGATCAACGCCGAAAATTACCAGTCAGCTGCCGGCCAGGCGCGGGGGCAACTGGTACAAACCGATGTCAATGCCCTTACCGATTCGGGTGACCCGGAAGTGTTCGAGCGTTTTGTCATTCGCGATGAAGGCGCTAACAAGGTGCGGCTCGGCGACATTGCCGACATCGAACTCGGCGCTGAAAACTACGACTCGCTGATCACTTTCGATAACGTGCCGTCCATTTATATCGGCATCAACGGCACCACTGACGGCAACCCGTTGACCACGATAAAACTGGTGACCGAGCAACTGGAAAATATGAAGACCTCTTTTCCACCCGGGCTGAACGCGTCGATTGCCTACGATTCGACCGAGTTCATCGAGGCCTCGATCAACGAGGTCATCCTCACCCTGGCGCAGGCGGCATTGATCGTGGTCGTTGTCATCTTCCTGTTCCTGGGGTCGTTCCGCTCGACCCTGATTCCTCTGGTGACGATCCCGCTGTCGATCATTGGCGTGCTGTTCTACATGCAGCTGATGGGTTACTCGATCAACCTGCTGACCCTGCTTGCCATGGTCATGGCGATCGGCCTGCTCGTCGATGACGCCATACTGGTGGTGGAAAACATCTATCGTCACATCGGCGAAGGCCTGCGTCCGATGCAGGCGGCCCTGCAGGGCGCGCGCGAAATCGCCAAGCCGGTGATCGCGACCTCGATCGTGCTGTGCGTGGTCTACGCCCCCATCGGACTGCTGGGTGGGCTCACCGGCGTATTGTTCCAGGAATTCGCATTCACGCTGGTCGGCACGATCATCATCTCGACGATCGTCGCGCTGACGCTGTCACCGATGATGTGCTCGCGCGTGCTGCTACCGACGGTCGACAACAATCCATACGCGCGCTTTATCAACAAGCGTTTCGAACGCATGCAACGGGCCTACGAAAGCCTGCTGGCCGGTTCGCTCAAAACGCGTTCGGTTACCGTGGTTTTCGTCATCTGTATCGTTGCCATGCTCGGCACGATGTTCCAGTTCATTCAGAACGAACTGGCGCCGGAAGAAGACCAGGGCGTGATCTTCACATTTTCGAAAGCGCCCGATTACGCCAACATCGACTATCTGAACAAGTACACCGCGCCCTACCACTCGATTTTCACCCGCTTCGAAGAGGAGTATCGCTCGTCATTCATGGCCAACGGTTTCGGCGGTCCCACGACCTCTTTTGCCGGCATGTTGCTGGCGCCCTGGGAGCAGCGCAGCCAGAGCGCCATGCAAATGATCCCGCAGATACAGGGATCGCTCAACCAGCAACCCGGACTGCAAAGCTTTGCCTTCAATCCGCCGTCCCTGCCCGGCGCCAGCGGCAACACCCCGGTCGAGTTCATCCTCAAGACCCAGCAGAGTTATGACCAGCTCTACGGTGTCGTCCAGCAGGTGCTGCAAAAGGCGCGCGCCAGCGGCAAGTTCTATTTTATCAAGAGTGACTTCGACTTCAGCAAGCCGGAGATTCGTGTCAGCATCGACCGTGAGCGCGCCGAGGCCATGGGCGTGTCGATGCGCGAAATCGGACAGACACTCGGCATCATCCTGGCCGAGGGCTACGTCAGTCGTTTCAATCTCGCCGGGCGCAGTTACAAGATCATTCCGCAGGCTCGCCGTGACGGTCGTGAAAGCGCCGCCGACATAAGCCAGTACTACGTTTATTCCCGCAGCGGCGAGCAAATCAACCTGTCGACACTGGTGGACATGGAGTACAAGGTCGTACCGCCGGAACTGGTGCAATTCCAGCAGCAAAACGCGGCAAAAATAGACGCCGTACACGCCGCGCCAAACGTGACGCTGGAAGATGCCCTGAGCTACCTGCGCGAGATAACCGCGGAGGTTGCGCCCGCCGGCTACAGCGTTGATTACCAGGGGCAATCGCGCCAGTTGATCCAGGAAGGATCGGTGCTGGTACAGACTTTTTCCTTCGCCATCATCGTGGTGTTCCTGGTGCTGGCGGCGCAATACGAGAGCCTGCGCGATCCCTTGATCATCCTGACCACGGTGCCACTGGCCATTTTCGGTGCCCTGGTACCGATGTTCCTGTCGATCGTGTCGATGAATATATACAGCCAGGTGGGGTTGATCACGCTGATCGGGCTGGTCAGCAAGCACGGCATCCTGATCGTCGAATTCGCCAATGAAATTCAGAAGAAGGACAACCTGTCCCCGGTAGATGCGGTGATCAAGGCGGCCTCGATTCGCCTGCGGCCAATCCTGATGACCTCGTTTTCGACCATCATTGGCATCATGCCACTGGTGATTGCCGCGGGCGCGGGCGCCGCCAGCCGCCAGGCCATCGGTATCACCATCGTCGCCGGATTTGCCATCGGCACCCTGTTTACGCTGTTCGTGCTGCCGGTTATCTATACCTTCTTCGCCGGCGATTATCGCCCGGCACAGACCGATCTGGACGAGACGATAGCGCCGGCGCAGCTGGTTTGAACGCAGCGCCATACGCAGATAACAAGGGTGGTGGCCATGCCGTGACCCGGCAATACCCACCTGCTTCGGAGCATGCCCCTCGCCGGCAGCTAAACGCTAGCGGCAGATGTGGCCGAATGGCCCCGACCTCGCCGGGTTATGGTGAGCATGCAGCATCGTCAACTGCCTCGAAGCCGCTCGCCGGCGTCGAGCCTCAACCGCGCAATACCTCATCCATCCAGCTGTTCACCAGGTAACGCGCGATCGAATCCGGTCGCGGCAGGCTGAAATTATCGCCACCGTCTCCCCACTCGCCAAACGATTGCAGCTGCTCCACGTCAAACCAGTGCGCTTCTTCGATCTCGACACCATCGACGACGATATCGCGACTGATGGCGCGCGCGCGAAAACCGAGCATGATCGACGACGGAAATGGCCAGGGCTGCGATGCCTGGTACTCGATATCGCCGACACGAATACCGCATTCCTCGAATACCTCGCGTGCCACGGTTTCTTCGAGCGATTCCAGTGGATCGACATATCCCGCAAGCGTGGACATCATGCGATTTGGAAAGCGCGAGTTGCGCGCCAGTAAACAGCGTGGCCGATGGATGTCCGATCGATCCTCGACCAGCATGATCACCGCCGGATCGGTGCGCGGGAAATGCATACGGCCGCAGGACCTGTCGCTGCAACGCCGCATGTGACCGCCATACTCGCTGCGCGTCGGACTGCCACATAGCCCGCAAAAACGATGGTTCCTGTTCCAGAATACCAGGCCGCGTGCGTAAGCCAGTTGCGCCGCCTGCTGCGCCTCGAGTTGCCAGGCCACGTCGCGCAAATCGACGAACGCATTGCCTTCGATAAAGTTTTCGAGCCGGTGCTCAGCGTGCGTCGACACGTCCAGCGCAAACAGGGGGCCGTGATGATCCAGGCCGAGGAATATCAGGTGTTCAAAATCATCGACGAGGTCGTCGATCTGGGACTTTGGCAGCTGAATGACTTCGGGGATGATCGCGCCGGCAACGGGCCAGCGCATCAGGCTTTTATCGTTCTGTAAAACAAGGACGCGACACTGCTGTCGCGTCCATTGTTGTTTGACCCAGCCGGGCTTTTTACGCGGCTCGCTGGCCCGGTCGAGGTTTAATTCACGGTAGTAAATCACCGCGCAAGTTTATCATGAATTACGCTTCAGGAATTGCTTGCGGTCTGCTGGAAAGAGTCGATCATTTCCTTCAATTTTGAATATTCACTGCAATTGCTGCGGCAAATATTGTCGAGTATCTGCAATTGCTCGACCGCCTTGTCGAGGCGGTTTGTCTCGAGATAAAGTTCGCCAAGGTATTCGTTTGCGCCGATGTGTTCCGGTTCCGCGCGCAGCGCCCACTCGTAAAAGGTCTGCGCATCCTCGTAATTTTGCGTCTTGCGGTAACTGTAGCCCAGTAACGACATGATGTCGGCGTTGTCCGGATCGAGGTCGAGACTGTCGTGTAACTTGTTGATGGCGGTTTCGTATTTACCCTGCTCGATTAACTGGACGATCGGCTTGAGGTCCGTTTTCGACGAATAGTTGCCACCCGCCGCGTACCCGCCAGTCGAAAAAGCCACCAACGCAACTGCCAGGATTGCCGTATGAAACTGGTCGTAGAGTCGTGTTTTCATTAGATTCTGCCCGAAATTGAATGCGGGCAGTATATTCTTCCGCAGGCATCAACTCCATGCCCTGGGGGTGCTAAGTGCCTGATATGTGAACTTTTTACTGATTTTTGCTGCGATATTCCTCGATCGCCTGCTGCAGAATGTCAAATTCCCTGCAACCGAAAAAACAGTCGTCGTCGAGAACCTTGAGGCGCTGTTCCGCCATTTCAGGCTGATCCATCTGCAAATAGAGCTCTCCCAGGTATTCGTTTGCGCCGCGATGCGTTGGGTCCAGTTCCAGTGCCTTGAGATAATTCTCCAGAGCGGCGTCAAACTTTCCCAGCTTGCGTTGGCTGTAAGCGAGCAGGTTCAGCAAATCCGCGTCGTCGGGCTTCTCTGCCAGTGCGGTCTGCAATATTTCAATAGCCGCTTCGAACTTTTCGGCTTCGATGAGTTCCTGATATGGCTTCAGTCGAGGGGTAGAACCACCGTAACCGCCCTCGGCAAGCGCCAGTGACGAGTAACCATTCAGGCACAAGGCAAACATCAGTATCGTGAGTTTATTGGGCGTTTTACATCTATTCTGCATCTGGTTTTCTCCAGTTCGATATCGAGGCATTCGTAACAGCCTCATAAGATTACCGCGGCGGCGCGAAGTTCCGCCATTTTCTCCTCGTCGAGGCCAAGCAGTCCCTCGAGTATTTCCGCGTTGGCACTACCGAGTTCGGCGCCGGGCCAGCGAGTACTTCCCGGGGTGCGCGACAGGCGCGGCAACAGTGCCGGTATTTTCAACGGCTCGCCATTGATCTCGACCGTTTCAAACAGCCCGCGGGCGTTGAAATGCGGGTCTGCAAGCATGTCGCGGACATTGTAGATTGGCCCGGATGGCACACGCGCCGCCTCGAGCTTTTGCAGCAGCGTTGCCGAATCCTCCGCCGCGCACCACTTTGCCAGCACCGCGTCGATTTCGGCTTCGTGCTCGACACGCCCCTGGTTCGATGCCAGGCGCGGATCCCCGGCCATCTGCGGACAGTCGGCCGCAATCATCAGGCGTTCGAAAATGGAATCGCCATTGCCGCCGATGACAATATACCTGTCGTCCCGGCAACGGTAGGTGTTGGTGGGCACGATACCCGTCACGGTGCTGCCTGACGGTTCGCGCACGACGCCATTGCCGTCGAACTCCGGCACCACCGCTTCCATCAGGTTGAACATCGACTCGTACAGCGCCACGTCGACGACCTGGCCGACACCGCTGCGCTGTTTTTCCAGCAGTGCCATGGCAATTCCGAGTGCCGCATGAATACCTGAGATAGTGTCACCGATACTGAGGTTGGGTCGCACCGGTGCTTCCCCCGGATGCCCGTTGACATAACGAAACCCGCTGATGCCCTCGCAGACCGACGCAAACCCTGGCTTCGAGGCATAGGGGCCATCCTGACCGTAGCCCGAAATGCGCGCATAAATCAGGCCCGGATTGCTGCTTTTGAAATCGTCGGGCCCGAGTCCCCAACTCTCGACCACCCCCGGTCTGAAATTCTCGATCACCACATCGGCCTGGTCGATCAGTTGCCGCACCAGTTCGGCGCCCTGCGCGCTCTTCAGATCGATGGTTACCGATTTCTTGTTGCGCGCCAGCGAACGCCACCACAACGAGGTACCGTCACGCATTTCGCGCCAGTTGCGGATCGGGTCGCCTCCGTGTGGCGATTCGATCTTGATCACTTCGGCACCGAAATAACCGAGCATGCAACCGGCGAAAGGCCCTGCCAGTAGCTGGCCCAGTTCGATCACGCGGTAGCCGGCGAGTGCTGCTGATGAATTCACGAGGTCTCCCGGACAACAGGTATAGCGCGAAATGTTACGCAGGAAGCGAGGCCATGGCCAGCCGAAAAAAAAGCATCTGGTGTTATCACGGATTTGTCTGTTCCGGTATACTGGCGCGTTTTGCAAACAACCATCGGGAGACACGATGCAGGCACCCGCCATGCCCGAAACCGGGCCGGACAAACCAGACCAGCACCTGTCGGTGCGAGAGGTCTTTGGCATCGACAGCGATCTGCAGGTAGCGGCCTTTTCCGCACGCAGCGAACTGGTGCCGGATATCGATAGCGGTTACCACTTCAATCCGGAAGCAACGCTGGCGATTCTTGCCGGATTTACGCATAACCGTCGCGTGCTATTGCAGGGCCTGCACGGTACCGGCAAGTCGACGCACATCGAACAGGTGGCGGCGCGACTCAACTGGCCCTGCATTCGCGTCAACCTGGATGGTCACATCAGCCGCCTCGACCTCGTCGGCAAGGACAGCATCGTGATACGCGACGACCGCCAGGTCACCGAGTTCCAGGAAGGCATCGTGCCCTGGTCGCTGCAACGCCCAATAGCCCTGATATTCGATGAATACGACGCCGGCAGACCCGACGTCATGTTTGTGATTCAACGTCTGCTGGAACGCGACGGCAAGTTTACG
>Ga0316188_10001214_pt1 | contig 12078 bp, 10 predicted proteins | sample Phiworburrow1_MG_FD_204933 | JGI IMG/M metagenome (GOLD analysis project Ga0316188, IMG submission 204933) | Coastal sediment microbial communities from Maine, United States - Phippsburg worm burrow 1 | ecosystem: Environmental > Aquatic > Marine > Coastal > Sediment | place: USA: Maine...
CGGCTCATCATGTCGCCGCCACCGGCCCCCATGCCCATGTTCATGCCCGAGAAGGTGGCCACGTCGATCCAGGCCTGGGCAATCGGCGGTTTGACCACCTGCTTGGGCGCGGTCTGGGGCACGGCGGGAAGTGAAATCAGCGCCGTCGCGGTGGTGACGGCAAGTACGGCGGGGAAACGCGACATGACGATAGCCTCCGTGGAAACCACCCTGCTGGGCGCATCATGCTCCCGTCAAAGCCGGCCGTCGACAGCCGGTACCGGCAGTAAGCGGGGCCAGTCCCTGCCCCGGCACGGCAGCTGTCCCTTCCCGTCTCGGTGCGGGGCCCAGCCCTTCCCTGACTACCAGCTGTAGCGCACCCGGTAGGTGACCACCGTCTCGCCGTCCTTGGCGATCTTCACCGGGAATTCGATGCTGCGCGCGTCCTTCTTGTCGAAGGCCTGCGAGTTCGAGAGGATCTTCCAGTTGCTCCAGCGATAGAGGTTTTCGCGGATCGTGACCTCGACCGGCTGGTCCTTGTGGTTGCGCAGCCTGATCTCGAACGTCTCTTCCATCACGCGGGCACGGGAGTCGACCGAAAAGTCCGTCTGGCGGCGCTCGCCGACCACGTCGAAGGCCGTGCCGAGCTTGACGCGCACGTCCTCGTCCTTTGGCGTGTGGTCGATGGTGTCCTCGCCGATGAACTCCAGGCTGCCGTCGGCCGGATCGACCTGTGAAACCCGGATCCGTCCGGCGGGCAGTGGCATGCCGAGCCCGGCCTGTTTCTCGTTGCGGAACTCCAGCCACACGTCCACCTGGCCATTCGACGAAGGACCGTAGTCGCGGTCGATGATCGCGGAGCTGCCCCAGCCGAGACCCTGTGCCCCGTAGTAGACGAGCTTCTTGCGTGCCGGGATCCGCTTCGCGGCGTCGAACAGTTCGATCTGCTTGGTCGAGTTGTTGGGAATCGTCGTCTGGCGGCCCAGGGTGTAGAGGTGGTATTCGAAGAAGCCCTTTTCCTGGAAGCCTGCATCGGCCTCCATGGTCATGGCTCGCACGGCACCCTTGGCATAGGGGCGCGGTGCCGGCTGTGCGCGGTTTACCTCGCCCGCCACCAGCTTGAGCTTCGCGTCGTCGTAGGCGACGCCGGATTGATTGAGGATGCTGACCCAGGCGCCGACGTCCAGGTAGCCGGAGTTCGCATCCGTGCCTTCCGTGAACAGCAGGTTGTAGTCGGCCCACCAGGTGATACCGCCCGTCTGGTAACTGACCCGCGCCTTCTGGGTGCCGCCCTTCGCCGAGCTGATGTCCCACTCGAGAGTCGGCTGGGTGATGAGACCGCCGGGCAACTCGCCGAAGCGCAGGCCGGACCATTGGCGGAGTGCGTGTACCTGGCCGTCGTCGCCGCGGATCACCAGCCCGTCGTTGGCGGACAGCAGCGTGCCGTCGAGCAAGCGGATGCCGTCGCCCTGCTGGCTCTCTACCGTGACCCGGCGGTCGACGTAGCGCGACAGCAGCTTCTGGGTGCTGACCAGGTCGAACTGGAAATTCTGCTCCAGCACGCGGGTGCCGGAGGGATCCGTCAGCGACTGGAAGGTCACGGTGGTGGGATCGATCAGCGCCGCGACGTCCGTGAACTTCAGCAAGGAGCGGCCGGGCTTGAGCGTGAAGTCCCGCTCAACGCGCACCACGGCGTAGCCAGGCAGCGCGCTCGCCGGCGGCGTGCCCTGGCCCGGCAGCGGCCGGTACCAGTCGGCGGGTATCGCACCGGGCTGGGCGGAGCTGTAAACGGTCAGCGCCGTCTGGGCAGGTTCCGCCCGGGCGCCGGTCACAGTCATCGCGACGGCGATTCCCACCATCAGGGCGGCCGAACGGCTGCGCATGTGCGTCATGTCACTCTCCTGCAGACTCTGGTGCATAGAATAAACGCCCGGGCTGAGACAATCGGGTTATTTGAAGGCGAAATCCCATGCTGGATGAGGAAGAAAGGCTTGTTGCCGGCCGCTACCTGGCTGGATTGCTTTCGGCGGCCGACGCGCTGCGCTTCGAGCAATCCGTGAAGGACGACCCCGCCCTGCTCGAGCGGCTGCGACTGGATGAGCAGGTCGCCCGCGGTTCGCGCCTGCTGGAGGTCGATGGGCTGGGCATCAAGCCGCCTTGGTGGCACGACCGGCGGGTCGCGATGGCCGCGGCCGGCGTCATCGGCATCCTGCTGGTCGCCTGCGTCTGGCTGGCCACCAGCGCCGGAATTGCCCGTGAGCGCATGGCGCTGCTGGAGGCCCGCGAGCAGCAGGGCTTCCTGGCCCCGCCCTCCACCACCCGGACCGCCCGGGTACGCCTGGACTCCGGCGGCAACATCAGTCTGGGCGGTGGCGCGCCTGAACGGCTGGAGATTCGCATCGAGGCGCGCAGCAGCAAGTTCAACCAGTTCAGGATCGCCATCCAGCGCGACGACGGCACCGCCATCCTGCATGTCGATAGGTTGCAGCGTGACAGCAATGGCGAGCTGCGCCTGGCGTTGAACTCCACCCTGCTGCCGCCGGGCAGCTACTCGCTGCGGGTCGAGGGGTTCACCTGGCGCGGCGAGACGGAGCCCGTCGGAAAGATCCGGTTGAGCGTGAGATGAATAGGGATAAATCGGGGACAGTTTACCTATTTCCCCGAGTGCGAATCCCCGAGGGCCGGGCGAGAAGGCGTTGGGGAAATAGGTAAACTGTCCCCGATTCAGGCCTGCCGCAAGGTCAGGATGGGCGGCTGGTTGATCACCGAACGTGCGGCCAGTGTTCCAGCTCCGCCGACCAGCAGCGCGCCGGCGCCGATGCCGATGAGCCAGACCGCCGGGTCGAAGTGATACTCGAGGTTGAACAGCTCCGTCGCCAGGAACCAGCCGCCGACGCTGGCGCCGATCGCCGCCAGCAGGCCGGACAACATGCCCAGCACCACGAATTCCGTCGCCACCCCGGCCAGGACGACGCGGCGGCTCGCGCCCAGCGTCCGGAGCATGGCGCTTTCGTAGGCGCGCTCGTCGCGCGTGGACTGCACCGCGGCCAGCAGCACGGTGATGCCCGCAAGCAGCGTGAACAGGAACACGTACTGCACGGCGAGCGATGCCCGGTCGCCGACCTCCCGTACCTGGGTCAGGATGGCCTCGATGTCGAAGATCGACACGTTCGGATACTGGTGCACGAGATCCACCAGCGAGCGCTTGCCGGCCTCGTCGAGCTTGAGTGCCGTCAGCCAGGTGCCGACCATGCCGTCGAGCGTCCCGGGTGAAAACACCAGGAAGAAATTCGGACGGAAGGTGTCCCACTGAACCTCGCGGATGCTGGTCACCGTGGCATCCAGCGGCTCACCCGCGACGTCGAAAGACAGGGTGTCGCCAAGCTTGATGCCCAGCTCCTCGGAGTAGCCGCTGGCAACCGAGACCAGCTTGCGACCTGCATCCGCGTCGGTCCACCAGCGCCCGGCGGTGATCTTGTTGTCCACCTGCAGGTCCCTGGCCCAGCTCAGGTTCTGCTCGCGTTCGGCAAACGCCTTGGCGCGGTCGCCCTTCAGGGGCAGGCTCGCGATGGGCGTCCCGTTCAGCGCCGTCATGCGCGCCCGGATCATCGGGAACAGCTGCGGATCCGGCATGCCGCGCTCGGTGAAGAAGTGGCGGAAGGCGTCGGTCTGGTCGCTGCGGATGTTGATCAGGAAGTGGTTGGGCGTATTGTCCGGCAAGCTGGCCTGCCAGGTGTTGAGCAGATCCTTGCGTACCACGCCCAGCAGCAGCAGCACCATCAGGCCGAGGCCGAAGGCGACGACCTGGACGATGCTCTCGCGTCCGCGCCGCGACAGGTTGGCGACGCCGTAGCGCCAGGCGACGCCGACGCCGCCACGCAGGCGGCCGGCGGCCTTGACCAGCAGCCAGCCGGCGGCCAGCAGCACGGCAAGCGTGATCGACGTCCCGGCAACCACGTAGCTGACCAGCCGGGCATCGCGCACCAGCCAGAACAGCATCGCCACCAGCGCGCCGACGGCCAGCAGGTAGGCGCCGGCATGGCGCAGCGGCGGCGGTTCCAGGTTTCGCCGCAGCACGCGCGCCGGCGGCACGTTCTTCAGCTGCAGTGTCGGTGGTAGCGCAAATCCCACGAGTATGGCCACCGCGGTGACCAGGCCCAGAAGCGCTGGCGCCCAGGTCGGTGGCGGCAGGTCGCCGCTGACCAGGTCCTTTAGCAGGAACGCCAGGCCTTCCTGCGCGACGAACCCGAGCGCGGCGCCGAGCACCGCCGCGATCAGCGCCAGCAACACCAGTTCGACGGAGGTGACGCGCAGGATGAAAGACTGCCGGGCGCCCAGGCATTTCATCAGGGCGACGTTGTCCAGGTGGCGCCGCACGTAACGCCGCGCGGCCATCGCGACCGCCACCGCCGCCAGCAGCACGGTGATCAGCGCCGACAGGTTCAGGAAACGCCCGGCGCGGTCCATCGAGGCCTGGATCTGGGGGCTGGCCTCGGCGACGTCCACCAGTCGCTCGGAGGCAAGCTTGCTGGCCTCGAGGTCGGCCTTGAAGCTGCGCACCGCCGCCGGTTCGCCGGCGAACAGGATCGCGTAGGTCACGCGGCTGCCGGGTTGTATGAGCTGCGTTGCCGGCATGTCGTCCAGGTTCATCAACAAGGACGGCGCCAGGTCGACGAAGGCCGAGCCCTGGTCCGGACGATAGGCGAGGACCTTCGAGACCTTGAACGTCACCGCGCCGACGCTGACCTCGTCACCGACCTTCACGCCGAGGCGCGCGAGCAACCGTGAATCGAGCCAGACCTCGCCGCGCGCGGGAATGTCGCGGGTCTGCTGGCCGGGGGTGAACGGCTCAGCCGCGATCTTCACCGCGCCGCGCAGCGGGTAGCCCGCGCCGACCGCGCGAATCGAGGCCAGCGAGGAGTCCTGGCCGAAGAACACGACCGTCGCGAAGCTCAGCGTGCGGGCCGTGGCCAGGTCCCTCGCTCTCGCCCGCGCGACGTAGTCCTGCGACAGCTCGCGGCTGGACTGCAGCCGGAGATCCGAGGCGATCACCTCGGCCGCCTGCCTGGCAACCGCCTGGCCCACGCGGTCCGTGAAGAAACCGACGCCGGTCAACGCCGTCACCGCCACCAACAGTGCCGCCATCAGCACCACCAGCTCGCCCGATCGCCAGTCGCGCGAGAGTGCCAGCAGGGCAAAGCGCAGCGCTTTCACTCAGACCACCAGCCGGCCCGCGTCGAGCTCGACCATGCGATCGCAGCGTGCAGCCAGATCGCGATCATGGGTCACCAGCACCAGGGTCGCGCCAGTGGCACGGTTCAACTCGAACAGCAACTCGACAACGCGCGCACCCGTGGTCGTATCGAGGTTGCCGGTCGGCTCGTCGGCAAACAGCAACGAAGGGCTGGTGACGAAGGCGCGGGCAATGGCGACACGCTGCTGTTCCCCACCAGAGAGCTGCCGCGGGTAGTGGCCCAGGCGGCCAGCGAGCCCGACCTGGTCCAGCGCCTCCCGCGCCACCGGCCGGGCATCGGCGCGGCCTGCCAGCTCCAGCGGCAGCATCACGTTCTCCAGTGCGGTGAGGGAAGGCACCAGATGAAACGACTGGAAGACAAAACCGACGTGCTTTCCGCGCATCTCGGCGCGGCCGTCCTCGTCGAGCGCGGACAGCTCCGTGCCTTCCAGCCAGACCTTCCCTGAAGTCGGCGTGTCGAGGCCTGCCAGCAGGGCCAGCAGCGTGGACTTCCCGGCGCCGGACGCGCCGACCACCGCGACCGATTCACCGGCATTGACGGCGAGGCTCACGTCGTCGAGGATGGTCAGCGTGCCCTCCGGGCTCGCAACTTCCTTGCGCAACTTTTTCCCCTCGAGCACTGTCCTCATATCCATGCGCACCCTTCTCGCTGTCCTGTCCCTGGTCCTGTGCAGTCTCTCGTATGGCATCGCGCCCGCGAACGCCGCCGGCACGCCGGTCATCCTCATTCTTGGCGACTCGCTGTCCGCCGGCTACGGCATCCCGGCGGACCAGGGCTGGGTCGCCCGGCTGCAGCAGCGGCTGGACGGCGAAGGCTACGGATACGCCGTCATCAATGCCAGCGTATCGGGCGAGACCACCGCGGGGGCCCTCGAGCGCCTGCCCCGCGCCCTCAAGCTGCACCGCCCCGCCATCGTCATCATCGAACTCGGCGGCAACGATGGTCTGCGCGGCCTGCCCGTGGACAGCCTGCGGCTCAACCTCGAGAGCATCATCACGGCCTGCCACGAGGCCGGCGCGGAGGTCGTCCTGGCCGGAATTCGCATGCCCCCCAACTATGGCCCGCAGTACACCGAATCGTTCTACGGGGTATACGAAACCATCGCCAGGCAACAGGAGATCCCGTGGGTGCCTTTCTTCCTGGAAGGCATCGCGTTGCGCGATGAACTGTTCCAGGACGACGGCATCCATCCCGACCTGCAGGCCCAGCCGCTGCTGCTCGACAACGTCTGGCGGGTACTCCGGCCCCTGCTCAAGCGCTGATCCGATATAGGTCCTTTCGGCCGCCGGGGCGCGCCGGATGCACTTAGCCACCATTTTCGACCGCGGCGGCCGATGCTATAAACGACAGGGTCACGCGTGGCCGAAAACAGCATGTTGCGGTGCAGCAACGAGTGTCTTCACCGGGGAGAACGACCAAGTGGAAAAAATCTGGCTCAAGAACTACCCGCCAGGCGTGCCGGAGGAAATCAATCCCGAGGAATTCCCCTCCCTGAAGCATCTCTTCGAGGACGCCTTCCACAAGCACGCGGCGCGGCCGGCCTTCAGCAACCTGGGCCGCACGCTGACCTATGCGGAAACGGACGAATTGTCGCGCCGCTTCGGCGCCTGGCTGCAGAAGGAAGCCGGGATGAAGAAGGGCGACCGCATCGCCATCATGATGCCCAACCTGCTGCAGTACCCGGTCGCGATTATCGGTGCCCTGCGCGCCGGCCTGACCGTCGTCAACACCAACCCGCTGTACACGGCACGCGAAGTCGAACACCAGCTGAACGACTCCGGCGCCACCGCCATGCTGATCTTCGAGGGTTCCTGCGCGACGTTGCAGCAGGTCATCTCCCGCACGCCGGTCAGGAAAGTCATCGTCACGGGCATGGGTGACCTGCTCGGCTTCCCCAAGGGGCTGGTCGCCAACTTCGTGCTACGGCACGTCAAGAAGATCATCCCCGCGTGGAGCCTGCCGGGCAGCGTCCGCTTCAACGATGTCATCTCGAGGGGCGCGGCGCTCACGCTGGACCCGGTGGAGGTCGGACCGGAGGATATCGCCTTCCTGCAGTACACCGGCGGAACCACCGGCGTCGCCAAGGGCGCAGTGCTCGCTCACCGCAACCTCGTCGCCAATACCATCCAGGTGGTGGCGTGGATGCCCGAGCTCGAGACGCTGGAAGACACCGTGGTGGTCACGGCGCTGCCGCTGTACCACATCTTCGCGCTGACCTCCAACTGCCTGGTGTTTACCTACGTCGGCGGCATGAACGTGCTGATCACCAACCCTCGCGACATGAAAGCCTTCATCGAGGAGCTGTCGAAGGTGAAGTTCACCTTCATCACCGGCGTCAACACGCTCTTCAACGGACTGCTCAACACGCCCGGTTTCGACAAGCTCGACTTCAGCTCCCTGAAGATCGCCCTCGGCGGCGGCATGGCAGTGCAAGCGGCCGTGTCCGAGCGCTGGCGCCAGCTGACGGGACGTGATCTCTGCCAGGGATGGGGACTCACCGAGACCTCGCCCGTCGCGACCGCGAACAGGCCGGATGAGACCCGTTTTACGGGCTCGATCGGCTATCCCTTGCCTTCGACGGAACTGTCCATCCGCGATGATGACGGTAACGAGCTGGAGGTCGGACAGGTCGGTGAGATCTGCGTGCGCGGCCCGCAGGTCATGCGCGGCTACTGGAATCGCCCCGAGGAAACGGACAAGGTCATGCTGCCGGGTGGCTGGCTGCGCACCGGCGACATCGGCCGCATGGATGAAATGGGCCTGACCTACATCGAGGACCGCAAGAAGGACATGATCCTGGTGTCCGGCTTCAACGTCTATCCCAACGAGGTCGAGGGCGTGATCGCCCAGATGCCTGAAGTACTCGAGGTGGCCGCGGTCGCCCAGGACGACGTGAAGTCCGGCGAAGTGGTCGCCGTGTTCGTGGTGAAGAAGGATCCGTCGCTGACGGCGGAGCAGGTCGTCGCCTTCTGCAAGAAGGAACTGACCGGCTACAAGGTCCCGCGCGGCGTCTATTTCAAGGACGAACTGCCGAAGACCAACGTCGGCAAGATCCTGCGCCGCGAGTTGCGCGACGAACTGAAGAAACCGGCGGCCTGACTGCCCACGACCGGACCGGGTGAGTCCGGACTCAGGCTGCCTTCGCCGGCGCCGGTGGATCCTTCGCGCCCATGATCACCAGCCACAGCATCAGCGCTATCTCGCCCAGCAGCGCCGGGAAGGTGATGTCCGCAACCAGGTCCAGGTATTCCGGCAGGAGCAGCCCGGCCAGGCTCGTGGCCAGGTACGCCATGCCGTTGACGAACAGCCAAACGCCGAGGAAGCGTGGAAGGAAGCCCGATCGGAATACCAGGGCCCCAAGGGGAAAGAGCCACAGGCCCCAGAGGATCTCGGCGATCAGGACCTGCTGATGGTGCATGTTCAGGAACAGCATCGCGAGCGCGTCCCGCTGTGGCTTGTCGAAGACGTTGAGGAAGTCGGCGCCACGCACCAGGATCAATGCAGCGGCGTCGTTCAACACGACGATGAAGTCGATGGTTGCCGGCAGCACGCCTCCGAGGATGACAACCAGGATGGCCAGAGTCCGGTCCACGTCCTTGAACAGCCGGTACAGGGCGAGCACGAGGAAGACCAGGACGACCCCGCAGAACAATTCGCTGACCATGCCGAGACGGAACAGCATCTCGTGGGCGGCGATATTGGCTGCGGTTGCGGTCGCATCGCCGCGTACGAACAGGGTGCTGGGAATGTAGAGAAGGCGAAACGGCGCCGCGATCGCGAGCAACAGGTAGACGAAGCCGGCGATCCTGGCATTCCTGCTGAGCGACGTCATTGCCCCCCCTCGACGACGTTGGTGCCGCCTCCAGACCATGACGTCACGACCCTACCCGGCAAGCGTGGGACCGCGCAAGCGTTGTCAGGGGAATGCCCGGTCCGGGGGCCGTCGCGAGGGCCGGGCCGGCAAGCACGAAAGCGGGATGCGGCCGCCGCGACCGCGGATCTGTTGTGTCGCTGCGCGCAGGCGCATTGTCTAGCGGCCAGCTATCTGCTCCGACTCGATGATCCGCCGACCGGCGCGATCCTCGCGTGCCGCGGCCACCAGCGCCGCCGCGACAGCGCGCGCCGCCACGGGACGGTACTTCCTGGGCGTCGCCCAGGCAAAGCGCTTGGCGATCTCCTCGCCAAGGCGGAATTCCCGGCGATCGCCCAGCAGCAACGAGGGCCGAACGATCGTCACGGCCGGGTAGTCCAGCGCCAGGATGGCCTGTTCCAGCTCGCCCTTGACCCGACTGTAGAACACGGCCGACTTTGGGTCGGCCCCGAGCGCGCTGACCAGCAGGAAGTGGCGCGCGCCAGCCTCGCGTGCCAGACGGGCGATGGCCAGTGGATAGTCGAAGTCGACGCGACGGAATGCCACACGCGAACCGGCCTGCTTGATGGTCGTACCCAGCGCGCAGACGACCTGATCCACGGAAAACAGCGCCGGCTGCGCCTCGAGTCGCTCGAAGTCGACCTTCACGAAGTGGACCTCGGGACCGTAGCCTGACGAAGCCTTCGGCACGCGGCGCACCGGTGCCGTCACGGAGGCGACCGTCTTGTCTGCAGCCAGCAGGGCGAGACATCCGCCGCCGACGAGGCCGGTGGCGCCGACGAGCAGGACCCGGCGGCCCGCCACTAGGTGCCGCGCCTGGCGCGGCTGCGTTTCAGGGAACGACCGGCCACCAGCCGCGAGGCGACCGCATCCCCCTGGTCGGCGGCGCGACCGATGCCGGCGGTGATCAGGCGCTCGGCCTGCTGCGGGCCGATCCAGTTGACGATCGTCACCCACTTGCCTTTTTCCAGGTCCTTGTAGTGCTGGAAAAAGTGCCCGATCTGCTCCGTCAGGATGACCGGCAGGTCCTTGTAGCTCTTCACGCCCTTGTAGAAGGGATGCAGCTTGTCCGCGGGCACGGCGACGATCTTCTCGTCGGGCCCGGCCTCGTCCTTCATGAGCAGCGCGCCCACGGGCCGGCAGCGGATGATCGCGCCGGGAACGACCGGCACCTGGCCGACGACGATGACGTCCACCGGGTCGCCGTCCTCGGAGAGCGTGTGTGGCACGAAGCCGTAGTTGCCCGGGTAGTACATGGCCGTGTGCAGGAAACGGTCGACCCGCAGCACGCCCGAGTCCTTGTCGAGCTCGTACTTCACCGGCACCCCGCCCTGGGGAATCTCGATCAGGACGTTGATGTCGCGCGGCGGATCCTCGCCGATGGTGATCTTGTCGATGTCCATGAAGCGTTACCCGTTCAGTGGCTCTTGATGTGCTGGGATCGTGAGTCGTGAGTCGTGAGTCGTGAGTCGTGAGTCGTGAGTCGATAAAGACTAGCAGCACCCTCTTACAACTCACCACTCACCACTCACTATCCGCTATCCGCTATCCGCTATCCGCTATCCGCCCCGATGATACGCCGGACTCAACTCGTGCACGGCCGCGACCATGGCGCCGGCGTGTTCCGGGTTCACGTCCGGGTGGATGCCATGGCCCAGGTTGAACACATGGCCGTGCCCGGCACCATAGCTGGCCAGTACGCGTCCGACCTCCTCGCGAATCTTCTCGGGCGGTGCGTAGAGCACGCAGGGATCGAGATTCCCCTGCAGCGCCACCTTGCCGCCGGTCAGGGTACGCGCATCGGCCAGGTCGGTCGTCCAGTCGACGCCCAGCGCATCGGCGCCGGTCGCCGCCATCTGGTCGAGCCAGCGCCCGCCACCCTTGGTGAACAGGACGGCGGGCACGCGCCGGCCCTCGCGCTCGCGGATGAGTCCGTCGACGATGCGCTGCATGTACTGCAGCGAGAATTCCCGGTACTGCGCCGGGGCGAGCGCCCCGCCCCAGGTGTCGAAGACCATCACGGCCTGGGCGCCGGCCTCGATCTGCGCGTTCAGGTACACCGTGGTCGCCCGGGTCACGACGTCGAGCACGCGGTGCAGGAGCTTCGGGTCGGCGTACATCATGCCCTTGATGTGGGCGAAGTTCTTGCTGCCGCCACCCTCGACCATGTAGGTGCCGACGGTCCACGGTGAACCGGCAAAGCCGATCAATGGCACGCGCCCCTTGAGCTCGCGCCGGATCAACGACACGGCATCGATCACGTACCGCAGCTCTTTCGACGGGTCCGGGATGAACAGGGCATCGGCGGCGGCGGCGCTGCGCACCGGCTTGCCGATCCTGGGGCCCTCGCCCGCCTCGAAACTGAGATCGAGGTCCATGGCATGCGGGATGGTCAGGATGTCCGAAAACAGGATCGCGGCGTCGAGCGGAAAACGCTCGAGCGGCTGCAGGGTCACCTCGCAGGCATATTCGGGGTTCATGCACATGGACAGGAAGCTCCCGGCCCTGGCACGGGTCGCGCGGTACTCCGGCAGGTAGCGGCCGGCCTGGCGCATCATCCACACCGGCGTGCGATCGGTCGGCTGGCGCAGGAGGGCCCGCAGCAGCAGGTCGTTGGTCAGCGGAGCGCTCATTGATCACCCCCGAACACGCTGGCAATCGTGGCCTGGATCGCTTCGGCCGCCGCTTTCGGATCGGCGGCGTCGCGGATGGGCCGGCCTACCACAATGTAGTCGGCGCCGTTGGCAAACGCCTGCTGGACGTTGACGACGCGTTTCTGGTCATCCGCCGGCCGGTTCTCGACCGGTCGGATACCCGGTGTGACCACGATCAGTTTTTCATCCACTCCTTCACGCAGCATCTTCGCCTCCAGCCCGGACGACACCACGCCGTCGCATCCCGCCTCGAGCGCCCGCCGGGCGCGGGAGAGCACCAGCTTTTCTACATCGCATGCGAAGCCCAGGTCGTCGAGGT
>Ga0316188_10001215_pt1 | contig 12078 bp, 12 predicted proteins | sample Phiworburrow1_MG_FD_204933 | JGI IMG/M metagenome (GOLD analysis project Ga0316188, IMG submission 204933) | Coastal sediment microbial communities from Maine, United States - Phippsburg worm burrow 1 | ecosystem: Environmental > Aquatic > Marine > Coastal > Sediment | place: USA: Maine...
GCGAGTTCTTTCGATCACTCAAGGCTTTTTTTATAGTGACAATCTTTTTTATCAGCCTGATGACAAAGCTGGGAGTAAACATGACCGTATTAGCCGATGAATCAAATAAGGATGAACCTGTTGCTGTCATCATCGATGATCGCAGCAGTAATGATCTGAACTCTAACCTCGATACACAGTGGCGACTGGTTACCGATCAGGTCATGGGCGGTGTATCTGATGGCAGACTCACACTGGATAATTATAAAGACAGAAACTGCCTGCGCATGCGCGGTGCTGTCTCCACCGAAAACAACGGCGGTTTCCTGCAGATGGCATTGAACTTAACCAATGACAGACACTTTGATGCTACGGCCTATGCCGGCATTGAACTGGTGGTAGCCGGTAACGACGAAAGCTACAATATCCACCTGCGTACCTCTGATCTCTGGCTGCCATGGCAGTCATATCGTTCCAGCTTTAAAGCCACAACCGACTGGCAGACGATCCGTATCCCCTTCGCCGAGTTAAACGCCTATAAAACTACTTCAAAATTTCGTCAGGACAGACTCAAACGCATCGGTCTGCTCGGCATCGGCAGGGATTTTCAGGCCGATCTGTGTCTCGCAGCCGTCAGCTTTTATACTGCAGAGTAGAAACTCAGGACGATTTCTTACGGCTGCTGATAACCTCGAAATTCAACCCGGTCAATGGATTGAAGCGCACTACCCGGAAGATCAGCCGCCGCACGGTGACAGGTTTAACCCGTCGGGTCTCTTTCAGGCGAGGGAGCAGCAGCAAAGAAGTGATCATCCTGAACACGAACGACAAAATAAAGACATTGTAGAGCTGACTGACGAGATCGATCTGATAACCAAATATCAGGTAACTATCTGGTAACACCGTACCGAGATAACCGCCCAGCAGCGCACCAAAAAACACGCCAAAACTGGCCAGTACACTGTGCGCCGCCATATACGTCGCGCGTTTATCCAGCGGAATCAGGTCATACAGAAAATTGCTGGCGCTCAGGGTGAATCCTGCCCAGATAGCACCGCCGAATGCCTGCACCACGAGTAGATAATAAAAGCTGGGCGAGAACAGCCACAAAAACGGGACAAAAGGTATCAGGCTACCACAGAGGCTGAGAATAATCCGGTTACCAAAAATATCCGAAATCCGTCCCCAGCGGTTCAGCGTTAAAAATTGCATGAACACCGTGGTGGCAGAGAGCGCCATGAACTCGACATAACTGAAACCGAGATCACGTAACAGGTAAATCGCGAAAAATGGCGAACCGACCGCGACACTGAACTGTATCAGCGCAAAGAATACAGAAAAACCGGCAAATCGAGATGACAACAACTGTTTCAGGGTGAGTTTTTCGACGGGTACTTCGATGGCAGCGACATTGCCAGGAGGATCGTACATTTTTGTCAGATGGTAAACCGACACCAGTCGTGAAATAAATGCCACGCTGAACAGGATCAGGTAACCCGTGTTCGTCGCACTATTACTATCGTAATAATGCAGCAGTGAGCCGGCTGCAACCAGTGACAGAAAGGAAGTCATGCTCGATATCCGGGTACGCAGCGCAAAGTAGCGTCCTCGTTTCTTTTCGCTGACCAGGTCACCCATCAGGCTGGACCATTGTGGCGCCGCCAGGTTACCGAAGGCGTAATACAGGATGACGCAGCTGATAAATATCTCCACCGCATAATCCGTCGCCAGCCAGGGCAGTATCGCCATCGGTATCCAGATAAAAGCCTGCAGGGTCGCACCTGTCAGGATGATGGCTTTGCGCTTGCCGAAGGTATGTCCCAGCCATGCTGACAGCAGCTGTGCAAATGAAGCCAGTAACGCGGGTACTGACGCCAGAAAACCGATCTGCGCCGTGGATGCTTTCAGGAAAACCGCGAACGCCGAAAAATACGTTTCCCCGCTGCCGGACATGACCGCATAGGCCGCACCATCACGGACTGAGTGTCTTAATGAGCGGTCGATAACAGGATCACGAGAGTAAATATTTTTCAAAGGAAAACCTGAACAGAGTCAAACTAAAAACTGAGACCGTCTATAGACACAAAACATAAAAATCAATGACTGCCACGAGAAGATAAAAGTCTGTTTAATAGTTTACATGTATCTTAATAATTTGTACCTGTCTTCTCCCCTGTAATTAATAATCGTGAGAGTCTCACCAGCTGTCGATCAAATCAGAAGGACATTAAAGATATGGTAGAGTTCTGGATCTTAGCGAGGTACAGCTGCAGGTCTGCGCTACTCATGCGGAACGTAAAGCTGTGGCAGCGGAAGACTTTAGTAAGCTGGTGGATGCGGTGGCCGATGGGCCGGCACAGATCAATGATTATATCAAACGTGGTTATGTCAGGATCAGGTTCGTAAAAACAGCAAAACCAGGATAATTAAAACGGATACGTTAATCAATTTTGATAACCGATACTCCAAAGCCGAACCGATGAAGGGCCAGACCGTAATAGCGATACCTGCATGGATGCAGTTATTAGGCTAAAGCAGGAGCAGTTACCGAGGTGCCAAGCAATCTCTGGCTGAAGACTGGATCACTATCAGAGATTACTTCGTACCTGCGATAACAATAAATTACTGCAGTGGCAGATTAGATGCAAAACATTGTCGGTTCATACACAACCGGTTGGTTTAGGTAAGCCACCGTATTTAGTGATCGGTTTCATCGGGCCGCTCATCCACATTTTGAACATCTCTTTCTGATCAGCGCCGAGGTACTTGGCGAACTTGCGTATCGGTGGCACCACCGCGTTATCTTCATAGTATTCGCGTGCTTTGAGTATCTGTTCCCATTTAACGTCATCGAGTTCTACGCCGTCGGCTTCTGCCATGGCACGACCTATTTCAGGTGTCCAGGAATTCATGTCGACCAGGTAACCGTCACCATCACGTTCTAATTTTTGCATTTATATTATCCTTTCAAAAAATTATTTTTACTGTGTCTAGTATGAGGGCGAATGTCTGGTATTCAAGGCGTTAGCACGTTAACGAGGAATAAATGCGTGCATCATTCATCCAGTTCAGTATATTTCCTGGCATGACCTCTGGCCTTCTCTACCGGATATTTCTGCTCGTTCAGTTCAATCTTTCTGTGCGCGGCCTGTAATAGATCGATATCGAGTTTATCAGCTAGCCGGACCAGATAGAGCAGCGTGTCAGCCAGCTCTGTGGCGACTTCACCGGTTTTCTTCTGTGACAGGTTGCTGCTCTGTTCTTCGCTGAGCCATTGTAGATGTTCGACTATCTCGGCAACTTCGACACTCAGCGCCATGCTGAGATTCTTCGGTGAATGAAACTGGTCCCAGTCACGAGCGGCTGCGAATTCACGCAGTCGCTGCTTTATAGAGTCAAGATCAGAACTGCTCATCTTATATTATACCTTTATTATTTACAATATGTTATAGTACATTCTTAAAGTAAATGATATTCATTATTCGCCGACCAGAACCTCACATTTGAAGAACGCACCAGCGTCATCACCGAGTGCGGCCGCCAGTCTCGGTAGCAGTTGAGACATCTTCTTCATCAGCATCCATGGCGGGTTGATCACTATCATACCTGCAGCCGTCATTCCCCTGGTATCCGAATCAGCCGTTAAAGACAGTTCAAAACGCTGTATATTTTTAATACCGCTATTGATAAATTTTTTTTCTAACTGGATGATGCGATGTCTATCAACCACTGGATACCAGATAGCATAAGTACCGGTAGAAAACTTTTTATGTGCTAGAGCAACCGTGTTAAATACCTGCACATAATCGGATTTGATCTCATAAGGCGGATCGATCAGTACCAAAGCTCTGCGTGATAACGGTGGTAACAGCGCCAGCATACCCTTGAATCCATCTTCCTGCTTCAGCCTTATCCTTTTATCCCTGCTGATATTGTTTTTCAGCATGTCAAAATCTGCCGGGTGCAGTTCAAAATACCAGGCTTTGTCCCGAGGACGTAATAGATGTTGTGCGATAACAGGCGAACCGGGATAAAAATCTAACGAGCCTGGGGAATTGACCGCAGTGATGATCTCGAAATAGCAGGCAAGCTCTGGCCAGTCCTGCGCCTTTAGTTTGCCGATGCCATTGGTATATTCCTGCAGCTTTGTTGCATGCCCAGATTTCAGGCTGAACAGCCCAGCACCTGCATGGCTATCGATATATTCGAAGGCCTTGTCCTTTTTAATCAGATGCTCAAGGATCTCGACGAGGACAATGTGTTTGAGTACATCGGCAAAGTTTCCAGCGTGATATGAATGGCGGTAGCTTAACAATGGATTAACCTGGTAGATATAACGATTGTGATGCAGGACCTGCCTGCTCGCCAGATTATATTTTAATTATTCATCCAATTATATGAAATTAGTGGTATTAATTAACTGATTATAATCTACCAGCTTCGCACTGACAGCGAAAAACCGGGGCTAACAGTGTTACTGAGTTTCAGTTTCATCAAATACCAAAGCTGCAATAATCATGTTGAGACGTCCTTGCGGACTGGTTTCTGCCACAGCCGATGGATCAGCTTTTATATTATCACGTGCAGATTGTTCGATACGCTCGATGTACATATCATTGCACAGGGAAATCTTTGCCTTCAGCTGCTCCAGGTAAGCAATGATTAGATCAGGCGATTTCACCCATGACTCGATATAAAGACCTTCCTGCTGTTTGATCTTTGGTGAACCGGGATGCTTCGCCATCAATGAATTAAAGTCATTACACCAGTCTGCCGGGGCCTGGTGAGATAATTTAAAGATCAGGTCAATATAAGGCTCACTCCTGATTATTGGTGGTCGCTTCTCATCGATGCCGATGATCCTGATGTCGCTGATACCTTCCACAATCTTACTCCTTTGGATACCTGCGAAACGCAGATAAACTTACATGCCGGGCGGCATCGTTCACTATACAGCAAACGATAGCCGGAATTAGTAAAAGATCGTGTGATGCACCAGAAAGTCTGCCTGATAAGGCCCGATTGAAAATCACGATCTGCCCCGTTATCACTGATAACAATCCACTTAAGTGCACCAAAATGAGGTATAGTGTTAGCTTGAGTTCAGGTATATAACGATCCACGCCTGCTACTCAAAGCGGTAATCCTTCCCTCGAGGGTGAAACCTTAACAAGGTTCGTGGCATAGCTGCCATCCGATAAACAGTCCTTCCAGAAAAACAGCATCTTGCTGGAATAATCTACAACGACAGCGACAAGGCCAGGTGTTCAGTTACACCGCAGCAAGGCCGTAGTAAATAACACAAGCACATAACTGCAGGCATATATAAAAAAGCGAACCCAGGCATTGCGCGCAATAAATATAGTGAGGTATTAGATCATGAATGAAGAATACAAAGAATATAAATATGAGGTCATAGAAATAGAAAAGACCACGGCCCCGGTTGGTTTACTGGGTGATGACTGGTATCGCTATGTCATCAAAAAAGGCAATTCAGTAATGGACTGTAAAAAATCCGGTTCTCTCAAAGCTGTTACAGAACACGCAGAACATGTGGCGGAACTGATTAATTCGCGCCATGTCAGAGGTAACAAAAAATAGAGTTAAACTATCGACTGGTCAATCGAATGGTGCATTCTTTCTCGACAAGAAACCAATTGTAAAGACAAACATTGAAACATTAAACGAATACAAAAAAATGCACATGACGTTAAGTGAGTATGCAAGATTCTTCTACGGTGAAAATAATAGAGCCAGCATCAAGCATCTATATAGCCCGTGCATGATTTTCCTGTTGTTGAGCGGTTTCCTCGTTACAGAGGTAAGTGCCGAGGTAAGTGCAGACCCGGTCGAAGAAAAGTACTATCTTCGAATCGGACATAATATCCCATCAGACAATAGTGACCTCGATATCACCTCGGTCGGCATGCTGTCACTTAAAGATAACATGATGGGCAATCTCGATTTGTCTTACATAGAATCTGGTAATAATGGCGATGCTTTAACACTGGATCTTGAAGGCGGTTATGCATTTGTCGGCGATCTATCATTATATTTCGCACTTGGTATATCTTTAGGTTACAACTGGGAAAGCGATGATTATATTGCTGCCTACTTCCCAGAAGTCGGCTTAGTCATGGACCTGTCAAAAACATTTGGTATCACGCTCAGCGGCAAACGCTATTTCAATCTGTACCAGGAAGATGAAAATGTTGTTATGTTTGCTTTAGTGTTCAGAAAATAATATAGAAGATATCAGGTCGTAGTAAAAAGACCCGGTGTCATTTAAATACTAAAGAAACCAGGTCCTTGTTTGAGATGATAACGATCTTTCAAGAAAAATATCGGTAACAAAATAATCTCTAGCCATGCCGTATCAGGCTTCGCACAAATGAAACCAGGGTAAGGCAAACACTTACCAGCAGAAAGCAGACAGAAAACACCATCAGTGCCTCAGCCATGGTAATACCAAAAACAAGCTCCGGGGTATAACCACAGGCGGTTTCAACCCGATACAATGAAGGCAGCCATTCATCTATCGTAAACCATGCAGGCAGACCCAGTTCAAAGCCGCAATCGCCAAAAACAAAACCACGTTCGGTACCCAGCAATTGATAAGAACGCTCGACAAGGGCTAATGCGATCAACACCATCAACAGGTGCACAATAGAATTCATTACCCGTTTTTGCCGCGTCACTAACCCAGCAAAAGACACTATGATTAACAACGATATCCACATACGTATCTGTATACATAAAAGACACGGGAGTGTATCCAGTACGTGCTGGTAATACAGTGCAACACTCATAAATATAATGCCGGTGATCAGTGCCAGTCCCCAGTACCAGTTACTATAAGAAAAGTTTTCGAGTTTTTTTATGATAGTAGTAAACATGATTCTTTAATTCGTGCTTGTTGCAAGGATGACTATTGAAAGGATCTTATCCTCGTTTATTTATTAATCCCAATATATTAGATTTCTTTCATTATATTATTTCAATCGTGACCAACACAGCGCTGGCACGCGAACGCCTCCAGTTTTGCTGCGTCTTTGGCAAAATTACGGATACCTTCCGCCAGTTTTTCAGTGGCCATGGCATCTTCGTTCATCATCCAGCGGAATACTGACTCGTGCATCGGGATCGTCTCTATCTTCATTGCCCTGGCCTGTTCTGCATCGAGTCGTCGCGGTACATCGCCCTCGGCATTGCGCAGCTCTTCCATCAGCTCGGGGGCGATGGTCAGCAAATCACAGCCTGCCAGTTCCAGGATCTCACCGCTGTTACGGAAGCTTGCTCCCATCACTACCGTAGAGTAACCGTGATACTTGTAGTAGTTATAGATACGGGTGACTGAGAGCACGCCTGGATCGGCTTCAGCCGGGTAAGCGGCGACACCCTCCGCTTTCTTGTACCAGTCCATGATGCGACCGACAAAGGGTGATATCAGGGTACCACCTGCCTCGGCTGCGGCTATCGCCTGTGCCAGGCTAAACATCAGGGTGAGATTGCAGTGGATGCCGCGCCGCTCCAGTTCAGCCGCTGCCTGAATACCTTCCCACGTGGAGGCAATCTTGATCAGGATCCTCGAGGTATCGATACCGGCCTGATCGTATAGCAGTATCAGTTTTTCAGCTCTGTTAACGGTCGCCCCGGTATCAAAAGACAGGCGGGCATCGACCTCTGTAGAGATGCGCCCCGGGATGATTTTGAGTATCTCGGCGCCGAAGTTCACCGACAGTCTGTCCATCATGTCGATTGCCCGGCTTTCCATGATTTCACTGCGTGCCATGGCATAGTCGATCGCATCCTGCAACAGATGCTCATACTGAGGTTTTTGCGCAGCCTTTAACAGCAGCGAAGGATTGGTGGTCGCATCCGTAGGTGTATAGGCAGCAATGGCGTCTATATCACCGGTATCCGCCACCACGGTAGTCATTTTCTTCAATTGCTCGAGCTTGTTCATTAATACCTCCTCCTCTATGATCATTTAAATCGACAGATCAAAATTTATCAAGTTTCACTCAATGCTACTTTTTTATTTATCGTGATGCGTGGCTGAAAAACATCGACGACGATAGCAACGACCAGTTTTAGCGCACTGATCTCGATAGACCGTTTCCACTGATCAGACGAGAGACCGGTGATTTGTATGTACCGCACGACCGCAGTATCTACATTCTTACGCTTATTTTCATCTTATCAGTAGTTCAGTGTTGCTCTTAAGCTATAGATCATTCCTTTGGTCTCTGCGGATTGTGCATACTCGTCTTGCATATACTGGAGATCAAAGGTGAAGGCTAGATAAGTATTTATCACCATACGATAGTATGCTTCTGCGATGCGCGTATTGATCATTCTCCGGTCGTCACCCTCCAGATAAACGAGCCCTAACCCAATGTTATCTGGTAAACGGTTCCAGCTGATTCCGCCGATATCGATACCACTACTGTATATCGCGCTATAGTCGATAGGCTGATCATCGAGTCGCCAACCGATACGTACAAAGGCAGCGATCTCGTCACCGAATTGCTGGTCGAGTGAAATAATAAGAATGTCATTTTTTTGTTTACTCTCACCTGCCTGATCGATAAAGTTTCTATCTCCGTTGACTACAATACGGTAATTACCGGTACCCAGGGTTGTTTCAAGGCGGTAAGCAGCCTGAACACCGTAAAAACTGTATTTGTCAGAACTCGTGACCTGATGCACATCCATATAGACAGCAGAAAAGATCCAGTTTTCAAAAAACCATTCGGCGGCGATACCCGGGTCATAGGCGGGGAAAAAAGCATTAGGAGCATTAGATAATGCAGGATTCATGAACTGGCGATATTCATCATTGGCATAAGCATTTTGATCCAGGTATGACGATGCATCGATAATACCCAAGGTGATAGCAAGCCTGCTGTTATCTAAATCAAAAGTTCTTGCATACCAGGCTTCGAGAATATAGTCCCTGCCACTACCGTTGATATTCTCAACATCCTCTTCAAGATCCGCACCCCAGGGAGCGATGTTAAATGGCGATACATCGTTCAGACCGTGACCGGCTGCGAAACCTAGCTTTAGAAATAAGCGGTCATGCCAGGTTGCACGGTAAGTTAGCTCAGGCTGTATTGGGGCAGCAGTCTCACAGGCATTCTCCGCCACCGTATCACCCGATAGTTCCTGACACTGTATCGTACCTGCAAGTATGCCGTTCAGTGATAGTTTTTCATTTAGCTCATATGCATTAACAGTCGATACTGACAAAAAAGCAAACAAAACAAAATAAGTTTTAAATGATTTCATTCGACTATGATTTATTCAGCAAAGATTTTTTATAGCTATAGAATCGCTTGAAGATAGCACACTGACGAATAATGAAGAATTAATACATGTCCCGCTGTGTTACAGAACGGCGCTAGTATCAGCAGTCAGATGTTTCCCTGTCATCATCGCACATTCTTCCAATAAAAAAGGAGTCAGTAACGACAGGCGATCGTCCGCCCTCACTACTGACCCCTTCATGTTACTAACCGTCGTCTAACTCGAGAGACATAATCTCAAAACTTCCCTGTTTAGTCTCCTACCTGACAGGCAGAGCTAGACTGGAAACCATATCATTCATTGATAATCTTGATTTCCACGCGACGGTTTTCAGCACGACCTTCCGCCGTCTTGTTGGTAGCGAGTGGACGGCTCTCGCCATATCCGACCGCAGTGATACGTTTCGCTGCTATCTCACCAACCTCTGACAGGAACTTACTCACCTTCTCGGCACGTGCCTGTGAGAGTGTTTTGTTAACATTATCAGCACCGGTTGAATCAGTGTGTCCAGAGATCTCGATACGGGCATCTGGGAACAGCTTGATCGCCCGAATGATCTTGTTCATCAGCGGGAAATTATCCGTCTGGATCTCACTCACACCGGATGGAAACTGGAAGCCGTGTGCTGAGATCAAAACATTCTGTCGCTGAAGGTAAACCTTGGCTTCTTCTGCAGTAAACATGGCCTGCACGGTTTCAAACTGCTTTTTAACCGCGCGGTCTTTTGCCTCTGAGTCCAGACGTTCTTTTTCAGTTGTTGCCAGCTGCTTGCTGTAATTAACCTCGGCAGATTTGAGCTTATCGACTGAAGCTTTTAAGCTCAGTACCACCGCATCACTGGATTCATTAAATGGAAGTTGTCCACCTATCGGCTCATTAACGGTGCTGAGTTGAGCTTGATGCCACAGCACCACATCTTCCTTGGTGTAATCGCGACGATCAAAGTCTTTGACAGTCTCGGTGATAGCAGCACTTCGTTCAGCCAGCCACTTGGCATTTTTTGCCTGCACTTCCGCCTTGTCGGTCTGTGTCCGGTCGGCATCCAGAATCGATACTGCTAGAGCCATCTTTTCTTCTGCCTGGGCAAGGGTTTTGGGAGCATATTTTTCCGCCCCCTGCTGTTTGGCACTGGCGATAGCGGACTTGGCCAGCTCAGCTGTACCCTGTTTCAGGGCTGTCAGCTCAAGTTGAGCATAACCTTCGATCAGTTCAGGGCGGCGTTGCTTGGCTTTTTCAATGTTTCCCTCTTCTATCAGTGCACTGGTCTTTTTCAGGTCCTTGTCCAGTTCAGCGAGTTTTTCAGCTTGCAAGGTAGCAACACCAGCTTTCATTGCACGCTCACGGGTAGTTAGTACCTCACTGAGTAACTGTCGGCTGCTGGAGGTATCTTTTTTCATCTTATCGATGACCTTTAAACCTTCATTCGCTGCCTTACTCGCCGCATCCTTTTTATTGTTATGAGCATCATTCATTGCACTCTCTAAAGACTTGAGTGCTGTGGCATAACTCTCCGGAGCAAGATATTCTGAACCTTTTGCTCTGGCATCTTTTACTTCAGAATTCAGACTCGCCACCTCTGGATACTGACTCAGGACTTCTTCCTGTGTCAGTTTCGGTTGTGACGAAGCGCAGCCACCTATGGTTATCAGTGCTGCGACTAAACTCAGGCCAAACAGGCCCCTAGTTACTTTTGTTTTCATTTTCATTTTCCCTCATTTAAATTTATTACAAATGTTTTATGCATAAACATTATTGCCCCTATCATGAACAGGTAATGTCATTTTACGCTTAAATAAATTAATCGTGTGCAACTAAAGACTTCAGATTAATAAAAAAGTCACATTAGTTTGCAACTTGTTTATGTCGGAATGTTTTTTTGTTAACTTTGATGCGTGGTATGAAAACACCCGCAGCCATTTTGGCAGTCAAATCATATTCGATATTTTCTTTAGCTCCGTTTATATAATGCTTATATCTCTACTGTTGTCGATGGCCCGTCCTGACGTGTCGCCAGCACCTGGTCGACACGGTTACGATCGATATCCACCACTTCGAAATCCCAGCCCGACCAGTTGAAATGTTCGGTCTTGCGAGGTATGCGTCCCAGCGAGGCAAGGACAAAGCCGCCGACGGTGTGATAATTGCCCAGCTCCTCATTCGGCACTCTCTCGATCTCCAGCTTATGCTTCATATCGTCGATGGCGAGCAGGCCGTCGAGCAACCACGAGCCATCCGTGCGGCGCACAGCGAGCGCATCTTCCGGGTCATCCGCCATCGGCATCATGTCACCGACCAGCGACAGTACCAGGTCGTCTACGGTCACTATGCCCTCGGTATTACCAAACTCGCTGACTACCAGCGCAATGGTCGATCTCTGTTTGCGAAAGGTGCGCAATAGTTCGATCAGTGTGAGTGAGACCGGCACATATAACGGCTGGGTCAACGGGATTTCGGCGAAATCAATATCGCCAGCGATAGCCGCCTGCAGGATGTCATGACTTTTAGCGATACCGATAACATGTTGCAGATCACCCTTGCATACCGGTAATTGTGAGTGCGGCGAATCGCGCAATAACCGCAGGTTATCCTCACGCGGAGCCAGCAGGTTGAGCCAGTCGACTTCAGCGATGGGTGACATGATCGAGGCCAGGTGCCGTTCGTCCAGCCGCAAAACATTGCTTACCAGGTGGCTCTCTTCGGGTTCGATGGTGCCGCTGCGCTCGCCCTCATAGACGAAGGCAAGGATATCTTCGATACTGGTGACCGCCGGGGCATAATCCCACGGCA